>Ga0206124_10000785_pt1 | contig 25594 bp, 8 predicted proteins | sample Helgoland_Spring_3_FD_148671 | JGI IMG/M metagenome (GOLD analysis project Ga0206124, IMG submission 148671) | Pelagic subsurface seawater microbial communities from Kabeltonne, Helgoland, North Sea - Helgoland_Spring_Bloom_20160321_2 | ecosystem: Environmental > Aquatic > Marine > Epipelagic ... | reverse complement strand
GGTAATCTGGCATTATCAATAGTTCCTGATGCGATATTATCAGCGTTTATTTCTGTTACATTAGAACCTATGCCTTCTAAGCTTGTTACTAATATATTTGCTGGTAATCTGGCATTATCAATAGTTCCTGATGCGATATTATCAGCGTTTATTTCTGTTAATTCTGAACCAGAACCGTAAATATTGCCAGTAAAATTAATATCACCATCAACATCTAATGCATTTTGTGGATTGGTAATACCAATGCCAACATTGCCATTATTAATAATGCTAAATACCTCACCTCCACTATTGCTAGCTATAAATATATCGTGAGAACCATCTGTTTGCGTTACGGATATTGCTGCCCCAGTTCCAGTATTATTTATTTCTAAACTTTCAGTTGTAAAAACATTAGTTTCAAGAGTAGTAGAATCACCTAATATAGTTAAATTAGATGTTACTAAATCTCCTCTTAATTCTACATTACCTATATATGATGTCATGTTAACTGATAAGACTCCGAAGCTATCAATAGCTGTATTATTACCCACCTTAATACCACCAATATTATTAGCACTAGCCAATGGTATTATTGAATCTTTAATTAATGCGGAATCAAAAATTTTATCATTTAAGCTATCAATATCTGATTTTAATGAATTTGATGTAATTTCAATGTTATTTTCAATTGTCGTTATATTATTATTTACTGCTATTATATCAACATCTATGTCATCAAGTCGGTCATTAACTTCGCCATCTATTTTGAGGATATAATTGCTTGCATGAGCATCAAAATTGCTAGATTGTAAGAATAAAATATTAGAAGTAGTTATTATACCAGCATCGGTGTCATCAAGTCGGTCATTAACTTCACCATCTATTTTGAGAATATAATTGCTTGCATGAGCATCAAAATTGCTAGATTGCAAGAATAAGATATTAGAAGTAGTTATTATATCAGCATCAGTCGTATCAAGCCGAGCATTAACTTCGCCATCTATTTTGAGAATATAATTGCTTGCATGAGCATCAAAATTGCTAGATTGTAAGAATAAAATATTAGAAGTAGTTATTATATCAGCATCAGTCGTATCAAGCCGAGCATTAACTTCGCCATCTATTCTAAGAATATAATTGCTTGCGTGGGCATCAAAATTGCTAGATTGTAAGAATAAGATATTAGAAGTAGTTATTATATTAAGATTTGTTGTATCAATACGAGAATTTATATCGTCATCAATGCGAGATATATAATTGCTTGTGTTTATTATAAAATTACTAGATTTAGTAAATACAATATTGGAAGCTAATAATACATAATTGGATTGATTAAAATCATTATCATCAATTTGTTGTTTTATGTTATAATCAATACCTGATAATTTATCTAATTCTTGATAAGTTATATTATTAATATCTCCTGATATTTTAACATTTCCGTCAATATCTAATTTTTCCATTGGTTCTTTTCTGTTGATGCCAATAAATCCATTTGAACTTATCGTGAAAATACCATCATCACCTTTACAGGATATTTCTATAATATTAGAATAGCCAACATTATGTTCTATTTTAATACTTGGTTTATTAGATGTATCATCTACATTTGTAATATCAATGTAACCAATATTATAATTAGAAAGATGTCTGTGATATTGTGTAATTAAAGGGTTTACAGTGTTAATATCACCTTCAATAGTAATATCACCATAAACATGTAAGTTACCGTTTGGATTTTCAGTAGAAAAATATTTACCCACATAGAAATTTGAAGCAATATACATTGAACCATTATAGCTATCATCAACTATAAATTTATTACTTGTCCCATCGGCTATTATATCCAAATTTAATTCACTTATTTGTTCTTGTATGTTTTTACTAATGCCAGATAAACTATGTAATTCATTAGATGTAATATTATTAATACGTTCTTCAAATTTTATAATATTCATTGCTAAACCACCATCATCACTTGCGGATATTTTAGTATTACCTATATTAATAGTATTTGCAGCGACATACAAAGAATCCCATTTGTATTCGGGTGATCCGAGATTAAATGTTTCATTTTGCGAGGGTAATATATTACCAGATACAATTATATTTTTTGATACAGTATCGTTTGGAACTATTGTATCATTTACAATAAATTGATTACTTGTACCGGGTGCTATTATGTCAGTAGTGAGACTATCTGTTCCAGTACCACCATTACTTATAGCCAATGTTCCAGTTATAGAATTCGCAGATAAATCAATAGCTAATTTATTATTTTCTATAACAACACCTCCTCCTATTTTTGGATCAATTGATAATGTATGTGCTGATAATTCCTCGTCGATACCAGTTGTAGCTAAGCCATCGCCAGCAGTTATTGTAGAAACAAAGTAACCTGTTGTATGGCTTCCAAGTGTAATAAGATTATCAAGAGTATTTGCGCCAGTGCCTCCTAAACTTATTGGTACTTGCCTAGCAGTTATAGTCTGATCATTAATTGTTAAATAATTCTCATTAACACTAGCTAATGTAACATCAGTAGAATTATCAGTACCAGATATATCAACATCAAGCGCCGTTCTGGCAGCAGCAGCAGTAGTGGCCCCAGTACCACCGTCTCTTATAGCTAATGTTCCAGTTATAGAACCAGCAGATAAATCAATAGCTAATTGATGATTTTCTATTACAAGCCCGCCATTTGTTTTTGCGTCAATTGATAATGTATGAGTAGAAATTTCGGTATCAGCACCCGATGTTGATAAGCCATTACCAGCAGTTATCGTAGATACATATTTACCAATAGTATGTTGTCCTAATGTAATAGAATCATTCAAGGTGTTTTTTCCAGTCCCGCCTTTACTAGCCGGAAGCACACCCTCTAATAAACTAGCAGATAAATCAATAATTGCTTGCTTATTTTCAAATATAATACCACCATTCGTTTTTGCGTTTATTGATATTTCATTACCATTTTGTATTAAGCCATTATCTGGAATTAATTGCCCAGAACTTGTAAATTTTGTAAAAATGACATCAGTAGTACCGATAGTTATAGCCGAGTCATTACTGCATACAAAACTAGTACCACTGTTTGTATTACCTGCATCAATAAATACAAAAGCGCCAATATTATCACTACTTTGGTCAAAATCTGTTGATCTACTCCACGCGCTGGTAGAACATATATATATACCATTTTCGCTTTGGATTGATTGATTTTTGACCAATACTCTATCGCCAGAAACTACACTAACTCCATCTATAACCTGTGTTCCAGACAAGCTTGCAATATTAGTTATTGTTGCAACTTTTGCCGAATCTTTAAAAACAAGACCAGAAGCAATACCATCTACATAACTTTTAGTAGCATAACCGGATAGATCTATATTTTGACTACCGCTAATAACACCGAACTCGTCAATAGTTATAGTATCATTGTCTACCATAATACCACCAATATTAGTGGCACTTGCTTTTTTGATATTGATAAAATCAGAATCATCTTTTTCAAATTCTGTATCTCTAAAAAAACCTAGTATATTATCTACATTATCAACTCCATCAAGCCGAGTATTAACTTCGCCATCTATTCTAAGAATATAATTGCTTGCATGAGCATCAAAATTGCTAGATTGTAAGAATAAAATATTAGATGTAGTTATTATACCAGCATCAGTAGTATCAAGCCTATCATTAACTTCACCATCTATTCTAAGAATATAATTGCTTGCATGAGCATCAAAATTGCTTGATTGTAAGAATAAAATATTAGAAGTGGTTATTATACCAGTATCAGTAGTATCAAGCCTATCATTAACTTCGCCATCTATTCTAAGAATATAATTGCTTGCATGAGCATCAAAATTGCTAGATTGTAAGAATAAAATATTAGAAGTTGTTATTATACCAGCATCAGTCGTATCAAGCCTATCATTAACTTCGCCATCTATTCTAAGAATATAATTGCTTGCATGAGCATCAAAATTGCTAGATTGTAAGAATAAAATATTAGATGTAGTTATTATACCAGTATCAGTCGTATCAAGCCTATCATTAACTTCACCATCTATTCTAAGAATATAATTGCTTGCATGAGCATCAAAATTGCTAGATTGTAAGAATAAAATATTAGATGTAGTTATTATACCAGTATCAGTAGCAGCTAAATTAGAATCAGTAGTATCTAGTCGGTCATTAACTTCGCCATCTATTCTAAGAATATAATTGCTTGCATGAGCATCAAAATTGCTAGATTGTAAGAATAAAATATTAGATGTAGTTATTATACCAGTATCAGTAGCAGCTAAATTAGAATCAGTAGTATCAAGCCGGTCATTAACTTCGCCATCTATTCTAAGAATATAATTGCTTGTGTATGTGAAAACATCAACATTATTTAATAAATAAGTCCCTGTTATATTGATATCGCCACCGACATCCAATTCATATTGGGGTTCGGTATTGCCAATACCTACAAAATCTTGATCAAAAATGGTAATCACATTAGAAGCTTCGCCGGGAATATATGGAGTTCCTAATTGCCATACCTCTTGTGCTGACCAAGAAGATGACAAAACAGGTGAGTTGCTTGTATCAAGTAATACAGCAGGTCTGTTGAAATATAATTCACCACCGCCGCTATTAGTATTATATGTTCCTAAATTAGATTTCCACTTAACAGTATAATAAACAGTTTTAATATCAGAAGAGATACCTTTGAAAGGTTCGTCAAAAAAGGTACCTGATACATTTGTTATAAAATTTTCGTAAGTAGATAAGTTTGCGCCCATGTTGTGAGATAACCAACAGCTTGAAAACCCAGTTGTATTTTCTCCATTTGCTTCACTTACTTCTGTCCAATTACCACCATTCAATCCTTCTATTTTTCTATATAGTTTGAGTCCCCACCATCTTGATTCTGGTATACTATCAAAACCAACATGACAAGAAAGATTCAATAATATTTTTGATCTTACATGCGACGGTTTTATTTTTATTACAAATCCACTTGTCAGATTATTATCTATAAATCTCCAACCATTATCGGGAACTATATTTTGGGAATTGCTTTCTGTACTTGTCATAATTCTAGTTTTAGTATAAGTGATAGATTGTGTTTGAACGGGCATATGTTGTGATATAACACCTACACTTCCTTCACCGCGATAAATCTCCCCATTTTTATAAATGAAACCATCAACATTTATATTTCCTTTAATTGTCATTTTATATTCATCATTTTCACCTTCTACAAATATATGTGGTTGTGTACCGAGACCAACGTTACCTGTTTCCCCGCTAATAATAAATCGTTCATATATTTGATTATTGCTTCCACTTGCTAAAATATATTGGTTATTACTATTAGAAATTCTCCAATTATATAGGTTTGTATTATCGCTAAATGAGTCTACTGGGCCATTAATGAGTTCAATATTAGTTGAACCGGTATCATCATTTTTACCATCTTGTATCTTGATAGTAGTATCATCACCTGATAGTGATAATAATGAAGAAGGTTCTGTATTACCAATACCAATTAAGCCATTGCTAGTAATGACCATTCTTTCAAAATTGCTTGTAACGAATTTGAGCTCATCATTATCATCGCCAGCATTATTTTCAGCACTAATATAAGTATCACCGTCAACATCTTTGACTCCACCTAATGATCCCCATGCGTTACCAGCACCATATCCTTCAAATTGGTCACTATACGTATTATATCGTATGACACCTTTAACTATTGTTGAACTATCGGGTCGCTGTGCTTCGTCTCCGGCGGGTAGTTTGAGTCCATCAGTAGCATTAATATCTAATGAAAATGCCGGCGACTCTGTACCAATACCAATTAAGCCATTGCTAGTAATGACCATTCTTTCAAAATTGCTTGTAAAGAATTTAAGCTCATCATTATCATCACCAGCATTATTTTCGGCACTAATATAAGTATCAGCGTCAACATCTTTGACTCCACCAAGCGAACTCCAAGCACCAGTGGACCCACCGTGACCATATCCTTCAAATGTTTTTAAATCGGTATTATAACGTATCAAACCATAGTTGCTAGAAACCAAATTATCAGGCTTAGTATCTTCACCACCGGAGGGTAACTTGATACCATCGGTAGCATTTAAATCCAATGTAAAAGCGGGAACAGTTGTACCAATTCCGAATTTACCATCATTTTTAAGTGTTAATAATTGTGTTGTATTAGTAGCTATATTAACTACGTCACTGCTAGAATGATGTTGTATTATATTTAATGCTACGCTATCACTATTATTTTGGATATCTAATTGCTCAGTAACATATAGATCTGTATTTAGAGTTGTGGTAGTGCCATGGATAGTTAAATTTGATGCTGTTAGATTACCATATACTTCAAAATCGTTTGAATAAATACCGTTAACAATAAATTTATTATTATTACCATTTGCTATTTTATCAGCCGATAAATTCGTAATTCTATTTGATATAATATTTGAAGTATTTAAGGAGTAAGTATTGGCGTTATCTATTCTATCATTAACTTCATCTTCTATTTTGAGAACATAATTGCTTGTATTGACAGTAAAATTGCTAGATTGTATGAATAAGATATTAGATGTGGAATCAAGTTCATTTTCCAAACTAGAATTAACGTCATCTATTCTGTTTTCAAAATGATAATATATATTAACACCTTGTCTTATAAACTCGCCCTGTACTAACATATCATTACTGACAGTTACGTTTCCATTTTCATTTACTACAACAACATTACTAGTAATATTGTTAGCTGCTCTTTTGATACAAAAGGTTGAATTAGAATTAGATAGTTTCCAATCAATATGAGAATTTTCGCCAAAATTTCCAGGACCCTGAATAAATTCTAAGTTTGCCGTACCTTCGTTATTATTTCTGCTATCTTGCAAAATAAGTGTTACATTACTTTGTACCAAGTGCAATAATTCTTGGGGATCAGTAGTACCGTAACCTACATTTAAGATAGTCATATTTATACTCTTCTATCTATATAATTAATATTTATATTTAATAAAAAAAATTCGCAAATCATAACTTAGTTTTTAACCAATTTAATTCTTTTTGTTGATTATTTATGATATTAGATAATTCTTGTATAGACTTTGTTAATAATGGTATCATAGAAATATAATCAATACTATATAAATCTTTGCTATCGCGTGGTATATTAACTATGTCGGGTATTATATCTTCTAAATCTTGTGCAATAAAACCATATTTTCTTTTGCTTTCTTCGCATGTCGTATATGATACAGGATTTATACCACCTATCATTTGCAATGCTGATTCTAATGGTAATATATTTTGTTTATAGCGTCTGTCACTTGTTTGAAATAAATTATGACATTTTATATTACCATTTACATTTAATTTATATACACTATCAATTGTTGGTACAATACCCATACCAACATTATTATCAGATATGGATATTACAGAAGACGCAGGCGGAGGCACATATGGTACTCCATTATTCCATATTTCGGAAGCCGACCAACTTGAAGAAGGTTTGGGATAATTAGTATCAATAGATTCGGCAGATTTGTTTAGATATAACCTACCATTTGTACCATCTAAACGTGATTTCCAATATATTGTATAATATACGTCTTCGGTTGTTTGCGGTTCGTCTTCATAAGAACCAGTGACATTTGTAATAGAATGAGAATATGTACTAGATTCGGCTCCCAAATTATGAGATATCCAGCATGCTGAACCATTATTAGAACCTGTTCCATTTGCTCCTGTAATTTCGTTCCAATTTCCTGTTCCTATTTTTCTATATAATTTCAATCCCCACCATCTGGAATCATGTAAATAATCCATGCCAATGTGACAAATGAGATTTAATAATATCTTTGATGATGAATGTGTTGGTTTAACTCTAATTACAAAACCAGAAGTTAAATCATTATTCACTGGCACCCAATCAACCTCTGTATCACTCTTAGTACAAGTATCTGTAAATGTTAAATGTTTTGATTGTAATGTCATTCCACTTGGAAACTCTAATCTAAATGGTGTACCGTTTATGTTAAAAGCAGACGCATTTATTTCACCATCTACATCTATTTTATAGTTAGGTTCTGTATTACCAATACCAATTAAGCCATTGCTAGTAATGACCATTCTCTCATTACTGCTTGTATAGAATTTGAGCTCATCATTATCATCACCAGCATTATTTTCAGCACTAATATAAGTATCACCGTCAACATCTTTGACTCCGCCTAATGATCCCCATGCGTTACCGGCACCATAACCTTCAAATTGGTCACTATACGTATTATATCGTATGACACCTTTAACTATTGTGGAACTATCGGGTCGCTGTGCTTCGTCTCCGGTGGGTAGTTTGAGTCCATCAGTAGCATTAATATCTAATGAAAATGCTGGTGACTCTGTGCCAATACCAATTAAGCCATTGCTAGTAATGACCATGCTCACATTACTGCTTGTATAGAATTTGAGCTCATCATTATCATCACCAGCATTATTTTCGGCACTAATATAAGTATCGCCGTCAACATCTTTGACTCCACCTAATGATCCCCAAGCGTTACCGGCACCATAACCTTCAAATTGTTCACTTTCGGTATTATATCGTATAACACCTTTAACTATTGTGGAACTATCGGGTCGCTGTGCTTCGTCACCGGCGGGCAGTTTGAGTCCATCAGTAGCATTAATATCTAATGAAAATGCTGGGGAATATGTATTAACACCTATTTTTCCGTCAACAAAAATATCACCAGCGGATCTGAAATTGCCAATTAAATCTAATTCATAAACGGGTTCTGTATTACCAATGCCAACATAATCTTGATTATATAATGTAATAATATTAGAACCGTTTGCTGGAATATATGGAGTACCTAATTGCCATAATTCTTGTGCTACCCAAGATGAAGATAAAACAGGTGTAAAGGCGGCATTATATTTTGCGGGTCTATTAAGATATAAGTCTCCATCGCCAGATAAATCAGTGGTATCACCCAATCTAGATTTCCACTTAACAGTATAATATACGTCTTTGCGAGTATCAGGGCTATCACAGAAACTACCCGAAACATTAGCTACAAAGTTTTCGTATGTTGATAAATTAGCACCTAAGTTATGGGATAGCCAACATGCCGTAGAACCACCAATTAATGCCGGGTCACCATTATCTTCTGTTGTGCTATTATAATTTCCATTAGCTGATTTAACTTCTATCCAATTTTCACCATCTCTTTTTCTATATAATTTAAGACCCCACCATCTGGAATCAAGAGTACTATCAAAGCCAATGTGCGATGATAAGTTCAATAAAACCTTTGATTTTCTATGTGTCGGTTTTATTTTAATAACAAAACCGGAATCTAAATCATTATCTATGAATCTCCATCCATTATCTGCGTCGCCGTTTTGGGCATCATTTTCGCTCATAACACGAGTCCCAGAATAAGTTTCTGTCATTGTCTGTACTGTCATATTTTGAGAAACAACACCCATACTCCCACCACCAGTACCACCGCCCCCACCAAAGAATAATGTGCCATCTCTATAAATATCTCCTTCTATATTTAAACTTCCAACTATATTAACCTTAAATTCGTCTTCGTGTTGCAGGGAGTCATATATATGTGGTTTTGTTCCAATACCTATATTACCTGTCTTGCCATCAATTATAAATCTATCATTAATAGCACTATTGCTACCACAAGTAATATTAAATAGGTCATTACTGCTAGATATTTTCCATCCATAATTTAATTCATTTTTATCAAAATCATTATTTGAACCATTTACTAATTCAATTGATGATACTGATTCCGTTCCATTTCTTGCATCTTGGATAGAAAATGACGCGTTTTCACTATATATTGTTAAATTTTTATCAGGAGATGTTGTGCCGATACCAACTAAGCCATTACTTGAAATGACCATTCTTTCAAGATTGCTTGTAAAGAATTTAAGTTCATCATTGTCTTCGCCCGGGCTACTTTCAGCTGTTACATAAGTGTCCCCATCAACATCTTTAATTCCACCTAGAGAACCCCATGTATTACCGGTACCAAAACCTTCAAACTGTTTCAATTCCGAATTGTAACGTATAGTACCGATATAGTTAGATGTATTTACGTCGCTTATATCTAAATAATTTGTTGGCCTCTCAGAGCTATTACCTTTTGGTAAAATAATACCATCAACTGTATTTATATCTAATGTAACTAATGGTTCTAGAGTTCCAATACCAATTTTATCAGATATATATAAATTGCAAGAACCTCTTATTTCACCAACGATATCAAATGTGTATTCCGGGACTGTTGTACCAATACCAATTAGACCATTACTTGAAATAACCATTCTTTCAAGATTACTTGTAAAGAATTTGAGCTCATCATTGTCTTCGCCTGCACTATTTTCCGCTGTCACATAGGTGTCACCATCTATATCTTTAATACCACCTAATGACCCCCATGTATTACTGGCACCAAATCCTTCAAATTGTTCTAAGTCGGTATTAAAACGTATATACCCTCTATGTAAACTCAGATTTGTTCCCTCGGCAAGATTTACAGTTGGTCTTTCATCGCTTGTACCAACGGGTATTTTAATACTATCCGTTGTGTTAATTTCCAACGAAACAAGTGGATTTTCTGTATTTATACCCACAAAACCAGATTGTAAAATAGTAAATATTTCATCAGTATCATTATATATATTTACAATATCTTGATCGCCATTTTGTGTTATTTTAAGTGCTACATCAGTATCACCAAATAGTATTAAATTGCTGTTAATGGTTAAAGTACCATTTAGTAATAAATCATTATCATATTTATGGTCTACAATAAATCTATTACTTGAATGAGCTTCTTCGGAAATAAAATCAGTTTCTAAATCACTTATTCTATTGGATATTACATTACTTGTAGCTGTTGTATAATCACGAGATTCTTGGATAATATCACGACCATCAATAGTGTAAATATAATCTTCGCCATCTGTTATAATATTAATATTACCTTTTACATCTAATAAATTACCATTATTATTGGGATTTGTAACACCTATACCCACACTACCGTCATTTGTAATAGTAAATACTTGATCGCTACTATTGGAAATATTCAAAATATTATAAGTTGTATCATTTTGTTGAATATTGAATGCCACACCTGTATTATCATGTTGTAGTACATTTAATGCTATACCCGCACCACTATTTTGAACATCCAATTGTTCTGTAACATAAATATCAGTATTAAGTGTTGTAGTAGTTCCATGAATAGTTAAATTTGACGCAGTTAAATCACCATTAACAAACAGATCAAAATTATATGTATGGTCTACAATGAATCTATTACTTGAATGTGCTTCTTCTGAAATAAAATCGGTTTCCAAATCACTTATTCTATTGGATATTACATTACTTGTAGCTGTTGTATAATCACGAGATTCTTGGATAATATCACGACCATCAATAGTGTAAATATAATCTTCATTTCCTTCTGTAATTATATTTACACCACCGACTACATCAATAACATAATTAGGATGTTTAGTTCCAATACCGATAAGACCATTACTTGAAATTACCATTCTTTCAAGATTACTAGTAAAGAATTTGAGCTCGTCGTTATCATCGCCGGCACTATTTTCGGCAGAAATATATGTATCGCCATCAACATCTTTGATACCACCAAGAGAACCCCATTTATTTCCCGCACCAAATCCTTCAAATTGCTCCAAATCAGTATTGTAACGTATATAACCCTTGTGTATACTTAGGTCAGTATCTTGTTCTTCGCCCGATACAGGACGTTGTTCTATATTGCCTCTCGGTATTTTAATACTATCAGTCGTATTAATATCCATGGCAACAAAAGGGGTTTCATTATTTATACCAAAGTTGCTACCAATATATAGATTGCTGGCGGCTCTAATATCTCCAACCACATCAAGATAATAGGTAGGCGCTGACATACCGATGCCAATTTTACCATCTGCTTTAACTATCATTCTTTCGGAACCGGCTGTTACAAGTTTTAGCTCATCGTTATCACCACCGGCATAATCTTCCGCTATTATATACGTATCTCTGTCAGTATCTCTAACACCACCTAATACACCCCATTTGTTATTTGATCCATAACCTTCAAACTGATGTAATTCAGTATTATAACGTATATAACCTCTGTGAGTTTCATCAGTTTCATAGTTATCAACAGGTCGCTGTGAACTATCGCCTTTTGGTATCTTTATACTATCTGTCGTATTGACATCCATTGTAACAAAAGGGGTTTCATTATTGATACCGAAGTTACTACCAATATATAGATTGCTTGCTGCTCTAATATCACCAACCACATCAAGATAATAAGTAGGTGCTGACATACCGATGCCAATTTTACCATCGGCTTTAACTATCATTCTTTCGGAACCGGCTGTTACAAGTTTTAGCTCATCATTATCATCACCAGCATAATCTTCTGCTATTATATAAGTGTCTCTATCAGTATCTCTAACGCCACCTAATACACCCCATTTGTTACCTTCACCATATCCTTCAAACTGTTCTAACTGTGTGTTAAAGCGTATATAACCTCTGTGGGTTTCATCAGTTTCATCGTTATCAACAGGTCGCTGCGAACTATCACCTTTTGGTATCTTAATACTATCGGTCGTATTGACATCCATTGTAACAAAAGGGGTTTCATTATTAATACCGAAATTGCTACCAATATATAGATTGCTGGCTGCTCTAATATCACCAACCACATCAAGATAATAGGTAGGGGCGGACATACCAATACCAATTCTACCATCATCTTTAATTACCATTTTTTCTGACCCAGCAGTAACAAATAATAAATAATCATCGTCGGATCCAGCTTCTTGTTCGGCTATTATGTATGTATCTCTATCAGCATCTCTAACTCCTCCTAATACACCCCATTGATTATTTGAACCAAATCCTTCAAATTGCCCATATTCATTGTTAAAACGAATAATACCTTGCAATGAAGTTAAATCCGCGCCTGTTTTATCTCGCGTAGGTCGCTCTAATACGTTTCCGCGGGGTAAATGTATTGCGTCAGTAGTATTGATATCAAGAGATAAGATAGGGTTATCACTGTGTATACCGACATTACCAGAATATGCTATTGTAAAAACTTCACTAGAATCATCAAATATACCCACGATTTTATAATCTTCTGTTTGCTTAATTTTTAAAGCGATATCATTACCATGATTAGTAATATCAACTTGTTCTGTTGTATACACTTCGGTATTTAATGTTGTAAACTCTCCTAATACAGTTAAGTTACTATATATAATTACGTTACTATAAACAACTAAATCTCCATTTATAGACATATTATAATCATAATTATGATCTACTATAAATCTATTACTAGAATGAGCTTCTTCTGATATAAAATCAGTTTCTAATTCCGATATTCTATTTGAAATTACGTTACTAGAATGTAATATATAATTACATGAATCACGAATAACATCACGGCCTTCAACTCTCAATATACCATTGGACGTGTCAATATCACCATACATATCTATTTTATATTGTGTTTCCTCATCAAATCGCTTATGCAATATCATAACATCATTAACCATACCATAATCTAAGTAATCTTGTGCGTAAAAAAACTTAAAATCATCGTAATTGGAACTTGAATATGAACGTATTTCTACACCATTAGATCCCAAAGAATTAAAATGTATATTACTAGAATTAATTTCATATTCTTTATAATGATTACTATTTAATATTTGAATTAAATCATTGCCGTTACTATCATATATTTTGCCATCAAATCTAATATTTCCTCCCATATCTATATCACCTCTTATGAAAGTATTACCGTCGGCATCAATTCGCAATGGTGTTCTATTATCATTATCATTACCATTTACGTATTTGATTTCAAAAATACCATCATAACTATATATTTCGTGACCATCTTTTTTGTTCAAGGTATCTATCTCATTTGAAAGAGTAATATGTGGTTTAAAATTTTTGTAGTTATAATTTTTAACATTAATAACATAATTTCTATCTTGATTATTTGATAATTTATTAAAGTATTCATTGAGATAAATTTTGTTTGTAATATCGTTACCATATATATTAAAATGGTCTTCAAATAAATAATTACTATTAACATTAATAAGTTCCATATCACGCGGAAGGCTATTTACATTATTATTAACGACAAAATTAGAGGATATTATATAAATATTAGAACTATCATCTTCAATTTGTATATTATAGTAGTAATCAAAATGATTGTCTTCGGCTTCTAGATTCACAAAAGAATTTGGTAATATGTTTGAGCTTTTAAATAATATTGTATTATGTCGCTCTGCTGTAAATTTACCTGTTAAGTCAATATTTGAGTTAATTCTCACGATATTTGAAGTTGTTGTTTCTAAAAATATACTTGTATAAATACCATTATCTATTAGTGATCTTGTTTCTACCTCAGCATTCATGTATTGATAAAATATATCATCGCTGTCAAATGGTAATATGTCAATATATATTTCATTATTAATATATATCATATTGCTATCATCAACAATATTTGAATTAAAATGTGAGAAATATGTAATATTACAATTAAGATACTCTGGTAAAAACACGACATTACTATAATTATATGTAAAATCATAGTTAGATGTAACGTTATCAATAAGGGAAATGTTGCTAGAAAATGAATCTTCAATAATTATAACAGATGATTTAGAATCGTCAATAGTAATAGTGTTATCAGTAAATGATAATTGTGGTACTAATAAAATATTGCAAGTAAATAATTCAGTTGTAAAATCTAATGTACACGTTGTAATATTATTCGTAATGTCATAATTCGTTACGTTTAAAGTACTTGTTTTATAATTATTAAAATCAATATTTAGATTAGATGCATTATAAAATATATCCAGATTAGAATGAAATGTTTTATAATTAATATTGCTACTTTGTGATACGCTTGTTTTGAATAAGAAGTTGGGGTCTAATTTATTAATATAAGAGATGGGATTTAGATTATTATCAATATCTGGAAAATAAGATACACCATAATTATAAGTAACCGAATATTCTTTGCTAGTATTATTCCATTCGGATGCTAATCTAGATAATAATAAATTATCTGGAAAAATATCAACAACGCTATCAAAGACATATTCGGAAGTATATCTACTTGTAATTGCCATAGCTGGTGTATCATAATCTGTTTTAATAACAAATGATTCTGCTAAAATATCGTCATTAAATCCGAAACGCGCACCTTTCCTCAAATTATTTCCATCAAACGCATCAATTGTAAAAACATTAGATGATTCGGGTTCATTAAAAACACTTTGATTTGCGACATCAATGCTAAATCTATAATTATTTTCAAAACTAGCTCCTGATAATGTATGATAAATATTGCTTGAACCACCTGTATATAATAAGTTAATGGCTGGTGCATGGTGGTTATTTGTTAGTTGGAGACCATATTTATTAATATCATCTATATGAAAAGCGACATTACTATTATTATCAATATTATTACCAATACCGATATGTGTTGACGAACCCAAAAAATTGCCACTTTCATCAATATTGTTTTTAAAATTATAGAATTTTTTGTAATAATCTTGGTGATAGAAACTCATATCAAAATTAGTATGTTTATCGTCATCACTTGATAAATTGAACTTTATCATATTTTTAATATTACCCGTTTTTTCGTAATTATCATCAGCGATCATTAAATTACAATTATATATTGCGAGTTCAATAAATGATGAGCAATTATTAGAGGTATAATCTGAATATGTTATAAATTTAGCTACTGCCAGGTTAGAGTTATCCTGTTTAACAATAATAGGAATATTTGTTTTTTCTATTGGGTCAACAATGACACTTTTCGTGGGAGTATAAAGTATATTATATCCGGTATAACGAATATCATTATTAACCGAAGGTAAATCTGATTCGTCGTCAAGGGCAGCATCATTATATTGAGTTGTTTCAACCGTAGTAATATATTGTGTAATTTGCGTTAATGTGTTTAGGTTATCTAATCTAAAATTATAATTACTCCCGTATTTATCAATAATATTAATATTACCATGTACATCTAAATCTCCATATATAGACATCGCAGCATTATTATCTTCATAAGATACTGTATCTTTATTGACATCTATGTGATAATTAGAATTTTCAGTATTATAATAAAATGACATACCATAAGTTTTTGGTTTTACATCTTTATCAATATAACCTATTTGCAATGGCCCAACACGTTGTATATTTCTGGAATCTATGTCATTAAAAGTATGGTTTTTATAAATAAACCATCTTTCAGCATTTCTATCAGTATTTAAATTTCTATCATATTCGCAAATATCAATACCGCTATAATCTGCGTTATTGTTAGCGCCACCGCCCTTAACACCACGATATATTCTTAGAACCGAATAATTATTATCTTCTGTTGTTAAATTTCGTAATTGTAGAGGTACAGAAACATCTTCACCATTCCATCCCAAAGATATTTTTTTATTTGTATAAAAACCATTAGTGTCATTGGCAATCTGTAAAGTTTCAATAATTTTGTCATTTTGATAATAATAGTCGGAATTGATACCACGTTTAACATTAAGACCTTTCATATTGGTAGCATATGATGTCAAATTATTATAATTAATACAAAACTTATCTGTTTGCGAATCATAAATATTGAAAAAGTTTTTAGGTTGATAAATAAACCCTTTTGTTCTTTGCATTTCATTGCCAATTGTTAAATAGTAGTCTCTTGCGGCTACTTTACCTTCAACATCTAATTCGTATCCAACTCTTGCACCCAATTTATTAATACCAACTCTTTCGCGGTTTAAGGACAAAGTAGGCGGTACTGATCTGATATTAGGCAAATAATAATTGCTGGTAATATCTGCCATATCAGTGGAAGGGTAAAAATAGATATTGTTATTTTTACCAATAACTTTATTAGTGTTAAATATTAGACTATTATCACTATAATCTAATCGCGATAGGCGACCAATATTAGCATAATATTCTTTGCCTTCAACAGTATTTTTCATTGTAATATCAAAATTATTACTAGTTGTAACATCATCTTTGATAATGTTTAAAACACCATCAAACCCGTCGCTTTCAGTTAGCCCAATTGCCATTTTTTTAGGAAAACTAATATTACAATTAGCATCAAGAGTCGCAATATTGCTATGAACATAAACGAAAAAATAGTTACTACCATCTTCGCTTCTAGAATATGTTCCGTAACCCGTAGCAGGATCATCGATATCGATGGGTATTATTTTACGATTTCCGATATAAATATCATCATTAATTTTTAGTTTATTAATACTGACACTTTGCGCGTTGTTAAAATTAACTTCATTATCAAACTGTACTATACCGGAAAAATTAGCTACATTATCAACTATTAATGAACTTGTTTGAATATTATTATTAACATTGATGTCATTATCAATAGTTAAATTGCTTGTTTTTAGTAAATCATTTACTGTGATATTATTAAAATTATATAGGTTTCCTAAAAAGTCACCTTCCGATATTTGCGCACTATTTATTACACTTATACCCGTTGATCTAACATAAATATCATCAAGAGCCTTATGAGTATTGGTGTAATAATCATACATTATAATTTCATTAAAACAAGATACGCCATTAACTTGGAGTTTAATATTTTCATCAATAATATCTTCACTTGTTATTTCACCGTTATTTAGCACTTTTCTAGTATAATCTTTGGGACTAGTTTTGTTAATACCAATAGCTATATTGTTATTTTCGTCAATTGCTAATGCGGGATATTGATTAATATTAGTATATATTGGTATTGCACTTGTGCCATATAATTCATCTATATTTGACGAGGATTTACTAATATGAAATTCTAATGGTGTACCTCGCGTAGTTGATATTATAGCGGGGGATATGTTAGAACCACCTATAATACCAAATCCAAATTTTGTAGGTTCTTCTTCATTATTAGTATCATTTCTAATTGCGATATGCATGCTATTAAATTTATTATTAGCGGTTGATACAATATTTAATGGATGTGTATTATCATATGTATCTACATGACCACCGAGAGTAACAAAATTAGGTGTAAAAACATTTTTAACAAAGTAATTATAATTATAGACGTCATCATAACTTGTATTAAGACCGGCTTGAAAGGGTTGATTTGCGGAAATATTATTGGCGTTAATAATAAAATCCCTAATTAAACTACTTGTTAAAGGGTCGCCATCTAATATGATATCATTGAGTTCTAAACCAGCGGCTTTAACAATACCTGCGCAATAAAAGTTTTTATCAACAAAAAATGAAGTATCGGAATTTAAAAAATTAGAACTAGAATTTCTGGATGTGTTAACGGCGACGCCATCACTGTTAACTAATAGGCTCCATTTGGTATTCCGTTGATTATCTTCTTCCGGATAATATGTTTTTTCACCAACAACAAGATACTCGTTTCTGTTTAAATCTAAACCATCAACATTAATGGCATTTCCATCAGCGCCAAGTTGTAATCCAATTCCAACAGAATCGAGTTGTATTGTTGGTTCTATACCTTGATTGCCAATAAAACTCATTTATTATGTTATTCTATTTAAAAGAAATATACTATTAATATTTATATATATATCTTTATGTATAAAGAAAAAATGATATATATATATAATTCATATCCTAGACAGTACAATGAAGAGAATAGACAATATTCATAATAAAACGAAAGAAATAGATAGTGTAAATTTGCCTTATAATAATAAGAATGTGCTTTTAAATGATGAAAACTTACGAGAATTATTTGATTCCAATGGGTTGAATGGTTTAAAATATAAAAATATTAATCTATATCGCGTTGCTTTTGTTCACAAATCGTATTGCACAATGAAAAACATTGATTTTAATAAAAGTAATATAAATTGTCCGAGCGATTGCCTACCTTTACAAGATGTTTCATACGAAAGATTGGAATTCTTAGGAGATTCGTTACTGGGAATGATAGTAGCAAATTATTTATATAGTAGATTTCCCGATCAAAATGAAGGTTTTTTGTCAAAAATAAGAACTAAGTTAGTAAATGGCAAAATGTTAGGATATTTATCTGATAAGATAGGATTTCCAAAATTTGCAATAATATCTAAACAGGTTGAAGACTCTAATGGGCGAAATAATTATAAAATAATGGAAGATATATTTGAAGCATTTATAGGAGCCTTATATTTAGACTATCAATCGGAAGATGATGAAGTAATATTGCCAAAAAATATAAAATTATCTCCGATGACAGGAGTAGGTTATTACGTAGTAGAATCGTGGCTAATATATATTATTGAAAATTATATAGATTTCAGTGAATTAATAAGGGTAAAAAATAATTATAAGGATATGTTAACATCACATATGCAAAATTATTTGCAAGATATTCCACAATTCAAGGAAATAAGTGTATCTACGAGGGATAACTATAAAATTTTCAATTATTGTGTTAAGGATAGAAATGGAACAATAATATCAACATCCACGGGAAAAAGCAAAAAAGAAGCCGAAAATAATGCTGCTCTTGAAGCTTTAAAATATTATAATATAAATGTCAATGAATATAATTCAAATATATAAGTAATAATGTTTATATATTTTCAAATAGTTATATGAAAATAACACATTTAGTACTTTCTGGGGGAGGTATGCGGGGTGTTATGTTCATTGGTGCTATAAGATATTTATATTTTGAGAATTTGCATAAAAATATAACGCATATTGCGGGGACATCAATAGGTTCTATCATAGGATTGGCGGTTGCATTGAAATTAACTATACAAGAGATGGAAGAAATAATATTAAAAGGAAATCAAGATTATAAATTATGTAATATTCCCTATAAAAATTGTATTAAACTAATAACCGACTGTGGTTTATCTGATGTCAATATTTTTTCTAATTATTTAAAAGAATTTATTTATACTAAATATCCTGATATTACAAATGAAATAACGTTTTCATATTTATCAAAAAGATTTGGAGTAAACCTTTATGTATCAGTTACAAATATATATACATGTAAAAATAAAATATTTAGCGTTGATACGACACCGGATGTGTGTGTATTTAAAGCATGTTCGGCATCAATGGCTTTGCCAATATTATTTAAACCCGTAAAGATAGATGATGATTATTATTATGATGGGGGGTTTACGAATAATTTCCCTATTAAGATTTTTGAAAATGTACCAATGGATAATATATTAGGAATGATATTATATAAAGCATTTTATGAGACGGAAATACCAGATGAAGAGATAGTGAGACCCAAAATTAGTTTTATGTTTTTATTAAGACAATTTATTCAATTATATGAAAAAATAAGAACACGGGCAGTTTTAGGAGAACTTATAGATAATGATAAGATAGATTATTATTATATACCAAAAAATATACCGGATATACCAATGATGAATATAGAATTAGAAAAGAAAGGTTTAAGAATAAAATTACCAATAGATTTGTATAACAATATGTTATATGCGGGATTTGAAAGTATGTCAAAATATATAATAGAAAGAAAAAATAAATTATTAGAAAAGGAGAATAATAGATATGAACTAAATATGTAATGTGTTATTAATAATAAAAGGCTTACTGTTAATAATTTTACCAGATGGTTTACCTTTTTTAAAAATATTATTAGGAGCCGTTATTAGATGTGGAATTATCATATCATTAATTAAGTTATTAAAATTTTTATTTGTTTTATTTCTATTGGTAAGTAATGCTTTACCTATGCTATTTAGTTTATTTAATAAATGGTTTGTGTATTGTGAAACATTATCAGAAGGATAATTAGGATAATGTGACCATGATTTACTTAATATTTTTTTATTAGCAAATGCGTGAATAATTCTCATATAATCGTCTATAACCTTATAAGTTAATATATTACTTTTATCAATTGATTTTGCAAATCCAAAATCAAAAATTAGCATAGTATATTTGCAGCTTTTTAAATAATAGTTAATGCCATTTATTTTGTAAAAATAATAGCCTTGTTCAATGTTTCTTTGGTATAAGAAATTACCATAATGACAATCGCCATGTGTATAACCAATACTTTGAAAAGACATAATTGATAACATTACTTGTATAAAAACATTATAAACCAAACTATCATCTTCGACATAAGTTTTGCTTTTACACAACTGTTTCAAATCACCATGTGCTAATTCGTTAAGATTAACAAAATAATTAAGGTTTTTAATAATTGGAGGGACATTAGACGATATATTATTGCATATAAAAGTTCTGTATGTAAATATAAAATGCCTGGATAATTTTTTTTTCATTATTTTAGTTGTAATATGTTCATTTAAACATTTTTCAACACTATTGCTTCTATTAATTTCCATAAGTTTAGATGCGATAGGGTACTTGCCAACGGCCTTATCAATTGAAGTTATATATATTGCACCATATTTACTGTTTGAACCAATTTGTTTTTGCAAATTAATAATATCATCAATTGTATATCCTTCATAAATTTTTTTTTTTTTGATAAACTTTTTGCTTTTCAAACAAGATATTTGCTTTACCTTAGCTATTTTACTATATATATATTTATAATATTGTGCTCTATTATCAATATTATATTTATTGGAAACATACATTTTCAAGAAGTTTTTAACCTTGTTATCGCCTCGCGATTTAGAGTCGGATATGATGTCATTGCTGGAAATCTTATCAATTTTACTCATAGAAATTTTATTTGATATTTTTGAATATGATAACGTATTTTTACTATAAGCATTACCTTCTTGAAAATATTTTTTCCGGTTATTATTGGAATATTTATTCATTTTCTATACTATTATATAATAAATATATATATATAATAGATTTGTAATATGGAACCATATGTATTTGTACTAGATTTAGATGGAACTATAATAGGGGATTGTAGTTATCAATGTGATTTATATAATTTGCAAGATATTTTCAAGCAAAATATTAAAAGTTTCAATAAATCAACAGCTGTTTCATTTAATAAATCCAAAAAAGAATGTGAAAAAAAATTAAATGAAAGTTACAGTAAAGACTCATTATTAATACGCCCACATTTTATAAATTATATGCATACAATAAAAAAATATTATCCAAACTCATATATATTTGTGTATACAGCATCCGAAAAAACATGGGCCAATAAGGAAATAGGAATAATAGAAAAACAAAATAATATAAAGTTCAATAGACCTATTTTTACGCGCGATAATTGTATTGTTGATAAAAATGGTATGATTAAAAAGTCAATTAAAAAAATTATGCCTCAATTATTAAAAACCATGAAGGTGGGAAAAACATATGATATAAGTAAAAAATTATTAATTATTGATAATAACCCAACCTTTGTTGATTATAAGGATAATTTTTTATTATGTCCAACATATAATTATATCCAGTTTAGTAATTTATGGCATGGTATATCGTGTAAAGAATATGTAAAATGTAGAGAATTAAAAGTTTTTTTATCAAAAATGATAATACAAAAAAGAATGCATAATGTGAAGCAAATATCTAACCAAGAAAAGCAAGAACGGATATATAAGTGGTTATATAAAAAACATAAAAGTATTAATAGCTATAATTGTAGTTATGCGAATGACACATTTTGGAGAGACCTTACATTATTGATAAAACATCATAATATAAAGGAGTATAATAAAACAATTATTGGATCAATACAAAAAAGTATAAAGAATTAATATAACTATTTATAAAATGATATATATAAGTTTTGATATTGGTATTAAGAATTTAGCTTTGTGTATTCTTAAAAAAACAGATAAAATAGAAGTATTGGATTGGAGAATAATAGCAATCGCCGAAAGTAAAAAAGAGTTAAAAGGGATTGATGATATATCAGAAAGGGTTTATAATGAAATGGATATTATAGTGGGGTTTTTAAAAGAGGCTAATATCAATATGATAGACTATGTATTAATAGAGAATCAGCCATCCAATTTAAATGGTATTATGAAAACGATACAGCACATTATATATAATTATTTCAATTTAATAAAACACTGGGATAAGGATGTGGATAATGTAGTATTAGTTAATGCATCTTTAAAATCAAAAACGCATGAATATGTTCCCGATATTACATATGACGAAAGTGAAGGAAAAAAGAATGCCAAAAATTTTAGAAGAAGTAAATACGTTTATAATAAGAAATTAAGTATAGATATATGCCAAAATTACATTAAAGATAATGAGAGACTAAAAGATATTTTTGTAAATAATAAAAAGAAAGATGATTTAAGTGATGCGTGTTTACAGGCAGTATCTTATATAAGAACAAATATTAAAAATGAATCATTAGATAATTATAATGTATTATATTAAAAATGAATATATTATTAATATCAATGTATAGTGATAAATGGGATTGGAAAAAGCAACATAAATTATATAGGAAAGCGATTGGGAATAATGCAAAATTAATAATTAAAAGGTATCATGATAATGCGGGGATTAAAAAAGTACTAAAAAAACGCAATATAAGTGGTATAATTATAAGTGGGTCAGATTATTTTATATTAAGGAAAGGGTCTCCTCTGGTGCCAAAAATTGTATTCAAATATAAAATACCAATATTAGCAATATGTTATGGTATGCAATATTTAGCATGTAAAACAAGTAGAAGTAACATTAAAAGTTTTAAAAAAGGTATGAAAACTTATACAAAAAAGCTGAAAATGACGGTACCATTTAATGTTAAAAAGTTAGAGTATACATATTTTCATCAAGATTATGTCGTAAGGATTAATAATAATTTTAATGTTATTAAACGGATGGGGAATAAAATAGTTATGGTGCATGATAAAAAGGATAATATCTTAGGGATTCAATTTCATCCAGAATATATATTAAGAACAGGTAAAATATTTTTTAAGTGTTGGCTTAATTTTATAAAAAAATAAGCGCGTATTCTAATATATTTATATTTTATTGTAAATATATAAACATTTGAAACTCAGATAATATATAATATGTCATTAATATCAAATTTAAACAATAAAAGTGATGATTTAATAGAATTAAACAAAGAAAGTTTCAATAATAATTCTTTTAATTTCAACATACCAAAAAATAATGGTATGAATAAGGGGGGGTTTATAGACGATGGCTTATTTAATAGAAAAAAAATAAGCGACGATGTGATATCAATGTCGTCGCGTTCTTCGCGTGCAAGTTCAGTTGGAAATAGCAATTATGATAAAGCAAAATATATGAAAAATATGAAAAACATATATAAAAATAAAAAAATAAATCGCGATGACGATATGGATAGTACTTCTGGGAGTAGTAACGCGAGTAGTGCCAGTAGTGCTAGTAGCGCGAGTAGTCGTAACAATAAAGGTAATGGCGTGAAAAAAAGTGGTCGAGATAATAATTCAGACACTACAAGTGAAAGTGGTGCGAGTAGCCGTTCGTCACAAAGTGGTAGCGATGGGTCAACGACTGGTAGCGATGAAAGTAGGGTAATAAAAAGGAAACATCTAAGTCCCAAGGATATAATTAGGAATGAGATAAATGAAAAACGAGAGATAATATATCAATTTGAGAGAATGGAATCTAAGGGATTTAAGATACCATTTAAATTCAATATGAATTCTGATTTAGAAGAAATGAAATCGGAATATAATCGTATTGTAAGAGAAAAAGAGCTAGATGGTAGCGTAAGATTTCAACAGAAGATGTTAATGGCTCTTGTATCTGGTGCGGAATATATGAATTCTAGATACGATCCATTTTCGGCAAAACTAGAAGGGTGGTCAGAACAAGTGAATGAAAATATCAATGATTATGATGATATTTTTGAGGAATTGCATGATAAATACAAATCATCTGGTAAGAAAATGGCACCAGAATTAAGGTTATTTATGTCATTGTCTGGAAGTGCATTTATGTTTCATTTAACAAGTAGAATGTTCAAAGAACAGCCCATGCCTGATGTAGAAAATGTATTAAAATCAGATCCAGAATTGATGAAACAATTTCAAAATGCGGCTACAAAACAATATATGATGGGTGGAGGTGGCACACAAGCACCGGCATCAAATAATATGGGAATGGGTGGTGATAATATGGGATTATTTGGAATGGTAAGTAATTTGTTTAGTTCATTGAATAGTGGACCAAGTTCATCAGAAATGCCCCAATATCAAAGTAATTTTAATAATAGACCGGTTGATGATGTTGAATCTATAATTAATAATGTTCATAATAATATATCTGTAGAGGATGATATAGATAATCATATAGAAACTTTATCTGTAAGTGACGAAGAAATAACATCTATAATAGAGGATACAGCCGATATTCAGATATTAAAAAAATCAGGAAAAAGAAAGGATAATACTAGAACTTTAAATATATAAAAAAATAATTTGGTTTCATTTATCTTTTTCTACGAACATTGGTTATTTTTTTAGCGCTTTT
>Ga0206124_10000776_pt1 | contig 25676 bp, 15 predicted proteins | sample Helgoland_Spring_3_FD_148671 | JGI IMG/M metagenome (GOLD analysis project Ga0206124, IMG submission 148671) | Pelagic subsurface seawater microbial communities from Kabeltonne, Helgoland, North Sea - Helgoland_Spring_Bloom_20160321_2 | ecosystem: Environmental > Aquatic > Marine > Epipelagic ... | reverse complement strand
CTATATATATATAAAGTTCGAACAACAAATCGCGCGATATATATTTCTCCCCATAGATTGATATAAGAAGGGCAGACGAATCGAGTTCGCGTTCTTGAAACACGGAACGGAATTCGATTCGTATCATTGTAGTAAAAATTTGTTTGAAAAGAAGCGCTTTTACACGTGGTTGTGGAACCGAAAAGTGCCCGTTTGATTTTCTAATCATCCTAAACTTAACGAGAGAGGAAGGAAGACATGCCCTCGACGCGATCATCCCGCGCAGCGATCAAGGACACGGACGCGGTGAAACCTACCGATCTTGAAGGAAGAGCCAATGCGAATACTGTAACCGCGGTGGAAAAGAAAGGAAATCATCGCTCGTCGCAACGATCGAAAGCGTCGTCGTTGGTGAAAAAAGAGGTGCCGCCGGCGGCAGATATTTTATCAAACAAAGGAAGAGGAAAACAACAACTGATGCGCCATCAGTCGCAACAAAAATCAAACTCTGGCTCCAACGAGAACAATAACAACACTCATACGCACACGAATAACGATAACTCCGATAACAACAATAACATCAACGACGTGAACGTCAACCGAGAAGGAGGACAAAAGAAGGAAAAGTTATCGGTGATGTTAATCGAAGACGACGTTCCGACGCTGTTGGAGGTGCAATCTATGCTTTTGCGAGCGGGCGCGACGGAGGTGCACACGGCGTCGAGCGGGAAGAAAGCGCTGGAGTTTTTAGATCGAGATTCGAAGAAGGATATCGATTTGATTTTCGCGGATATCATGATGCCAGAGGTGAAGATTGACGAGGTGAAGCGGGTTTTGAAAAAGAACGAGAAGTTGAAGGAAGTGCCGGTGATTGTCATGAGCACGGTGGCGCAGTACGATTCGAACAACGATTCCGGGCGGAGAGAAGGTGGCGGAAGCGGGAACGGCAGCGGGAACGACTTAGTGAACGAATACGGTGGGAGTTTAGAAATGGCGGCAACGACGACGAGGTCTTCCAAACGCTTAAAGACGAATGATAACACTCCTCAAGGAAAAACAAACTCAAACGAAGTTTTACAAAAGCCGTTGTCCTTTCGAAGAGTTGAAAACGTGGTGTATTCGCACAAACGCTTGTTGCGTTCGCACAATTCTTCGTCTTCTGAAGCCGAAAAGCAGCAGCAGCAGCAACAGCAGCAGCAACAACAACAGCAGCAGGAAGAAAACGATGCGACAGAAGTCGATCCCGCGAAGACTCTCGCCAATCCAAACGGGGAGGTAAAAGCTGACGGGGGAGAAACGAAAGAAGGTTCCGCCGGCGGTTCGGGAGGCGGATCCGGAAACGGTTCCGGTGGCTCCGGTCCAACTACCGTCAAGTTGATTAACAACGAATCTTCGGAAGAAGATTTACGCAAGAAATCGAGCGATGGTGTGAACAACGCCACCGGGGCTGCAGTCGCGCCGACGACCACCGCCTCGGACGAGAAGACCAAGACGAAAGATGACGCCGGCGGCGTGACCACCGCTCTTCCATTAAACGACGTCGGGGGACTCGCAAAGAACAATTTGCAACACAAACAAGTCGATGGGAACAGCAGTCCGCCGTTAGACGCGGACGTTTTGAAAGTGCGACGAGCGGCGGCTACGGCTGGGAACGAGCGACGACGAAACGACGAAAAGCGTTGGAGAAACAATCGAACGCACACGCGCGACGACGGCGACGGTTTAGACGAAGGTTCGGGTGCTGGTGGACGAAATCGCTCGAGAAGCTTTTCCGCGGAGGACGACAAGACCGAATCTGATTTGAAACCACCGACGGTGACGAGAAAGAAACGTTCGTTGCGCGGCTCCTCCGCCGGCGCCAAGAAAGTCTCCGGCGGTTCTGGTTCCGACGAAGCCGGTTTAGAAGGCAAACTCGCAACGATTGATGGCGCGACGAAAGTAACCACCGCTGGTGCTAAAGCTGCCGAAGGTAAAGACCATCCAGGTTTAGCCGTCCAGCTTATGAACGAACACGACGGCCCGACTGCGCTTTTGCAACTCGCGCTCGCCGGTTCCGCCATGGATTCGAACGCCTCCTTACGTAGATCACAGTCGCGCTCGGCGTTTCACGGGATTATCGAAAAGACGCAACAGAAGATGCAAACTCAGTTTCAGAAAGTCGCGGCGGCAAAAGGTAAGAAAACAACGTCGGCGCAAAAGAAAGGAAACGGCACACCGACGAGAGCCGCCAAGACAACCGCGGGTGGTAAGAACGACAAGATGATGATGACGATGAATAATAATAATAATAATAATAATAATAACAACAACTTTGGTAACGTCGGATTAACCATGTCCGCACCGACTGGGTCAATCGAAACAGAAGAAATGCGCAAGGCGAGAGAGTTGCATTCGATGCAGCAACATCATCAAAACGCGTTGTATTTGTTTCACACGCAACAGCAAATGGCTGCGCAGCAGCAGCATCTCATGCGCCAAATGTCGAACTCGCCCGGTGTACCCGGCGCCGCTCCTGGACAGTTTCCGAACCTCGCTGCACACATGGGAGTAATGGGTGCGATGCCGCCGATGCAACCGTTTGGGTTCCCTCCGCCGCACGGTCAGCACAATCCGTTTATGATGTTCCCGATGCAATCGTTTCCGCCGCAAAGCGAATACGTGAATAATTTTTTCCAAGGTTTAGCGAGCACCGTAGCAACGCAACATCCGCATCATCAAATGCACAACCACATGCAAAATATGAATATGAGTCATAGCATGGGTGGTGCGAATGGTGCGGGGAATAATACTGCTACCGGTACAAACAACGGAGGAAGAACGAACAAGAAGGATAGTAACAATAACAACAACAACGTGTCGACGTGCGCGGACCGTCGGGCGCAAGCGATTGCGAGATTTTTGAAGAAGCGCAGAGAGCGAAAGTTCGAAAAGAAGGTTAGGTACGAGAGTCGTCAGAAGTTGGCCGAGTCTAGGCCGAGAGTCAGAGGACAGTTTGTAAAGTTGGACAAATCTTTGAGCAAAGAGCAACAGCAAGAAGTGATTGAAAAGATGAGACGCGAGGGCGAAAAGAAAGCTGGCGCGAAACCGACATCAACCGCGACTGTTGCCGCCGGTGGTGTTGCCGATAAAAGCGCAAGCAAAAAGCAATCCTCCGACGAAAAAGGCGGTTCGAACGACAAAAGTAAAAGCTCTTCGAAAGAGTTGAACACGACGTCCGACGACGACGACGGTTCCGGCGGCTCTCTCAATAATCTCACCTCCTCGGACGAGAAAGGATCCCGAGGACGATCGAGCAACGAAAGCAAAGATGGTATGGACAACGACATCAATAACATCAATAACTCATCGGAGAAAGGTTCAGACGGTCACGACGGAAGCACGGAAAGAAGAGAGACGCCTTCTGTGTAAAACTTTTTAAAAAAACAATAAAAACCAGCGAAGCGAGAGACATTTTTTCACATAAAAACAATATTATAATTTACTAATAAGATTATTCAGTGTACTACAATTACATATATACTAATACATGAGACTATTATGCTCTATTATGCTCCTTCTCTTGTTTTGTTCTATTTCATACTACTCGTTCGCGTTTAATCGACCGTTCGCAATCAGTACGATTCGTCCCTTTCGATTGCTCTCCCGTTTGCTCTCGAAAACCAACTGCGCTCCGCAACAGTGACACTCGTGCTCTACGATCGAGCCTCTTCCCTCCCCTTTCTCTTCGTTATCAAAAAAAGTATACACTTCCTCGTCGCATCCTGGGCACAAACCTTTCATCGCGACTTTCCTTGCTCGCGTTTGGCCGACTCGCTTCGAGCTCGTGTTGGTTATAAACATTCCCGCGAGCGCGCCGACGACTCGCGCGAGAGAGATCTCTTTACGACCGTTATTATGATCGTCCAAAATACCCAGAAATGAAGAACTAAACACAGAAACGCCAAGGAATGTAATCATAAAGTACAAATTGACCAAAGCTTTCGTCATCGATGGATCTTCTTCAAACTTTCGTTCTCTTCTTTGTTTTTTCTTTTCCTCCTTTACAGTTCCGAGAGGAGGAACAAAAAAATCATCATCTTTTTCCTCGTCGTCGTTTCCAATCATCGCTCTTCTTCTTAGCTGCTCTCTCGGTCGCTGAAACTTCTTTTTTAGTTGATGATAATTCTGCTGCGTCCTCCTTGTTTTTCGATGCCGATGATGATGACGACACAAAAACGCTCCTGAAGGTGTCGATGATGCAACAAAAAACATTTTATATAACAAACAGTCTTGCAAGAAATGAAGAAAAAAAGGACAAGAAAAACAAGAAGGAAAAGACAGACACATTCCTCAAAATTCATACGCGCAAAAGAACTGCGAATAAAGAAACAATATAAAACGCGAACGATGAAACTGGTCAAGTTTCTCCAAAAGTTAAACAACGAAACGGTGACGATCGAATTAAAAAACGGGACCACGTGTTCGGGGACTATTTTAGGTGCGCTTTGCGAAAGTTAGAATACGCGTGCATTTCGATTCAAATTTTGATGTGTGTGTCTCATCACAACTTGCAGCCGCTTTGAAAGATCTTCTTCTTTCTCTTTTGTCTTCTTCTTCCTCGTGGTAGTTAAACAACAAACCCGCTGACCTTCTTTTCTTTACTCACGCATTCATCGAAACAACAACAAAAACAACTTTAACAGGCGTAGACATTAGCATGAACACGCACTTAAAATCAGTCAAGCTCACCGTCAAAGGCCGGAACCCGCAAACGCTCGACCATCTCTCCATTCGAGGGAACACCATTCGGTATTACATTTTACCGGAATCGTTAAATTTAGACGCTCTGCTCGTCGAAGACATGCCGACGAACAAAAGTTTAAATCGATTGCCGAAAGAAGACGGAAGTGGAGGAGGTGCAGGTGCTGGTGCTGGTGCAGGGAGAGGACGAGGACGGGGACGAGGACGAGGGAGGAAATGAACATTGGATAGTAGCGCGATAGTAGAGAGATTTAGTCTTCACACACATGTTGTTGAATGTAGTCATTGTTTTAGAGCTCACACTTATTTATATTAATCGCACACACACAATAAAAATGAACAAAACGCGATGCGAAATCGCGCTCGACCTTTCCTTGCGCGCGGTAGAGCACGATCTCGACGGCGACGACGCTTTGGCGTGCAAACTGTACAAAGACGCGTCGCGAGCTTTGGAAGATGCCATCGCCCACGCGAGGAATGGGGAGACATCTTCGATGGAGGAAAACGACATCGAGCAGATGCAGAGGAAAGTGAAGGAGTACAGAGAAAGAGCGGAGACGTTGAGTAGTCGTAGTAAAGGAGGAGGAGGAGGTGAGGATGATGATACGAAAACGAACATCGTCGCCGGTGCCGCAGCAGCCGGGGCGATGATTGGATTTGCGACGATGGGCCCTTTCGGTGCGATAGGCTGGGCGTCTTCGATGGCGTACGCGTCGACGAGAAAAAAAGGAATCGCATCGAGCGTATCAAAAATAAGCGGCTCCGCGGTGATTAACACGATGGAACGAGCGAAATCGCTCAACCGGAAGTATAAAATCGACGAGAAAGTGAAAGAGAACGGGAAGATTGCGTTGGAGAAAGCGAAACAGTTGGACGAGAAATATAAAGTTCGCGAGAATATGAAAACGCAAGGGGAGAGACTCGGGAAGATGCTGGAGGAGAAGTTTTTGAGCAACAAAGAGAGCGTGTCGAAATTACCGGAGACGCCAGGGAAGCGTCGGTAGTAGTACTAGTATGAATAGTATGTTGTATTTATAGCTATAACATTTTCTAATCTAACTCTCGTCGAACCTCATTCTCTCCCTCTTCCGATTGCATCACGTACTCTAAACATTTCAAACTACCGTCCGTACCCGCCTCTCGGCACAAACGAATGACTTGCTCTCTGTCCCACTTCGTCTTCGGCACCTCTCTTAACCAACGCAAACAGTCCAAATGTCCCAGTCTCGCGGCGTATTCGCAGTGTTGCGGCCAAAAATCCGTCGTCTCGCACACCTCTTTTTCTAATATCCACTCTAACGCGTCCAACCGACCTTTAGTGAGTGCCGCCCCGACTAAAACTTCCTCGAAGAGACAGTCGTCGTCCCATTGACATCCTCTCTGCAAGAGAAAATCGATGGCGTTCAAGTGCAAGTTTCGACACGCGCGCGCGAGCGCTCTCGGCGACCATCTCCCAATTTTCACAATGTCCCTCTCTTCCAAAAACTCTAACACGTTCACTCTTCCGTTCTGTGCGGCTGCAATAGAAGCGAAATCGTTAATCGGACACCCTTTCTCTAGTAACCATTTCAATAATTCGACGTGTCCAAACTCGCACGCTTTTTGCGTCGTTCGCCAATCCCACTCGCACAAATCCTTCTCTACGACTAAATATCGAATCACGTCGATATTTCCAAATCTCGCCGCAAACGTCGCGAATCTCGTGCGGTCGATCGGACATCCGCATTCGATGGCGTATTCAATCAAATTGATCGAAGACGCGAACTCGGACGGTTTGAATTTATGATTTTGCGTCGTTGACAACGCTACCGACGACGACGATTCAGGGGAAGAAGAAGTTAAAGAAGACGAATTTCTATCCACAAACTGTTGGACGCAACGGCTGCATCTTCGCAATAATACCAGAGAAGTCAGGTCGATTTTCGAGAGAACGTGTGCACGCGTCACCTCTGGGTAGGATTTGATCAGTTGTTCGAGCATTTTATGACGACATTAAAGAGTCGACGACGAGAGACGGAAAAACAACAACAAGCAAGGGAGGAAAAAATGGCGAAAATGCTCCATTTTTCCAATTCACAACGAACAACTTTTCTTTTTGACGACCGGACGATGAAAGCGACCGGGACGTCTTCAGGCGACGAAGAACAAGAAGAGGAAGAAGCAGACCAAGAGAGCTCTCTAACGGTTGGTGTTCGGATTAATAATAATACTAACAACGCGAGAACGAAGAAGAAGCAACAACAACAATCTCAATCTCAATCAGTTCGAGCAGGAAGCGGAGACGAATGGAACGACAGCGCTTTGGTGAACGCGTATAACGTCGCGATTAAGAGCTATCGCAATAAAAAGAGTCTCACGACGAGTGTTAAACCCGAAGGCAAGAAAGGAGGAGGAGAGTATTTGGCGGCACCAAATGCAGATGAAAGCCAACAAGAAGACGAAGAGAAGAAGTTAAAGAAAGAAAAGAAAAAGAAGACAAAGAAGACGAAGGAAGACGAAGAAGAGGTTTACCGAGAACAACAACAACACGACGGACGACGCGGTTATTACGAGCAGGAGGAGGGTGAAAACGAGCATCATCATCGCGCGAATCATGGCGAGTATTATTACTTTCAACAGCCGCCGCGCTATCCTCACTATCCTCCTCCTCGTTCGCCGTCTGATTACTACGCGTATCCTCAACAATATTCTCCTCCTCCTCCTCCTCCTCCTCCTCATCCTCAACAACAACACGTTCCTTATTATTATCCTCCTCCTCCTGGACAGTACTATTCGAATCCGTACGACTACGCGTCGTATACCAACGACCCCGCCGCAAAAGATGAAAAGTCGTCCAGAACGAGGAGCGGCGACGAAAGGAAAACGAACGACGCGAACGGTTCAAATCTATTCCATCCTCCGGATATGCGAGACTCGGCGTTACGAGCGGCTGGAAACGATGAAGAGTTGGCAAATTTGTTGTTAGCGTGGTATTATGCCGGGTATTACACCGGTCAGTTTCGAACGAACAGAAGAGCACCGTCTGTTAGAGAATCAAAGAAAGAGGATGGTGGTGGTAAAAGCGCAAAAGGCACTTCTTCGAGCGAAGAGGACGACTTTTAGAACGTTATTATTATTAACAATATATTAGATAGATGTTAGATATTATTAGATAATGAATAAATATGATTAATTTAGCAGTGACTCGTCCCGTGAGTTACTGAGCACCATCACCGCCGGTGGCCGCCGCCTCCGCTTTCTTCGCCTTTGCCTTTTCCCTCTTCTTCGCGTTCCTCTTTTGCGACTTGGTTCTCGTGTCCTCGCCCATCTGCGGCGGTCTGTTCGGGTTCGTGTTGTTGCTACTAGATTCCTGCGGTTGAACTGGTTTCGGATTCGGCGCCGGAGGTGTAGGAGCCGCTTTTTCCGCCGGTTTCGCCGCCGGTGTCGGTGTCGGTTTCGGTTTCGGTGTCGGTTTCGGCGTCGGTTTCGGTTTCGGCGTCTCGACGACTTCTTTCTTGGACGTTTGAGCTGCTGCTGCTGCTGCTGCAGGTTTTTCTTCTTGTTCAAACACTTTCTTCGGTTCCTCTTTCTTTTCCGCCGGTTTCGCCGCCGGGGCTTTCGCTGCCGCTGAAACAGCGGCGGGTTTCGTCCTTTCTTCTGGTTTGGAAGGTCCGCAGCCCATGAGTGACGCTAACTTTGTGAATATTGATGTGGATTGGTTTTCTTCTGATGAGGACGAAATGTTGTCTCTCGTCTGTTCTTTTCAATTGATCGATCGGTCTCGAAAGAGGACTTTGAGAAGACGGTCTGTTTCTCTTCTTCTGCTAAAAGTCTGAACGTGAGTGATTCGAACTCGCGCTTGCGTGCGTTTATGCGTGCGTATAAAACGGTGGTGTCCGAACGTCTGTCTGTCTGTCTGTGCGGTAGTATCGCGCGTGCAGATGTAGGAGTGTCGAAAAATTCAAAGAGGGGTCACAGGTCTCAGGAAACCCCTCGAGGAAAACTTTCCTCGATTTTTTCACGAAGCAGTTCAATGAAAATGAAGCACCCCATTTTGTCAAAAGCGACCTTTGGTGAAATTAAGAAAAGATCATCATAACTCTCTCTCTCTCTCTCTCTTTCTCTGCTGTCGTTGTTGTTATAGTAACCATACACACAACGTACCACCACATGAAGGGGGCAGAGATACACACACACACACACACACACACACACGCGTGACGATCGAGTCTTCTCGAAAACTCCAAGAACAGCGAGATACAGATTCGTGTGTTGGGTTTTAAGACGTCCAAGGAGATACTTCCAAGGAGATATAATCAGGGCACACATCAAGTGGTGATCGAACCGGTACACTTAAAATTTAGAGACGAAATGGTGATCGAACCGGTAGACATAATATTTAGAGACGAGCAGTTGGCTTTTATCGAAGAGCGGGCGACCCGGCTTGAGGCACGAGACCACGTGATGAAGGTATTAAATAAACATGCGGAGATATCGGTTGGGGAAGAACAAGAAGAGGAAGAAGAAGAAGAAGAAGAAGAAGAAGAAGAAGAAGAAGAAGGAGTTGATGAAGAACGGGAGTGGAAGCAAGATGATTTCTTTTGGGATAACGAACGCGCTCTCGCCTCCTTCGCGAGTCATACGAATGATTGCTCAAACGGCGGTCGTGATCAAATTCAGTGGCGGTCACAATCGAGCGATTTCGCGAACGAAGGAATGACCAATAATATGAAGAGAATGGTGAGGTCGAGCCAAGATCGAGAAGAGGATAAGAAGAGCCATTTGTTGCGACGACAAGAGCGAGCTTCTGTCGAGACTATTCGTAAAGTCGATGATTGTAAAACAGACGAATGTTTGGCTTTGAATTCTATTCGTTCGAAGATTTGTCAGTTTCATTCGAAAGCGCAATCAACGAGACACGAAAATTCAAGAATTCGGAAAACAGGAACTAAAATTGAACCGATGTCGTTTAGGAAGGATTTCGTTAGTAGCACTTTTGCTGTGACAAAAAACGCAATCTTTGAAGATTTAACAGAAGAGAGTGAACAAAAAAGTCGCAGAAAAGATACTGTTAATTCGATATACAGTACCGAGAAAATGTATGCTTTGCTGCTCGCGCGGCACTCGCGCAGGCAGAATCTCATATCAATGCCAAGGAGGGAAGTTATGATTCCCACAATTGCGGAAATTAAGATTCAGAATCGACAACCACATGAACTGGGCGCTTCCGTTGGAGAGGGCATTCGAAAGTTTTTTTCCGATAAAAATGGCCAACCGCCGGCTTCAATAATGATCACCGCCGAACCGGGTTGCACGAAATTGAACGTAGAAACGTTCATTGCGCCAAATACGCACTTAAGAGAAAGGCGATCTTATGGAAATGAGCAGGCTACTTCTTCACGAAAATTAGGGAAATATGCTTTTGAATCTGGAGATGCGGCGTTGGGTGACGTTGATGTCGATATTAAATTTGATCAAATGAGAACAAAGAGAGTCAATGGAATCTGGATGGAAGAACCGGATATTCAAAGCGAAACGGGAGGTGAATTTTTTGAATTGAATTTGAGCAAGCACGCGATATGCACTGATCCGCAGTATTCGCAAAGTGGTAAAGGTGAATTCACCATGTCAAATGTGCCAAAAAAGGCCGAAGTTATCGTACGTGTGAATGGTCAGGTATTGCGCGAAGCTAAAATTACATGTTTTGGTGAGCACAGAAGCTCAAATTCAAGTTTTCTGCATATAAGCATTCCGCTCGATTATGCTGAAGGTTCTTTAAGTATAAGCGTCTCATGGGATGCTTCGCATCGTACAAGGATGGGGTTAGTATCTGATCCAGTCCTCGTCATGTTATCTCCAAACGCTGATCTCGTTCATGAGCTTCAATCAGCTTTGACCGAGGTGAACAGTTTGTCCAAGAATGTCTGTAACACTTTGAAGCGATATTTGAAAACGTGTTTCATTAAAGATCGTGACTTCCATTCTTACAGAAATCGAAATTTTTGTACACTTCAGAAAGATATCACACTATGGGCATTGAAGAACGGCTTTAAGAACGTTTCGAAGAGATTGCTAGAACCGCAAGTGTTCGCTTTGAAAGATGAATCATCGTTGTTGACCATAGACGAGGATTACAAAACGTACGTGTATGCAGCTACATTATCGGAGTCTATCGAAACAGTACGCGAAGTCATTTCTTTGGGAGGAGATGAGAGTTTATTCGGCACCGTTACTAGTGTTGGGAATTTAACAACGAAAGATACCGCTTTACACGTCGCAGCAATGCAAGGGAACGCAGAGTTGATATTGGACCTTCTATCAGTCGTTGATTCTATCGATTTATGGTATACTTTGAGAAATGATAACGACTTTACGCCAAAAGAATTGGCACATTTGGCTGCGCAGAGTTCTACATGTACCTCCCAAGTGCTATTACGAGTTCTTGACGCTCCGCTTCGAATCGCAGCAAATGCCGTTCACTTTTCTTATCTGGAGTTTAGATCTGAAATATCGCATGATAGGAACAGTGAGGATGATGAAACGGAAATGCAAAATGAAACGGAAATGCAAAATGAAACGGAAATGCGAAATGAATTTGCATCAATAGATCATATCGAACAGGTCGAAATTCTCCGCGAAGAAGTTTACCCGCGCACTTTTGAACTTATCCTTGAAAGTTTCGATGCAACCGAGGAAGAAAATGACGAACAACTAAAAAAGAAGCAGCTTCAATATCTGGAAATTGCAAGTAAGATACTCGCAGACGAAGAGAACTTCTTGAGGCTTTTCTCGATAGTGCAAGCCAAAGAAAGGAGCGAAAAACTCGACGGTTCTTGCAGCACGAAAAAGGAAAAGAAATCTACTCAGTCCACAACCTCCGCATCAGAATTTAGTGCGAACGCGTTTTTTGAACAGGTTCAGTGTGGCGCAAAGTTAGGTCGTTTTAAGGCTGGATTTAAGTTGCGAAGATTTATAAACGACTATGTTGAAGGCAAGGCGATTTATGCCTTTAGCGATCCAGTGGTTGAAAAATCATTTCTTCTCGAATCTTCGTTCAACGAGCAAAAATTTGACGTTTGGAGAATCATGTTAATCTTTTCCATTTTCGTCGGAAGACATTTAATCGTGCTCGCTGAAAGCTCCGAATTTAAAGCCCTGTCCTGGTTCGTTTTAGGCGCTGCTTTTACATTACAAGCGATTATAATTTATGCTTTGGTGGTTTATTCGAAATTTTACGTGAGATACAGAGAATATGTTATAATTCTGTTACAGTTCCTGTTTTCGCTGTTAGTGAATATTTCCGAAACTAAAACCGACAGAGCTTTGAGCTCAGTTTTACTCCATTTCACAGTTTTAACTATATGTCCGAGTAGGATAGAACGGCATTTGGTAACTCTGTTCTTGGCCAGCCGCCTTCTTTTTCGCGGAGTTCAGTTTAGCGCACTCGCACATACACATACGTCGAGTGTTCTCGACGTATGCTTGAACGGCTTCATCGATTTTCGAAACAGAATAGGACACGATAATTTTATCACGAGTCTATTGATGCTTTTAAATTTCACAATTTATCTCCCATTGGAATTGAGATCGCGTCGCCAATTTGCTGCAAAATACGGCATCTTTTGGATGAAGAGAGAGTGGCAAGACGATTCCGTTGAAAGCGGAGATCAAATATACGTAAAGCAAATTCAGGAAGAAATCGATTCCCGAGGAAATGGAAACTGTTTTTCACACTTGTTTAAATATGTTTCTAATCAAACGAAAAAGTTTCAAGCGAAAGCATGCTTTGCTTTTCCGGATCCAAATCATGAACGCGAATTCATCCTCGATTCGGCAATTATGCATCGACCATATGACTGCGGATTATATGTCATTATCTCATATTATGTTGTTGCTATGTTTTTGGAGCTATTCAACGAAGAGCAAGGTGGTTTCAAGGGGATTCAAGTTGCTCTTTTTACATCGTGTATTTACAACAAGGAAACGATGCATGATATAAACATCGCGGATGATCCTTATTTGAGTTCAACTACGGTCACGCCGATGTTTCTCTTAAAAACTTTCAGTTTGTTCGTACCAGCGATTTGCCTAAGCATTGGCATCTTCTTTCCTCGATTTTATTGTTTACATAGAGGACTTTTAGTCATGGCTATGCGAAACATATGTCCTTGGTCTGCGTACGTTAAATCGGATTATCCACAAATACTCAACTTGGTCGTGTATCGATCAAGCGCGTGCATAATGAACGTCAGATTGGAACGACATATTCTAAGTTTGTTCTTGAATCACGTCGTGCAACCGTATTTCATATCCAGATATATGGTCGAAACCATAATCTCGAGTGGTCAATCTTGCAAAGGAAACAACATTATCTTACAGTCGTCCATTTTCAGTACGGAGTATCCTCTCGCTGCAAGTCTCCCTTTGGGATTACTATTCGGTTTCGCGCAAGTTTTGATCCCTTATCATCTCGAGAAAAGCCAACGGAGATCGTTCGCGTTGAAGAAACGAGAGCAAAAGGAGGCAGCGAAAAAAGTCATTTAGAAGTCATTTAGAGAGAGAGAGAGAGAAAGAGAGAGAAAGAGAGAGAGAGTTCTCGCATTCGGCAGCGAATTCTTTCGTCTTAAATAGTTTCAACTTGTATATTGTATTTGTACAACTTCATTAACATGCCTATACAGGTAAGGTTTCTATTTTTACTACTCTATTCTACTTTCTGCTGACCAACGGCGGAATTGGCGATTTGAGCACGGGCGGCGAAGAAAAGAGAGGGATTTCGTCTTCATCGGAATCTTCCTCTTCCGCATCGTCGAACTTGCTGTCCACTAAATGTTGATTCTTCTTATTCTTTTCCGTGGTGTTGAGCGTTCGCGTTTGTAAGGCGGCGGTAAACGTGGTTCTCATCATCGACGTCGATGACGTTTTTTCCATCATTTTGAGCAAAGATTCTTTGGACTTTAACTCGGATTGTAATCGCACGCACGTGGCTTCACTTATCTCCGCTCTTTCCTCTGCCTCTCTGCGTTTGTTTCGCTCGATTTCTAAACTGTTTTGAAACGAACGCGCGGCGTCGGCGTTTTGCGTGAGCAACTGTTGGATTTCCCATCGCAGCGCTTCTACTTCTTCTACTGATTGCTTTTCACTCTTTGTTTCCTCTTCTTTGTTTTCTTCTTCTTCTTCTTCTACTTCGTCGTCGTCGTTATTCACGGCGACCAGACTCGACGAACTCTCTTCTTTATTGTTCTTCTTCTTCTTTTTAGTATTACTATTACTGTTCTTCTTGAGTAATCCTTCCTCGTCTTCCATCTGTTGTTGCCTCTCGATGCGTAATATCTTCTCTTGCAGAGACAAGTTCGACGGCGTCATTTTTCGTTCAACTTTTGACGACGACGACGACGGCGACGGACCTTCCGTGGAATCGTTTTCTCTCAAAGCCTCGGAAATTTTCGCGTTCGCTCTTTGCATGAACACCTTCGCGCTCCTCTCCGCCTCTTTCAACTTTTTGTTTGCCGTTTCCAACGCGTTCGTTCGTTCCAACGCTAATTTCTCCGCCTTGGCGCATCTCGCCTCTAACTCTTCCCGTTTTTCCTCGATCGAATCCACTCGCGTCCGCGCGTTTACGATGTCCAGTTTCGCTTGCGATTGCACCGCTTCCAGCATGTCGTCTTTCGCTTTCAGTTCTTGCTTTAATAAAAGCACTTTTTGTTTCATTTTTACCACGAGAACATCTTCTTCTTCTTGGACGACTTCTTCTTCGACAAAATTGGGACGTTGAAGAGGAGGAGATCCGCTCATGGAGAGAGAATCCGCGCGTTCAGTCACCGGGTGTTTGTTGTCTATGGTTACGTTCGACGATGAAAAGGAGTAGGAGGATCCTCCTTTTTGTTGTTTGTGACCTCCAAACATACTACTAATGAATATTTGTGTGTGTGTGTGTGTGTTTTCTGCTTTTGTGTCGAGAGTTTGAAATGGGCGAATTCCAATGGAAAAAAACGGGCTAAAATTCTACTACAATGTATTCTATATTACAACAAAACTATGATGGGAGAAGCTACTAATACGTGATGTAATATGTAACAGTTTTGCACGCATCATCACTTCTGGGCGCGACTGAAGAACCCCCACTTGTTGTTGTTGTTCACGGCATCTTTTCCTCTTTTTTTCTTATTACGTTCAATCAACCTTTTCATCTCCTCGTCCGAGGGTGGATCCGGCGCACTCGCCGGGTACACGACGTACATTCGGTTCCGAATGATTTCCTCTAAATTACTCGGGTTCATGGCGAAAAAAACCGTCATCGCGATTGGAATGGAGAGGTAGACGGAGAATTTGAACGCTTCCAGGGAGAAGGATTTCGCCATGCTTGTGAGTTCGTTGTGTTGAATGGGCGAGTTGTTGATGAAAATCAAAGAAAAAAATAAAATTTAGGGTACGTTTACAATTTTTTCTTGTATTCTAAAATTTGTCTTAGTAAGCACATTCGACTCTGAATAGAGTTCAAATTAAGCGAATGGCCATGGGTTCGACCCCCATACGCGGTACACGCATTGTATTGCCTCGTTAGCTCAGTAGGTAGAGCGTTCGCCTTTTAAGCGTTTTTTTTGCATTAATGTGCATTCTATTACATTCTATTACGTTCTATTACGTTCTACTAATCATCACGACAGACATCCATACTCAAAACCATCTCGCAAAACGTTCTGTGCTTTCCTCGAAATTGCCGCAACGGCATTTGATCGAGCCCGTAGCACCGGTCGTCTTCGCCGCAGTTCGCGCACGTCGAATTCCATCCCCCGTCGCCAATCCACCACGGCGACCCACACGCTAAGCAAGGCATCTTTGGAAAATAATGTCCCGTAAGATTTCTGTTATTCGAGAAAACTTTCGTTTCGCCTTGTTGTTTGGTCGGTCGCAAAAACGCTTCGGGAACGCGAACGCCAATTTTGCCGCCGAGTGGCAATAATTTTTTCCCCTCTTTTTGTTCTTCTTTTTCTTCTACATCTTCTTTTGCTGATAGTTTATCCTGCGATAACAACGAAGAAGACGTTTTGTCTTTCAAAAACACTCGTTCTTTTTGTTGCATCAGTGCGACGCAACCGGCGCCGCCTCGACCTTCGGCGATGACGCCACATCGCTCCAGTTTGTCTGGAACCGACTCCCAAACTTGTTGGCACGCGATGAAAAAGTTAGCTTCTTTCTTCTCGCAAAAATCGTCTCCATCAAAAGCGGTATCGTACTCGCACAAGCACGCGTCTAACATTTCGCGAAGCTTTTCGGCATCTTTGACGCCTTCAAAGACCAAATGATTCCTTCGATCGCCGCACAAACTAAAGCTTCGTCGAAACAACAACTGTTTTCGTTTTTGTTCATCATCGTCTTCGTCTGCGTCGTCTTTAAACCACGGCTTTTCGTTCACGGCATACACGCGAACGGGTTCCGAGTGTTTATGAAGCCACTGCAGAGGTGTTGTTAAGCGCGAGTTTACCCAAACGACGCCTTGTGAACGCAAGCTGGATGACAGCAACGTAGCGGTAGCGTTGATTTTATCTTTGTTGTTATTATCGTCATCATCCAAATCTAAATCTTCCGTGAACGAGACCTTCCCGTACTCTTTTCGGAGCATTAAGAACAACTTCCTGGAATCAAACGGTCGTCGCGCCAGGTACACGACCGGTGGCGGTTCCTCTTCGTCCTCTTCTTCTTCTTCTACCTCTGCTATTTTTATTTCTCGCTCCTTGTTCCCGAGCGCCTCGGAGTACGTCTCCGTGCACTCCACGCAAACCTGCTCAATCTGTTTATCGTACTTGTTGTGTTCGAAAGTGATTTTAGAAACGAACAACTCGGCGTAGTTTTCCGACGCCTTTTCGGTTTCTAATATCCACTCGTCCACTCTGTTGCTCAACCCGTGAATCGTACTTCCAGAAGCGTCTCTCTCTCGCACCGCATCCGCGACTGCTTCGCCCAACTTTGCGCCTTCACCTTTAACGAGCACAGAGACGTCTTCGTTTCTAGAAGCACTCTCGACAAATATACGCTCAATTCTCTCCCTCTCTCGGACGTACTCTTTCCCTCTGGAAGAGAGCACGACGAATATTTTTACCGTTCCAATCGCTCCTTCCCGAATCTCCTCGCACGCCTTCGCAAACTCTCTAGAACTACTACTAGACGACGACGCGTCATCGTTGGTAGGAATCGGATTCATCAAAACAACGCTCATCACCGATTCCATTTTATCGTGTTGCATGAGCGCGTTCAAAACGATTAAACTCTCTTTACTCCCGAACGCAATCGAAATCGCTCGATCCTTCGCGTTGATTCTTTTCAACACGTTGTGCAACTGTTTGCTCGTTTTCTTCCTCCCGTCTACATCGTCTTCAATTTTGTTGTTGTTGTTAATGTTACTGCTGAAATCAATCGCGTGGACGCAGCTCGCGCACTTTGAACTCGCAAAAATGTGCCTCATCAGCGGATGAAACGTTTCCATCATTTTTTTCGTTCTCGTTTCGATGATGGTATCGTCATCATCATCATTATCGTCGCCGCCAACTTCTTTCGTCGTTGAAGAAAAAAGTGCATTTCGGTGAAACAAAAAAAGTAACGCCGACGGCGAGAACTGTGGCTTGTACCTCGTTCCTCTCGATATCGCGTGGACGATGATGGTATCACCAAAATCGTCGAGGCGACCACCACCAAAACGACCTTCTTTATGTCTTTCTTTATGTTTCCGACTCATTTGTGTTACATCATCACGACGATGCGTTTTCTACTCTCTATATAAGGGTGTCAAACTGTGAGAAGGAAAAACAACAAAAATTCTGAAAAAAATCAGAACAAAAGCAAAAGGAAAAAGTGAAGGAAAATTTTCACTCTTTTCGCCCCAGATTGATTGTAACACTATTCCTTCCTCTCAAAGTGTGCGTGTGAGAGTTTTTTATATCTTTCTCTGTCTCTTCTTCTCTCTTTATTGAAGCGTTTAAATAAAGCGCGAATATATATACGCACGTGACGGAGCTGCGATCTTTCTTCTCAGTCGTCGCGATCGAAAAGAGAGAGAGAGCGCGTTTTTGCAAGAACTTGGCGCCCGCGAAAAGAGCGACCACATCGTCATCATCCAAATCATTATAGAGAAAAGGTCAGCCTCCTCTTTTCGTACTTCCAAATGATACCACCGACTGATACCGACGAAGAGAACAACGCAGACGTGGAAAGTCGACCACCGATGATGAACGACGACGACGATTCGGCGTCGGTGGCCTCGTCCACGACGTCGTCGAATTCTCCTTTATTAAACGCGGAACAAGAAATCTCTCGAATCTTGGCCAACCGACGAAACTATTACGGAGTGTTAAATCTCACGCCGCAGACGACTTCAAACGCGAGCGTGAAGAAATCGTACCATAAGATTGCACGAGTCATACACCCGGATAAGTGCAAACACCCAGACGCGTCGGCGGCGATGAGCGTGGTGACGGCGGCGAATTCCACGTTGACTACGCCAAAGTTGAAACAGAGTTACGACTTGTATTACAACACGCAAGACGTTTCGGAAAACGCGAAATCGGGATCAAACTTTGACGAGTGGCACTCGAAATCTGGAGCGGCAGTTGCTGGGTTACCTCCGTGGTTAGTCAAAGCGTTATCGACGCCAGTTTTAGGCGCGTTCGTGATGCTTCTCATGATCTTATTTGGCTTAATCTTTGGCGCGGTGTTAATCGTCCTCTTCCTGGCGTACATGTGCGTCCACATGGTCTTCTGGGTCCTCTGTTGCTGCGGCTGCGGCGGCCACTGCTGGCCGCGATACGGCGAAGGCGCTCGCATACATGAAATTCGCCAGCGCAGATTCTTCGCCATGCTTCGCGATTACGAACAAGCGCAAATGTTCGCCGCGCAAAGAGGCGAAACGGACCCGGACCCTTCGGCGTTTTTCCAGCGGTGGAACGCGTTGCACCCGGAAGACTTGTCTTTTCCAGACGGGTACGATCGAGAGTTTAGCGGCAAAGGTAGTAGTAAAGGTGGATACGGAGCCACGGACGATTACGGCTCGTACGTTTAAAATTTAATACTGTTTAGTAGTGTAGTTTGTTGTGTGCTTGTAGAGTATTGATGTGTAATATTATTAGTATTGGGATGATGCATTTGAAATCTTTGTTTTTTCTCTATCCATCCACAGAAAAAACCACAGAACTACCGCACGAAAGATGCTGCGCTTTTCTCAACGACGACGAGGGAGGACGTCGTTTTGCGGGAGCGGCGGTTACGGTGGTGGTCCTTTGTTTTCTCTTTTATTTATCCTCCTAATATTTCTTCTCTTCTCGTTGAAGACTTTGATGCGTGTTGTCGACGCGCAACAACAACGCGAACCGGCGTCGCGAGAATCCATCGAGAAATTTTTCGAAGCATTCGACGAGGGAGAAGAAGAAATAACGACGACGACTGATGACGGCGACGCGGGCGGTGAAGGGGACGGAGGAAAAGGAGGAGGAGGAGGGTTTCAGTCGTTTCAATCGCTGGAGAACTTGGTCAAGCTGGCGCAAAAAGTCGCGGACGAGTCGTCGGAATATTATTACGACGAGAAAGAAATGACCAGTCGAGCGAGCGATGGGAAAAGCGGTTCATTCGTGGACGTTTCCGACGACGATTTGGACGAGTTTGACTTCTCGGACGATTTCGAAAGCGAACGAGGACGAGGAGGACGAGGAGGAGAGGAACGATTCGGGGAAGAGGAGGAGAAAAAATTGTTGTGGGAATCCATCAGTCAATCCGGGGTGATTACGAACGAGTGCGGGTACGGGGAATCGAAGGAGAACAGTTTGTGCTTTAAAATCGACGAGGCGAGCGGACGAAGCGATGGGGTGTCGAGGCAGGTAACGACGGTACCGGTGAACGTCATCGGCGGCGCGCTGGTTCGATTCGAAATTGCTATTGACACGTTGTCCTCAAACGATGGCGATGAATATGGAGGTAGCGGTACTAGAGAGTCGAGAAGTAGAGGTAATAGTAGGATTGTGTTAGAGGCGAAACCGTTGGGGAAGCCATGGAGAGTTTTAGAGAGTTACGACTCGGAAACGTACGCGATATCCGGAGCGTCTTCGGCGGATGATGAAACGATCAGCGAAAAGAACGTAAACGTGAACTCGTTGGCGAGTTTTGACGCTCGAGCGAACGAGTTTGGGTTCATCGGGTACAGAGTAGAAGTACCGAAGAGCGCGGAGTCGTCGGCAACCAAGTTTCGATGGAGACAGGTGAACGATAACTTGGAGGAGGAAGAGAATAGCACCAACGACAACAACAACAACAACAACAACAACATTAGAAATTGGGCCATCGACGATGTTATCATCGAGCGAATCGCCATCGCGCCGCACGCGCTGATTGCCGCCGTGAAAACGAAGCGAAAATCAAAGTCAAAGTTTTCGAGAGACGAACATTTGGATAACGTATATTTATCGATCAGTTTCTCGAAATCGGTGTATGGATTCGACGCGAACGGTTTAAAAGTTGGCAACGGAACCGTTTTAGCGCTTTCGCAAGCGAGGACGTTCACCGGTACCGATAGGTCGATATCGTCTTCGCACTTTGTGGCGACGGTGCAACCTATCGTACCCAACGACGGCGACTGGGTTGGTCCGTTTGCAGTTTCCATACAAATACCCGGTGGCGTGTGTACGAATGCGGACGGGAGAGCGAACGTGGCTTCGAATACGCTGAAATTAAGGCGCGTTTCCGCGGTGACGAACAAGTTAAAAGAGAAAATGCTAGAAGTAGTAGAAGAAGATGATGATGCTGAAGAGGGAGAAGAAGAAGACGTGACGTTATCCATCGGGGCGTTGAAAAAGAAACGTCGAACGAAAGAGTCACAGTTTGGCGATGAGAACGAGATCAAGAAAAAGCGAGTCTCGTTCGAGGAAATCACGCTCGGTCCTCGTCCGGGACCGAAAGATTCGAGATGGGCTGCCGTCGTCGCGGAAGAAACTGAACTGAACACATCAGCAACGTTCGATAAAACGTTTGTGGTCGTTTTAGACGATGATACGATGCATTTACATAACCCAGACTTGGCTAAAGATTCGAGTGCTTGGAAAGACGATCCGAGTAAAGTTGGCGAACGAGTCGAAATCGCGCAAGAAATTCACGGACGAATGAAACGCTCAAAACGGAAACCCAGTCGAGAAGCGTTCGATAAGATGGAAGATGAAATCGTGACTTTGAAGAAAGTGCAAGAGCGGGCATTAAGAAGATGGAAAGATGCCGATTCAGGTGGGTTCAATCGAGACGTTGGGAGTTATACGGATGCGAAAGAAAAGACGCAGCAATCTCTCTCGCCGTTTGCGAAAGAAATCAAAGAGGAAGAAATGATTGAGGATATGTTAGGGTTATCAAAAGACGCTAAAGGTGACGAAGAGTTAAAGAAAAAAGTGCGCACCGATAGCATCAACGAAGTGAACCTAAAAGATGAAGAAGATGATTACGACGACGATACGTTTGCGAGCGGGGAGATTTCTCCGGAGGAAGAGGAAGAGGAAGACACGACTCTGGCGGATTTGAAGAGAGATTTGGAAGAGAGCGAGCGGTTGCACAAAGAGTTGGCGAGCGAAGTAGAAAAGAGTCACAAAATGCGTGAAGAACTCGATTCGGAATTAGAAGAACTTCGAAGTCTCGAAAAGGAGAAGAAGAGGAAGAAATACGATAGCGATAGCGGCGGCGGCGGCAGTGATAGTGGTATTGAGGATGAAGATGGATTTTTGCAAGGCGAAGGACACTCAACGATTGATGGTCAAAGCGTAGAGTTTCGAGAAGAGAAGGAAGAACAAGATAATGATTTAGCGACTATCGAACGGCTTGCACACGAAATGAGCGACATGTTCGAGGAGGAAAAGGAAGTCGAGGAACTCGTGAAAAAGTCACGAGGCGACGAAGCGCCTGAGAAGGAAGAAGGCATGTCGCGCGATATAAACGCGGACGCTGAAGCAATCAAAGAAGAGGCACGAATCATTCGCGAAGAGCTCAAGGCGGAAAAGGAACTTCTGAATAAGGAAAGGGAGATGAAAGCAAAGTTTGACGAAGAGTTGCTCAAATTGAAAACGGCGCAAGAGGTTGAAGTGCTCGCGAGCGACGAGGATGACGATGATCTTGAGTAATTTTCGCGTTTATCGCGTATGAAGGGTGTCAATAAGCGAAAATCTGCTAAAGGCAGTTTTTCGGTGAGTACTCTTACAAGGCTAATCTACTGGTACCAGGTACCACTATCATATTCATTACTACTATTATTTAGTCAATTAAAAGTCCGCAAACCCACTGAAAGAGCTGCGAGAACTTCCATTCTGTTCGCTATCGTTTTCACCGTCGTTGTCTTGCACGAGCCAAAATTTCTCCCCTTTTTTGCCCAAGGAATTTTCGCTTTCACCGTCATTTTGACTGAAAACGTTATAGCTGTTCAAATATCCTTCTGGAAACATTTGCAAAGGTCTCAACGTGCCGTTTAGAACCGCATCCCAATCTAGATTATCAAACCAAGGATGTTCCATGATTTCGCCAATATCCGTTCCTCCCAAACGCTCGTCCTCGTCTCGGACAAAAATCTCACGCAATAACATTTCAGTTTTCGCGTCGAAATTCGCCGGTTTCGCAACCGCATCAAAGTTTGCGTTGACGATTAGATCATACATCTTTTCACGACTATCCTCTCGAAACGGAGGATACCCAGCAAGCATTTCAAATAGCAACACGCCAAATGCCCAGATATCCGAGGCATACGATCCACCTTGATGAAGCAATACTTCCGGTGAAAGATAATCAGGCGTGCCACAAATCGTAAACGCGCGTTCGCCACCGCTGAGTTTTTTCGCAAAGCCAAAATCGCAAATAGCGATGCTTCCATTCTCACGAATCAACAAATTTTCAGGTTTAATATCGCGATAGATGTATCCTTTTTCGTGGATAGATTCAAGACCTAACAAAACCTGCGAAGCGTATACTTTCGTTTGGCCAGTCGAAGGTAAACCAACTGCGTTGAATAATTCAAACATATCACCTTGGCATAACTCGATCGACAAGTACAAAGCTTTCGCATCTTGAAAAGCGGAATAAAACTGCGCGATGAAAGGTGCGCCCCGGAGAGAAAACAGGCAGTTCTTTTCTTCCACGACGTGACTCTCTTCGTTCACCGCGACGACATTTTTCTTGGGCATGACTTTGATCGCGCACCTACGGCCAGACACTTTGTGCGTCGCAGAAAAAACAAAACCAATCATTCCCTTGCCCACCATTGCACCGAGTTCAAAGTCGTTTATACTCTTAGATCGGGATAAAACGAGAGATGCAGCGACAGCGACTCTCTTATCGCGATACTTTTTGAAAAATAAGCTCTTCGTCGGAGCAAACTCGCTTTTCTTTGTTGGCGTCGGAGCTGCTCGTAAAATTTCCGACCCCCTCTTTTTATTACTAGCGCGAAACCGTTCCTTGAACTGAAAAGCTATTCGAGAGAACGTGGAAGAACGTTTATTCAATTTCCGCTCAACGGAACGTTCCACTTGCGCGTATACGATTTCGCTTTTACTTTGTATTGCGATGTCTCGCGCCAATTCTTCTCCTTCTTTTCCAATAATCACAGGTTGTTGCGTCCCTAAAGTCAACAACGAATCTTTCGTTCTTCCTCCTGGCACAGAAATCGCATCTCTATCAAACGTATTCGATATATCCGGGAACGAATCACTCGTCTGCGAATGTATTTCACTCATATCATCCGTTAATGATTCTGAGTCGGATGACGCTACCGTTGATGGCGTTACCGTTCCGCTTTCGTCATACAATAGCGATTGAGAACGACTATGTTTTTGCTGCTTGTCTTCGCGCGAGCCGTGCATCCGCGACACATCGATGGAAAACCGCTTCGGCGTTGAAGAAAGGGATATTTCCATGTCTGAAGAAGAATATGAAGGGGAATAGATACCCGCTTCTTTCCGTTGACGCTGGCGTTCCTTTCTCCGTCTTTTCTTTGATGTACTGTTGTCGTGTTTCATTCGATACATGTCGATCCATCTGATGTAGGCGTCGTTGCACGCTTGAAGGCGATCCGCGTTGAAGCTGATGATGACCGAAAGAGCGCTCGTGGAGGAGCAAATTTCGTTCTTCTTGCCATGCTCGTCGTAGGTTGTTTCAAACCAAGAACCAGCTTCGATAGTTTTCGTTGCCGAGGGATCTTTAGTATTCACTAAAATCACCGTCCCGTCAATTACAAAGTGTAGAAGGGATTCTGTTTTTGAACCCGCGACAATCTCATCCAAATTACCACAAATCTCTAAATCTTTTGAAAACGTTCGCTTAAACTTCTTGAGTGCATATTTAGAGGCAAACTTCATGCGCTCAGTGTCGTTATCAAATGCTTCGCTTGTTTTCTGACACGACAAAAATATGCGCAACGTCACAGTCGCCGCAAGTTTTGTTACCGTTTTAATGGCACGTTCAAAATGCGACTTGTGAATCTTGATCACCTCGGCGCCTTCTTCGCTGTTGGCAACGAGCAAACGTGCGTTGACTTGAGGTTCAACCATGGCACCCTCGGCCCAAGTTGATCCTTCCTTTAGAACTGTTGTATTTTTCTCCTTTGTCGAGGGGGAAAATTTGCCTCCTTGATCGTCTGCGATGCGCATGTTGTCGTCATCCTCGTAACTCATCGCCGTTCCTTTGACTAGAACGACAAAGGATTCCTCGATATCCTTCGGTTTTGCTATTATTTGGTGTTTCTCGTACGTCCTACGTTCAATACCACTAATCAAAGCCTCCATCGCTAACGAGAAAAATCCGACGTGCGCAATCGACGCGTTCTTCTCGAAAGCCTTCTCCAAATGTTTTCGTTCAATATCAGTCAAAAGGGGCAACTTTATATTTTGCGTTTTGTCGTGATGTTGTTCCGTACTTTTCGATGATACTTCTTCTCCATTCTCCTTTTCTTGGACTTCAGAAACGCTCTTCTGCCGATTATATTCTTTCTGCTTTGTTTGAACACTCCCACTGTTTGCGCTGCCACTCGTACTCTGCCGAAGACTCAACTCGCTCCGATTGTTACGATTGATCGAAACGTGTCGTTCGCGCTGTAACACGCGGCGCGTGCTCATGGAGCGAGTGCTATATTGAGAAGACAATGATACAGAACTGTTATTCGAGGTCCCAGTGGACTGCGAGCTCGAAGACAAGCGCCGACGTTCTTTGGCGACGAGTTCCTCTTCGTCTTTTTCTACCACTGGTGTATCTTCTTCTTCTTCTTCTTTTTTCCCTCTTTCTTTTACCATCCCTGTCGTCTCTTCCTCCTTTGAAGACGTTTCCAATCTCAATTTCTTCCCATCGTCACTTTTCACAGCGCAACTTTCGTAAACAATGTACGCGAGCAAAGGTACCGTAAACGCAAACGCTCTCGCGCGAGTCCAAACAGTCTCCGGCGAGTTCTTCCAAAAATCTCGCCCCCCCATCACGAACACGACGACGTAATACAAAAAGAACGCTCTGATGTGCTTCTTCGTTGAAAGCACGAACTTACCATCGGAAAGAAAAGTGAACGCGGCAGAGTTCGGCGCCAATCGATGGACGATGTCGGTCGCGCGCGATGAAACGCGACGATAAACACCTACTTCGTCCCTCTTTTGTCTCAATTCGTTTTCATCATCATTTTCATCCTCATCGTCGTCACCAGCCGTTCTCTCTCCCTCATCGCTTCGAATACTCTCAGAATACGCAGCGGCGGTCAAAACATCGTCTATACTCTTTCTCTCCTTTTCATCGTCTAAAGATTTCATCGTCGTCGTCATCGTCTCAAAGCTTTGTTGGTGTTCAAAAACAAAAACAAATCCCGCAATTCAGTTCGCTCTCACGAGACTCCTAATTCCCCGACATATTCCTTCACTTCAAAGCTGTGTATATCTTCTTTATGCGACCACTTCGTCGTAAAAAGTACTAAAGCACAGATGTATGCGGTATATGTGCGT
>Ga0206124_10000766_pt1 | contig 25802 bp, 14 predicted proteins | sample Helgoland_Spring_3_FD_148671 | JGI IMG/M metagenome (GOLD analysis project Ga0206124, IMG submission 148671) | Pelagic subsurface seawater microbial communities from Kabeltonne, Helgoland, North Sea - Helgoland_Spring_Bloom_20160321_2 | ecosystem: Environmental > Aquatic > Marine > Epipelagic ... | reverse complement strand
CCATGAAGAAGTACCAACTTCTTTGTATCTAATTCTATACTGGTCAACTGTACATGTAGAAGAGTTCATGTTATCCCAATTGATAACCGCTCTAGTATGAACAATACCATCAACAAACAAGCCTGTTGGAGTTGGTTCTGTACATACAGTTGAGTATGTACAACTTCCATCATCATTAGTAGCTGTAGGATCGTAGTTGTTGGCAGTAGGATCTGTACAGCCACTAACTGATAAGGCTGTAAGGGTAACCGATTCTGAGTCTGTATTTCCATCAGAATCTGAGACAAATACAGTATAAGTTCCTACGCCAATATTAAATATAAATGGTCCTGTTTGACCTGTAGTCCAGAAGTAAGAATATGGTGGTGTTCCTCCTGTTGCACTAGCAGTAACATAACCATCGTTACAGGAGCTACACGATGGATCTTGAGAAGTAATCGAAACAGTAAGACCAGTTGTTCCAGAGTTGTTGTGATCAATAATATTAGATTCTAAAGTATCGGGTAGGATAGTAGCATTAGGAATTGGGTTGCAATTTTGGGCGAAAGCACGTATCTGATACTGAAGCACACCAGTTGGTGGAGTAAGATCAGTAAATGAAGTATTAGTTCCTGAAATAGATCCAATCATATTCATATTAGAATAACTATTACCTCTATAAATTAGATAATCGGTTACTTGGTATCCTTCATAAGAATTCCAAATAAGGTTTACTTCACCATTAACACCTAAACTCATTGTTAAATGGACTGTTTTATGGTAGTCTGATGTATCAGTTCCATTACCACAAGCATCTATAGCCGATACTTTATACCGTTCAGCTTGTACAGCAGGATTAGAAGTTGAATCAACATACTCTAGGGTATTGGCATCTATTGTTCCTAAGACAGTATATTGATTTGCGCTGTATTCTCTATAAATTACATATTGAGAAGTTAATGGATTCTCTAAAGGGCTTAGAACAACTCTATTAAAGCCGGTATTATCCACAGAAACGTAACATATCTCTGGATGCATACTATCTGCTGGAGCTGTATTTAATTCTACTACAATAGAATCAGAAAGTACACAACCTGAATCAGTAACTGAAACCAAATATGTACCCATTCCCAATTGATCTACTTGTGCAGTATTATCACCAGTACTCCAGCTGTAATAAAATGGAGGTATCCCATCAGTAGTACTTACAGCAACTGAACCATCATGCCACTCGCTACAAGAAGATGGTGTTTGAGACATTGAGATAGATAAATCAGAGAAATAAGCAACTAATATATCGCTAGCTATGCAGCCAAAAGTATCTGTTACTGTTAAATAATATGTATCAGAGATAGTAATATCTAAATCAGACAAATTAGATATCTGCCCTTGAGATGATGCCCAAGAGAAATTATGAGTATTGTCAAGTAGTGGATCTACAATGGTTATAGTATCACCATCACAAGCATATATATCATCTCCTAAATCAACAACAGGTTCGTTAATAGTTAAATATAAGGTAGCAGTAGAATCACACCCTAAACTATTTAGTGTAGAATAAGTATATATCCCAGTAGTATCATAGGTTTGCCCATTCCAATTATAGGAGAAGCACATCTGTGTAGTTTCTGTACTTGTGGTGCTATAATTAATAGTTAAATCTAAAGTTACTGTGCTATCACAACCCACAGTATTTGTGTATATCATTGTAGCTGTATTATTAGATGCGGTGTAGGTGATTCCGTCAACCCAAGTATAAGCATCACAATGAACTTGTATGTCTGTACTTGAACTACTATAATTAATTGTTAAATCTAAGGTAGATAAACTATCGCAGCCATCTAAAGTCTGGAACATATAGGTAGCTGTATTGTTTGATGTAGTATAGGTAACGCCATCTACCCAAGTATAAGCATCACAATGAACTTGTATGTCTGTACTTGAACTACTATAATTAATTGTTAAATCTAAGGTAGATAAACTATCGCAGCCATCTAAAGTCTGGAACATATAGGTAGCTGTATTGTTTGATGTAGTATAAGTGACTCCATCTACCCAAGTATAAGCATCACAATGAACCTGTATGTCTGTACTTGAACTACTATTGTTAATTGTTAAATCTAAGGTAGCTATACTATCACATCCTACACTATTAATAGAGGAGAAAGTGTAGATTCCAGATGTAGTATATGTTGCACCATTCCAAGTGTAAGTGTCACATTCAGTAACTGAAACGGTAGATGATGAATTATATAAACAACTTCCATCATCAAAACAAGCAAGTGTATCATAATTACATGCAAATATATCTATACATCCAGAAATATAACAACAAGAACTATCATCATTTAAAGCAGTTGGATTGTAATTAAGTGCTAGAGAGTCTGTACAACCAGCTCCTGACTCAAAGCTGACTACTCTCCTGAAATTTGGGCTCCAATTACCATCTTCATCTTGGACTCTTATATTAAATACATGCGGACCGCTTGTTGGTAAAACTATAGAAGAGTAAGATACAATATCTTCTATAGCCTGATCAAAATTGCCATCGAAAGCAAATAGGGTATTTGGACTAGCATTATCCCAAAAATATTCTGCAGTGGTTATCTTTAAATCTCTTAACTGTGAAGGGGTAGAAAGATCTATTACTCTTTTAAAAGCAGGACTCCAATTACCATCTTCATCTTGGACTCGGATGTTAAATACATGCGGTCCTCCTGTTGGAAAACTTATCGTTGCAGCAGATATAATATCCTCTATGGCACTATCAAAATTACCATCAAAAGCTATTAAAGTATTTGCACTTCCACTATCCCAAAAGTATTCTGCTGAAGTTATTTTTAAATCTCTTAATTGTGAAGGAGTAGAAAGATCAATTACTCTTTTAAAATCTGGACTCCAATTTCCATCTTCATCTTGTACACGAATGCTGAAAACATGGGGTCCTCCTGTTGGGAAACTTATAGTTGCAGCAGATATGACATCTTCTATTGCACTATCAAAATTACCATCAAAAGCGATTAAGGCATTAGGGTTTCCACTATCCCAAAAATATTCTGCTGAAGTTATTTTTAAATCTCTTAATTGTGATGGAGTGGAAAGATCAATTACTCTTTTAAAATCAGGACTCCAATTTCCATCTTCATCCTGAACTCTTATACTAAATACATGGGGACCTCCTGTTGGGAAACTTATAGTTGCAGCAGATATAATATCTTCTATTGCACCATTAAAACTACCATCAAAAGCAATCAGGGTATTTGCACTTCCACTATCCCAAAAGTATTCTGAAGTTGTTATTTTTAAATCCCTTAACTGTGAAGGGGTAGAAAGATCTATTACTCTTTTAAAGGCAGGACTCCAAGTACCATCTTCATCCTGAACTCTAATATTAAATACATGCGGGCCGCCTGTTGGAAAGCCTATGGTTGATGATGATATAATATCCTCTACAGCCTGATTAAAACTACCATCAAAGGCAACTAATGAAGTGGCGCTCCCCTGTCCTGGATCAGTATCCCAGAAGTATTCAGCACTTATTATATTTCTATTAGATTGGGCAAATAATGAAATAGAGAATAAGATACTATAGAGTAAGAATATAGTCTTCTTTCTAAACATATTTATTAATTACCGTGTACTGCTTTGGCTTTTACTCTAATATTAGCTGGATCAAATATCTGTGTTGGCAGGTTTAAATAGGTTATTCTGGCCTTTCCTCCAGGAGGCATGTTACCAGCATTGTTATAAGTTAATTCTGATTCTGGAAAATTATTCTGAGCCCCCCCAGCGTTTTCTAGTATTTGCTGCAGGAGTAATTCGGTATTAGACGGAGGAGTAGAGGAAGCAGCAGTGTTGTTTCCCCAATATCCAGAAGAAGGAATATAAGAGCAAGTAACTCCATGATAATTAAACCAAGAATTTGAGCCACCGTCAACACCTGGAGTATTTTGAGTTAAGTCAAGATTTAAATGAGCAAGAGAAGGATTAAAAACTTCATCTCCAGAATTGATATTGGATTGTGGTCCGATTTCAGAAAAGAATGCATCACACATTCCTGAGGCCCCTGAAGAACCATCTTCTTCACAATTTTGGTACGTATTATACGCCATCAGAGAATTGTTTACAGTTGGCAAGGCTGCATAATTTGCAGAATTAGCCCCCACATTTGGAGACCAAAATTTAAAGTCATTATTGCCAGCATTATTTAACCAATGAACAGAAATATCAGCAAAATTGAATAAACTATTAGTAGGACAATAGGCTAAATTCCAATAATGATATGTGTCATAAAAAATATTATTAATAAATTGATTGGTTCCTTTAGCGGTAGGAGCTAATAAATAATAATAACTCTTTCCATCCACATAATTATTACTATAATTAACAGGGAAATCCAAGTTGAAAAAGTTAAAAGGTGCTATGCCACTATTATTACCATTAAAAAAATTAGCAATTATATTACATGTATCTGAATAAACATCTACATTCCCAAAAGGAATATAATCGGCAAACAAGTCGCATTCAGTTGAATGGTAATTAGAATTATTTAAATTATTTTCTGGTTGCATACTAGCCGACCAAAAGAAATATGGTGCTTTCAAGATACAGTTAATAAAACCTTGACCAGTGTATCCAGAGCAATCAGAAGAAATTACAGATTGGGATGCAGCAGAACTATAATCAAAATTACCAAAATACATATAATGAAGCTTATTACCTATGATGTCTCCATGAGAGAATGCTAGGTAGTATATCTCAGAATATGATAAGTAGAGTGAGGTTTTAGGCTGATCCATTCGTATGTTATATATCATACAATCAACAATATTAACTACAGATAATGAGTTTGTTGCAGTATCATTTATTACAGAAAATAAGTTCTTAAAATCATTATCACCTCTAAAACCTATTAAGGTAAAATTAGCAATAGAATCCAAGGTTAACTGAATACTACCCTCAAAGTTTACAAAAGAATTAGTAGCATAAGGCATTAAGGTAAGGTCCTTATCAATAACTAAAGAATCTTCCTGGTAAGGCATAATTTGTGGAGAGATTAAAATTCTATCTCCAGCACTAGCTGCCTGCACAGCAGCCGAGATAGTGGTGTAACTTCCAGCAAGACCTGAGCTGTTAACTAAAATATCTGCTGCCTTAACAGATATAAATGCTACTAATAAAAGTAAAATTGTAAATAATTTTTTCATAATACTTGTTTTGAGTTAATAAAATTGTCGTTTGTGTATTTGTCGTAATACAAGGGCTAATATACAAAAAATAACCACATGTTTTTAAGCTTATTTTTCACCCATTTTAAAGCCATTTTATTTTGAATTTTTTGTGGTCATTTTTAAAGCGTTTTTTTCTTATTTATTTGACTATTTTTTAGTCACTTTTACTAGATAAATGGTATTTTTTAATACTTATTTATTTGACTAATTATTCAAATAGTTTTTTGTTTAATTTTTCCTGTACGTCTTCATAGTAAAGTGGAATAATTTTGCTCAAAGTTAGTAAATAGTTTTCATTTTTCATAATTATGCTGATTTCAGCTTTTGTTGCAAATATTCTTGTCTTCTTTTTTGTATTGTTTTTAGCTTAGTTTCCTTCCTTTTCTTTAAGATTTTTTCTTCTCTCCCAAAATACACATCTGAGGGAGTTACATTGCTCAAAGATTCGTGATATCGCTCATTATTATAATACTCTACCCAATCCTTTATCGCTAATTCTAACTCAGATGGACTGTAATAATGATGTAGTTTGATAATATTCTTCATAGATCTGTGATACCTTTCTATCTTTCCTTGAGTTTGTGGGTGATTAGGTTTTCCTCTAACATGCCCCATTCCTATATCTGATAAATAAGATTTTAACTCATTAGAGATATAACAACTACCATTGTCAGATAATAATCTTGGGAGTTGTTTTTCTTCAAGGTCTGCATTGTAAATTGCAGTATCAATACTTCTTTTTACATCCTTTCACAGAGTTCCCAACTCACAATATACCTGGAATAATCATCCATAATAGTGGATAAATAAAACCAACCATAATTCTTGATTTTAAAGTAGGTGAAATCAGTCTGCCATTGCTGATGCACTCTTGAGGGCTGATCCTTGAACTTCTTGGCTGCAGCCATTACAATATGAGTTGGAGTAGTTATCAATCCTCTTCTTTTCAGTATTCTGTAAACAGAAGATTCAGATATGAAATATCCTCTCTCATCCGTTATGTGAGCAGCTAATTCTCTTGGTGATAGTTCAGGTCTTTCCAATGCAATTTTAACTGTTTTGTCAATCAGATTATTGGGGATTTTATTCCAAAACTTACTTCTTTTTCTTTCTTTTGGGGCAAGGCCATCAAAACCATTTTCAGTATACCTACCGTACCATTTATAGAATGTGCTGGAGTGAATATTCAGTTCCTTAAGAGTAGGTTTTACTCCAAGTTCTGAACCCTCAACTAATTTAATAATCTCCATTTTTTCTGTTTGTTTATATCTTCTATATTTCATACCTATTTCTCTGAAGTGTTGTTTTTTTTCAAAACTCTGAGCTCCAAACTTACTTCTTTAAACATATGAGTAAGTTCTTCATTTTCTCTCTTTAATGTTTTTACTTCTGAGGTATTTGCCTCTCTTAGGGTATCTCCTTGCAATCTGTGTTTCCCTGCTTCCATAAAATCCTTAGACCATTTGTAGTAAGTCGCAGGAGTTATCCCATGATTTCTACATATCTGTGCAATTGATTCTTCTTGTTTAAATCCTGCCAATACAACTGCTATTTTCTACTCAGAGTTGTATCTCTTTCTTGTCTTTCTTTTTAGTTCCTTAATGAACTTCATTGCGTTTTCTTTGTCTTTCATTTTTATTAAATTTAAAGGGTTAAAATTAACAAAGACCATATACTAGAATTTTACACTAAACAGTCCACTTTGGTCTGACGGATTACACTACACTCCAAATATATAGTAATTATTTAAATATACAAATAATACAAAAAAAGCTCCTAACAGCAATGTTAGGAGCTTTAAATATTTTAAAATATCATCTAGACTTATTGCAAAATAAGTTTCTTGTTAACCACTCCATCATTAGTCTCTATCTCTAAGAAGTAGATTCCTTTAGCATTTTCATTTAGAGATACTTTCTTGGTGTATTCACCAATGAACTGTTGCAAGTCTTCAACTATCAATTCTTCTCCTATTACATTAAGTATTCTAACCTTTAAGTCTTGGACATATTCACTTGAAAAGCTAATGTTAAATACATCATTAGATGGATTAGGATATACTTCTAAGTTAACGATAGATTCACCACCTTCAATTCTAATAGTTGGTTGTGTCCAATAAACAAGTGGTGTCCAAGTATCAGATTTATAAGGGCCACCATTTGGATCACACCATGTTCTTGCCTGTGCTCTGTAAGTCTCTCCTGGAGTTAAGTTATTCTTATTCTTTGTAAATGTAGGATACGATACTCCAGCACCTCCAACATTAAACCAATCAGCGTTAGAAGGATTACTAATACTATCTACTCTTGATTTTATTCTTACAAATTCATAGTTACCATTAGAAGCATCCCAATTAAAGGTTGCTTTAGTAGAATTAGGAGTACTAACAGTTAAGTTTCCAATATTAGGACAAGCATCTAGAGTAGTGAATGTATTTAAATCACTCCAAGAGCTGTTTCCTGCTCCACAGTACCAAGCTTTTATTTGATACTCGTAAGTAGTACCAGGATTTAATCCTAAGATTAACTTATCCGTCTTATTACAAGCCCAAGTACAACTACCAATAGGGGTACCCATGTTTTTCTGACTCCAACTATTAGTTCCAACTTCTCTGTATTTAATTCTATATTGATCCACAGTGCAGTTTGCATCATTCATATTATCCCAATTGATTGTTGCTCTATTGTGAACGATATTAGAAACAAACAATCCTGTTGGAGTTGGTTCTGTACATATGCTTGGATAAGTACAACTTCCATCATCTGTAGTAGCAGTAGGATCGTAGTTGTTGGCAGTAGGGTCGGTACAACCACTAACTGATAAGGATGTAAGGGTAACCGATTCTGAGTCTGTATTTCCATCAGAATCTGAGACGAATACAGTATATGTTCCTACGCCAATATTAAAGTTAAACGCACCTACGACACCATTTGACCACATGTAGGTATAAGGTGAAACACCATTACTTGCACTTGCAAAAGCATAACCATCGTTACAAGAGCTACACGATGGATCTTGAGAAGTAATCGAAACAGTAAGTCCAGTTGTTCCAGAGTTGTTATGATCAATAATATTAGATTCTAAAGTATCGGGTAGGATAGTAGCATTAGGAATTGGGTTACAATTTTGGGCAAAAGCTCTAATTTGATATTGTAAGAAACCAGATGGAGGTGTTAGATCAGTGAAAGAAGTATTAGTACCAGAAATGGTACCTATCATGTTCATATTAGATGCGCTATTTCCTCTATATATTAAATAATTGACAACTTGATAGCCTTCATAAGAATTCCAAATTAGATTTACTTCACCATTAACACCTAAACTCATTGTTAAATGGACTGTTTTGTGATAATCTGATGTATCAGTTCCATTACCACAAGCATCTATAGCCGATACTTTATATCTTTCTGCCTGAACAGATGGGTTAGATGTTGAATCAACATACTCCAAAGTGTTAGCGTCTATTGTATCTAATGGTGTGTATAAATTTGCACCATATTCTCTATAAATTACATATTGAGAAGTTAATGGATTCTCTAAAGGGCTTAGAACAACTCTATTAAAGCCGGTATTATCCACAGAAACGTAACAAATCTCTGGATGCATACTGTCAGCAGGGGCTGTACTTAATTCTACTGTAATAGAATCTGTAAAACTACAAACACCATCGCTAATTGTAATGATATACATTCCCTCTGTTAGATTATCAATCTGTGATGTAGTATCTCCAGTACTCCAACTATAATTATAAGGAGGTGTTCCTCCGCTTACATTAGCTGATACTGTTCCATCATTCCATCCACTACAACTGACTGGGGATTGTGATAGTGTCATAGATAAATAATTGCAATAATTACAACTTCCATCATCTGTATTAGCGGTACTATTATAGTTAGTAGCTAAAGAATCCATACATCCATAAATATAAGGTATACATGAGCTGTCATTTACATTAGCTAATGGATTGTAATTAAACATACTTGTATTGGTGCAGCCTAACACACAAGGAGTTATATTAACATATACAGAATCTGTAGCAATACATCCTAAAGAATCGGTTACTGTTACATAATTCCAACCAGAATTTGTAACAATTACTGAATTTATTGTATCAGAATTTAAATATGAGAAAGATCTGATAGCTCTTACATAGTAAGGATAACTCTTAGATGAAGAATTTTGAATGCCATTTCCAAGATTTTGATCCCATGCTAAATTGTTATCATAATTAGTTGATGACCAATATGAAAGATTATTTATACCAGTAATACTATTTTTATTTAAATACATTTCATTTAACTCATCTTTTGAAGGTAAGAACCAATCACTGTACCCACCAAGAGTTAGATTTGCACAAATATCTGCAGCTGTTCCTGATATTGTACATCCTGCTTCAATATCAATTGTGTTTTGAGCTCCTGTTCCAATAGCTGTTCCATCCGCTCCTGGAATTACAGTTCCATAACAACCCCAATCTGCCGCAGTAGATTGATCTGAAGGTGCTACAATTAAACCTCCACCATTTCCATCTAAATAAAATACAAGACCACCTTGATAAGTGTCACCAATAGCTAAATTACTTGTTGATAAAGGATTAGATGTATTCCATAAATTTGAACCATTAGTAATTGGATTAGTACTAATTAAAACACTATCACAACCATTAATTGTATCAGCACCAATATCTGCTGTTGCATAGCAATATAGACAGCTACCATCATCAGCAACTGCCGTTGAATCATAGTTTACAGCTAAAGAATCCATACATCCTGGTTGAGATGAGTTCCCTTGACAATCAATAAATTGTAGAGGATTTATATAAACACCATTAATAGAAGATAAATGAGATGCATTACCTGCTACCCAACTAATTATTTGACCATTAGATTTTAATGCTGCATTAAATCCATTGCCAGAAGTCTCAATCGCAATAACATCACTAACAGAGCTTGGTATTGAATTTAAATCCCAAGAAGGAATAGCAACTTCTCCCCAAACCCATACTGAATTATCAGATCTTATAACCATATTTCTATTAGATCCAGCCTCTATTGAGATGGCATCATTAAGAAAAGAAGGAATTACTGTACAATTAGAAACATTATTACCCCAAGCAACCATTGAACCATCTGTTTTTAAAGCTAAAATATGTTCATCTCCAGCAGCTATTTCAATAACATTATCAAGACCGGCAGGAGGATACTGGCCTCCAACAGGACCAGATGTAACAACAGAACCATCACGTTTTAATGCCACAATATAATTATCACCACCTTCTATTTGAATAAAATCATTACCTAAAAATGGACCTGATGACACTACACTTCCATTAAGATAAATAGAACCATCATTTAATATTATTAATGGATCTCCATTTGTTCCTCCTCCATTACCACTCATCGCAACATAACGTGCAGATATTGAATTTAAATGAACATAATTACCTCCACTATAAGAACTACCCCATAATAAAACAGTTCCATCTGATTTTAAACCAATCACATCTTCATAACTTAAATCTATTTGAACTAAATCATTTGCTAAATACGGAACTTCCAATACATCAGCGGAACTACCTGCAGCATATACATTTACATAATGTGTTGAACTCTGATTTAGAACAGAGTCAGCTATCAATGCTACAAAGCACTCATTACTTCCAGAGAAAGTTTTCTTATTGTTATAAAAAAGGCATCCTGTGCAACTACCATCATCTGTATTTGCAATCAGATTGTAATTTAATGCTAAAGAGTCCGTACATCCATAAGCTACAGCTATACAAGATCCATCATCTGTATTTGCCAAAACATTATAATTAAACTGGGTAGAATCCAAACAGCCTAAAACAGTTGCAATACAACTTCCATCATCAGATGTAGCAGCTGGATTATAATTAAGTGCCGTTGGATCCGTACATCCACAAATATCAATATGAACATATACAGAATCCGTAGCAGTACAACCTAAAGAATCCGTTACAGTAACATAATTCCAACCTGAATTTGAAACCATAACTGAATTAGAATTAGAAGTTTGAATAAGTGGGGTTGAAACTTCTCTGATTGGTCTATAGTACAATGGATAGTTTGAGTGATTATAATAATTACTTATTGAATATTGACATACTCCAGTTATGTTTACCGCATGAACAAATCCATAGCTATAATATGACGATGTAACAAGAGCTGATGAAATCGAAGATCCATACTGTTCTATTTCATCTTTAAAACAAGACATGGCAATTACTTCACCTTGTGAAGGTAAAAACCAATCTGAATAACCATTCTCTGATAGATTATATGCGTAATATGCTGCCGTATTGGAGCCGCAGGCATTAATTAAATTAATTGTATTCTGTAATCCCGTTCCAATTCCTGTAGGATATTGTCCAGGAGCACTACCATTAGATGAACAGCCTTGATATGCAGGACCATGATTATTAACACTTACAACATATCCATTTTGTGCTGTAGCATCAAGATAATAAAATACTCCGCCTTCATAAAAAGTTCCTAATGATGGAATAGCATTCCACTGATAAGTAGTACCACTATCAAGTAAGATACTAATAAGTTGTATGCTGTCACAAGCTACAATTGTATCTAATCCATTATTAATATGTGCCGTAGCATAGCAGAAAGTACAGCTTCCATCATCTGTATTAGCGCTTACATTATAATTTGTAGCTATGGAATCTAAACAACCATAGATAAATGGTATACAAGATCCATCGTCTATCACAGCAATAGTATTATAATTTATTGCTGTAGAATCTGTACATCCATAAGCGGTTGAACAATCTAAATTATATAATGACCATGGATCAATATTTGTCCAATTTGCATTTGACCAAATAGGATCGTCTACAGAGATACAATAAAGATTGGTATTGTTTGTGAAATTAACATAAAAAGAAAAAACCATGTTTGTATTATTACCATTTCTAACATCCAAAAATGTAAGTTGATTAGATTGACAATAAAAAGTATTTAATGATATATTATTTGTAACGTCAAGTGTTGTAAGTTGATTTCCACTACAATCCAGATAAGTTAACGTAGTATTATTACTCAAGTCTAAAGATATAAGTTGATTCCCACTACAATCCAGATAAGTTAATGAAGTAAAATCTTCTATTCCTGTTAAATCAGTAATTGAAAGAGATTGCACTCCTAAATTAGCTATCGTATCAACTGCTAAAGTGAATACAGAATCATCAATTATCCCATTACCTAAACCAAGATTCTCAATATACTGTTCAAAATTATCATCTGGAACATAAGTCATTGGATTATAACATGATCCATTATCTAAATTAACATAAGGACAGTAATTCAATGCTGTAGGATCCATGCAACCACTAAGTATCCCTGATGAATCAGTTCTAAAAACAAAGATATTATAAGAAAGAGGCCAATTATACGGATATTAGGAAATACGACCCGCAGCAATATACTCTCCATTTGCAGATTCAATTACATCACACATAAGGTCTTCCAATGTGGGATCTCCAAAAGAATAGGACCATTGTTCATTTCCTAAAGAATCTCTTTTTGAGATATGTGGAGTGGAATTCTTCTTACCCGCAATTATTGAACCTCCTTCTGAAGTTAAATTAAATGAACCTCCCCAAGTAGTAAAGGATAAAGTTTGCTGCCAAATTTGATTGCCTAAATTATCTGTTTTTATAATACTCCCATCTCCAAGTAATATAAATCCATTATCGGATGTTTCGTAAACTTGTTTAATGGAACTATGTGATTGTCTCCACAATTCATTCCCCCACACATCAGTTTTTATTAAGGCACAACTTCCTCCCATATATCCTTCTTCAATTATAACATAACCAAAATCAGATGTTTCTTGCACATCAAAGGGCTGGCTATTACCCCCAGCTGTTCCTAAAATATATTTTGTAAATAATGTGTCTCCCACAGAGTTTGTTCTAATTAATAAAGTATTAAAGCTGGTAATTGCATTCCATGCATGACCAATAATAACATACCCTCCATCACTTGTTTGATCTACAGCATAGGCAGATTCATCTAAGTTTTGGTTTGAAGTACTATCTCTTCTTCCTATATCTTTTATCCATTGTTGAGACCCAATTGAATCAATCTTAATAATAATAACATTATAATCTTGCGTTCCTCCACCTCCATAATTTTGAGTACCAGCAAGCATATATCCACCATCATCAGTATGAACAGCATCTGCTAAATTGTTATAACTATTTGGAATCCCATACTCATTAGACCATAAGGTATCTCCTTGAGAATTTAATTTTAACACCCAAAAATATCTGGCTTCTATACCAGGTGCAGGGTTAGGATATTGTTTTTTTCCTATAACAGTAATACTTCCATCAGTACATTCTATTACTCGTTTTACATCTTCATAAACCAGGCTTTCTCCGTATGTATTTCCCCACTGAGCAAACCCAATCATAGGCAAGCAAAGTAATATAAGTAGTAGTTTTTTCATTTTAGTAATTATTATTGTCGTAATAAAGTGGCCAATTTACAAAAATCTATCAAATTGATATGTACGTAAAACACGTAAACAATAATTGATTAAATAACTGATTTGTATATTGTTATGTTTTTTACTAAATATAGAATGCAATCTTTTATGCTTTTTTCAAAATATATTGATGGTTTCTATCGCTTTATTTTAATTGTGTTTTTTGAATGTTTTTTAGTCATTTCATTTTGAATTTTTTGTAGTCATTTTTAAGTTGTTTTTTACTCATTTTTTGGACCTTTTTAAAGATACACTTCCAATTTACTAAGCATTTTTTTACTTATTTATTTGATGTATTTTTTAAAATTTAATTTTATATTTAATTTACTCATATCATTCTCTACTTTTTTATCTATTACTTTAGCATATATTTGTGTTGTTCTTACCCTACTATGCCCTAACATTTTTGACACAGTTTCTAAAGGAACATCATTACACAATGTAATTGTGGTTGCAAAAGTATGGCGGGCTATATGAGTGCTTAATTTTTTATTTATCTCAGCCATTACAGCAAGTTTCTTAAGCCCTCTATTTGCTGCTTGCAGGCTTAAAGGTCTAAACAGATATTCCTCATTATATGGCTCTTCTATATATTTATGTGCAGTTTCCAATAAAGGAATATTAGACCTACTTCCTGTTTTAGTTCTATAAGTTTTAACCCAAACGGTTCCATTATCTTCTTCAATTATTGCATTTGGTTTCAAAGTAGAAACATCACTATATGATAAACCAGTAAAACAGGAAAAGAAAAAAATCTTCCTAATCCAAATTAAGGTATTATCATTCAACTTTAAATCTGACAACCTTTTCAGCTCTGCAATAGTTAAATAATCTCTATTTGTTTTCTCAAACTTAAACCTATAATCACTAAAAGGGTTTGCGTCTATATAGCCTCTTTGCTTTGCCATAGTAGTAACTTTCTGTAACCTTTGCAGTACTTTTAAAGCACCATTATTATTACATCTTGTTTCTTCTAACATATAAGCCTCAAATCTATATACAAAAGCGGAATCAATTCTGATTAATGGAAATTCAAGATGATATTCCTTTTTTAGAAAATTAGTTGCATGTTTAATAAGTGTTTTGTAATTCTTTAGAGTTCCTAAGCTATATCTTACTCCTATTTGGCGTTCCATTGAATTATTATGATCCTCAATCATTGAAATCAAAGATTTATTATCACCATTATAAGTAATACTCTTTTTCACATCTTTAATAGTAAAGTACTTTCCTTTATCCATTAATTTTGAATGATGCATATATATATGTGCTTGGAACTGCTCTAACTTTCTATTCTTTTGATTTGATAAAACTGAAGTATCTACTATTGTTTGTTTTAATTGATTCCACTTTATTTCCTCTACTTTTAATCCAGTTGTCAGTACCGCTCTATCACTTTGCATAGAAATTCTACAACAAACAGGAACCTCTCCAGCTCCATTAATTCTGTCTTTCAATAAATAAAAATAAGTCTTAATTCTATGCACTTCTTCTCTAGTGAGTTAACAATATGGTTAACAGTTTTTTAAATTATTTTACTAGAGCAAAAATAGTTCAACAACATAAGTTGCTGATGCTAAATGATATATGTTATTTATATATTATTTATATAGCATTTTTAGAAATGAAATAAAGCATTTATAGTTGTTAACACAATTTCATTGCAGCAACTAATTGAAGCATAGTCAGTAACAATATAACAGGCTGAAATTCAGTAAAATAAAAAAAGAACTGCGAGTGCAATTCTTTTGACTTTTAGTAGGGAAAAAGTCGGGGTAGCAGGATTACAACCTCTACCCTTTTCACTAGATTACAGCAAGCTTTTAAACTAAAATTTGCACCACATTTTGCACCGCTAACCAATCTACTAAATCAAATTTAAAAAATTTATTCGATTATCTGGGTAATCTCTTATTTTTTAAAATATTATTCTTTTATCATTTCTCGCCATGCTTCCATAATCATAACCATTGCCATTGTATCTAACTCACAATATTTAAACAATGCTTGTTGTAAATATTCTCTTTGCTCTTCACTTACATTGGAATATTGCAAATAATTATATGCTGTCAAAGCAGCACCTCCATCACTTAATTCCTTTAAGGTTTCAATTGGTTCCACTGATTCAATCATATCGTTATCATAATCAGGAAATACTTGTGGTAATGTCTTATAGGGATTTGTTAAGCCATCAGTAATCCAACAATGATTTTCAAAATTTAAAGACGATATTTCTAAATCTGAACCATATAAACCTCTGACACCATATTTTTGCTGAAGAAAATCACTTTCATTTATAATTGCAGGCAAAATAGCTTTAATTGAATTACTTCCCTTAGCATAAGGGGAGTAATAATAAGCAGTTACCAACTTAAAAAGGTCTACCATATCCCTTCTACCTTTTCTATTTTGTTTTTTATCATGAGTAATTAAATCAATAAAAGAAATTAAATCAACTTTATCAAACTCATCAGATAAAAGGAGTTGTTCTCTTATTTTATTTAAAGTAGTGTTTTCATGATTGTGATATCTGAAAATAGTACCCTCCCCATCACCTACCGCATCTTTCAATTTTCTTACAAACTCAAAATTTGGAAAAGTGTTTCTTTCAAAACAGATGTATTGATTCTCATGTTTAATATTCCAATCTTTATCAATAGTATGATGAGAAAACTGAAAAGCAAGGGTTTCATAGGGTTTCATTCCTTTAAAGAAGGGAAGAGCCACTGATGATGTTTCAAAATCAATCATATGTAGTGGGTAGTTCCAGGTATCCATTTGTTCTTTTAATCCGTCTTTATCAAAATAACTTTCAGATGTATTTTCTTTAACTCGATTTATCTGTTCCATTCTTCTTTCTAATGGAGAAAGACCATCATAAGTACTACTAATTACTTTTGACGCAACATCATCCTCATCAACATCTTTCAATAAATAAATATTTTTTTCAATAAGTTCTCCAGATAATGATCGGCTACCAGCACCTCCACCCCAAATCTCAGTAGATAAATTTTCATCATTAATCTGTCTTTCTGTAAGATTTGTTTGACTTAACCAACATTCATTAAAACCACTTTTTAAGTCTGTATTTTTAGTATTTTTGAATTGACAATCTTTACATTTCTTACCAATACTTACTTGTGTTCTTATGTTATTCTCATACATATCCGAGCATCTTTGAACAAAGTCAGTGAATATAATTTCCTCACCTAAATCAGTTTTAACAGGAAATTCATTTTGAATTTTAAAACACTCATCATCAACATTTTTGTCAATGAGTAATTTAACTTTCCCTAAATCACTTCTTCTCAATCCATCTTTTACTTTCACTACTGTATTACCATCTATTTGTTCAATAGTAAAATATTGATTCAACCCATCTAAATCAGTTTCGCTGGATTTATTAACCAAAGTAAGAAAAGCTTTTACATCCCCCTTTTGCAAGGAATTACTAACCACATATTTCTGAAAAGCTATATCATAGACATAAGGATGCCAACTTGAAGTTATTTTACTTTTCTTTTTATCAAAAAAGCTATCATTCTCAACATCCCATGATTTTGCTTTTACTTCATAAATAGAAATTTTATCATCATCTTTAACAAGAATATCTACTCGAACAAACAAATTTTTAAATTTAAAGGCTGCTTCTGCAATAACAACTCTACCTTCTCTACTAAGCATCTCATTAGTTTCAGCTATTGCCTTATCCTCATCTCTTGTTTCAATTGTAATTTTTTCTTCAATAGGATTATCATGAAAATAGAATTTTGCTAATTCTCCAACTTGGAATCCCCCTTCTGCTAAGGACTGTAAGAATGAATCCTCATTACTTATATTAGCATACTCGCTTGCTTTCTTTGTGTAGAAAAGCTTAGTGGGGCATTCTAAAGCCTGTTTGAATCGTGATTTAGTTAAGTATCTCATCTTTTATATTTTAACAGTTATTTTTAAAATCCTAGTTTCTTGAAATCAAAATAAAAAAATCAGCAATTGTCTAGATCGAAAGATAGATCTAACTATTCTTTCTTCTTAAATTTCTCAATTTCCTCATCAGAAATTTTAGCAACTTTATTTGCAAGCCACATTTCATCTCCAGTTACTGAGTTTTTCATCAACATACTATCCATAATATAGGTTTTAAAATGAGTTGCTAATTGCCTTCTTCTTTCAAAGCGAAATATATGCATAAAATAGTAAAATCCTCCAACTGTTAAATCTTCAAATGGCCTTTCAAAAGTCAAGCCTCTGTAATCAATCAACTGCTTAATTCCACTCTCAATTAATTCGATAGCATCATCAGTTATTTTCATTCCTTTCAAATCAAATCTATCATCATCCCTACAAGCTTCAACACCTTTACTTTGTAAAATAATTGCGTTATCTCGCAATAAGTTATACTTGCTAGAGATGACTAAATCTTGCTCTTTTTCTGATAAATTTTTAAACTGCATTATAATCTAATTAGATTGAAAAAAATCATATAAAACGTAATTAACTACCAAATCCTTTAGACCTACTATTATCTACTTTAACAGCCTTAGTTTTTGTATCTTTCTGTTTCCAAGTAGACATTTTATGTTTTCCTAACTTACCTTTATCATTTGCTGTTGTCTTGTTAGATAGCGGATTTTTATCATTTGACTTTTCGGGCAATATTCTTTTCTTAACTAAAAACTTATCTAGCCCAGGAATCCAATTACTATTTTGAACAACATCTAAAGCGCTATCTTCTGAAATGGCTTTTTTTGATTTAGAAAGATCTCCTCCATTCCAAAAATTTAATACAGATACATGATTATTATTTTGATCTTGCCTAAGCCACTCAAATGCATTTTCAGATTTATTAGAAGTGATTTGCCAAAAATCATAATCCCATTCACTGCTAATTTCTTTTAATCCATCTTCATTAACATAAAACTTATGTCCTTTCTTAAGTTGAAATTTCTTTTCACCATAACCATCTTTAAATAAATGTAAAGTTATTGCTAGAGATTTCTTTTTTGGAAATGCTGTTTTTTTCTTTTGTGACCTATTCTTTCTTTTTTGCTCTTCCTTAGTGTCCTTGACGCTTTTTATAACAAGATATACAGTGGCTGCTAAACAAATAATAATAAATAATGGAAATCCAGCCATAATTATATAAGATTTTGATTCATCATGTAAATATATGAATTTATTAATGATTCTAACATCTAATTTTCAATCTGCTTTGAATCACTTGATATTATATAATATTTAGTTGTCATAATATATTGTTTAGTAAACAAACTTGCAAAAAATTAATAAGAAATTTTAAAGAGAAAAAAGTCGGGGTAGCAAGATTACAAACTCCACCCTTTTCACTAGATTACAGTAAGCTTTAAAACTAAAATTTGCACCACTTTTTGCACCGCTAAGCAACCTAAAACATATAAGATAAATATAAAACTCATTGTAATTATTTTTAGTTAATTATTTAAATGTAATTGATTATTAAGACACTTATTTCCATTCTTTTAAATCTTTTAATTTAAGAATCTCTTTTAATGGATCAAATATTTTTTTATCAATATGTTCTACTTTTTTATACCATTTTTTCAAATCATTTAAGCCAGAATGAGATGAATTTAATGAAATGTATAACAATAATTTAACTTGACCAACTTCTTCTTTTGACAGAGCTAATGTATTTAAAGCTTTATCTAAATATTCTTGAAAATCTTTAACTAATGTATTTGTATTACCGCCTTCGTTTTCATTGTGTAATCTTTTTTCTTTTTTCTGAGCATCTTCCTTATTATTACATTCTATAATCTTTCTTACATATTCATATTCATTTTCAGGCTTAAATAAATGATATAAACGTACTTTAAAGGATTTTATATGTGAATACGTTATTGTATTAATATTATCAAAAATCACCTTGGCTCTATTCTTTTTTCCATGACCTAAAACAATAAACTTACCGTCAACTGCTAAAGAATATACAACATATTTATTTTTAGGTATTTCATCACTCTTAATTTCTTTCAATTTCAATTCATCTTGACCACTCATTTTCTAACATCTAATTTTCCATCATCTCTTTTATAGATCTCCCATATGCCATGTTTATCTTTATCATACTTACATAATGTTTTATCATCATTTTCAAAAAGAAAATCATATTTATTATCACCACAAACCCTTTCCTTAGAACATTGAGCATAATTTGTTCTTCCTCTTTTATTGATTACCTGTATAGAGATTTGGGCTCCTAAAGTCCCTTTTTTAATATGAGGATATTCTGAAAGTATCAGATTGCTGAATTCTTTTTTAACAACACTTTCTTTGCCTAAATTAATAAACTCATGTTGTATAATCTCCCATATTGAAGCATCTTTAGATAGGTTTTTATTCTCGGTTTTTAATTCTGCTTCTTTTTCAGCAGGTTTTGTAGTGTTTTTCTTATTTCTAGAAGTATCTGTTGAGCTTTCCACTACAGATCTTAACACATCTAATCTTTCTTTGTTATAATCTATATTCTTACTCTGATAAAGCTTCTCGATAGCTAAGAAGAAATTTGTTTCTCCTTCAAAGCCAACAGAACACGGTTCAGTTAAAACATCAATATTAGGACCAATCCCGTCTATTAAAATATCAAATATATCCCAATGTTGATTTAATACTGCATCTCTAATTAATGTTGATCCTTTTTTAGAATGGAAAGGGTTTTCAGTCTTGTTTCTATTTTCCCAATCAATATTAAGCTCCATCTCAAAATCATAATCAACAAAAAATTGAACAATATCAAAATGTCCAGAAACAACAGCCATATTTAGTGGAGTCTCATTAGTTGGGCTTACAACGTTTGGATTCGCACCAAAATCTATCAGCATTTCAAGTATAATACGCTTATTATCCCAGCAAGCATAATGCATTGCCGTATAACCATCTTCATCAGTAAAATTGATGTGATCATCAAAAATATGTTCATATTTAGTTAAAATATCTTGCATATTGGCCCCCTTAGCTGATACAGCTTTTACAAATGCATAAGCTTCTGGATTTTCTTGAGATACAGAAATGTTTTTTAATACCTTCTCAGCAAGACCTTTCTTAGTAGTACCTAGTTTCTCTAATGCTTCTTTCTCTTTCTGATCTTTTGTTTTTTTCTCTTCATCCTTCGATTGATAATTTGAGTAAAAATCTATCAACTCTTTAATACTAGAAAACTCCTCCTGTGTAAACCAATCAATATGACTACCCCAAACAATAGGTTGTCCTCTAAATTCATCAATCATTCTCTTCCAAATATTATCATAAATTGATTTAATCACCGAAAAAGGAGAGTTAGTTTTGGAGGAATATCCTTCAATAAAAAGACTTAAGACCATAGCTTCATCAGGGTTCTCATTTTCATCACAAGATAGTAATAGATTAATTAAACCCTCAGCCATATCTTTTCTTTCTGAATCATTACTATCAAACAATTGTAGATTATATATGTTATCCCAAGTCATTATAAATGTTATTTCTTCAGGATTCATGCAATTGCAGTAAAATCCATCCATATTAACAAATAAAAACCCTTTCATTTCATTTATAGTAACTTCATCTATATAAAGCCAAGGATCATGTTTTGGTAAATTCTTAAATCCTTGATTTTCTAATTCTTCCTTTATAAAAGGTTGGTATGGTAAAGCTTTTGAGTTTTGTATCCCCTTGGATATAATCTCATATGGGGTTGATAAATTGTTTCTTAATTGTTTTATCTTTTCTTCATCTAATTTCATATAATTATTTTATTAATTTGGAATTTAAAAGGTTATACGCATAAAAAAGTCTAAGAAAAACCATCTTCTAAAGTAATCTCTGAATCATCAACATCATTAACTGGTTTTTCTTCTACAACAACTTTTTCATCATTTATTTTAGAATCTACAACATTTGAATAATTAGTATTATTGATTTCAGAAGATTCATCTTTATTATTTTGTTGATTTGAAGAGTTAATATTACCCTTAATTACGTGCTCTAAATCACCTTTTCTAAATAAAAGAATAAGCAGCCAAAAAACACCAATCAAAGGAATAAAAGTAATGAATATCATCCAACCACTCTTTCCAACATCGTGTAATCTTCTAACAGTTACGGCTAATGCAGGAATAAAGATAAAAAGTGAATAAAGCATTGATAGTTTAGGACTAACAAGCGTAGCAATAGAAGAAAAAATAATATTAAATAAAACAAACATCCAATATTCTTTTCTAGAAGATGATGATTCAAAATCTGAGTATTTTTTTAATACTGAAATGTAATTATCCATAATAACTATTTTATTTTCTTCAATAATAGTAAAAATAATTACATTTGAGTCTTAATTTAACCAGTTAAAATTCATGCAAGAAAATATAGATCAAAACTCTTGGAAATACAAAATAGCAGAGCAAATTGTTTCAAGCTATGCACAATTCAAAAAATCATCTGAAAATAAAACAGAAGAATGTAAAATGTCTTACCACATCTTTGAAAATGTAATAATAAAAGAATTATTATGGCATGCGACAACAATGATTGAAGGATTTAAAGTAGTGTCAAGAGGTAAATTTAAAGGAGGTTATATAGACAATACAAATGAAATGATTAATATCAAAATAGTTGGACAAAGATATTGGACCAAAAATGCAATGGAAACATATATAGCTAATAATAAAGAAACAAACGATTATAAAATTGTTGACGGGTTAATTCATGAACATGCAGTACCAAGAAAAATAATTAAAGAAAAAATCATTGATATATTGGAAAAAAACAATGATTCAAATTATGATAAATGCATTGATGAAATATGGAGTATTATTAGCAGTTTATCTAAATCAGTAGTAGTTACAAAAGAAGAAGACAAGAAACTAGATAATAAAAAATTAAGACAAAACATGCCAGTAGATTGGAATGATAAAGATTGGGATGCAAGGTATAAGGAAAGTTATATTGACTATTTTGATCTTAATAAAAATAAAAAAATTGAGCATAACTTTAAATTTAAAGAGACTCTAAAGAAAAAGCTCAAATCAATATAAAAATTAATAAACACATGATCGATTTAAAAAAAGCCAAAAAAAGATTTATTGAAATTGCAAATAAAACTGGTATTCATGGTGAGAATCTCAAACAGGAACCCAATATGCAAGAAAGAGATGAACTTTGGGATATCTCTAGAGTTTTTCTCAATAGAATATACACTCTTGATGAAATAGATAATTTATTTGGAGAAGAATTAAATGAATATAATGATTTATGTTATTGGAGTATTGCAGCACTACACTGGAATGATTCCTTAGAAGAATACACATTTGATAATGGACGACATAGAAGAGACACTATACTTTTAGCACTATGTCTATATGTTAGATTAGATGAAAATTACAAGTTATATGAAAAAATAAAAGAAAATTTTGTGCTTCCACATGCATTTGGTTCCATCTTACTTTGGGTTTTTAATGATATGACATTAGTAAAAACACAAGATATATACTTTAACAATTATGATATCGAATTCATAAAAGAAGCTGATAAACAAAGAGAAGCTTTCTTTCTTAAACATGGATATTATTACAGAGGAGATGAAGAATTACAACAAGATAAAATAGAAAAAATAGCCTTAGAGATACATATGATATTAAACCGAAAAGGAAGAAAATCACTTTCGCAATTTTTGTTACAATACATTACAAATGATAAGGGCTTGCTTGATGTGGATGGATATAGTAATGTAAAATATCTTACGGAAAAGAAAGGAGCGAAATATAATTTTAATCAATCTTCAGAAGAAAAAAAAGGAGAATATATTAAATATGAAAGTGGTATATCTTATCAAGGAGAAGCAAAAGGAGAAGTAGATAATCGCATCCCACATGGAAAGGGAGTAATGACTGTTCCTGATGGCCCTGTAATAACAGGAGACTTTAAAGAAGGACTTGCAGATGGTTATGCAAAAATGGATTTCTTAAATGGCGAAGTATATGAGGGAGAATTTAAAGAAAATAAAAAACATGGCAAAGGAGTTTATGTTTGGCCTAGTGGAAACGATAGGCAACAATATGCCGGGGAATTTAAGAATGGGTTATATGAAGGGGAAGGTATTATGACTTATTATGATGGTACGAAATATGAAGGTAGTTTTAAAGAAGATAAACGTACTGGGCATGGAAAACTGACATATTCAGATGGAGCAAGTTATAAAGGATATTTTGAAAATGGAGAATGGGAAGGAGGAGTAGATAGCTATGATGAAGTAAATTTAACAGAAGAAGAAAATGCTGCAAGTTATGGCAGATACACATCTACAAAAAACTTTACCTTCTATGGATTGTATAATAATGATCAACAAAGAACAATACATGGCACTATTACTACGCCTGATAAAGTAGAAATAAATCTGAAAGATTGTGAGAAATATAAAGATAAGGGCCTAACAGATGCTTATACTTCAATGAAAAACACATATGGATCTCATACATTTGAATATGATGATACTGATAATGGGATACTCTCCTTTGAAAGGGCATCTGAAATATTTGGTAACTGTACAAATGAAGAGGAACTAAGTTTCGAAATAGATCGGGTTTATGGTTTAAAAATCAATAGTCTTGAAGGATTTGTAATACTACATGCTGATGATAATGAAATAAAAAAGGCATTAGCAGAAGAACGGGATATCGAAAGCAATGTAATTATAAAATCTGATAACATGAAATTTATAGAAATACTTGTTGAGATATTAAAATTAAATAATAGAGATAAGGATAGTGATAATGCAAACAAAGATATATTACAGTTTGATGCAGAATTTAAAGAGAAAGAAACTATAACTGAAAATCAAAAAGAATCTCAAATTCAGGAAATCAAATCCGAAAATGAAAAACCTGATTTTGATAGAGATTTATGTTCTGAAAGTTTAGAAGACTGGGTAGATGCTTTAGTTGGAGGTGAGATACAAGTGCTTAAAATAAGCATGAATGATCTTGTTGAGGGTAAATATGATAATCTTGAAGAAAAAGGTATATGTGATTATGGAGATAAAGGAGCTTTAGCAAAGATTATTAGCGAAAAGGATATGTTAATTGAAGAAAAAGAAGATAAAGAATACATTGAAGAATTAAAAAATGATGAAGGAGGAGTTGACTACATACTAAATAAAGTACTATTATACTGCAAAGGAAATTATATTTGGAAGCTTACAGATTATGAAGAGGTAGAAGAGAATGAAAAAATAACTGACGCACATATTGAAGAGGTAAAAAAAGAAGCATCTAATGAAGAAGTAAGTCCCAAAGAGGATGTAGATAATATTCAATCCTTTAGAAACTTTATGAAGGAGAAATTCCCTTCTCTTAAACTACCAAAAAATAAGTCTTATGCTGGAATTGATTTAAAAAATGGTTATTCTATTAATTTCCATGTACAAAAGAAAGCTGTAGTATTATCATTTAGATCAGTAAAAACTGATCCTCAAGAAATTATGCGTATTCTTAATGATAAGGGCTTAAATGGTAAAGATATTGGTGATGGGCATGTTTTAAAAGCTGAGCCAGGAAAGAGAAATCCTTCTATCATAACTATGAACATAGAAATTCCATATTCATCTGAAGAGGAATTAGCAAGTGATGAGTTAAGAGAAAATGTTAGATCTTATTTTGAGAAGTTCTCAGAGCTGTTTAATTTTAATAAATAAAATTTAAATGAAAGAAGATTATATATACTATTATAAAAAGAGATTAATTAAGAAAGGAATAGAAGATATTGCCGCTACTAAATTAGCAGAAGATGCATGGCTTAAATACTATTCAGAAAATAAAGATAAATTGGATTTAAGATTGAAAAGAGACAAATCTTGGTTCGAGAAATCTATTGATTCTGAATTTTTAATTCTTGAGATAGACGAAATAAAAAGGAATAAAAATAAAAATTCAGGGTAACAGGATTCGAACCTTTGACCCAAAAATTCTAAGAAAGAATTTTCTACAATCCTAAATGTTTTTTCACATCACCACCCATCAAATGTTCTGTTGGGTTTTCCAAACATTCCTTTACCCTCACTAAGAA
>Ga0206124_10000765_pt1 | contig 25806 bp, 18 predicted proteins | sample Helgoland_Spring_3_FD_148671 | JGI IMG/M metagenome (GOLD analysis project Ga0206124, IMG submission 148671) | Pelagic subsurface seawater microbial communities from Kabeltonne, Helgoland, North Sea - Helgoland_Spring_Bloom_20160321_2 | ecosystem: Environmental > Aquatic > Marine > Epipelagic ... | reverse complement strand
ATGTTGTTTTCTACTTCTGCCATCTTCGTTAAAACTTCTTCGCGCGTATACAAACAAGCTCTTTCCTCTACTAAGCAGCAGTCGTTTTATCTTTATGATCTCGATGTTATAATAACGATACAACAGATGTTATTAGATGCTCCTTTATATCCGCTCTTGCTTTAGAGTGAATGAAGCATTTTCGAGCCGCCAAAAACACCTGCCAAAAAGCTTGCTTTTTTTGCAAAATTGAGAAAAAATTCGTCATTTTATTACTTCACACGGATAAACGTGTGTGTTGTATCTCTTTCTTCTCTTCCTCTTTGTCTTTGTCTTCGCTCGAAAAAGCGATCCTATCTGAGCTGCTCTTTTTCTCCTCTTGAAGCGATGATGATGAGAGCGAGGAGTTCGTTCGGGTGTTCGACGTCGTCGTCGTCGTCGTCGTTCGCATTGCCCTTTTTGACGACGGGGAAGAATCGAATGGGATTAAAGCGCTTCAATAATACTAATAACAAAAAGAACAACAACAACAACAAGAGTAGCGTTGTTAGTATTCGAGCGGGGAAGAAGAAATCGTCCTCTTCTTCATTCGAACAACTTCCAGAACTCACCGAGGACGAAACCGCGAAGAAATGGGCGGGAGAATCCAACGACTCGCCAACGATTGTGAGTAAAAAAGAGAGTGGCAGAGGTGATGCGACAAATCCTACGACGAGTTCTACGAGAAAGTTGAGAAAAAAAGAAGACGCGATAGAGCAGGACGTGTTAGAAGGCGAGGCATGTTTGTTGGGAGACGGGATATGGGAAAAGTTATGCGAAGAAGCAAAGATGGAGATTGAATTAGAACCCGCGTTGGCGTCGTATTTGTATTCCACGATCCTCTCGCATAAGGAGATGTCGGACGCGTTGGCGTTTGTGTTGGCGAACAAACTCGGGTCGTCTGTCTTGTTGGATTCGCAACTGTTGGAGCTGTTTTCGAAGTGTTATCGGGAAGATCCGGAGTTGGTACAATGCGCGATTGCAGATATGCAAGCGGTGTTGGAAAGAGATCCAGCGTGCGATAAGTACGTGATGATTTTGTTGTATTTTAAAGGCTTTCAGGCGTTGCAAGCGCAAAGAATCGCGCACTCGTTGTGGTCGAAAGGGAGACAGTCGTTGGCGTTGTTGTTGCAGCATAGGGTTTCGGAGGCATTTCATGTCGATGCGCATCCTGCCGCGAAAATTGGAAAAGGGGTTATGATTGATCACGCGACTGGGGTAGTTATTGGGGAAACCGCGGTAGTTGGGAATAACGTGTCTATCTTACACAACGTTACGTTAGGCGGGACCGGGACGACGGACGGAGATAGGCACCCGAAAATTGGCGACGGGGTAGTTTTAGGTGCCGGGGCGACCATTTTAGGACCAGTGATTGTTGGTACGAACGTGAAGATTGGCGCAGGGAGCGTTGTGCTGCAAGATATTCCGGATAACTCCGTCGCGGTAGGAATTCCAGCAAAAATTTTACGAAGAGAGCGAAGCGAGGAGGTGATCGAGCCGAGTTTATCGATGGACCAGACAGACTTTTTAGAGGGATGGGACTTTACTATATAGAACGTTATTTATTTTCATTGTTACAATTGCTACTATTATTGCTATTATTATGAGAAACAAACTCCGAGAGGCGGACAGCGAACGAATCGACGTACGAAGAGTGTCGCGCGCCTATATTGAACAACACATCCGGCGACGACGCTCTCGTAAACTTTTCATCAAACATCTTTTCATGATACATGTTTATTCTATAGAGATACTCTCCTTCTTTTCCCCCAACTCCTGTTGTGCTTCCTCTCTTTTCTCGTATGATTTTGGCCATAATTTGAGGCGGTTCAAACTCCGGCAAGTGTCCGAGTAAATTTACGTTGAGCATCGGTCCTATGTGAAGACCAAACGTCGACGGAACGAAAATGTGCTGGTAAAAATCAAACGTATACACGAGTTCTGGCAAAAACTCGTATTTAGAACCAAACTCTGGACTGTTGAAGAGTCTCTTCCTCTGCTTTGATGAAATAGCACTCTCACAACGATCAAACGCCTTTCCTAATAATCGAGTATTTTCCGCAAACGAGGTGGCTGTCGTCACGTCCGGTTCCTCCCCAGGAACATCTGCTCGCAAAACCTGCGCAGTCGCGCACAACGGCGCGTAAATGAAAGGCTTATTTCCAGTAATATTCGCTTCCAAACCAGGCGTCAGTTTTCGAATTACTTTCAAAGCGGTCGACACGAGCCATCTCGCGGGTATTCTTCGAAACCGGCTCTCGAACTCGTGCCCGGTGACTACCTCGGAGCACTTGATGCCTTTTCGTAAAAATCTTCCTTGCACGACTGTTTGAAACGTGCGTTTCTTATTCGCGAAATACTTCTTCGTCACGTCATTGCCTTCTTCATCTCCTTCTCTCGATGGAACGTCTCGACATCGAACCAAAAGTTTACCCGCGAACGCGTTTGTGCGTATTTCAATACCCCTCGTATCGTTTATCGGTAACTCTTCATCGATCGTCGCCGATGACAGAGCGTTTTCCAACCGCAAAGGTCCATGCGTCCACTTAGAAACTCCTCCTCTGAACAACGCTGGTTTCGATGACGAGAACGAAGAAGAAAACGGAGCAGCGGCAGCCTCTCTTCCGCCGTTGTGTTCCTTCTCTTCGACGAAAACCTCGTTGGCGTCGAACCACACTTCTTCTTCTTCTTCTTCTTTGTCTTCTTTTACTTCTTCGACGGATGATCGCGCAAAATCATCACCACTCGCGGCGGCGGCGTCACTTCTTCTTCGGCAAGATAAGCAAAAGCATCGCATGCTGCTGCTGCTGCTGATAATGATGATACTAATGTGGTGCTCTCGTGTATGAGTGGATATTTTATCCCGGGGCCTAAAAATACACCAAAGTCCAAACTCTTTTTTTTTCGCTCTTTAAACTCTTCTCACTTTATGGATGGAGGGAGAGACGTGTCACTTCGTCCAAAGAAAATAAAAAACACCAGCGCCGTTCTCCGCGCGCAAGTTCGAATTTTGACCACCGGTTTCTCGCTCATGCTTCATACTTCAACAAACAACAACAACAGTAGTAGTGGTAACATATATCATCGCTTCTTTGATTGGGTTTAGATCCTTAATTTACGCATCGTGTGTGTACTGTTTCCAACCTCCAACATTGATTTTTGCAAATTTGAGCACATTCATGCGAGAGAAAAAGAATAAAAAGAAATGGTGCCGAAATTGCCCCCTCTTTTGATGAAAAAAACTTCTTGTTTTTCTGTTTTGTTTCATCACACACGACGACAAATAATATTCAAATACCACACACGTGTTCTGTATACTCTCGTCTCGTATCTGTTGTATATACGTTTTGCCAATCAAAACCTCTCTCTCTCTCTCTCTTTCTCTCTCATTGATTAATACATGACTGGTGGAGCAAAACGAGAGGCAGAATCTTTGAACGATAGTAGTAAAAACCACGACGACGACGCTTTAAAGAAGAAAAAGAAGGTTGAAGAAAACATCGTCGTCGTCACGACGATGAGTAATACGAATGAAAATAAGATCGATGAGGATTTACACTCTCGACAATTGGCCGTGTACGGACGCGAATCCTTTCGAAAACTAGTGGGCGCGAAAGTATTAATTTCCGGTTTGAACGGCTTAGGCGCGGAAGTCGCGAAGAACGTCATCTTAGCCGGGGTGAAGAAGGTCACTTTGAGCGATGATTGCGACGCGACGATGAGCGATCTGGCGAGTCAGTTTTATTTGACTGAGGAAGATTGCGGGAAAAATCGAGCGGAATCGTGCGCAGCGAAACTGCAAGAGTTGAATCCAGCCGTGGAAGTGGTGACGGTAATGACTAAAGATGTCACGGAAGACGTGCTGTTGGCGCACGACGTCGTGGTCGTGTGCGACTCGTCGTTGCACTCGCAACAAGACTGCGAAAAGTGGGACGAGATTTTACGCAAAGAGAAAGGCAAGGCGTTTATTAAAGGCGACACGAAAGGCGTGTTTGGGTCGGTGTTTTGTGATTTCGGGGATTCGTTTACGGTTGTCGATCAAGACGGGGAAGAGCCGAAGACGTGCATCATCGCTTCCATTTCCAACGAGCATCCGGCGTTGGTTACGTGTACGGACGACGAACGCGTCGAGTTAGAGGAAGGGGATTTGGTCACATTTTCAGAGGTGAAAGGGATGAACGAGTTGAACTCAATCAAGGAAGGAGTGAAGATCAAGTCGGTTAAAAAGCACGGGTTCGAGTTGGACATCGACGCGAGTAAGTTCTCGCAATACGTGGGTGGAGGCATCGCCACGCAAGTCAAGTTGCCGAAAGAGATGAAATTCAAATCTTTCGCGGACTCGTTGAAAGAACCGGGGGAGTTTTTGTTGTCTGATTTCGCAAAAATGGAGCGCTCGCCGCAAATTCACTTGATGTTTTTAACCTTAGAGGCGTGGAAAAGCAAGAACGGCGGTCAGTTACCGCAACCCGGGAGCGATGCGGATGCTGCCGTGTTCGTCGCGTTGGCGAAAGACGAAGTCAACGCGCAGTACAAATCGGTCGAAGAAGTGGACGAAAAATTATTCGCGACGTTTGCAAAGACGTGCAGAGGCGACATTTCGCCCATGGCAGCTATGTTTGGTGGCATCATCGGTCAAGAAGTCGTCAAAGCGTGCACCGGGAAGTTTACGCCGTTGAATCAGTTTTTCTATTTTGATTCGTGCGAATCGTTGCCGGAAAAGTTAGAAGAGGCGGATTTGAAACCGACTGGTTCTCGATACGACGGTCAAATCCAGTGTTTTGGACAAGCTACGCAGGCGATCATGGAGAAGCAAAATGTCTTTTTGGTCGGCGCGGGCGCGTTAGGATGTGAATTCATCAAGAACCTAGCGTTGATGGGCGTTTCCTGCGGCGCCTCGGGTGAAGGTAAACTCACCATCACCGACGACGACATCATAGAAAAGTCCAACTTATCGAGACAGTTCTTGTTTCGCGATTGGGACATTAAACAACCGAAATCGACGTGCGCGACGAATGCGGCAAAGAAAATCAACTCGAAGTTGAATGTCACCGCGTTGCAAAACCGAGTGAGTCCAGATACCGAAGAAGTCTTTGACGATGAGTTTTGGGGTGGTTTAGACGTCGTCGTGAACGCGTTGGATAACGTCAACGCGCGTTTATACGTCGACTCTCGATGCGTATACTTTGAGAAGCCGTTGCTAGAGTCTGGAACCTTAGGTACCAAGTGCAACACGCAAATGGTCGTTCCGCACTTGACGGAGAACTACGGCGCGTCCAGAGATCCCCCGGAGAAGTCTGCGCCCATGTGCACTTTGCACTCGTTCCCGCACAACATCGATCACTGCTTAACTTGGGCCCGATCAGAATTCGAAGGCTTGTTTGAAAAATCTCCTGCCGAGGCGAACGCGTACCTTTCCAAACCGGACGAATACGAGTCGAACGCGCGCGCGAACGCGGACGCGAGCATGCGCGAAAACGTTGAGAAAATTTCGCAGTGTCTCATTCACACGCGGTGCGCGACATTTCAAGAGTGCATCAACTGGGCGCGCTTACGATTTCAAGAATACTTCCACGATAGAGTCGCGCAATTGACGTTCACCTTTCCCGAAGACGCCGTGACGTCAACCGGGAACGCGTTCTGGTCCGCGCCGAAACGATTTCCGAAACCGGTCATCTTCTCCGAGAAGGACGACGGGCACGTCAATTTGCTCAAAGCCATGGCGATTTTGAAAGCTGAATTACACGGCGTTACCGTCGGTGTTCCATCCGCAGAAGTTCGAGGAGATGAGAAAGCGATGAATAAAATCGTTGTCGAGATGGCGGCGAAAGTAGAAGTCCCAGTGTTTGTACCGAAAGACGGCGTGAAGATTGAAACCGATCCGACCAAGAAAGAAGGCGACAACGATGATAACGGCATGGGTGGCGTCGAAGACGATCAAATCATCGACGATTTGCTCACGCAATTGAACAACGTGCGTACAAGTGACTTGAAAGGCGACGCGGAGTACCGCTTGTCCGTCATCGAGTTTGAAAAGGATGACGATACGAACTTCCACATGGAATGCATCGCCGGGTTGTCGAACATGCGCGCGCGAAACTACGACATTGCTGAAGTTGACAAGCTCCAAGCGAAGTTGATCGCTGGTAGAATCATTCCAGCTATTGCAACGACCACTGCTATGGCGACTGGTTTAGTCTGCTTGGAGTTGTACAAAGTCATTCACAAAGCTCCTTTGGAGAGCTTTAGAAACACTTTCGCCAACTTGGCGTTGCCGTTGTTTGCGATGGCTGAACCAATCGCGCCAAAGTTCCAAACGTACAAAGACGAAAAGTGGAGCTTGTGGTCGCGATGGATCATCGAGAAAGATTACACCGTGCGAGAACTTTTAAAATACTTCGAGGACAAGGAATTGGAGTGCTATTCTGTTTCCTACGGCCCGGCGTTGATTTACAACGCCATGTTTCCCAGACACAAAGAACGCATGGATCAAAAACTCTCTGAATTGGTACAAACGGTTGGGAAAATCACGTTCCCAGCGAAACGAAAGCACTTTGATTTAATAGCCGCCACGGAAACGACCGAAGGCGAAGATATCGACGTTCCGTTGATTTCAATCGTGTTTAGATAAAAAGAAAAATTACGTAAAAACAACACACAACACAGACACACATTTTAATATTAACCATACTTAGAACCTAATGAATCAAAATCCGATCCACACTGCATGTATCTACAACACTAGTACCTATAATAACTATCACGAAAGCTCTATAACTTAAAATCGCGTGGATCTCGCCAGAAACGTTTCCTTCCTTTGATCTTCCGGTTTCGTGCTCGAAGTGAATAAAGAGGAGTACACGGAGGCGGTGGCGCCTTGCGGCATGTGCTTTGGATCGGTCGCTTTGAACGATTTCTTCGCCTGCTCTGCGCTCACGTCGTCGCATCCGTTCTTTCTTTTATTGTTATTGTTCGTGCTATCTTCTTCTACGTCATTATCACCCACATTATCAGCTTTATTGTTCTTCTTCTTCTTCGCGTTCTTCTTCTCCTTCTTTTCCTTCTTCATCAAGTTTTCCTTCTCCAACTGTTCTTTCATAGCCTCCAAAACATCTCCAGTTGGATTAATAGGAATAAATGGTGGAGCGTCTTTCAAGCTCACTCCATCGTTCATCTCTTCGCAACTCTCTTTCGCCTCTCGAATGGCTTTTTCAGAGACGACGACGCCGCTCGGTCGCAACACGACGAACTTCGTCTTGCCGTTGAAATCCAACCCGGTCAGAGGACAAGAAAACACTCCTTTCTCAATCGTCGGTCGAAAACTGTTATTCTTTTTGTGAACATCGTCTTTATTCTTCTTATTCATCTTTTCCTTCGCTTCTTCTTCTTTTTTGTGAAACTTACACGTCACCAGTGCTTTCAACCCGGTCACGTGTTCAATCCTCATCGGCAACGGCGTCTTCTCCACCGCTTTGCGTTGCAAACACTTCAACACCGCCTCTTTATTGTACAAGTTTCCAATCAAATCGACGACTATTCCATCCTCGATCGTCGAATCTAACATCTCCTCCGTCAGCGAACAGTTGAAATATCTCGACAGCTCGTCTTCTTTCTTATCGAAATCTCTCACCGTCGATTGACTCGAAAAGCTCACAAACCCGCCCAAAGTTTCCTTCTTTTTCGCAAACGGATTGTCGTTGTACATCTCGAGATAGGCAGATCTGGATTCCGCTCCGGTCGCGCCGCCATCGCCGCCACCGCCGAGTAAAGAGACGTGAAGGATAAAGTGGTCGTTGTTCTGAACGCCTAATTGGCGCAACGATGGTAAAGACGACGACGATTGAAGATGATGGTTGTTGTTCTTGTTGGAAAATGAAATTGGAAACATTTGCCCGGTACGCGTTGAGCGCAAATTGATCCCCTCCAGGTTTCGACCATCATCACTATCACCCATTAAAGAGGACAACACATCGCTCACCGCAAACGTTTCTAAATCCACAGAAATAGCTTTAATCGTTTTAGCATCGCTTGTCGTCACGAACACTTGTTCGCTCATCTTCTTCTTCTTCTTCTTCTTATTAGGTGTTTCCGTCGTCCTTTGAAAGTGAGGCGGAAAAGAAGAGAATTTTTCTTCTTCTTCCATTCTTCATTCATAAACAAACGCGCTATTAACACCATTAGAACCATTAGTCATCATAACTCTTCCTGGATATAGAAAGAGAGAGTGTTTGTGTGTTATTGTTTGAGAGAGAGAGTGAAATAAAGAATCGCAAAAGTCTCTCGTCGTGCTCGCTCTTGGTATTATTCATCACATTCCTTTTGCACAAAATCACCTACCGGGGAAATCCCCAATTTCCTCCTCCTCATTATGTTAGTAAACATGAAAATACTCTACGCGACAGAAACTGGAAACGCCCGGGACGTCGCGGAACGCGTGGCGAGAGAATGTTCCAGACAAAGTATAAATAAAATATCGCTCGCATCGATCGATGCGTACGATGCGAGACAGTTACCGAAAGAAGACAAAAACATTCTCTTATTCGTCTGTTCGACGATGGGTCAGGGCGATCCACCGAAATCGTTCGAAAAATTCTGGAAATTTTTGCTGAAGAAAAATTTACCTCTCTCAACCTCTCTGTTAAATCTTAAATTCGCGGTGTTTGGTCTGGGAGATTCCTCGTACGAGAAGTATAACTTCGTGGCGAAGAAGTTATTTCGACGGTTGGAACAATTAGGAGGCGAAAGCGTGATTGAGTTAGGGTTAGGGGACGATCAACATTTTAGCGGGTACGACGGCGGTTTGGACCAGTGGTTGGAAACGTTGTACGTGAAGATTTTTGGAAGTGAGTTTTATCGAGAGAAGATTATTGGGTTTAAGGATAAGTTGGACGTGTGTCCAGTAGAAGTGAGCGTCGTCGTTCGCGATGGTGATGGTGATGGTGTTGGTAGTGTGGATGGAGTAAACGACGACGACGACGCGCCGGTGGAAACGCGAAGAGGGGTGATGCGCGCGGTGGATTCGATGGCGACGGAAGAGGTCTCCGACGATAACAACGGTACGTATTGGCGCGCATTGAAAGTGATGAAGAACGAGTGTTGTACTTCAGAGAGCGCGGTCAGACAGGTACATCACATCGAATTGGATAACAGGTACACGGACGTGCACGATTTCAGCCCGGGAGAGGTGTTGGAAGTTTTGCCGTGTTCGCGCTCTGCTATTGGACGAGAGGTTTTGGATTTGCTCACGAATTCAATCGTCGTCAAAGACGGTGATAATGGATACCGAGCAATCTTGGATGCTGAGAACTTGGTCGTGTCGGTATCATCGTCGGGGTCTTCATCCAAAAACAGTCGTTACATCTGTCGCGCGAAATATCTCGTCGCGTACTTTCTCGATTGTTTCTCGGCATCGCCTCGATCGTACTTCTTCGAAGTGTGCGCATATTTTGCCAAAGATCCGCTCGAAAAAGAAAAGTTGCAGCATTTTGCCTCCCCGGAAGGACGCGCGGATTGCTATCAATACTGCCAACGCGAGAGACGGTCGGTGAAAGAGTTTTTCGAGGAGTTCACCTCGGTAAAACTTCCGTTGGAGTGGTTACTTCACGTGGCGCCAAAATTGAAACCGAGACAGTTTTCAATCTCATCTTCGCCGAGTCAACACAAAAATAGCGATGGAACGCACGTTGATTTAATATCGATAACCGTCGCAGTCGCAAAATGGACAACGCCTCTAAAACGTCTCCGTTCCGGTTTGTGTTCGACTTGGATGGCGGAGAAATTAAGGACCAGCGATGTTGTCTACGCGAGGGTTGTCAAGAACGGTGGTTTGCCGTATTCACATACAGGGTCTATGATCTTGATTGGACCAGGTACTGGTGCCGCACCGTTTCGTTCATTCATACTGGAACGATGTTCGCGTCGCAACTTTGACGATAAAATTCTCATGTTCTTTGGGTGTCGAAGAAAAGCGGAGGATAACTTGTACGAGACTGATTGGGAAAACGTCGAAAAGTGGTCTCAAGGCAACATCAAAGTCGTCACTGCTTTCAGCCGAGAGCAGGAGAATAAAGTATACGTCCAGGATAAAATTCGAGGCGACTCTTCGAAGGAAGTGTGGGATTTAATCTCTCGCTGCGAGGCGAAGATTTTTGTCGCCGGGTCGTCCGAGGATATGCCCGCGCGAGTCCGCGAGGCGATTCGAGATGTTTGCGCGAAAGAAGGCGGCATGGACAAAGAAAGCGCGACTCGATACATCGCCGAATTAGAAGCCAAGAAGAGGTATTTCGTCGAAGCGTGGTAGAAATTATATTATATGTACAGTACGGTAGTTAGATTTTTAGATAGTGTTTGTATGTTTGTATGTAGTACTGGTAGTTCTTTGTAAGTACAAAACGTTGAATAGCTCCAAATCTGCTTTATGGATAGATGCTTACGGATACTCGCATCCTGTTTGCTGAACTGTGACCAACATGCTCGTATCGATGCCCAACGCGTTCGCTTTTTTCTTCATCGTTTCGACGAGTTCCTCGGAAACCTCCTTCTCTCTCGTAAACAACCATAAGCCGCCTTGGTTACGCACGTTATTGGCGCTTTCCGTGGTGCACAAACCGTCGGAAACAAAAATCGTAGGTTGACCTCCAGAAATAATGGCCCACCCCTCTTCTTCTTCGTACGCGACGATCCAATAATCGCCGTATAGTGCTCTCGGCACGAATTTCGGACCGACCTTCAGTTTACTTTTGACGTCGACGTCGGGTATGAACGCGTTCAAGACCATATCTTCGTTGGAAGGCTCACCTTCCACCGAACCTTTTCGAGCAAAATTAAACACGTCCAACGTCGTCGGAGACGTCACGGTATACACCGCTCTCACGCAGAAAAGGTTTTCAACGGGTTGATACCTGTTTGGAAGTTGCGCTTGGACGTACCAAGGTTTCGAGGCGTACGCTTCGATGCTTACGTCTGAAACCGTTGGAACTGGCGGGCACCTTCTTTCTCTTCCCAAACCTCCCGCAAGAGCCGGGGTGACGAACGAGGATGCACAAGCCGCGATTGCTAAGAGTGCAACGAGGAGTGAGGACGAGGCAAAATCGTTCTTTCGTCTTAAACAACAACGCGTTTGCAGCATGATTTGGTTTCAATGATGATCCGAGAATGCAGCAAACGCGCACAAAAGTAAAGTATTTTTTGTATCTCGTTGCATCGACACGCTCGTATTTTTTGCATAAAACTCGACCTTTTTTAACTAAAAACTACTTTCACTAATTTCTATGACTACATCAACTAAAGTCATCCTCTCGGACGCCACTAAACACACCTTTGACTTTCTCAGCGATCGCAGAAAACGCCTTGTGCGGTTCTTTTCGCATGCCTTTATGCGAGACCCAGAGCTGGACTTTATTCGGAAGTTTTTTGGCGATGACGGCGGCGGCGATGTGTTCGATGTTGAAGTTATGCACCGGATCTTTCCACCCGCTTCGGTCGGAATGACCGGACCATGCCAACGCGTGACCGCAATTGGTCGTGTTGCATAAACCAAACACAGTCACGCAATCGCACTGTCGAGTTAAATACAACAGAGTGGAAAAGCCCGTCGTCGGCGTTTTATCGTACTTGTGTTTCGCTCCGTGCGTTTCTTTTGTGAGTTTCTTTAAACACACGACGCCGCGGTGCGATTCGCCTTTAATAAATCTCAACGATTTCACCGGTTTATGTTTCAACTTTTGGTTCAACTTCACGCACCACGGCTGAGGACTTCTGTGCGAACACGTGGAAAACATCAACCAGTTTTCCTGATTCTTCGCGTACGAAATCGAATGATCTAACCCGATGTTCACCAAAGCCGCGGTGATGGCTCTCACGTCCGTTCTCGATCCCATATCTTTCGCGTCTCGACTAAACTTTTTCGGCGCGTTGTGCCCATTCAATCGAATAACCCAATCGTGCGCTTCTATTTGCATCCCAGCGCCACCGACGGATAAGTGCCCGGTTGGAAAAACCAACGCGCACGACCCTTTCAGAAAACCCGTGTTTTCTCGTTGATACGCGGACGTGTCCACGCACTCCTCCGGTTCTTTCCCGCTCACTTTCTCCAAAACCTTTCGAAACAACTGCACCTCTTTATTTTCTTTTTCTTTTTGGTCGTCCTCTTCATCGTTGTTGCTCCTGTCAAAGTCGAAATCTGCGTACCGTCCCCAGCTCGCGTCTCGGTTGTGTTGCAACACCGGAAAGCACTTATTCATTTCAACCGGTTTTTCATCTTCGTTTCTCCCTCTCGCATACGTCGTCGTCGCGGATGATGATGATGCTTTACTTTCGTCTTCTTCTCCTCCTTCTTCTTCCATGTGCTCCATCACTTCTTTCAAATCTTCCTTCCATTCGTTTTCTTCGTTCGTGTTTTCCCTCAGCATCTGTTCCATCTTTTCGATTTCTTTCTCGTGGTCGCCGTCGGAGTAGACGGAACGGAGAACGAAATAAAGAATCACAATCAGAAGTTTTACGACGAGTAACAGTTTCAATCGTCGTTTATTTTTCGGAGTGAAAAAAGGAGGAGAGGTGGAAGGAGACATATCACGTTTTCGAGTGGACGACTTTATCTCTCGCGTTCATGCGCGCGTACGAAAGAGAGAGAGAGAGAATGGAGAATTTTGGGGAACTTTTCTCTCCAAAATTCATCACTTTTTACGCGCACGAATTTTTAACAAATACGCAAGCAAAACATGAGCGCTTCTTTCAAAACCTGCTGCGTTCAGAAAGGGTTCAGAGCGAACGTTTCCGTTGAACGAGTTGGACGACGTCACGGGCGACGACATAATAATAATAATTTTAATAATAGTAATGAGAAGAAGAGCAACACCAAGAGAATCAACGACGGTTTTAGGAGACAACGGGTACGAGTAAAAGTAACATCAGCGGCGGGAACGACGGGAAATGGCGATGATGATGAAGAAACAATAAAAGTTATCCTGAAAGTACCGGATATGATGTGCGAAGGATGCGCGGAATCCGTCACGAACGCGTTGGAAAGTAGCGATTCTTTCGCCTCCTCCTCCTCTGTGAAAGGAGAGATTTCGATCGATTTGGAGACAAAGTTCGTCACGGTGAGCGTAAAAGGGTGCGCGTCGGCGGTTGAAGCGATGGGGAAGATACCAGAGTTTGTGCAAGCGCTGAAAGAGAACGGATTCGACTCGGAGCCGGTGTTTGATTAACAATAATAATAATAATTTTAATTGATGTGTATTAGTAGAGAAGAAAATAGTTTTGGTAATAGTATTACAAGAAGAGTGCGACGATGATTCTACACTTCGCACTCGAACGCGAGCATGTTCAAGCTCTGTCTGGTCTGAAGAATTTCCGGCGACGACAGGGCGGTTAACTTCTTGGTCGGTTGAACGCGCTTCTTGATATCATCCTTTTCATTTTTTGGAGAAAATGATGAAGACGCCTTTTTCTTTGTCGACCCCGTCGAGCGGATGGTTTTCGTACCAGAGAGACCCGGATGTAAATGAGATGGCGGCGGCGTAGCCGGAGGCGTTCTTTTTGAAGTTTTATTGTTATTGTTGTTATTATTATTGAGCACATTCTCTAACGCGCTTTCCAACCTCGCGCACCTTTCTTTCAACTCGTCGAGTTCTTTTTGCATCAAGAGTTTCTCCATCTCCTTCTGCTCTTTCTCCACGACCGAAACGTACGATAAAGAAGAAGAAGGAGGAGAAGACATTTTTGACCTTTGGTCTTCTTCCTTTTCAAACAGTTTCGCCATCAAATCTTTCGATGATGATGATGTTGATGATGATAAACACGGCGGTTTACCCGGCGGCATCGGCGGATTGACAACAACTCGTGAAAATGTTTTTGTATTCTTTTTTTTTTCTTCCTCTTGATCTTCGGAAGAGGAAGAATAAGCGTTTTCGTTTACCTCCGTGTCCTCCTCCTCCTCCTCCGAGGAAAAAGAATTGATGTTCTTCTTCTTCTTCTTCTTTTTGGTATCATCATCATCATCGTGAACATCATCATCTTTATCGTTTTCGTCATCTCTTTTATATAATCCAGCCAGCTTCATCAGAAAGGATGATGCGTTTTTGACTTCTTCTTCGTTTACGTTTTTAGCAGATCGATGATGACGCGATGATGCGTTGGATGTTTTTCGGTTGGTGTTTGACGGAGCGAAAGGAGGAGGCGACACAAAAGTCGCTGCCATCGCGTCGTCAATGAGCAAACAAACAACGATAATGAAAACGAATGCGTGTGTGTGTGTGTGCGCTCGCGCGCGTGTGTGCGCTACCTTTGGAGAGAGAAGAAGTGAAGATGAAAAGTTTCTTTCTCGTTTCCACAATCGAAGCGTTTTCACAAAACGAAAGACAAAAACAAAACCCTAAATTAATTTTTTGTGCTTGTATTATTAAATATTTTTGTGAACCCTACCATGAGTATTAACAACGGTTCCGTTGGTTTAGTTGGTTATAACGTCCGCTTAACAAAACGTCAAGCAATACGCGGAAGGTCACCAGTTCGATTCTGGTATGGAATACTTTTTTTGCCAAAAGCGGTGCCTGGCACCGCGAGAGGTGCATTTTGGATGGATGAGCGTCGCTTTTCGTTCGTGTTCTAATTTTTTTACTACTACGTACACTATAAAAACTACTTGCTACCACCGTGCCGCCGCTGCTGCTGTTGTTGTTGTTGTTGCTTACCTCTCGAGAGCGATCTCAACAACGCCGCTTTTCTCAAATTTGTCATCAACGGCGATTGGTCCGACGGACTGGCTGGATAGAAACTCGCCGGAGCGACTTCTTCTAACACGTTGTCGTCGTTCCTCGGCGTGGTAGGATTACTATTATTACTATTGCTTTTCTCTTTCTCTTCGTCTACTTCTTGATCTGCGACTACGACTTCCAATGCCTTAGGAAAATGAAATTCTTTTAAATTCTTTTGCTCCTGAGCGTACTTCATCGCGCGTCTTCGAAGCAAGTCCATGCTCCCTCCACCGTTGTTGAGCAACGAGTCTTCCCCGCTCACGTCCGATGCGCTCACGGTCCTTCTCAACGCGTTCGCGGTAGCGTTATTGTTGTTGCCGTGCATCGAAGATGGGCTAATGATGATCGTGTTATTATTTTCCCTGCTGTGACTTGTCGTATCTAAATCCATCGATTGTCGTCTCGATTGGTTCCCGTCCATCGAAAGACTCGTCGTCGTCGTCGTCGTTTCCGTCTGTTGGGTGTTGTTGTTTCCATTGGTTTCTTCTAAGCTCCATTTCCATCCTAATTCGTTCGCCATGGCGTCCGAGAGAAACCGCTTCGAGTTTAAAGTTCTCGGGTGACAATCGTCCTCCATCGGAAAACCGTCCATGGACGCTCGCGGGCGTTTGTTGTTGTGATTATTCATCGATAACTTCTCCGTCGACGGCGACCGGTGCACCCCGCTTGAATAAGTGAGATTTTTATTCCCAAAAGCGATGGTTGAAGGGGCGGATTTTTTAGAGACCAACTCGTCTTCTTCCTCGCCTTGGCCCACGGACATGGACATGGAGTTCGTGGTGGTCGAGTGCGTTATTTTCGGAGGAGGAGGAGGGGGTGAAAAAGGGGGTTTCCCTTTCCCCCGCTGGGGGAAGGACGACGACATGTTTCTTCTTCTTCTTCTTCCCTCAACAAAAGTGGATTTTGTATCGAGATTTGCTCAAGATACGAGTTGAAATAAAAAAGTTGTCTCTTCTTAGGAGGAGAAGAAACCACACGCGAGAAAGAGAGGCGAAAGAGAGAACATTTATGTAGTACTTGTGCTCTAAAACGTTCTACTACACTAAAACGATGATATCGCTATTCACGTCTGCGCTCAACGTCACCGGTAACCTCGTTTCTCCGATGCCGAACTGGTTGCACGTGCTCAAGGCTACGATGTGTTTCAAATCGGTCGTTCGTATTCCACTCGACGCCGACGAAGAAGATGTTTTCAAGGATGAAACAAAGAGCGGGGCGACGACGCCTCCTCCGTCTTCTTTCGGGTGCGTGGTGACGCACACGCTCTCATTCTCGCTCGCGGCGTCGACGCAGTGGAACCCGTATTGCGCTTGCGCGGTTTTCTTCAAGTCGGGATCCCAACTGAACGCTTTCAAGTTGTTGTAACCCGTTTTGATTTCCAAGATTTTCAGTTTCACTTTTTGATCGGTTTCTGCTAACGCAAAGGCGCTCTCGACGTCTGTTGGCGACGCTTTCGAGTTTGTGTACGATGACAACGCGTGCACGGTGAGCTCTTTCGTTTTATCGGTCTCGTAAAAGTCCTCGGGGTTGTTCTCGTCTGTTTTCCTGGTTTTCTTCGTTCTCATGTGCTCTAACGCAAACGCGACGGCTGAGGTTATCGGTTGTTTGTGATTGCGTTCATCCTCTTGAACATGAACATTTCTCGCAACAACTGCACCGGTAGAATCAATGAGAGGGTATCCGGGAGGAGAAGAAGAAGAAGAAGAAGAAGAAGAAGAACTCGATCCTTCGCCGTATTGGTGGGTGTAATCAACCGAACATCCAACAAAATACGTCTCCGATAATCCATAATCGTCCACATCATCCATCAAAGCTCGCTGATTTGTCACGCTCGTTCCTCCTCTGTTTGCGTTTAGAAACAAAGCAAAACGCTCTCGCTCTTTATCCGCCGCCCATCTGCTATATCTTTTTGTTTTGAAATCACCATCAGCCGCGACGATGCTTTGGACGTACGCGATTGGTTTTCGTCCTTTTTTTCTCTTTTCTTCTTTTGGAGGAGGAGTTGAAACCACTCGCATGGATTTCACGTCGTTCACGAGAAAAGCCACCTGTTCTTCTGAAAAGTGCGTCCATTTTGTTTTCAACACCGATTCGATTTCGCTCGCCAACTGTTTAATTGCCTCTCGAGCGTCTTCTTCGTTACCGTCGGATGAAACAAACGCCAAATCATAATACGACGTCTCGAAATCGCTAAACGCTTTCGACGGTCCGGTTGATAATCCACCTTCTCTGGATGCGCTGCACGAGTAGACAGACGCCGTCTCGCCATTACTCAAACGCATCATCTTCGGGTTTATTCTCGCCAACGGCGCGAACGCGTCGTCCCCGAGGAGTTGTCTAATTTTCGATACTTTCTTCTGGTACGTCTCCGGATCGGGCAATTCAACCGACAACGAGGAAGGAGAAGATGCACCCAAACTCTCACTCTTCAACGATAAAAGTTCTGCCGGATACGCCCACGCGGATTTCTGGCCCGGTAGTTTCAAACCAACCGCCTCGTCGTCGTCTTTCGCGTTGGCGAGCATGGGAATTCGATCTTTATATCGCGAGCGATGGTAATCCAACAGAGATTCGCCGTTCAATTCTTTTCGTGGTTCGCCAACAAAGCCAAAACTATTACTACTCAAATCAATCTTACCCGATACTTTCGGTCCACCCAAAGCGACAACCTCGTCGCCGTCTTTCAAGGATTCTCGCAACGCTGGATCGTCTAGAATTTGACGCACCGTTAAAGCGCTTCGGCGTTCTTTTCCCAGTCGAACTTCGAGTCTCGGTGGAAACGAATGCGCGTTTATCGTCACCGTAAACTGGTCTAAAAGCAAATTATCTTTTTCTTCGTCTGTTTTCCCTCCTCCTCGTTCCTTCGTTACATCTTCTTTCGCACTCCTCGCCGTCAACACGATGCTCGATTTATCCTTCCCTCTCGAAACGGTGTACGAATCGCGAATGGCTTTATGCGCGTTGCAATGCATGTACAAACCTTCTCGCATCAACTCCACGCACAACTCTGTATCTTCGTCGTTTCCTTCTTCACCTACAGCGCTATTATCGTCTCTTGAAATTAAACCGGTCGTATCAATCCTTCTTTCGCCTAGTGGTTGTTTTCCTCCTCCCTTTCTTCCTCGGTCGCCGTATCTCACGATTTCGCCTCTCGTCCGCGCGAACAACTCTACCGCATCTCCAACATCATTCGACGCCGCCGATGTTCTCATAAACGGCGATACCGCTGGAGTCATCTTCTCTCTGTTCGTCCTCGTCGTGTCCCAAATCTCCGCGATTTCCTTCACTTCTTCCTCGGATGGAAAATTCGTCTTCGTCTTCGTCTCTGCTCTGCCTGCGACGGTTGAAACCGTCAGCTCAAAATTCGGATTCACATCAAACGCGTACGCCGAGAGCACGTGTGGATGCACCTGAATGCTTCTCTCGTTTTCAGACGACGAAGACGAGGCACACGTTGCCGCGAGTGTACTTTTTCTGCCCGTACTACTGCGAGAGAGTTTGCCTTTTTGTGCTCGATGTGATTGATACAAAAGAGACAAACGCATTTGTCTCAATTGGGAATCCAATCCGGAAAAAGAAGAAGAAGAAGAAGATGCGACGCCAAAAACGCGACTCTTCGCGAAGTAATGACGATAATTGCAAAAAAGAGTACTACTGTTACTGCTACTGCTTTGGTGGTGGTTGAGAAAGATGGTAGCGGCAGATTTTATGTTTTTTGTGCGTCGAGTGCACGGACGCATTACTGAAGAAAAATTTACTTGTTCTCCTCTGAAACCAAAGTGAAAAGGAGAGAGAGAGAGAGACTGAGAGAGAGAACTCTTCATCGAACGACGGACGGGAGTAAATTGCAGAGAAAAGATGTTCTGTGCTACTAAAAAAGAATTGGGGTTACTAATGGTTACAACCGCTAATAATAAGTGAGGAGTTTGCGCACGCGCAGACAGACGTCTTCTTCTTCTTCTTCTTCGGCGCTTCTCTCTCGATCTTCTCGTCGTTTGCTTCTTGATCTAAATACTATACTGCTACAAATGTTCGTTCTCTACCCTCTTCGTCTTCGTCCTCTAATAATCATAAATTATCGCGGTCGAAGCTCAACGGAAAAGTAGTAAACGGGGTGTTATCTATTTTACAAAATCGACTCGGGATCGCCGTCTTTCAAAAACATGCTCAACATATCGTCGGTTGACTTACTTCTGAAGCTGCCTTTGGACGTGCCGATGCCGAGACCGAGACCGGTGTCATCAAAATCCAGCGGGATTGGCGTAAACGAAGACGCGTCGATAGGTACGGGTCCGTAACCGTAACGAACCGTTCCTGGGGGTGGTGGGCCTGGCGTTATTACACCTTGTGGATGTGGAAACGTGGAATATTGTGGAGGGTGTTGTTGCGGAGGCATTCCGCCGGGTCCTCCGGCCGCAACCATGTGTGGAGGGGCCTGTTGTTGTTGTTGTTGTTGTTGTTGTTGATGTTGTTGCGGCGGCATTCCTTGATTCCACTGCTGCGGAGGCGCTCCAACTCCAGGATGAAACTGGTAGCTCCCACCAGGTACGCTAACTTTACTCGCATTATTCTTGCTCTTCCCAGATCCGGATGGTTTGGAGGCGCCAGTCGCGCCGCCCGCTATTTTGTTACTCAAAAAGCCCGGACCGCTCGGATTGTTCGGTCCACCTTGTAAACGCTTCAAATACAATCGATACTTTTGTAAGTGTGATGCGACGTTTTCTCTCGTCAATCCTTGCACGTTCATCAAGTCCAAGATACGCTTTGGCACTGCTTTATCGATGCCCAACTGGTTCACGGCGTTCACGAATTGCTGGTGCAGCTCCGCTGACCAAACTACGCGAGGTTTTTTCGAGCCTCCGCCTGAACTTCCACCCGATTGACCAGCTCCAGGCGCTCCGTTGCCTTGCATCGGCATACCATTCATATCCACGCCGCCAGCAGTAGTAGGATTACCACTCATCATGTTGTTTGGATCCAAGTACCCCATCGGCGGAGGACCGCCTTGCGGATGGTATTGCGGATGCGCTCCCTGAGGCATCCCATTTTCTACATATCCTCCCATCATACCAACCGGTGGTGGAATCGAACCGTCTACGTGTTGTTGTTGTTGTTGTTGTTGATGTGTTGATTGCAATGGCGGGTGACCGCCCCCAAGGTGTCCTTGTACGTTTATCTGGTTTTGCTGCTGCTGCTGTCCTGGTCCTGCACCTCCCGGCAGTGGCACCGGAGCTGTACTGTTATTGTTGTTGTTGTTATTATTATCGTTGCCGCTCGTTGTCGTTTGTTGTTGTTGTTGTTGCTGCTGCTGTAACTGTGCTACGCCTTCCACCGTGCTCGGTTTCTTATTCCCCTTCGCTGCCGCGCTCGCGTCCGTCGACACGGCATTATTCGCCGCCGCAATCGTTCTTAATTTTTTATTCATGTGTGTCCCATTCGACGTCGCGTTCATTCCTGAATCCTTCTCCGGACTCCCTCTCCCCGACCTCGCCGGCGACATTGACATCGACCCGGACCGCTGCAACGAATCCGGCCCATTTTTCCTCACCACGTGCTGCCAGATATTCTTCAACTCGTGTATTCTCACCGGTTTCAACAGATAATCGACCGCACCGTGAATGATCCCTCTTAAAACCACCGATTGGTCCGCGTTCACACTCATCATCAACACCGGGATATCAATATCCAAAGCGATTTGCTCCAAAAGTTTAAAACCATCCATATCGGGCATGTGCACGTCGGATAAAACGATATCGAATTCCTCCTTCTTCGTTCGCAAGTATTCTAACGCGGTCACAGAAGACGTCGTGGATGTCACTGTTAAAGTCAAAACGTTGATGATGTTGTTGTTATTACGTAGTAAAGAGTATGGGTAAAACAAAGGTCAGTACGTCGTGTTTATGTATAACGCGAAAAGAAAATCATCTGAATTTCCAAGTCTCGTCTCCCCAGAAAGAGATAAAAAGTGCGTGTGCGCTGATTGATTTTTCTCGATTGTGTTCGTTACGCGATCGCACATCGTCGCTCCACCGCGCACACGCGAATGCAAAAAAGCCTCCAAAAGATTTCAAAAACGTAAATAAGAATCAGATGCGTTTAATTCTTCGCAACTTTTTCCAATCCTCCCCGAACGAGAGGACGAGTCTTCTCGGTAAGCGTTTCGAAAAGTTCACCAACAGGAGTCGCCGTTTTCTTCCTCAATTTATACAGAAGCGCTTTTCTAAAAATGCGTCGTCGTAAAACGTAAAAAACGAGTACGATGCGAACGAGAAACGTACCCGTGTATCCGCACTTCTGCAACATCTTCGTGACTATTTTCAAACACAACACGTCGTCGTCCACGACTAATACCCGAAGGTTCGGGATTGTGGGCGTGGACCGACCGCTCATTCTCTCTGATGATGGTTGAGTGAAAATTTGAGGATAAACTTGAGGCAAAAAGCGAAGGAGTTTATGAGATTTTTGAGAGATGAAAGAAAAGATCAAAAGGCACCCCATGCACAAACAAAAAATGTCTCAAAGCAAAACTGTGCAAAATATGTTGTGTATTATTAATAATAATATAATGACGATGTGTTTTAAACACCTCTTTCTCTCCTCCTCCTCAAAAGACGTCGTCGCCTTCGCTGCCCCAAACGTCCAGGGAAGGTTTGGTCGGACTACTTTCGTTTTCTTCTTCTTGTTCTTCTTCTTCTTGTTTAGGTCGTCGTCGTCGCGAGGACGAGCGTTGAAACTCGCGAGAGAAATCGCTTCCTCTTTCGTCATCTTCTTCTTCTTCTTCCAGGTCGTCGTCGTCGTCGTAAAACGAGCTCGAATTTCCAGCGGCAGCAGCAGCAGCAGTACCTATGTATCGCCCTCCGATACCGCTACTCGTAGTAAATCCTCTTCGTTGTTGTTCCATCATCCCGTCGTCCCGGTCGTCCTCGTACAAATCGTCGAACGAGTCGTCGAAGCTCCGAAATCCGCTTTGCGTTTGCGACGGTAACGCGTATCCTCGATTAGTATTATTATTCCTTTTTCGCCCTGTTCCACTTCCGCCACCACGTCTGCCTCTTCTCCTTCTTCTCAAATCGTAGTCGTCGTCGTCCTCCTCGTCGTCGCCGATACCGTCGTACCCTCTCTCCTCTTCCACCTCTAACAAGTTCTGTCTCAGACCAATCGTTTCCGAGGCGAACGCAATCGCAGTTCCAGCCGTCATGAGTTGTCCAAACAGCATTAACGGGTCTAATCGCCACCCTTGAAAGACCAAAATCCCCCCGCAGAGTAAACCGACCGAGGAGAAAAACACGTCTTTATCTCTCGAGACTTCCGGTCGTGTCGCTCGAATTTGGTACAACGCGATCGAGGAGAGCATTAACGAAGTGCCTAAAACCGCCGCCGGGCCGACGTCCACGGACACCAACGCTTTTATAGAAAATCTTCTTCGTTTTTGTTGTTTCTTCTTAAAAGTCCTGTTCTTTACCTTTGCGTTGTTGTTACTACTCAAGGAAGAAGACGAAGAAGAAGAAAAAGACGAATGACGTCGGGCCGTTAATTCCGACTTTAATAATTGTGGTTGTCCTCCATTCGCACTGATGTGATGACGACAACGAGGAGCAGCGGGAGTCAAAAGCATTGTAACGATAAAATCACAGAAGTAGTAGTTTCAGCGCTCCTCCTCCTCCTCCGCTCGTTCACGTCTCAAAGTCGTCGCTTTTTATTATTCCGCGTGTTTGCGCGCGTGCAAAATGATATATAGATATCTAAACGATTTCCTGTGAAAATCCTGTGATTTTCCTGTGACCCCAGAAACTGAAAAAGAAACTAAACAAAAGTAAATATCAACGACTCTTTTTTCCCCAACTAACGCCAAATAAAAGTCCGCAACAGACACTTCGTGTCCTTGCGTGAATCTTATTAAACTCGTGATCTTTAGTTGAATCACGCGTATTTTGATAATCTGTTCGATTCGTTAAACCTGGGGTTGGGGTTTACGGAAGTTGGGGGGAGTTGATATTTTTGGGAAAACAACAATCCCGTACACTTACCCCGCGCACCACACGCACTATGTCTCAAACTCCCCTGGTGTGTACCGATGGAGGCGACGACGTGAAAAAAAAATGGACTCGCGTTGGAGCGATAGTTTCTACCTGCGCCGGTGGAGGCGTGGGCCTCTACTTCTTCATAAAGTGGCTTGTTGAGAAAGCGTGATGGGCGAAGGCACCTTTCTTTTTGGTAAGCGAAGTTACGAGTGACGTCGGAACTATTTTCAGAAGGAGAAAAATGATGATACAAATCATCTCCCCAAAAACATCATGAACAAAGAGGTGGTTAAGAAGAAAGACAAGATCCAGAGCCTCTCCCGGGAAGCGACCATAGCGAGGCACGAACACGTGAATTCAAGTTAATAAGGGTAATGCGTAGAGTTTCAAGGTCACACGATTTTCACAGGAAATTCACAGGAAAATCCATGTATATGCGCGAGCACATCTCTAACAAGCAGGCTGAAATCACCAAGGTGTGCGACGACATCTCCGCCGCCAAAGCCGCGATGCTCGACGGTTCTCTCGCTAAAGAAGAAGGACTGAAACAAATTATCGCGAACGCGGAAATCATCAGCACCTCCGAAGCGAGCGTGTACGAAGAGTTCCACGCGGTGACGAAAGCAACCGAAAGCGAACCGAAAGGGCAAACCCAAGCGCCGTCTTCGCCTTCCGATACCGACAACAACTAAAAATTACGATGAAAAAATCACATATTTAAGTTGTCATCCTCATCAGTTACGTGTGTGTGTGTGTGTGTGTGTGTATGTGTTTGTAATATTCAAGAACAACGAATCCTATATCCCCTTTAAAAACGTGCGCGCGTACACAAAAGCTAAAAATCCCAACACCCAAACCAAAACTTTTTTTTAATAGGTTGGCCATTTTGTTCGTCTTCTTTTTGCGTCGTTTTGTTACCGTTGGTTGCTGATAAAGGTACGTTCGATCGACAGACGTTCTCTCCCTGATCGGTAAAAAGCTCTGTTTCTTTCTGCTTTTTATTTAGTGTATGTGTCGTTTACGTCATCGCCATCATCAGAGAACTCTTCTTGGCTTGAATTCGCTTAGACATTGTTTTTTCTCGCTTGCTTTTTCCTCCTTTTTCCCTTGCAAATTTTTTGTTTTTCCTTCAACTTACGCTACAATTCACTTTTTTATTCTTGCGACTTGAGATACGTTTCCACTTCTAACAACAACAACACAGAAGAGCACGCGCGACGCACGTGCGCATAAAATACGCATCGCTTACACACACCAACACAGTTTTTAACTTTTCTGAAGAAGAAGACGAAGAAGGTGAGGGCATCTCTTCCATTCGCGATCGATTGGATTTGAAGAGAAAATTGTTTTTCTCATCATCGATTGCGAGAGAAAATGAGAGAGATGAAAAACAAAACGGCGCGACGACGACGAGGAAACTCTCTCCTGTCGTTATCTTTCTCGCGTTTGTTCTCTCTCGCTCTTTGATGTTTTCTGTGTCATCTTTGCTTCTCTCGCCTTTGTTTTCGTGGGATGGGTTGTTGTCCTCCGTCATCGTTCTCTCCGGTCTTTCTTTCGACAGTTTTTTGGGTGTTACATTTTCTCTTCTTCGACATTTTTAAAAACACCGAGGGAAGATAGTTTTATTGAGTTACGGGAGAAAAAAATGAAACGAAAAACTGACTCTATTGATTTCTCTCTCATCCAACGTTATAGCACAGGTTATCTTTGAGAAGAAAAGGGAGGAGAAGAAGAAGAAGAAGAAGAAGAAGAAACCGCTTCGGTGGCGAAGGAAAAAGTTGATTCACATCTTTGCTTTCTTCTTGCTAACGCTTGCTTCTTTCTTCGATCATCGACGAGGAACTCCTCGTGCCGTTTCGCGGGGGTTGGATCTTGGACAATGAAGATAAAGATGAAGAAGATTACGGCTGGTCGCGCTGTTCTTCTCGCGATGGCTCTATCTTTGACATTCATGCTTTCGACTCTTTACGTTGTTCCAGTCGCGGGGAGAACGGAGGTGGCGGTGGAAGCGTCGAGAACGAAAAGCAGCCGCGCCGAAGAAACGAACGTTCCTTCGTTCAAGATCGATGGGTTCGTCGAGAACGAAACACGCGCGTCTTTATCGTCTTCGTCTTCGTCTTCTTTCGAGGTGAAGGAGAAAAGCGCGTCGAAACGTTCAAAGTCGTCCGTCGCGAACGACTCGAGCGCACCGATGACGAAAATGCCGTCGTCGACGACTACCGTCGAACCCGCAGTCGCGGGGGAAACGGACGACCTTTCCGAAGGATTTATCAGAAAGGGAGAGATTTTTGCCCCGGCAAACGCGGCGGTTTTCGAAAGAAATGACGAAATCGTCGCGCTTGGCAAAGACGACAACGATGTTGTCGATGATTCGTCTTTGAAGGTTCTCAAAGTTGAAGATCCACTCGTGAAAGTTCGAAAAAGTGACTTTGTTGAAAAATTTGACATGTCAAAAAATGTGCATTATATTGAACCTTTGGATGAAAACGGTCCTTTACCTTTGAATTACGTTCCTCCGGAGTCGAGAATTTCCGAGGATGAGTTTCGAGCAGAATTTGACGCAAAGTTTAACAACATGACCGAAGCTGAGGCAATGTTGGGAGATCAAACGAGTGCTCTTGCAACTGGTAACGATGGAGAGGATGGGACTGAAGTGCCGAATCTCGGCACATCCGCCTCCTCAGATGCTTCCTCAGATGATGAAGAAACCATCGAAGCTTTGATGACGTCTATACCATCCGAAGACGACGATGCAGGTACTTCTGTCGAGACAGGAATGGGAGAAGAAGGGGATGGTGAAAGAGATGAAGTTTCGGAAGATTCTACTGCGCTCCCCATCAGTGATGAAGAGAAACTCGTCGGTAATGACTTGGATGACCACGACCCCGCTCTTGCAACTGGTAACGATGGAGAGGATGGGACTGAAGTGCCGAATCTCGGCACATCCGCCTCCTCAGATGCTTCCTCAGATGATGAAGAAACCATCGAAGCTTTGATGACGTCTATACCATCCG
>Ga0206124_10000761_pt1 | contig 25892 bp, 26 predicted proteins | sample Helgoland_Spring_3_FD_148671 | JGI IMG/M metagenome (GOLD analysis project Ga0206124, IMG submission 148671) | Pelagic subsurface seawater microbial communities from Kabeltonne, Helgoland, North Sea - Helgoland_Spring_Bloom_20160321_2 | ecosystem: Environmental > Aquatic > Marine > Epipelagic ... | reverse complement strand
TTTCTGCGCCGCTTCTCTGTCGCTAGCCTTTTATTTTGTATACTGCTGCGGCGTAAAAAGAATACTTACTACTACTGCTGATTTAAATATTATCTCGTTCGCATCATTGTTTGGCGCATATGCTAAGCTCGCGCGTCATCGCAAGGTTGTCATCTCTATTTAAAAGTGTGTGCTTTTGTGTTCGCTTTTCAAAGTGTGGAGTCATTTTTACGAAGGCGAAACACAAGCATTAGACCACAAACAAATTACACCATTTCACACAAATAATAAACGTCTTCTACGAAGGAAGCGCAACAACATCACGCGCATAAAATGGGTGCGAAGAGTAAAGACGGGTGCGATACGCCGGCGTGTTCATCCAAGGACGATATGATGAGAATGATGCGCGCAGTCGTGCGTGAGCGCACAACAACCTCTAAATCTGAATTAGGGGAAAATCTAGCTTCTTCTTCTTCATTCTTCCTCTGCAACAGAAACAGCGCGTGATAAGAAGGAGAACGATGCTGCGAGAGTTCAAAAAGCCACGGTTGGAAGGGAAGAAGAAGAGGAGCGCATTCTTAACGCTGCCATTGCGACGTGTCCTCTGAGCAGAGAAGATTTAGGAACCGGGACGTGGGGACTTTTGCACACAATAGCAGCTCATTTCCCAGAGAAGCCTTCAACTGTAGAAAAAGTGCAAGCGAGAAGGTTCTTCGACGCGCTCGGCGATTTGTACCCGTGTACCGTATGCAAAGAAGATTTTAGACGGGACATAGACGAACATCCACCAGATGTATCTTCTAGAGAAGCGCTGAGTGCTTGGGTTTGCGAGAGACACAACGAGGTGAATGCAAAACTCGGGAAGCCGACGCTTGATTGCGCGTTGAAAACGCTAGACAAACGATGGAAGAACGGTGGCGCGAGGTGCGGTGGATCAACGCCGAGCGAATAACGATTTGTGACATGCTTTGCAACGCCGCGGTTTCTTTTTATTCTTTGCCTTGTTATTACAAATAATATCTGAGAAAATTGTTGATGTGTTACTCGATGTGCCACATTTTTGCTTTTTGCGCCAAAGTCGTCTTTGCGTGGCCGTCTTTTTCACCTTCTTCTTTTGCTTGCTCCCATGAGATTTTTACTTCCATTAATCGCTTGTTCGTTTTCTTTCGAACCATTTGTAAAGTGCCGCGCACGATGTTTCCGTTACTGGTTGAAATTTCTGGATGCACGTAAAACGCTTGCTGACCCCAGTGCGTGGCCCCATTAGCGTTTGGCGCCGTTGTCAATGGAACGACATTTTCGGCTGGATTTTCCTTGGAACCTGCGAACTTTACGTCAAACCATCCAGCAAATGCGCCGGCACCTTGTTGCTGCATAGCCCCACCTAACATTTTCAATTTGAATTCGCACGATATCTTCTCGATATCCTCTAAAGTTGCCGTGTTTAAATCAAACTCTTTCAAGACAAACGGCGCGCACAACTCTTGCGAAGGATGGATGTCCACCCATTGAGACGTGTTCATGAAGAAGTCTTCTTGTTCGGCTTCGTATTCGGAAGTGAGTGCAGACATATCCACTCCGTAGTTTTCCTTCGTCGTTTCAATGAATCCATCCCACACTTGTAAGGACTCCTGCATATCTTGCACCTTTTTTAGCGCTTGGTGCGTTTTTATGAGCGACAGCGACATCGTAGCGTGCGATGGATACATAGCCCCTCCTGGTTTCATCCATTTATCTCTAGCAACGATAACAGAATCAAACATAGATGGATACATAGCCCCTCCTGGTTTCATCCATTTATCTCTAGCAACGATAACAGAATCAAACATGGATTCACGCAAAAGAAAATAACCCATCCACTCAGATATGATTACATCAACCTTTTCCGGAAGTTCCGCGTCTTCGATGGACGCTTGTATCACCGTTATTTTGTCCTTCAATCCGTTCGCTTCGATAAGTTTTCTCGCGTGCGTTGCCATGAATGTCGCTTCTACCGCGTACACGTGTTTCGCACCCGCTTGCGCGGCCCAAATGGCTAAGATACCAGAGCCAGTGCCGACGTCGAGAACAACTTTATCTTCAAACTGCGACGGATTCATCTTCACGGCGTTATAGTAAGCCGTCATGCGGTCCTGGTCTTCGAGCATATCTTTTTGATGGTATAAATACCCGTACGTGCAAAAGTAGTTTGCAAAATCGGCTTCAGATATGTCTTTTGGTTTCGCCAAAACCATTTCGGACGCGATAGATTGTCCATTGTCCTTCATTGTTGTCTTTCTTCTTTCTTCTTCTTCTCCCTTTTTCTTAATTGCAGCTGGCGGCGGCGACTTTTTCTTCCTATGATTACTTTGTGCACGAATCACGCTCGTTATTCCTCCTCTACTTTCGCTCCTTCCTCCTCTTCTTTGAAACGCAGTCGATGATGCAAATGTAATATATAGTGCTTTGGTCGGAGATACGAGCAAGTTCTTGATCATATAACAACGACACGCACACACACCCCACTTTGTATTATAAATATGACAAAATAATCACTTTAATTTTACGAAAACACACATCCTCACAGAAAGTTTTGAAACACGAAAAAAGCACGCGCGTGTTTCGTTTCTCCTTCACATCTCGCCGTAGCCACACGCTCTCTAATATGCAAACAGCCGCGGCGACTACAAAGGTGGTTTGGACGTCGGGATTTGCTACTGGACGGAAACAAAAACCGCGGTTACCGAAGAGGTACAGTTAAAAACAACGATTTTGAGAATAACAAATCTTCCTCTTTATCGTGCATGGTCGCGACATCTGCGTTATTTCGTGGACGAACTATGCTTTCGCGTGCAAACGTTGGTAATCACGACTCCGCGTCTGACTCCGCGTCTCCTCTTGAAGGAAAAGCTTTATTCGATAACGTCTTACCAGCCGTTTTAGTTGCGTGCATCGGCTCTTTCCTCTTCGGTTTTCATCTTGGAATAGTCAATCCAGCCTTAAATGCCATATCATCCTCGCTTGATATCGCAACGAACGCTCCATTGAAGAGCGCTATCGTGAGCATCATTTTAGCCTTCGCTGCGGTTGGCTCTTTACTCACTGGTCCCTTAGCAGATACCCTCGGACGCAGATCTTCGCTGACGTTTTGCGCCGCACCTCTACTCGTCGGCGCAGCCATGTGTGCGCAAGCGAACAGTATTGGCGAAATGCTCGTAGGTCGCGCAATTTCAGGACTTGGTGTCGGCATAGCAAGTAACTTGGTTCCTTTGTACGTCACAGAGATATCTCCGGAAAAATTTCGAGGGACACTCGGTTCGCTTGTTCAGCTCTCGATTTGCGTTGGGATACTCGTCGCCGTTTTACTCGGCATTCCTTACGATCCGAGTTTCCCAGCTTTGCAAGAATCCGTTTCCTTTTTGAACTTTGATTTCGAAACTTGGTGGAGATCAATGTTCTACGTGGCTGGGATGCCTGCATTGCTCATGGGATTCGCCGGGAAAGTCATTCCGGAATCCCCAAAATGGCTACGCAGCCGAGGTCGGATTGAGGAGGCTGTGAAGGCTGAAAACCTTCTTTGGGGTGGTAGCGAAATTAGTTCTACCAGCGATGGCACGAGTAGAAATGATCAAAGTGAAACGCTGCTGAAATCAGAAAATGTGACAGCAAATTGGATCGAAGCGCTCTTCGATCCACGATACCGCAAAGGCGTTTGGACTGGGGCGCTGTTATTTTTTGCGCAACAGTTTGCGGGCATCAACGCGGTGATTTACTTTTCCACTCCTTTGTTCGCCGCGGCAGGATTAAGAAACGCGGTGCTGGGATCTGTTGCAGTATCTGCGGTTAATATTTGTGGCACATTAGTGAGCACGAAGGTTCTGGACAAATCCGGGAGAAAACCGTTATTGAAGAAGTCTTTTCTTGGGATGGGCTCGTGCTGCATTTTTCTTTCTCTTGCAGCTTTGAATCCAACATTGACGATATCCTCTTACGTATCTTTGTTTGGAACTTTACTCTACATCTTCGCCTTTGGAGTTGGCGTAGGCCCGATTCCCGGACTTCTCGCCGGCGAGTTGAATTCGGAAAGGGTCCGAGGGAAAGCGATGTCCTTTGCGTTTCTGTCGCACTGGTGCTTCAACTTCTGCATCGGGCAAGGCTTCCTACCGGTAGTTGAAAAAGTTGGGATTTCTTTAGTATGGTCCTTCTTTGCTGCTGTGTGTTTCATTTCTTCCGCGTTAACGCACAAGTACATCATCGAGACGAAAGGTAAAAGTTTCTCCGAAATTGACAAAGAAATGAGAGTATTTTGAAACAGCATTAGTCGGTGACTTTTTGTAAATTTGTACAAATGCAATTGCAACGCTATTCTATATATTCTACCTGGTACACACTACACGCTATTTTCTCTTCGAGGCTTCTAACGAGAGCATATCTCTCAAAGAATCGATATCATAATCGTGCAACTTTATTATGACATCTCTTTTAAACTTTCTTTCTTTGTCCTCCTTCGAATTGAACGCATATTTCGTCCTCGTACTCAAGCTCACTTTCCCGGCCTTTGCGCCTTTGTCTCCATCGGCATCCGCTGTAAGACGCTTATATCGCAACTTCAGCCGTTTTGCAAAGTTCATATACGTATCTTTCGCGTACCCTTTCGGCATGATTTCAACGACGAGGGGCGTACCCTTTCGGCATGATTTCAACGACGAGGGAATCTTCTGGCATGTAGAGCATATTTGTGAGCCCGGCGCCGTGGAGAGATACGAGCACGTCCACGTCCGTAAACATTTCGGCTTGCTTGACCATCGGATTCTTCTTCAATATCGAAGAGTTGATGATCAAATACTCCATGTTTGGTATCGCACTTTTCAAAGCGTTATAAACAAACTTTTCGTTCGATATTGCCCTCCGCTGATTTGTACCTCTCGAGAGCCAAACGATTCTTTTCCTCCTCTTCTCACTTCGGATAGTCTTCGTTGTGTTAAAAGCGTCGCCGAAACGAAAATCGAGAGCTTTACACGTCGCGTCGTCTTCAAAAAAGTTACCACACACCGAATGCAACAACTTATTCCAGGAAAACAACTCGTTGTTCGGAGCTCTTACGATTTCGAATTGCATGCCAGCACGTTCTAATCGCTTGAAATATTCCGGTTCTTTATCAATCATCCACTGTTCCAATCGCACCGGTCTTCTATTTGTGTTGGCTTGTTCATAGTCACCTTCTCCTCCCCAATCTCGAATAACACTTCTCCATATGAGATCTCTGACAAAGTGTGAATAGTTGTTCCGCGTGACGTACAACATTTGTCGATAATCGCTCGAAGTTTGCACGAGCATAAGCGGGTTCACCTGCCCGTACGCGAGGTGGGAAATGAAGAACACGAGCGACGATTTCGCGCACATCAACACAACCAATACGATGCACAACTTTGCGAGTCTTCGCGTTCTCGATGGAACAGAGGAGGAAGAGGAAGAAGAAGAAGAAGGGAAGACGAAGGAAGGAAGAAGCGCCATGCGCTAAATGTGTGGATGAAGAAGGAGGAGGAAGGAGAGTATTATTATATAATTATAATCAGTTTGTTCTTTTGACGACAAACAAAAAGTGCAGACCTCCACACAGAAAAAAAAAACTAAAAAGAGAGGAGGGTTGCTTGCTCCTTCTTCAGTTCATAGCAACTCCTATAAAAACAAGCAAACGCGCCTATCATGAAGCGAGGAAGAGAGGAAGAGAATAAAAACGGCGCCTCGGCGCGAAAGAATGCGCTGGGCGCGACAATTATTACCACTAATTATTCCGATGAGAGAAGACGTTTCGAGTTTGAAAGCAAGATGAAAGAGTTGAACGCAAAATTTCTCGAGGCGTTCACTCGATCGGTAAGGGATCACCCGCGCGCGATAAAGAACAATCTCATGCGTCAGTACTTGCAATTCGTGAAGAAGATCGGAGAAGAATACGCCGACGTTATCGCATCTTCCACAGAAGGAGCTCGAAAAGAAGTGGGTGGAGGTGGACTTTGGATTTTTGGTTCCAACGGAGACTCTGGCCAGTTTGGGTTTGGCTCCGACGCGAGCACGGGAGAACTCATCGACGAACTCCTTCGACCGCGAGTGCTACAAAAAGGTAGCATTCTAGGTAGCCCCGCGAATACGAAAGTGATTAAAATCGCATGCGGTGGTCAGCAAACGTTTGCCATTCTAGAAACGGGACGAGTTTTATCTTGGGGAGCAAACGACTCCGGTGCGCTGGGTCGACCAACATCACCGCCAGAGAACGAAGATGAAGACGATGAATCTTGGTTACCAGGGTATGTCAATCTTAAGCAAAATACTAAAGCTGTATCGGTCTGTGCGGGAGATACGCACGCTTTAGTCGTTGCGAGTGATGGGACTGTATACGGATGGGGTCAGTGGCGGCATCAAAACGGTCAGTGGCGAGGCCTGAACAAACTAAAAGTTTCGGACACTCAGACGTTTTACAACCCGGTGGAAATTTTGAACAAAAAATACAGAGCGAAATGCATTCAAAGCGGCGAAAATCACGCGTGCATTTTGACCGAAAACGGCGAGGTGTACACCATGGGATGTTCGGAAAAAGGCCGTCTCGGAGATGTTCGGAAAAAGGCCGTCTCGGAAGAATTGAAAAAACCGGCGTCGGAGCGGCGTACGCGGATGACAATCAAAAAGCGGACAGGGAGAATAACGAGTCGTACGTGAATGATCTCTTAACCCCGGGGCGTGTTTTGATAAATAATAGGAAAGATCTGAAAGTCAAGGCGATTGCTACCGGTGAATTGCACGGGCATTTAATCCTGGAAAACGGTGACGTGTATAGCATCGGTTTATCCTCCTTCGGACAGGGTGGCTTTTTTGACGACGGCGTGATAGAAAGCGAACAAGTCGCGTGGCTACCTCGCAAAATCCCATCGCTTTCCGGCAAAGGCATTATTGCAGGAGCAGGCGGTGGTTTTCATTCTTTGTTTCTCGCTAAAACGGGCAAAATGTACGCCGTTGGCAAACGACACGATGGCCGTTTAGGCGCTTTGGAGGAACGGCAATGCAACGACGACCCGCATCCGAATCCTTTGGAAATTTCCTCCTCTTTTTTTGGTAGAGATTCAGTAAAAATGGTATACGCGGGTTCAAACTCGTCCGGAGCGATTACAAATTCTGGAGAAATATACACGTGGGGTTCAAATTTAGGCGCGCTCGGTCAAGGGCCCGATAACAAGGACATCTACCAACCGACGAAAGTGCCGAGAGTCAAAAGCGCTCCCGTAGGAATTTCGTTTACAGATAGGAGCGAGTCACGCTGGAGTCGTTGGCGTGAATAAGACGGGGGAAAATACTCCTCCCGCGAGGAATACGAAGAAGCGCAGATATTAGAGTGGAAATATTATTATTATTACTATTACTATCATACATTAACGCAAAGCGTTGCTACACTTTTCACGCAAACATCGAATCGATTGTTCTGTGAGCATATCTAGTAAACGCGTGCGCCAGTACACCCAGCGGGCCAAACATGCAACACAACAGTACCGAGTGTCTACACGGCGTTCCCCATTCCATGGCGTCTAAGAAAACGCCTCTCGCTAAAAATACGTCTAAAGAAATCAAGTGCAGCCATGACGCGCACGCGGTTTCCGGGGTCGACATGAAATTTGAAAAGAGCGTTAAACATCGCGAGATGAAAGGTTCGGCACTGGTCCCTGCCGCTGCCGCGGCAGAGACAGCGGTATTACCACCTTGTTGTTGAGTAAACGCGTTGAGAATGGCTCGAACGACATCTTCGCTGTTCAAACTCAAATACGCCGCGACGATATATAAAACCCCTAAAATCAACCACAGGAGTTTACTCTCCATCAAATTTCGAGTCACTCGACTGTTTGGCTTGGAAATCATGAGCGCATAGAACGGCATCACCATGACCGTACCAGTCGTGAATAACACGTCTGTGAGGGCTAACGATGCTTTGCACTTTACCACTCGTCCGCTCGTCCTTCTTTTATTGTTACGTATACTACTACTTCTGCTACTTCTAAATCTATCACTTCCACCACTTTTGAAACAACAATCCCCTAACTCGACACTTCGCTTTGAAAAAGCGCGAGGAGCGCACCTATTCCTCGAGGGCGGTATCCTTCGATGACTGACGTTATGCGTAGCATTATCACCTGATGACGATATTACTTTTATAGTAGATGTCATCGATGATGCGCTCGCGAGAGAAATCATTCGTAGTAAAGATACGATTTTTGATGTGTGAAGGAGTTTTTTTTTATTTTCCACAAAGAGATTCTCGTTACGTCAAACTCCCAAAATTCGTTCGAGGATGCCTCACAACCTCACAACACACCCCTTCATTTCATCACTCATCATTCATGAGTGGGAAAAGAAAACTCGTCGTCTTATTCGCACAACGCACAACACGCACAACACACCCCTTCATTTCATCACTCATCATTCATGAGTGGGAAAAGAAAACTCGTCGTCTTATTCGGCGCGAATGGATACGTCGGTCGAGCCATCGCGAAAGAGTTTGTGAGAAGAGGCACGGTTGAACTCACCGCAATATCGCGTTCAGGCGTACCGCCTCCCAACGAGGAAGGTAAAAACGGAAAATCGTCGTCGTCATCATGGACAGATAAAATCAAATGGGTCGCCGCGGACAGCACGAAACCAGATACGTACGCCGAACACTTACAAGGCGCGAGCTGCATAGTAACGTCTATTGGTGTGTTGCCTTTTGGTATATCGAAAGAGGATTGTTATAAAGGAAACGCAGACACGAACATAATTCCCGCAAAAACAGCGCAAAAGGTACACGGGTTGAACCGATTCGTTGCAGTAGGCGCCTCGTTAGGGGTCGCCGGTGCGCTCGTTCCGGGAGCGAAGCCGTACATTGAAGGAAAGATGGCGGTGGAAAATTTTGCAAAGAACGAGTTTGTGCGCGGTGGAAATAATGATCATACGAATGCGAGAAGTAATATGATAGTAATAGCAATAGTAATAGCGCATCGCCGCCGACGACGCCGCCGCTCGCGGTGGTTGTGAAACCAGGAGGTGTTTCGGGAACGAAAAGAGTGGGGGAGAATTTGAACTTACCGCTTTGGATGTTGATGGATCCAGTAACGATGGTGATGAAACGACTTGGAAAATTTGGGATGGAAAACTCGCCGGTGAGAGTAGAGCGTGTCGCCAAAGCCGTTGTAAACGCGGCGCTTTCAGATGACGAAGCGCGGTTTTCGAGCGGAGGTTACGTCGAAATTTCAAACGAAGAGTTACTCACAAATCCAAAATACGATTTTTAATATCAACATACCAGTAGCACGATTATACTTTCTCTAACTTCCAACTTTAAACGCGTCGATAAACAACCCGTAGAAAACGCCAATTTTGAACGCGTTGAGGAGTATCGGAACGGATTCTCCGTACTTTGCCCAACGTAAAAAGCCTCCTTGATTCTTTTCGCTGTATAAAATAGAACTCAAAAACTCACCCAACGTTACAATCGTAAACGTGATGAAAGCGTCTCCAGGCGATTCCGGATGCGGAAAGAACGCCGTCAAGGCGACGCCAACTAAAAGTGCGATGAGTGCTATTGGTATTCTGTTGAAGTTTCGCTTTACCCGTTTCGACGCTGATTTGAATATACCGCCGAGGGCTCTGCCTAACCGCGTCGCCGTCGATGATAGCGACGACGGTGCCTGTTGGTCTGCATCCATTCCTCCCGGGTTGTCGCTGTTGAAAGCTCGAACTTTAATGGTCGCAAACTTTTCCGGCTTTCCTCTTCCCGCCATCGTGCCAAGCGGCACAAACTCGTGCCGTTGGCTATTTCTTCTTCTTCTACTCGTTCTTCGTAGGTTTCTTACCGTAGAAGTCGTTGTTGTTGTTGATTCTGACGATGTTGTTGCTGTATTTCTCCTTTCGGAAGCGATATTCATCGCTGCTACTCGTGTTCCTTTTCTTCTATTTCCTCTGCCAACACCTAATAGAGACGGTGATGATGGTACTTTCGGTGTTGTCGTTCTCGTCGCTCTCGTCGTCGTCGTCGTCGCAATTCTTTTACCGCTCCAACAGTCGCTCCTAGTAGTATTGTTATTGTTATTTCTCAAAATCGGTGAAAGAAGACGACGACGACGACGAAAATTCTCGACTGAATGAAAAGAAGGAAACGAGTGCCGCGGCGACGAGGAGGAAAATAGTGCATACGCGTCGCACATCATGTAGACCCTCGTGTTAGAGTGCATGCCTCGACGCGAAGTGAGCGAAGTGAGCTCAGGAAAAAATTCAATAGAATTTCTTCTGTCTTTGTAATAATGAAACAATTTACTCCACATGCAATCCACAAAGTTGACATCTCTCTTTGACTCTCTCTCTCTCTCTTTGACTCTCTCTCTTTTCTCTGATTATGGACGGGTTCAGAACCACGGAACGTCTTCAACGAGCCATGCACCTCGTTGCTTCCTCGTCAGATGATTGTTACGACAGTTCAACCGATACGGGACAGTTCAACCGATAAAGAAGAAGAGAAAGAGAAGCAAAGACAAGTTCTTGAAGTTGTTGAAAAGTGTAAACTGTATGAACACGCAACGGTAATTCCTTACGAGTTTATCAAAGCTTTGAGCTCGTTATGCGTTCAAATCGCTGCTAAAAGAGAATCGAAAGGAGGGAAAGAGGAGTATATGATTCACAATCTGCTGCGTGGATCTGAGGTTATTTTCAAGGCGCCAAAGAAACGCGCGCCGAAAACGCCAGAGTTTGCGAGAAAGTTGGACCGCATTCGCGAAAGACTCGAGGAGGAAAAATACGAAACGATGGTTGCGGACGTGACGAAGGCGACAGGTATTTCAGAGAAGAGCGCTCGAGAGCGAAGAACTTCTTCGATAGGATATTTGATTAGAAATGATTTAGGAATGGCAGTGCACGTGATGACGCTCATGGCGGCGTGTTTCGTAGGAGGTTTCATCGCCGGCGCGCACGTGTTCCCAGAATTTGGATGGGAAATACATTTCGTGTGCGGGACGGTGGGTGCAATATGCTGCCTGTTTATGGAGGCGGCGCTCTTTATCGTGCGTGGCGTTCGAGAAGACGAAAGAGACCAAAAGAATCGTGAACAGCAGGATGCAGATGGTAGAATGATCACAAAAAGCAAGAACGAGTTCGCGAACAATTAATAGTAGGAGTAGCAACAACGATAGTACGATGAAGAAGGAAAATTAGATATAAATGTAGTAGTAGAATATTATTCATTCATAAAGCTTGGAATCCAATACAACGCAATCAAGCACGTCGCAATGATCTTCGTCGTTATCCCTACACCCCCTGAAACCCATTCCGGCACGTTTGCTGCTTTCTTGAGTTGCGCGCCGAGAATCACAAACAGCGTCGGCAACAAGATACCAATCGTATCCGCCGACATGGCCGGATCTAACACCCACGTGATGAGATCTTCCTTATTACCCGGGATTAAAATGATCCCATCGGATCGAATGACGGAACCGTTGATAGTGGACGTCGTGCTCGGTTTCATTCGTAACGGTGATTGATAATCATCTTGACACTTTTTCAATTCCGGATGAGCCGCACACAGCTTCGAAAACCGTTCTGTTTGTTCCGCTTTGGACATGTACACGTCCTTGTCGAAACCAGATGCATTTTGCTCTCTCTTCACTTTTGCTTTTTCGATTACAGATGGAAAGTATCCATACTGGTTCGGAACTTCAAACTCGATGTTTGCGCTGGTGGTGGCAGTTTTTGAAGAAGTTGCTGCGGTTGCTTTCTTCTTCACGTTTGTCGTCGTCGTCGTCTTTGTCGCGGACGTTTTTTTCTTCGCAGATTGAGTAGAAGTCTTCGAAGTCGCAGTAGCAGCGCTTTCTTTTCTCTCTTTAAACGAAGTCTTTGTCGTCTTTTTTGCTGTTTTTGCCGTCTCCACGACAGCAGCGCTTTCTTTTCTCTCCTTGAAAGCAGTCGCGGACGTTGTCACGGCATTACGACGAAGCGTGGCAGTCGCCCTCTTCTTGTTTTGAAGCGACGAGGCAGCGCTCTGACTCCTGTTTGTTTATTTATTTTAGCACGAATGCATGAATGAATAATCGTCGACATAATCTGAGTGGTTAGTTTACGATATGGTGGTTATATAATCATCATCATATCGTTATGATGGTTATGAGAAGATGATACGCGATACTGCGATGTGAAGCAACAACAATCACGAGAGAACGAACGTACCAGGACGCGAGGGATAGAGACATATTGTTTTGATGATGCGAGTCGATGAGTTTATTTTTCTATGACGTGCGTTCGTCGTCTAAGTTAAAACTTGTTTTCCATGCATGGAATTCGCGGTGGAGAAAGAATTGCAGATTTTGTACGCGTGTAAAAATCTTTTCTTCTTCTCTCCTCTGCTGCATTCTCTCTGCACTTTTTATCTGCTCTCTCTTCGCTCGACAATTGCCGACGACGACGAGAAAAGAAGAGAAAGAAAGACAATCGTGTCCTGTGTCCTGTCCTGTCCTGTCCTGACGGGGTTGTGTTTCTCGTCATCTTTTCATGCTATCGTCGTCTTTACCCCACTACTCTTCCGGCACCATGAACTCTTCTTTATCACCAGCATCGAGAGTTAGGGGAAGAAAACAAACAAGTTTTGCACGACCGAAGACGAAGGTTTCAAAAACGACGAGGACGTTCAGAGGGCGAAAGGGTGCGTGCGTTACCACCGCCGGTATAGACACGAAAAGAGACGTTGTTTTAGTTTTAGGGTGTTTAGATCGAACGGCGCAGTGCAGCGCCGAACAGTTATCTATGAATGAAAAGTCACAAGGCGCTCGCGTTGTTTCCGTATTTCCAGCGCAAGCGTTTGAGGGGATCAAAAACCCACTCGATGCCATGGCGAAGGAGTTGGTGTATCCGAATGAAAAAGTCATCGACGCGATGAACGAAATCGAATACGTGGAAGTTGTGAGCGACGAATCGAAAGAGTTTCAGAAAGCTCTTCCAAACGTGACGGCGGTGATTATCGCGGATGAGTTTGCGCCGAACATGTTGAAATCGACTGAAAACGTCATCTCGTTGATCAAAGATAATAAGCTCCCAAAGTTGAAGCGCGTCGTGGGCTTGTCTCACATTGGCATCGATCGACGAGATCAAGATCCTTACAAAATGATGAATAGAAAAGTATTTCGAGGAGGCGCTATATTAGATAGGTGGTCAGACGCCGAGGAATTGATCAAAGCGACGGCGCCGAAAGGTAATCCGTTGGAAGTTAAATGGACATACACCATTGTTCGCGTCGGCGATTTGCGAGGGAACGGACCGTGCTCGGTCGTTTATGGAGATGCCATGTTAACTTTAGTCGATAACGCTTTCGATGTTCGCATGCAAGACGTAGACATGGAGCCTGGGGACAAATTTGATGGTTTCACAAAACGACTATCAGCGGCGTGCGTAATGAACAGAATGTTAACAAGTACGAAAGTTTCCGTGTTGAATCAAACGTTTAGCTTGATTAGCGTTGGTCCCGTGCCAAGAGATCGACGAAAAGGCTATGATGTCGCAAAAGGTAGATCGCCGCCACCTATTCGAGACGAAGAAATAGACGAAGCCGTGCAACCTAAGGGAGAAGAGGAGGAACAGGGTAGTGTCGAAGGAGCTCCCGTACCCACATAAACAAACCATGTGCTTTTATTAATTTATTATTTATGTGTGCTTCAAATGTTGTGTGTGTATTTTTACAAGAAATCTATTTAAGAAATCGGCAACTCTCTCGTTTCATGCAGGTTTATTTCTTTTGCTTCTTGCTCTTCCTCTCGTCGTCGTCGTCGTTATCGCTCTTCGCGACTTTCGGCAACACGTCGTCCCTTCCGATCTCCCACGCTCCAGGATTAGACTTATAGGAAACTTGTCGTCCCTTCCGATCTCCCACGCTCCAGGATTAGACTTATAGGAAACTTCACATTTCTGAACTGCTTCGACGAGCGCATCGACTCTTTTGATGTATTCGGGGATTTTAAATTTCTTCTCGCAGCCACTGTAAGCCATGTACCGAATTTTCCCGAATATCTCTCGCTCTTTCCACCCTTGATCGTGCACGCCGACGATGGACCACATGCATCCGACGTAACCGCTCGGATCTCTTCCATCGAGCGACCAACGATCGTTCAAAGCGATGGCGTATTTCAAAGCGTTTTCGGGAGTATCGGACCATTCCAGTATTTTCTTTGCCCAATACATGCGCATAAATCCATGCATTTTGCCACCGTACACGAGCTCGCGTTGCGCAGCATTCCATAAATTGTCGTGCGTTTTGGCTTGCTCAAATTCTTCGTACGTGTACGTATATTCCCTTTTATCTCCCGCGTGCATTCGTAAAGTATCTTTCGCCCAGTCATATTTTTGACCCTCAATCGTGTCGTACTGGGGAGAATAATAGCAAAAGTTATCCGCAAGTTCGCGTCGGACGACGAGTTCTTCAAAGAAAACGTCCACCGCTTTGCCATTCGATCCCTTCTTCGCCTCGAGCGCTTTCATAGCGCACCTTTGTCCGGAAATTTGTCCAAAGTGCAAGTACGGGGAGAGCCCGGACAGCGCTTGAGGCTTTGCTGGATCGTTTCTCAAGCCGTACAGACTCATGCGCTTGGTTAAAAAGTTATCCAAAACAGCCATCGCAGCTTTTTCTCCGGGAACGGCCCAAGTCACCTCGGGAACATCTTTCCCACGTTCCAACGCTTGTCCTAAAACGTCGTCCCAATCCGTTTTCACGCTTTTGATTTTCGCGTGTAACGCGGCATCTTTGTTTTCAACGTTCGGGAAATTATCAGGAAATGGAACCATAAAATCGCCGTATAATTTCGCAAGCTTGCCGCGCAAAGTTCGAGCGCCAACTTCAAGTTTCGGAGAGGCCACCCAGCACGGCACTATGTTGTGCGCGTCCACGACTCTTACCGAACGCTTCGTTTCTTTCGCGAAATCGTCGCGCCACTTCAAACCTAATCGCAGAGGAGAGAAGTCCGTCACCACCGCGCTCGCGTTGACTTCATTGCAAAACTTTTCAATCTCCACGTTTGGCTCGTCTCCTCCATGTAACAACTTGAACGGAATACCCCGTTCTTCCAACGCGCTCTCGACTTCGCGCAGACCTCTGAGCATAAACCCAAACTGTCGAGCGCCGGCGCCGAGAAATTTTGTGACCACGTTGAACACAACAACAAGTGGTTTCTTCTCTTTGTTCGCTAACTCGATGGCGTATAACATCGCCCAGTTATCGTTCACGCGTTGGTCTCGACTCATCCAGTAGACGATAGGCCCGTTTCCTTCCCGGAGAATCGGCTGGTCGTTGATGAGCATTACACGATCTGGATGCACAATCATGTTTTTATCCTCGTTCTTGTTGTTGTTGTTGTTTTCGTTAATATCGATGGTGGTATTTGTTGTACCAGCATATACTACGAACGTGCTCGATATCGCAGCCGTATGTTTTTTTCTTCGTGTTGTAAATCGGCCGCCGTTCGGTGACTGCAGTAGCGTTAATAGCGTTCGATTACTACTCGCTCTGTTGCTTCTTCTCGCAAAGTGATCCTGGAATCCGCGCGCAGTAGCACTAGCAGTTGTTGTGGTAGTGGTAAGATTAGTGAACAACGAAGAAGAAGGAAAAAAAGCACACGTCGTCGCACTTCTTCGTGCTGGCGTTCTCTTACTGCTTTTGAAAAGCGCGAATCGATTATTATTCAAAAAGGGCGAACAACAGCGCGTCGCAGTCCGCAAAAGCATGCACAACCACCCACGCGGTTGGTGTTCGAGAAGATTGCTTGGAATTGCTTATGTTGTGCCGAGAGTTTTTGGCGAATTCTGAAAAGAGAGAGAGAAAGATGTGTCGCGTGGAAAAAAAATGTCCATTTCTGTTGGTGGTTTGTGAAGAAGAAGACGACAGACACTGAAAGAGAGAGAGAGAGAGAGAAACGAGAGAAACGAGAGAAACGAGAACGAGATTTAAGTATTACTGCGATGTTGTCATCGACGACGAAGACGACGACGACGACGCAGACACAAACATCATACATTCGGCGAAAGAAAATAACGACGGCGGCAAATTCAGAGCTCAAAATGCACGTAAGAGAAGAAGAGAAAGAAGAACACAGAACGATGTGTTATTCGTGTTTTAGGAGGGAGAATCTGTGCATATGCAAACTGTGCGAAAGAGTTTTGTTGGAAAAGACGCGGTCGAAAGAAAAGCTCGTTCTTAAGGACGGCTTACACGTTTCTATATTGCAGGATAGAGATGAGTTCAGAAGAAAACTCGGCTCGGCCCACATTGCAAGGAACATCGTAGAAAACTGCGACGTCGTCTGGCGCGACTGCTCGTGGCCAAACGCGTTAACTGTCCCAAAACTAGAAGTTCCTGTGAGCGCCTGCACGGCGGTGACGGAAGAATTTGACGGTGACGAAGGGCACGAAGAGTACGAAATGGTTGTCTTGTGGCCGAGCGAAGACGCGATATCGATTAAAGAATATAAGAACCGAAACTTAAACAAGAAGAAAACGCATATGGTTGTTCTCGATAGCACCTGGTATAAAGCGAGGCGAATGTACAACCGAATCCCCTGGTTGAAAGATTTACCTTCTATCTCGCTACAGAATATCGAGAATGAGAGCATGTACAAGCCAATTCGTAAGCAACCGTTTCGAGACGCTCTGTCCACCGCAGAGTCGATCGCGTTGGCTTTAAAAGAGTTTGGTAACGAGGATGCGGAGCTCGTAAACATAGCTTTTAGCGAGATGATTAGAGAACAATTAGAAGAGGAGAAACGGCACGACCGCGACGTTCGTTCTCGTGCCGTCCGCGCGCGTGAACGGCGAAATGTTGTGTAAAACAAAATTGTGTGTAAATTTGATATAGCTATTTTTTAAGTGTACCTTCGGTACCTGGTACCCAGTAGTATGTATTTAGATGATAGATAGAACTAATCTGCTAATCTTCGACCTCTCCCGACGAACCGTCGCGCCTCGTTCGGTTGTGCTATGTTACTCGCCGCGCGAATGACTGGGTTCCCAAAAACACTTCCCACCGCTGCTTCGACCCACTGCGGCGTCTTGAGAAAGTGCACGCCGCTTTGGCGAGGATACAACACGGAGAAAAAGTAATACACGTGCCCGGAGAGCACGCCGAGAAAATCCGGCACAGGGTCGCCTCCCATCAACACGGTCAACGCCATCATCCCCCACGGTAAATAAAACGCAGGCATGCGAATCATACCCATGATGGACGTGTTTTGCGTCGGATTTTCTCTGGACCACAAGTACAACATGGCGAATATCAGCGACGAAGAGTAAAATGGTTGCGACACCGAAGGCACGATGAATTTCAAAGGCAATAAAATCATCATGTTTATCATTAGCATCCACACAAAATCCGAAGTTCTGTTCTCGAACGTCTTCTGTTCCAAGTGGACTCCATATCTGGCAATCATTAACGTTCGAAAGACGAACGGGAAGCCAAACCCGCCGATAAAACAGAAGTTCCCAATCAGTCTCCAAATTTGAAACTTTTCCCAAATCAGTTTGTAATCTAAATACAGATTGACCGGTAACGGTAAACCAAACTGAGTTCCGAACGTGATCAACACGCAGGCCGCCCCGTACCCCAGGCTTTACAGATGGGAGGTAAAGAAGCGTACCATTCGCCGGGAGAGTTGGACATTTGTTGTTGTTGTTTTGTCGTTGTTGTGTTGTTGGGGGGGGGACTGTTTTTTGTGTTGTGATTTACTTTTTTGTTTTGAGACGATTTTTACATGACATCGGCACTTTTTACGGTCGTTCGAGACGCTGAAAACAGCGAGAATAGCAATACACGCACGAGCTCACTCAGCGCGAGGGTATTGTCGTTATCATAATGTTGTCACTCAGCGCGAGGGTATTGTCGTTATCATAATGTGGTTGAAACAAGCGCAGATTGAGGAGTGCGCGCGCGTCGCGCACGAGAAGTGCTTTTCATGTTTTCAAAAACACCACGACGACGAAGAAGAAGAAAACGCGATGATGAAAACGACGAACGAAGAGAAAGAGGCTGAGTTTTACCTCTCCTTGCCGGCGCATAAACGACCAAAGTGCGAAGGAAACGTGAAACTCTATTACTTTTTCGCCGAGTTGCGAGAGCAGACGATGAAGATTAACACAAACAACAAAGGCAACAGCAACAATAATTCGCACCAGCACTCGGTGGTGGGAAAAGTGCAAGAATCCATTCGCAAGTGCGAAATACAAATAAAAGATTGCGAAACCGCGAACGGTTTAACTGGCGTTGGTCCCAAACTTTTGAAGTATTTCGAAACATTTTTCCGTTTGTATCCTCCCTCGCAGAGCAAAGAGAAAGAGTTGGAGAAAGAGCGCCTTTTGCAGCTGGTCAAAGAGCGCGAGAAAATAAAAAGGAAACAAGAGAGAGCGAAGAAAAATGTGGGCACGACGACCACCAAGACCACGATGAAGAACATAAACGACAACAATAAGCGCGGACGAGAAGAAGATGGGTGGGGGAGAGGAAGAGATATAGGAGACGTTGAAGAACAATTAGAGTTACGAAGGGCTTTCAGTCAGGAGCAACCGAGTCAATCAATGCTGCAACAGAAACAGAGAAAGACGGCTTCGTCTAAAAAGTGGCACCCGAAATACAAGACAGCTCCTTTTGCGCTTTTGGCGACGTTGCATAAACTCATGCTGGAAGGCAAAAAGCAATGCACGAAAGACGAACTGATCAACGCTACCGATGCATCTGGTTTATCGAACATGTCGATACGACCAAGAGTAGAGGCTTTTTCGAGAGAGCAAGCATCTTATCAAGGAAGGGATATGTCTGGGGGTCACGAAGCACCGATGGTTTTTACGTGGAGTAACCCGATGATTATTCGCTTAACGGACGAAGGCACGATTGTTGCGGAGAAATGTCACCGCGAGGCTGAAATACACGGCGATTGTACCTGTGGTCTCATCAACACGGACAACACGAACAATCCATCAATGAATTTAGCGGCGAAACAATCTCAAGAGCGAGAAAATCAGAAAATTAACGTAGTGTCGCTTCTTTCAGATAGCGATGAGGACTGTTTTAACGGCGACGCGTCGCGTGAACGACAGTTTGATGCAAAAATTAGCAAGAACAACGATGAAAACGAGGATACTAAGACGGTAACGAAGAAGAAGATCAATAGTAAAAACGTTGTACGAAATTGGCATGGCATCGCCGCCGAGGAAAACGACTGGAATAGCGCGGCTGAGCTCGAGGTGCGTTTACCGCCTTTGCAACCGGGCGAAAAGTTTCAAGACGTGTACGACGTAGTTTTCTTGTTTGATAACCGTGAGCAGTACGATAAAGATTTCAGACCAGAGCATTTAGTGAAGTATTTTGAAAACGTGAATCTTCGCGCTGAGCAGTGCTTCATTACGATTGGAGATGCACTTTGGGTTGCCGAAGATAGAAAAAGCAAAGAGCGCTTTTGCCTCGATTATATTCTGGAAAGAAAATCCGTGGCAGATTTAAGCGGTTCAAGGGGTCAGGTCGATACATTCGTCAAAAGTATCGCTTAGATAAGTGCGGTTTAGAGAAGGTGATGTATTTAGTCGAAGGAAATATCGAGCGCGACTTTCACTTGGAAGAACGCCAGAAATTGGCAGTCAAATCTGCGTTGATTGAAACAGACATCCACGATGATATATACATGCTTCGAACGGAATCGCTGGAAAAAACGAAGAAACTTTACGTCGACCTCACGAGATCCATACAAGATTTGTATAACCCGAGAGTAGGAAGAGACAAAGCCGCGCCGCGAGCTTTCTTCGCCAACTGTCTTCCTACGTTCAACGCGTTTCATGAAAATATGAAAAATTTTGTGGCGAGCGAAAGCACGGTACAAAATACGTGGGGAGTAATGCTCGCTCAGGTGAAAGGAATGGGTCCGGACTCAGCGGAAGCAATCGTGAATCTCTACCCAACACCAATATCCTTGTATGAAACGTTCAATCGATTGAATTGGGACGAGAGTCGATGCGTCGATTTGATTGCACAAATCCAACCGAAGGAGAGGAGAATCGGACGTTCAGCCGCGCAAAACTTCTACGAAGCTTTCTTCAAATGACACTTCGGGAGACGATTTCTACTCCTTTGTATTGCTACGCGTAGCAAACGCATTTAATATTAACACGTGTGAATGCAAGTTCAACGGAGAGCACACGTAAATTTACTTCTTTTTTGCATTTTCTTTCTCTACCATGTCCATGATGTCTACTTCTTCGGACTTTCGGGTCTTTTCTAAACAAAATATGTACCCACCGAGAAACGTAAGAAAAATAAAACTCAACACGCGAGGTAGAAGAAGGAGGATATAAGATGAGCGGGCCTCCCCGGGTCGGTGGTGGTGGCGATGATGGCGGTAAACGCAACGGTGGTAACTTAATGGACAATCTGTTCTCCACAGATAACTTACTCGCGCAGACGAGGAAGCAAACGAGCATGAGAGATATGAAACAGAAGGTTCACAACAACAACAACAACAACAACAACAACAACAACAACAACAATGGTCTCGATGGTTTCCCTGCTTCTTCGTCCTCGACGATGCAGGCGGACGATCTCGACGCGTTCTTTTCGACGCAAACACAAACAGAAACGAAAGAAGCGAGTAAAACGAAAAATGGTGTTCATCAAAACGATAGTTTTTTGGACGAGCTCGCCGCTTTCGCGAGCACTCCGGTACCACCATCATCGGCATCTGCAACGACAAATAGCTCCGTAGATGATTTGTTCGGTATAAGCAGCGACGCGCAAGGTTCTTCGCCGGTTGGAGCGGCTCGCGGGAAGACGGAGACGACGACAGAGACTCAACCTACGCATCACGGCGAACCCGTGCTGAGACATCAACAAGGAGACAAGGAAAGAGCACGGGAACAACAGAACCAACATTATCGAAGTAGCGAAATGAAGAGAAATAGTAATGATATCACCACCGATAGTAATAGAAAACCAGCGAGGAATACTGGCGACGATGGTGTGGACAGAAGTGCAAACTTTGAAAAAAGTGCCGCGACGTTGGCTTCATCGCCACCGTCGTCTCGCGTGCAGCCGCAACAGCACGCTCCGAAATTAGCATCCTCGGTGAACTTGGATTCTTTGAAAACAGGGATTGATTCTGTGTGGCTGGATTTTTCAAGGCTGGAATTCGTCGCGCGGTGGGTCCACAGGTTGTTCATTTTCCGCGGGCGCCTCTGGAAGACTCTGCGCCAAGTTTGAAACAGGCACCCTTGAAGGATGGTCGAAGCGAAACACGAGTCGCATCGAAGCAAAATGAAACAACAGAGTTCGGTAAAAAAGTTGATTCGTCGAGGATTGTAAACGAAGAGATGATACTAGCACAAAAGTCCGAGTCTGCAGTGAAAATAACGGTAAAAAGGAAACGAAAACAAAAACAACAAACAGTAAAAATACGGACGAGAGAGATAAGAACAATCAGAAGGAGGAGGAGGAGAAGAGTCAAGATGACCTTCCTTCTTCAGATATGGACGCGTTTTTTGGCTCGGTTGGAGCACGCAGCGTTAATAGTAGCACCTCAAATAGTCACATCGACTTAGAGTCGATGTTCAATAGTAGTAACGCGCCGAAATCGAACAGCGCTCCTTCTCCGGTAGCCGATGACTTTTTCGGAGCATCAGTTGGTAGTAGTGGCCCAAGTGGTAGCTCGGCGATAAAAGATCAAGGCGCGTTTGAATATAATCCCGAATCAGACGACGAACAAGACGGTGACACGGAGCAGCGCGCGCAATTGCGAAAGCAGAGACACGAACGCAATCGTGTTCGGATTGAGCAGGCGCTCGAAGAGAAACGCGCTCGCGAACGACAAGCCATGGAGGAAAGAGCAGAACGACAGACGTTGCAAGATCTCATAGGAACTGATATCGATGAGTGGGGTAAAAAATACGGTGGCAATGTTCGCACGATGCTCGCAAATCTCAGCGAAGTTCTTTGGGAAGATCACGCGTATAAAGTCCCTTCGATGATGGATTTAATGGAACCGATCAAGGTGAAAAAGTCGTATCACAGAGCCTTAGTCATCATCCATCCCGATAAAGTCGCTCAAAAAGGAGGCGGCGCTTCACAGCGTTTTATCGCGGATAAAGTCTTCGACTTGATGAAAGACGCTTACAGAGATTTCGAGCGAAAAGAGATGTCGTGAAGAGTTCAAATGTAAAAATATCTAAAGAATAATGTATAACAAATTCGGCTAAAAGACGCGTCCTCCTTTGGACGTCGTCGTCGTATCTATAAATAAATCCTCTTCTCTATTCTCAATCGAAGATTTATAAAAAGTTCACGCCATCAGAATTATTTCTTCTTGCCCGCAACGGTTTTCGATTTACCCTTTCTCGTTCTCGCGTTCGTCTTTGATCGTTGACCTCTGACCGGCAAATTGGCGATGTGTCTCTTCCCGCGATAGCACTGAATCTCTTTTAATCTCTTGATGTTCAAGGAAATCAACGATCTCAACTGTCCTTCGTTTTTGTACTTATCGACTTCTTCACGCAAAATAGTTAATTCTTCTTCGGATAACTCGCGCACTCTTTTGTTCTCTAATCCAGTCGCTGCCATAACAGCCTTCGCGGTGGTGTTTCCTATGCCAAAAATGTACGTCAACGCCGTCTCGGCTCTTTTGTTGTTTGGGATTTCAACGCCAGCTACACGCGCAGCGCGGATTTGTAACGCACCACGCTGTTGCGGTTGCTGTTGTTGTTGTTGTCGACCTGTATTACAACATAACGGAAGAAGAAGAAGAAGAAGTTAGCGACAGAGAAGAAGAAGAAGAAGAAGAAGAAGAAGAAGAAGAGAACGACAAACGAGAGAAAGGAGAAGTGGATAAAGGAGGTTTTTATCCCCCACGTAGGTTTTTTCCTGAGGGATGCACATTACGCGCGACCGCGTATTCAAGACGTCGTTAAAAGCTCCAGAGACACTCGGACCGTAATTCGAACAGAAAAGTACTAACGTTCGAGCGCACGTCGTTCCTATCGTCCCTCGATGTTCGCGAGTGCACGAAAACAGCGCGCGTAATTTTCCTCGAAATTCAGGTTCCCTCCGCAGTCAAGTGTCGTCGCCGCTTTAAGCGACTCATTTACGCGACTAAAACAAAAAATAAAAATCGCCGCGCTCGGAAAAGCACTCTCGAGCGCCTTTTGCGACGAACGCATCGCGCGTACCTTTGAACGAAGCCGAAACGGAAGTTCCAACGAAGGAGGATGCGGAAAGAGAAAACATGTTTGTGTGTGTGTGTGTTTCTTTTCGCGCTCTTTTTGTTTCGCTCAATTTTTATTTCTGCAAGAGAGTGAGAAGAAGCCGATTTGTCTCTCCTCTTTCTGTTCGTAAAAAAATATAAATTCTTCATCAATCCAACGACAGATACGAAAGAAGAGAGTCGTCCGTGCATAACAACACAACACAAGATGCGCGCGTGCACGAGTAATCTCGCGTTCGTTTGTGCGGCGAGGAGAGCGTCAACTTCGTACGCGTCTACTACCACGTCCGCGGGGCGTCGACATCCTCAAGGACGTCTCCTTCCTGTCGAGGGAGAAGCAAGACGTCGGTCCGAACAGTCGCATTCTCTTCTTCGTCGTCGTCGTCGTCAACAACAACTTCTTCTTCTTCTTCTTCTCCTGCTGCTCCTCCTCCTCTTGTGAACAACAAGACCAATCAGAACAACAACAACAATAATAACAACAACAACAACAGCAACATTAGGAGATCATCAAAAGTTGTCGCAAACGCTCGAAAAGGCATGCTCTTCAACAGCGAGATGGACGACATTCGGAGAGATGCGAAACCAGCAGAACCGGTGAAGTTTACTTTACCGCTTTCCATCAAACTCTACCCTTCAAAGTGTTTACGAGCCGAGAATGAGCCGGTGACGGTATTTGACGACAATTTAAAAGAGCTCTCGAAAGAAATGTTCAAAATCATGTACGAAACCGTCGGGTGTGGGTTAGCCGCACCACAAGTGGGCGTGAATTATCGTCTCATGGTGTACAACGAAGCCGGAGCGCCGGGCGAAGGAAAAGAAGTCGTTTTGGTGAACCCAAAGATTAGCAAATTCAGCAAACAGAAAGATTTCTTCGAGGAAGGATGCTTATCCTTTCCAAAGATTTACGCGGAAGTTGAGGTGCGTGTTATAGTGGTTTCGTCTTTTCTCTTTTCCTTTGTATCAATCACCCTTCTTTCTCTTCGCGTTCGCGTTCGTGTTCGCGAGGGAGTGTGGAAAACGAAAACGGCCGATGAGCGATCAAAACATAAATATACGCTAATCCGAGTTTCTTTTAATCGAGAAGCTGTGCGGAGAAATGTGAGCTAATACGCGAGGCTTTTCTTTTCATTCTTGAACAACTTCTTCGTTTGTTCATTTCAACATCTCTTTCATTGAAGCTCACCCCCTGGTTCCTCTTTTTTTAATTGTATTATATTTGCTTTAAATACCAATACAGAGACCGATGGGCGTCAAGATTGAAGCGCAGGATGTCGAAGGAAACAAGTTTAAAATGACTCTAGAAGGTTTCGAAGCTCGAGTCTTTCAGCACGAGTACGACCATTTAGACGGCGTTTTATTTCACGATCGAATGTCGAGCTCAGTAGTCGGGGACATTCGAAGCGATTTGGATAAGTTGATTGAAGATTTTAGCGACGATGAAAAAGCGATTTAATGACAAGATAGACGCATTGGATTACCTAGATGAATAAGTGTTTGTATGTGTTTTTCTTTCGTTAAAGTAACTTCTCAGTGTTGAAGTTTGTGAAGATCCTCCCTCGTAATCATGCCTTTGATGATATTCTTGGAATCGACTACGCACAAGTGACGCAAGCCCAATTGGCGGAATATCTCCCAAACTCGCTCCACGCTCTTTTGCTCTGTCACGCTTATTGGCGACAACATCATGAAATCGCTCAAAATGACGTGCGACTTCTTTTCATTTTCAGATAAGCCGATGGATTCGATATATTTTACGCCAAGCGCGAAGCGCTCGGTGAACAATTTTCTTTGATGAAATGTCCGCATGGCGATTTCCAGGTTCTCAAACGCTTCGCGTTGCTGCAAGGATCTGAATCTTAATTCTGACGGAAGCTCGCTGGAAGTAGAGACATCAAGAAGATGCGACTTTGACGAACCTGGGCGCAGCGGCGACGACGACATCGCACTTTCTTGGTCTTGGTCGCCCTCTTGTTCGTAAAAGATTATGTTTTCAATAAAGGCGCGCCGCGAGAGTAACGTCAGCAATTGCGATCTAAGCATAAGACCAATTAAACGCTTTTCACCGTACCCAACATTTTTAACGATGGGGAATCCGTTATGAGTCGTCGTCTTCAAAATTTCTTCGATATTACCCACGCTTTCAATTTCTTGGAAAGTTACGGCGGGAGCAGCACAAATATCTCCGGCCGTTAATGTTTCCTCAGTTTCACTTACGCACGCTCCTTTCGGTGCCTCTACGTGCAGATACGGAATATTTCTTCTTTCCAGCTGACTTTCATAGAACGACGGTGAGATAAAGGAAGCGAATTTTTATTGGCCACGAACACGCAAAGAAGTAACGGGAGCAGAAAATTTAATTGGCCCGTCCCTTCTAAGATAATGACCACGAGCGATATCGAGCCTCGAAACACTCCTGCCAAAGCCGCGGCGGCGCCAACGAGCGCGTACGCTCCCCCGGAGAGCTTTGTTTTAAAAAGTATCTCCGATACCTTGGAAAAGATGTTCCCTAACATCGCGCCCCATGTAAGAGTTGGTAAGAACAATCCAGCCGGTAAGGCGCACTCTGCTGAGAAGACGATAGCAAAGAGCTGAAAAAGGAATGAGTAACTTAAGATCAAAATAGACGTAGCGTCCTTTGCTCTTCCTGAAAGCAAGTATTTTAAA
>Ga0206124_10000754_pt1 | contig 25972 bp, 35 predicted proteins | sample Helgoland_Spring_3_FD_148671 | JGI IMG/M metagenome (GOLD analysis project Ga0206124, IMG submission 148671) | Pelagic subsurface seawater microbial communities from Kabeltonne, Helgoland, North Sea - Helgoland_Spring_Bloom_20160321_2 | ecosystem: Environmental > Aquatic > Marine > Epipelagic ... | reverse complement strand
GTGGCAGTCTTATCTTTTATGCCATAAAAAAACACTGACTCTAAATCATATATCTTCCTGATAGCAGCCTCCACAGCACTTTCCTTGCTAAGGAACTCATCATTTCCAAGGCTATAAAAACCTAAACTCCCTACTGTCATACTATGTATATCTTCGATTTTCTGTGAAATCTCCTCGCTTTTCAGGTCTGGGTATAAATCTAATTTCTTCTCTTTTTTATTAGATAAAGGAATGTTTACTAAGAAACTACGCTTATTCTCCGTAAGCAAAGCTATATTCTTATGCATATATTTATTATATGGAGAAACTCCAAAAGTTACTTCTTTAGGAAAAGAGTCGATAAGGTTTTCTACTCTCATCTCTCCATCGCTATCATCTAGTATTATAGAATTTTCCTATGATCACTCTTTGCAGCAACTTTGGGCTGACCTGCATTCTCTAAAAGATATATAACTTTCTGCCCAGAGATTTCTTTTAATCTAATTTTTTCACTTTCTCTAGAGAGCCCTACTACCACTATGCTAATCCACAAAAAAGAAAGCGCTATTGAGATTAACCCAATGGATAAAGATAATTTTTTCTTTCTAATTAGCATATTTCTCCATTTCTGATTTATAAACAACCCTTGTATACTGAATTACCCCTTAAACATCTAAAATATTGTCTAATAGCTCACTATTTTTTAGCGCTTGTTCCTGAATAAACTCAAACCTTTTTTCGGGATTTTTGCCCATTAGATTGTCAACTTTCTCTGATAATTCCGATAAGTCTCTTCCCATCTCAACCTTTATCAAAACTCTTGTCTTTGGACACATCGCCGTTTCACGCAACTGAGGAACTGTCATTTCTCCTAATCCCTTAAATCTCCCTATATCAATTTTTTGCTTTTTCGATAATTTAGAAAGCATTTTTTCTTTTTCTGCATCATCCTTCGCATAATGAACCTCCCCTCCCTGAGAAATTCTGTATAAAGGAGGTTTTGCCAAATATAGATGACCATTTTCTATTAATTCTGGCATCATTGTAAGAAAGTAAGCCATCAAAAGAGTGGCGATATGAGAGCCATCTACATCAGCATCCGTCGTGGATAATAACTTTCTCGTACCGAATATCACTTTCTTTGTAATTTTTTAAAATTCCACATCCCAAAGCAATTTCTAGGTTTGAAATCTCAGCATTTTGCCTCACCTTCTCCATAGTGTTGCTTACTACATTTATAACCTTTCCTCTCAGAGGTAGAATCGCTTGGTTGACCCTGTTTCTTGCTTGCTTTGCAGACCCTCCAGCACCGTCTCCCTCAACTATAAACAACTCTGTTCCTTTAGATTCCTGAGAGGTACAATCTGATAATTTCCCAGGAAGTCTAAGTTTCTGCGTAATACTCTTTCTAGAAAAGGGGCCTTAGAAGCTTTCCTGCTTAATCGTTCTTCTAAATGAAAATCTATATGCTCGAACAAAGCTTGGGACACCTCTTTACTCTCGTTAAGCCAATGATCCAAGAAATCTGATACTGCTGACTCTACAGGTTTTGCAACTCCTTTGTTAAGCAACTTATCTTTAGTTTGCCCTTGGAATTCCGGGTCTTCTATAAATAATGATACTATTATTTTTGCACCTTTAAGGACATCATCTATAGTAATTTGATTGCTTTTTTTGTGCTTCGTAAGTTCTGCATATTTTTTTATGGATTTTAGCATCCCCGCTCTTAAGCCTTGCTCGTGAGATCCACCAAGATCCGTCTTAATTGTATTACAATAAGAGATAATATGAGTGTCATCATTATCCCAACCGATTGCCCAATTTATCTCCCCTTTGCATGATTTAAGCTTTGCTTTTCCTATAAAGGTTTTATCAAACAACTTTTCTTCACTTAGCCATGTAGACATATAGTCTGCTAAACCATTTGGAAAATGTATTACATCCTTTTGCGGAATTTTATTCTTTGATTCTTCGTCTTCTTCGCAGCTCCAGTATATCTTCACCCCACTAAATAAATATGCCTTAGATCGGATAAATTCATATATATTTCTTTGAGAAAATAAATTTTTATCTCCAAAAATCTCGGGATCAGGTTTGAAGGTAATTTTTGTACCTCTTCTGTTTTTTAAATCTCTGATTTTTGATAATTTTGTCTGCGGAGTCCCTTTAGAATATTCTTGCCCCCAAACTTTTCCGTCCCTTGTAACCTCTACATAGAAATATTCAGATAAAGCATTCACAACAGAAACACCAACTCCATGCAGCCCTCCTGATGTATGGTAGGATTTGTTGTTAAATTTCCCTCCGGAATGAAGCGTCGTCATGATCACTTCCAAAGCAGATTTATCTTTGTATTTCGGGTGTTTATCTGTAGGAATACCACGGCCATTATCTTCTATTTCAACTGTGTTATTCTTCTTTAAAGTCACAGAAATTCTATCTGCATGGCCACTGATAACTTCGTCCATAGAGTTATCAAAAACCTCCTTTATCAGGTGGTGTAGAGCAGCATTATCTTTACCACCTATATACATCCCTGGTCTCATTCTTACGGGTTCCAGCCCCTCAAGAACCTGTATGTCTTTTGCTTTATATTCGTTTCTACTCATCGCTAGATTTACTTTTCTTCTCTTAACTCAATCCAACCGCCTTGAATTGCCTCCAAGACCCTCTCATTACACTTATCTGGGTCACCTTTAAAGCCGTCCAACTCCATAACCATTGTTTTTAATACTGTAAAGCGCACTGACAGAATGTCAAAACTTGGGTGTCTTTTTTGTAAAGCCTCTGCTATGTCTTCAATGTCTGTCCAATTCATTTTTCTTTCTCTATTTTATTTTCTCTTCTTTGATCGAAGTCATGGCTCGTTTTAGACCAATAATGCCTTTTAAAAATCAGCTCGTATAGAGCGATTATAGCAGATATTGAATGTAGCAAGTAATAAAAAGGAAAGAAAGTAACTTTTAACATAGATATTTTTTTCCTCTTGGCTTTTTGAATAGCAAGCTCGCTTCTACGCACTGCGATCACTCCAAGTATTACTGATACCAGCACCCACATTACAAGGTTCAAAACACTAAAATTTATCATGTTCCTCCCTAGGGTCTCCGTATTTATAAACAGAGTAAAAATAACAAATATTTGCAGAAAGTAAGAAACTATAGGCATAATTATAAAGGCATGAAAACCAATAGGCCCAGCTATGCCTCCCTCTTTTCTAAACTTGCTTTTATCCCTTAGATGAACCAGATAGGTTTGCATATGGCCCTTTATCCATCTAGATCTTTGCTTAATCCAAGGGTTTAATTTTGATGGCAACTCTTCTCTTGTTGTAGAATCAAAAACCCTTACCTTATAACCAGATTTAAACAAGCGATACCCTAAATCAGCATCCTCCGTGACATTATAAGGGTCCCAACCTCCTACTCTTTTAAGGGTGTCTACCCTTAAAAAAATGATTACTAGTTCCACCCAAAGGAATAGGAGCCCCTATCTTCTCTAGACCCTTAAGAAAAAACCCGAACCAGACCAAATATTCTATAGAGAACAGGAACGCAAGCAGGCTCTCCTGAAAATTTATGCATTTTAGACTTGCTTGGATACAGGCTAAAGACTTATCGTTATTTCTGAATATATTTACAGACTTTAAAAGTTGGCTTTTCTCTGGGCGGTCTTCTGCGTCATATATTGTTACAAACTCTCCTTTTACAAACTTCAAAGCATAAGAACATGCCTTAGGCTTTGTTTGAGGATACCCCCTAGGAACACAAACCACTCTAAACAGCCCATCTTTGTTCCCTTTATTCAAAAATCTTATCGTCTCTCTATCAAATTGTTCTACCGCCAAGATCACATCCAGCTTGCTTTTTGGATAGCGCAATCCTCTTATAGATTTAAATAACCTCTCCAAAACCTTCCCTTCTTTATAAAGGGGTAGAATTATGGAGTATATAGGCAAATCCTTATAAGAAATTTTGCTTTTTATTCTAGTGCCTTTATATGCATTACCTTTGCAAAAAAGAAATATTTTAAAGAGTATATTGAAAAAGAAAAAAACATTTCCCCCAACAAAAACTGACTGCACCACTCTCACAGGGTACAAAAAAGCCGCATATGCAAACACAAAAACTATTACAAATAACCATATTTTTTGAACGCCTATTAGGGCTTTTTTTGAAGAAGCTTTTGGGTTTATGAGAGCCAGTTCTTTTTTTGTGATGTTCATAATTTCTTCACTAAACCTCCTCTGGATATTCACCAAAATCCCCTTAGGAGTCGTATAAACAACCCTGAACCCTTTCTGGTATTTAGATTTTAAATAAAGAAACAATTCATCACTCATCTCCACAACCGCAACAGACACCACGTCGCCTAGACTTCTCCAAGGAATGAAGTTGTTTTTTATATATAAAAATAGATCTTCTTTTTCTAAGAGATCGTGGTCGCAAACATTCTTTTTTATATTTACATACTGAGAATCATATCGCTCTGCCACCGCGCTATATAAATTTTCATAGGCAACCATTTCGTTTTTTAGCAAAACCTCTTCTATTTTATCTAAATGTTTTTCAGATAACTCCACCGCTTTTTTAAAGCTCTTTTTATCTATAAGCTTTTTATCCAAAAGAAGCTTTGTTACAGAAGATGGCATTCTTTTCCTTTAAAAATTTTGTTTAAGCCACAAAAACGCCCTTTTAATTTTTGAGCGATCATGGCTCAATGGCTTTTTTGTTTTTTCTGAATAGGATCTTAACAAACCTACTGCCGTTGAAAAGGATGAATCTTCAGAAAACCCATTCTCTGTTTTTATAGAGCTTGGCCCCGCTACCCTTGCATTAAGCTTGTATTTTTCTTCTATAAATTCTAGCATTCCGGAAATCTTACTGCACCCACCAGTAAACACAACGCGGCTCAAACACGATCTGTTTTGTTTTTTCTCCTTTAGCCTCTCCATCAGAAAGCCCATTATCTCTGAGAATCTAGCAATAACAACCCGGTTGAGAGTTTGACTGTTAATTTGTTTGGATGTTTTTGTCTCTATCGTTCTTTTGTCCTCTGAGAGAGTTTTTGTCAGCCCCCCATGAAGCAATTTTATTTTTTCTGCGCTATCTAAGTCGATAGAAAAATATTCTGCAATATCTTTTGTAATGTTAGCGCCACCTATAGGAACGACTCCACACCCAACTATTTGCTTGTTTTTATAAGCAATATAGTCTGAGCAACCCGCTCCTATATATCTATGAGCACACATCCCTCCCTTTTCTCTTCTTCTGTTAAACAAGCCTCCGCAGAAGCCTTCGAGGACGGAACAAAGTTACCTATTTTTAACTGACATCCCAACAAACAACTCCCCATATTAACCAAATGTTTTAAAGGAACCGTTGTAACATGAGCATACGCTGTTAGTAGGTTTGCAAACATGAATTCAGGGTCTACTATGTCTTTCATATCATCAAGGTCATATTTCAAAACCTTGTAGCTAAGAACCTCGTTTTTTGTAAGGTCTATTTTACTCAGCACCATTGATTTAAGCTTTTTGATATCTGAAGGAAGTATCTGGTTTCCTCCAAAATTTGTTTTGATAGTAATTGTTCTAGATCTAAGCAAGGGGTTAGAAACACTTACTATAACTTTATCTATATTCTTTCCAGATAGTTTTTCAGCTTCGTATACAGACGATGCAATCGTTGCTCTAGCGCGCTTTACATCACTAATCTCCCCATTTCGAATTCCCTCCGACAAATAGTTTCCTGACCCTATGATCTCAAACTCGTCATCATATACGCTAGCTATAATGGTCGTTATTTTTGACGACCCTATATCTAGAACAGCTACGGTTTTATTATTAGAGACAAACATAATTCTGCAATTGACCTACCTTATTTTTATGTTATTTTATACAACACTGTTTATCAATGTTAAATAAAGAGTTTTATGGAAAACGAAAATAAGAACGAGAAAAAGCCTCAAGTATCTATCAATTCACAATATATCAAGGACTTGTCTTTTGAGAACCCCGATTCTCCAGCAAGCTTTACAAAGGTAAATGCAGCTCCGAAGATAGACTTAACCTTAGATGTGCAAGTCAAAAAAGTAGAAGAAGACAATTACGAAGTTGTTCTAAAGGTAATCTCCAAAGCAACTCACGAAACAACAACCTTGTTTGTTGTTGAGTTATCTTACGCAGGTTTGTTTACTGTAAAAGATTGTGCGGATGAATCTCAAAAAGAACAGCTACTTTTGATATATTGTCCTAACCTTATCTTCCCTTTTGCAAGAAGAGTAATAGCGGACCTAACAAGAGATGGTGGTTATCAGCCGTTAATGATCAACCCTATTGATTTTGCTAGCTTATACTTACAACAGAAAGACCAAAAGAAAACTTAGTTTGTTTTTGGCTTAGTCCAAGCGCTGTTTTTGATCTTTTTCAAAAACTCCTCATGCTCTTTGTTGTCTTTTGCGTAGATAAACCTTCTGGGTTCGACAGGAGGTTTTGACCTATGAAAAGTCTTGCCTCCTCTAGATGTTCGTTTACCTTCGTGCTGGTGACAATAAGCTCTGATTGTATTCCCTCTGTAAGCATTATATATACTTCATATAGGAGCTCCGAGTCCAACAGGGCTCCGTGTCCTTTCTTTTCTCTATCTGCCAAACTTATGTTAAACCTTTTACATAATGCGTCTAGGCTTGCAGGTGATCCTGGGAAGTTTTTTCTAGCCAAATACAGTGTGTCTATAACCCTGCTGTTATCTATAGAGGGGTGCCCTAACTCTCCGAGTTGGTGGTTTAGAAATCCCATATCAAAAGAAGCGTTGTGGGCTATTAATTTGCTGTCTTCCCCTATAAAGTCTAAAAAATCCTGAGCTATCTCATGGAATTTTGGCTTTCCTCTGAGAAACTGAGCGGAAATTCCGTGGATTCTAAATGCTTGCTCTGGCATTTCTCTCTCGGGGTCTACATATAGATGAAAAATCTTTTCTGTTCTAACTCTGTTTATGACCTCTATGCAACCAATCTCAACTATTTTATGTCCCTTTCTTGGGTCTAGTCCGGTTGTCTCTAAGTCTAAAATAATTCGTCTCATTTCTTTTGTATCTCCCTGTAAATCTCTTCTATCTTCTTTTTTGTCTCTTCATGAGTTCCTTCGCTGTTTATAATATAGTCTGCTTTCCTGCTTTTTTCTTCCGTAGAAAGCTGAGACTTTACTATGTTGTCTAACACTAGCGTGTTTATTCCTCTATTAATAGCCCTTTGTTTCTGTGTTTCCGCAGAGCAAGAAACAACGACAACTTTATCATATTGCATTTCTTTGCCCTTTTCGTACAAAAGGGGTACTTCTATAAAAACAACCTTTCCTTTGTTCTTTGACAAAAACTCCTTTCTCTTTTTTTCCAACTCGGGATACAGTATATCCTCTAGTTTTTTCTTCTTGTTTTTATCGTTAAATATTGTCTCCTGGATCTTTACTTTGTCTCCTTTTTCTTTTGGAAATTCTTCAAGAATTTTTCTTTTTACCTCCTTGTCCCCATCTCTTATCTTTTTTATTTCTTCGTCACAACTGAAAACAGGGCTCCCTTTGGATTTAACCCCCTCCAGAACAAAGCTTTTTCCCGTGCAGATTCCTCCTGTGATAGCTATTGTTTTTGTATTTTCTTCTTTCTTTTCCACTTGTGATATTCTTGAATTATTCTTGCGGATATTTCTTCCACGGATTTGTCATTAACGTCTAAAACCATCCAATTGTTTCTTAAGCACATTTTTCTGGACTCTTTTGCCTCTTCTTCAACTTTCGAAATGTCTGCATATGAGCTGTTTGTGTTTTCGTTTATAGAAAGCAACCTGCTTTTTCTTATTTCTACCAGCCTCTTTGGGATCATGTAAAGCCCAACTATAAAAGATTCCGTAAATTCACTCAAATCTGGGGAAACTTCGTTCCCATAACAAAAGGGATATTCGCTGCTTTATGGCCTCTGTAAGCAAGATACATGGATGTAGGAGATTTTGAGGTTCGGGAAGGCCCAACTATTATTATTTCTGCCTCCCTCATATTCTCCGTATATTGCCCGTCATCATGTGCTATTGTGAAGTTTATAGCATCTATCTTTTTCATATATTCTTCATCTAGAACATGTTGCTTTCCTGGGGATGGATTAGGCTCTGAATGAATATATTCTGAAACTCTAGAAACAAGGTGATCTAGTGCATTAAGGCACAGAACCCCCCTATTCTTGCATTGCCTCTCTAGCTCTTCTGTTAATTCTCTTTTTGCTAATGTGTGTAAAACTACCCCTCCTCTTTTATCTATAAGCTCCACAGCTTTCTCTAGCTGTCTTTCGCTCAAAACCAGAGTCCATAGATATTCTTTTGTTTCTATGTCATCAAACTGCGAAAACACAGCTCTGGCAATTGAAATAAGTGTATCTCCTGTTGAATCAGAGATGAGGTGTATAAAGACTTTTTTCATCTTAATAACTTGTGTATAATTATGTGGTGAAACTGCCCTAAACAACTTTACTACATCTTACTACCAATTGATACAGAACTTATCAACAGGTGGATATCAAAAAAAACAATCCACAGAAATTCTATACTTAATCCTTTTTTTGTTCTAAAATGCCTTTTTTCATAACCTTTGTTTGTGGATAAGTTGGTGGATAAAAACAATCCACAGAAAAAACGCCTATCTAAATACTACTACTAAAGACTTTAAATATAATTATATTATATATGAGCATTATATATCGGTTGATAAAAGAAAAGAAGATAGAGAAAACCCCTGTTTGGATGATGAGACAAGCGGGAAGATATTTACCTGAATATATGAAGATCAGAAACTCTTCGAAAAACTTTTTAGAAATGTGCTATTCACCAGAATTAGCCTCTGAAATAACCTTACAGCCTATACGTAGATTTGATTTTGATATCGCTGTTATCTTTTCAGACATTCTACTTATACCCCAAGCTCTAGGAACAGATCTAGATTTTGTTAGAGATAAGGGTCCAGTACTAACAAAAACAGATCTAAGCACAGAAGAAGGAATAAAGAAACTTAGTGCAGACAACGTCTTAAAGAAGCTAAGCCCTGTTTACGAGGCAATAAGTCTAACAAGGAAGCGCTTAGACAAAGAGAAAGATTTAGTTGGGTTTGTAGGGGCTCCATGGACGCTATTTTCCTATATGATAGAAGGATCAGGAAGCAAAAACTTTGAACTACCCCCAAAGAACTCCAAGGCTCTATTTGAGATACTAACAGAAGCTGTCTCTAAACACCTGGTTGCTCAAATAGAAGCAGGGGCAACAGTTGTTCAGATTTTTGACTCTTGGTCTGGAGAAATCTCCACAGATAAATATGATGAATTTGTGATAGAGCCTACAAGAAAAATTGTTGAATATGTAAAATCGAAGCATAAAGATATACCTATAATTGGCTTTCCAAGAGGTTCTAATTTTAAATATGAAAAATACGCAGAAAAAACCGGTGTGGATATTTTGGGGATAGATCAAGAGGTTCCCTTAGAATGGGCAAAAGAAAGGCTATCAGACAAAGTAGTTCTTCAGGGAAACCTAAACCCTTTTGTGCTTTTAGAGGGAGGAGACCGCATGAGAGAAGAGACAGAGAAAATTCTGCGCAGCTTTGGGGAGGGGAGTTTCATATTTAACCTTGGAAGGGGGATCTTGAAATACACTCCTATAGAAAACGTAGAAAAGATGATTAAAATTATCCGAGGATAGAATGAAAAAAACTGCTGTTATTCTTTTTAACCTAGGTGGCCCAGAGAAGCTATCGGACGTAAGGCCTTTTTTATTCAATTTGTTTTCAGACAAAGCAATCATACCTCTTCCAAACCCACTTAGATGGTGTCTGGCAAAAATAATTTCAACTTTCAGAAATAAAAAAACAAAATCTATATATAAGCAGATGGGAGGAGGGTCTCCACTGCTAAGGCTAACGCAAGACCAAGCACAAAAGCTCTGGAGAGCAAGCTAGGAAAGGGGTTTAAAACCTTTGTTTCTATGAGATACTGGAGCCCTTTATCTTCAGAGGTTACAAGAAAAGTAAAAGAATATGCCCCAGACGAGGTGCTTTTTATTCCTCTATACCCTCAATTTTCTACCACAACCACAGAGTCCTCTTTTAAGGATTTTTATGGAGCTATGCAGAAAAGGAAAATAGGGGCAAAAGTAAAGGCGCTGTGCTGCTTTTTTGAAAACGAACGGTTTTTGAGGTCCCATAGAGATCAAATCATCAAAGAGATAAAAAAAACAAAAAGCGCAAAGAAGGTAATCTTGTTTTCGGCTCACGGGCTTCCTCTTTCGGTTATTGAGAAAGGAGACCCATACCAATATCAGGTAGAAAAAACCGTAGAAAAGATAATGGATCACGCATCTTTGAAAAACATACGAAAAGTGATTTGTTATCAAAGCAAGGTTGGGCCCAAAAAATGGCTAGAGCCATCAACGGAAGAGGAGATTAAAAAGGCCGGCGATTTGAAAGAGATGTGTTTAAAATTGTCTAAAGAAGAGGCCAAAAAGAAATACAAGGTGTTTTCTAGCGAAGAGAAGAGGCTGTGTTTAAAGAAGTTTTGTAGGTGTATAAATTCAGATGATAGATGAATATTACGAATGGATAAAAGCATTGCATGTTGTGTCTATGGTTGCGTGGATGGCAGGCATGTTTTACTTGCCAAGGCTGTATATTTACCACACCGAGGCAGCAAAAGGGTCGGATAAGGACAAAACCTTTCAGATTATGGAAAGGCGTCTTTTGAGAGTTATAATGAACCCCGCTTTGATTTTGGCTTTTTTAACCGGTCTATCTTTGGCTTATATATATGGGTTTGCCGCTCTTGGGCCCTGGTTCCACGTGAAGTTCCTTCTTGTTTTGATTCTTATGGGTATGCACGGATTTTTGGCAAAATGGAGAGTAGACTTCAGGTTTGCTCGAAACAAAAAGACCTCTTTCTTTTTTAAAGTTTTTAACGAAACCATAACCGTGATATTCATTTTGATTGTCATAATGGTCATAGTTAAGCCCTTTGAGGGGTAGGGATCTTCTTGACGCGTTGCTTTGTTTGTGTTAGGGTGGTGGCGCTCTTCATGAGCAAGTCAAAATTTTTCCACTATTCTGAAGACTAGAGAAGTTGATTTTTTATAATATAATTACAGGGGAGCCAGACGCTAGTTCAGAGAAAAAAAACCAAGAAAAGAAATATACCAACAACAATACCAACAACAAAAGAAGGGATAGAAGGCCAAACAGAAGCTTTTCTAAGCAGGATAGGCACGAAGACATTCCTGAGATTGACCCTTCAAAGTTGATAAGCCTAAAAGATCTTAAGTTAAAGAACCCAGCAGATCTCATGGAGATAGCAGAAGAGCACGGCGTTGAGAGTCCGGGCGGAATGCTTAAGCATGATGTTATTTTTTCTATTCTAAAAAAAGTATCAGAGAAAGGCGGAGGTTTCTTGGGAGAGGGAGTTTTAGAGGTTTTGCAAGACGGCTTCGGTTTCTTGAGATCTCCAGAAGCAAACTACTTAGCTGGTCCAGACGATATATATGTTTCTCCTAACCAAATCAGAAAATTTGCTTTTTGCGTACAGGAGATACTGTAAAGGGGCAAATTAGAGCTCCTAAGCAAGGGGAAAGATACTTTGCTCTGTTGAAAGTTCAAGAAGTTAATGATGTTGCCCCTGATAAAGCGGGACACAGAGTGAATTTTGATAATTTGACACCTTTGTATCCGGATGAAAGGTTGAAGCTGGAGGTTGAGGGAAGTTCAGATCGTAGCTCAAGAATAATAGACTTAGTTTGTCCTTTGGGTAAGGGACAAAGGGCTTTGATTGTTGCGCCTCCGAGGACTGGTAAAACTACTCTTATGCAAAACATAGCTAACTCTTTGGCAAAAAACCACCCTGAGATTGTGCTTATGGTTCTTCTTATTGACGAGCGCCCCGAAGAGGTTACGGACATGGCTAGGTCTGTAAAGGGCGAGGTTGTGAGCTCAACATTTGATGAGACGGCTGTAAGGCATGTTCAGCTTGCTGAAATTGTGATCGAGAAAGCAAAAAGGTTAGTTGAGCAGAAGAAAGATGTTGTTATTTTGCTTGATAATATAACAAGGCTTGCGCGTGCTTATAACACAGTTGTTCCTTCCTCTGGTAAGGTTCTTTCCGGTGGTGTTGATTCTAACGCGTTGCAAAGGCCAAAAAGGTTCCTTGGGGCTGCGAGAAACATAGAGCACGGAGGTTCTTTGACTATAATTGCGACGGCTCTTGTGGAAACGGGTTCTAGAATGGATGAGGTTATCTTTGAGGAGTTCAAGGGCACTGGTAATGCAGAAATTATTTTAGATAGGAAAATATCTGACAAAGGTGTGTTCCCTGCTATTGATGTTACTAAGTCTGGTACAAGAAAAGAAGAATTGTTGTACGACAAAGCAACTTTATCTAAGATATGGATGCTTAGAAGGATCTTAATGCCTATGGGTGGAGTGGATGCTATGGACTTTTTAAATAGCAAATTAAAATCCACCAAGGATAATGAGGCCTTCTTTAATTCGATGAATTCATAAAAAACAAAAACCGGAGAGTTAAATGAAAAAAAAGATATCTTTGATCGGCGCTGGGAATATAGGCGGAACCATGGCTCATGTTTTGAGCTCTAGGGGATATGCAGATGTTGTGTTATTTGACATAGCAGAAGGGTTGCCCCAAGGAAAGGCTTTGGATCTAGTACAAAGTGCAGCAGCAGAAGGCAGGGATGCCTCTGTGAGGGGAACGAATTCTTATGAGGATATAAAGAATTCAGACGTAATAATAATTACAGCGGGTATAGCAAGGAAGCCGGGAATGAGCAGGGATGATTTGCTATCTACTAATGCTGGGGTGTAATGAAATCTGTTGCGGAGAATATAAAAAAACATTCTCCAGATGCTTTTGTGGTTGTTGTTACAAATCCTTTGGACGCCATGGTTGCTGTAATGCAAAAAGAGTCTGGGATTGATTCAAAGAAGGTTGTTGGTATGGCGGGTGTTTTAGACACATCCCGATATAATTCTTTTATTGCAGAAGAGCTTGGTGTTTCCGCGAAAGATGTGAAGAGCATAGTTCTTGGAGGACACGGGGATACAATGGTGCCTCTAAATGGGCTGACAACGGTGGGCTCTGTCCCATTGTCTGAATTAATGAGCAAAGAAAAAATAGATGCAATTACAGAGAGAACCAGGAAAGGGGGGGCTGAAATCGTTGGGCTCTTGAAAACTGGGTCTGCTTTTTATGCTCCTGCGGTTTCTGCTATAGAAATGGCGGAAAGCTACATGTTTGACAGAAAAAGACTATTGCCTTGCGCTGCGCGTTTAAGCGGGGAGAATACGGGGAAGAGGGGTTTTATGTCGGGGTTCCTGTAATAATTGGTAGCCAGGGAGTTGAAAAGATTATAGAATTAAAGCTGAACGAAGAAGAAAAGAAGTCTTTTCAAAAGTCAGTTAGTGCTGTAAAAGACTTGCTAAAGAATTTAGATTTATAGAAACTTTATGAATATTCACGAATACCAAGCAAAGGAAGTTTTGCGTAAATACGGTGTGCCGGTGCCTGAGGGCAATATCGCTTTAAATCCAAAAGAAATAGAAAAAGCTGCTGAGCTTGATGCCAAAGTTTTGGTTGTCAAGGCTCAGATCCATGCAGGAGGCCGAGGGAAGGCTGGTGGAGTAAAGATAGCTAAAACAAAATCTGAAGCAATAAAATATGCTGAAGAGATGTTTGGCAAGGTTTTGGTTACTCATCAAACAGGCCCAGAGGGTCAAAAAGTTGGCAGAGTTTATATAGAAAGCGGATCTAATATCAGCAAAGAATACTATGTAAGCATTGTGTTAGATAGAGCTACGTCTGTTCCTGTGTTTATTGTTTCTACCGAAGGTGGGATGGACATTGAGGAGGTGGCCGAAGAGGCTCCTGAGAAAATTACAAAAGTTCAAATAAAAAACGGAGAGATGTTTGGTTTCCATGCAAGGCAAATGGGTTTTGCGTTGGGCTTTAGCGGTGATTTGTTGAAGAAATTCATTAAGGTGGCTTCAGGGTTATACAAAGTCTTTGTTGGGCTGGATTGCGATCAGGTGGAGGTTAACCCTCTTGTTGTGACTGAAGAAGGCGAAGTTGTGGCTTTGGATGCAAAGGTGAGTTTTGATGAGAATTCTTTGTATAAGCATAAAGAATTGCTTGAATATTTAGATGAAGCTGAGGAAGATCCCCTTGAGCTAAGGGCAAAAGAGAACGAGCTTAGCTATGTAAAAATGGATGGTAACATAGGTTGTATGGTAAACGGAGCTGGTCTTGCAATGGCAACTATGGATATTATAAAATATTATGGAGCGGAGCCTGCAAATTTCCTTGATGTTGGTGGTGGCGCAACTAAAGAAAGAGTTTCGGAGGCTTTTAAAATAATCTTGTCTGATAAAAATGTGAAAGCTATCTTGGTAAATATTTTTGGAGGAATTATGAAATGTGACATCATTGCAGAGGGTATTATTGCTGCGGTGAAGGAGATCGGAGTAAAGATTCCTTTGGTTGTAAGGCTTGCCGGAACAAATTTCGAGCTTGGTAAAAAGTTGCTCGATGAATCTGGTTTGAAGATTGTAGCTGCTGATGATTTAGATGACGCTGCTCAAAAGGCAGTAAAAGCAATAGAGAGTTAATATGTCTGTACTAATTAATAAGAACACAAAAGTAATTTGTCAGGGATTCACGGGGTCCCAGGGAACGTTTCACTCTACTCAGGCAATTGAGTATGGAACAAAGATGGTTGGTGGAGTTACTCCTGGTAAAGGAGGAATGAATCATTTGGGCTTGCCGGTGTTTAACACTGTGGTTGAAGCTAAAGAAAGAACTGGAGCGAATGCTTCTGTTATATATGTTCCCCCTCCATTTGCTGCGGATTCAATTATGGAAGCAATTGAAGCAGAGATGGAATTGGTGATATGTATCACGGAAGGTATTCCTGTCATGGACATGGTAAAGGTTAAAAGTGCATTGAAAAAATCAAAAACCAGGTTGATAGGCCCTAACTGCCCTGGTGTAATTACTCCAGGAGATTTTGTAAAATAGGAATTATGCCTGGATATATACATAAGCCTGGTGAAGTAGGGATTGTTTCTAGATCTGGAACGTTGACATATGAGGCTGTTGCACAAACAACAAGTGTTGGCTTAGGTCAGTCTACTTGTATCGGAATAGGAGGTGACCCTGTTAACGGAACAAACTTCATAGATTGTATAGAGATGTTCTTAGAAGACGATCAAACAAAATACATCGTTATGATTGGTGAAATAGGTGGAACCGCGGAAGAAGAGGCGGCTGACTTTATTAAGCATCATAAAGTGAAAAAGCCAGTTGTGGCATTTATCGCAGGTATAACAGCTCCTCCAGGAAAAAGAATGGGACATGCTGGCGCTATAATATCTGGTGGAACTGGTGGCGCTGAAGACAAACTAGAGGCCTTAAGATCTGCGGGTGCACATATTTCTCCTACGCCGGCAGCAATTGGAGAGACGGTGTCTAAAATTGTAAAGGGGTAGACATGAAGGATAGCGAGACTCTTTCAAAGCAATTTTCTCAGTTGTTTAGTTTGAACGGTGTCTTTGTAGAAGAGCTATACAACCAATATCTAGAAGATCCTGCGTCTGTTGATCAAACATGGCAGCGTTTCTTTGAGTCTTTAGAAGAAGGAAAGAGATTTGTAAGAGCTCCGTCCTGGCTTCATTACGAAAATAAAATTTTACATGTTTCACGTGAAACATCTCAAGAAACCCCAAAAGCCAAATCTGATAAAGTTAGCGATATTTCAGGAAAGATGTCATCTTTTGTTAGGGAGTACCGTGAAAGGGGGCATAATTTGGCCTCGATAGACCCTCTTGGAATAGAGGAAATACCACAAAAAGAAGACCTTCGCTTGGATTTAAAAAGTTTTGGTATCTATCCGCAAGATATGAAATCTTCTGTTACATTGTCATCTGAGATATGCGGCATAGACAGCGCTTCTGTTGAAGATATTGTTAAGATGACAGAAGAAATATATTCGAAAAACATCGGGTATGAATTTTCTCATATAGATAATTTCAGTGAAAAAGATTGGCTTAAAGATAGAATAGAGAATTTTGACAAAGAAAATGCCATCTCTTTGGAAGAGAAAAAAGAAATTCTAAGTGCCTTGGTGCAGGTAGAAACTTTCGAGCAATTTCTTCAAATGAGATTCCCTGGGGCAAAAAGATTCTCTATAGAAGGGGCAGATAATGTAATAGTTGCTACCCGTAAAATCATTAGAACCTTAGTTGATGAAGGAGTTGAGGAGGTGGTGTTAGGCATGCCTCATAGAGGGCGACTTAGCATTCTAACAAAAGTTCTAAACAAGCCTTACAAGGCAATGCTATCAGAGTTCCAAGGGAACTTAGCTCATCCAGAATCTTTGGATATATCAGGCGATGTCAAATACCATCTTGGTTCTTCTAGTGATTTAAAATTTTCAAATGGCAAGAAAGTTCACATGTCTTTGGTTGCAAACCCTTCTCATCTTGAAGCGGTTAACCCTGTTGTGGTGGGTAAGGTAAGAGCAAAGCAGGATTATTTGGGAGATGCGGATAGAAAAAAAGTAGCGGGTGTTTTGTTTCATGGCGATGCAGCATTTGCTGGGCAGGGAGTAGTAATGGAATCCTTTATGTTAAGTGAGACAGAGGGCTACAATGCTGGAGGAACTATACATGTTGTGGTGAATAACCAAGTTGGTTTTACGGCCACTGGTAAAGAGATACATAAAGGAAGATATACAACAGAGGTAGCTAAGATAGTTAAGGCGCCAATCTTCCATGTTAATGGTAATTGCGCTGAAGATGTTGCAAAGGTTGCTGTGATAGCTGCGCAATATCGGAATAAGTATAAGAAAGATGTTGTGATAGACTTAGTTTGTTATCGTTTGCATGGGCATAATGAGATAGATGAGCCAAGATTTACTCAACCGACAATGTATAAAAAGGTATCTGAACAGGAAACGCCAGCAAAAATCTATTTTGACAAGCTTGTTGGAGAAGGGGTTGTTGATGCTTCTTACTATTCTTCAGCCAAAGCGGAATATAAAAAATTCTTGGATAAGGCATTGAAGGATGCTGAAAAATATAAGCCTGAGAAAGAGGAGTGGTTTGAGGGGCTTTGGAAAGACTTCATGCATTATTCAGAAGGAAAATCAGAAGATAAAAACACAGGAGTTCCAGCAGGAAAACTGCAGGAGCTGGGCAAAAAAATAGTAACAATTCCTAGTAATTTTATCAAAGCTCATAAAATAGTTGTAAGAGGTTATGCAAAAAGGGAAAAAGATATTTTCTCAGGAGAGAATATTGATTGGGCAACCGCAGAAAGCTTAGCTTTTGCAACGCTTGTTTCTGAGGGTACTAAAGTAAGGCTTTCCGGGCAAGATTGCAAAAGAGGAACTTTTTCTCAAAGGCATAGTGTTGTGAAGGACCAAGAATCCGGTGAGGAGTTTGTTGGATTAAATAATATCTCAAAAGATCAGGCAAATTTTGAAGTGATAAATAGCTTCCTGTCGGAATATGGAGTTATGGGGTTTGAGTATGGATATAGTATTACTGATCCTAATGCGCTTGTCCTATGGGAAGGACAATTTGGTGACTTTTCTAACGGAGCACAAATAATTATAGATCAATTTATCTCTTCAGCAGAAACTAAATGGATGAGAGCAAGTGGTTTGGTTCTGTTGCTGCCTCATGGTTATGAAGGACAGGGCCCCGAGCATAGCTCCGCAAGGCTAGAAAGATATCTGCAGCTATGTGCTGAAAACAACATGCAAGTTGTGAACTGCACAACGCCTGCAAACTATTTCCACGTATTACGTAGGCAGATTCATAGAAATTATAGGAAGCCTTTGATAGTAATGACCCCTAAATCATTGCTAAGAAATACTGGGCGGCAGTTTCGTCAATAGAAGATTTTGATGAAGGAACATCTTTTGCTCCTATTCTAGGAGATGGTAGAAATGCTCATGATAGCGCGAAGAGGTTGATATTATGTAGTGGGAAGGTATACTATGATCTTATGGAATCTCTTTCTAAGGAAAAAAAGAGTAATGTTGCAATCATAAGAATTGAGCAATATTACCCCTTCCCCCTGAGAAAAGTTTATTAGCTGAGATGAAGAAGTATAAAAAAGCTAAAGAGGTTGTGTGGTGCCAGGAAGAGCCTAGAAATATGGGTGCGTGGTACTTCATTAGGCCAAAGATACAGAAAATGATGAAAGACTTAAAAATAAAAGAAGAATTAGAATATGTAGGGAGAGACTATTCTGCATCAACTGCAGCAGGATATTCTTCAATGCATCAAAGAAAGCAGAAAGAAATAATCAAAAACGCGCTAAATTAACAGAGGTTTGTTATGAGTGAAATAAAAGTCCCACCGTTAGGAGAATCAGTTACAGAAGCTACTGTTGGTAGTTGGCATAAGAAACAAGGAGAGGCAGTATCGGCGGATGAGCTTTTAGTGGAGCTTGAAACGGATAAGATTACTCTAGAGGTTACAGCAGAAGCAGATGGTGTGTTGGAATATCAATCTCTGCGCAAGAAGGTGCTACAGTAAAAGTTGGTGATTTATTAGGAAGTGTTAAAGCGGGACCTGCTTCAGCAAAGCCTATGGATAACTCTAAAGGAGAAATAAAAGAAGAGGAAGCCCCAAAAGTAGAATCTAAAGATACGCAAAAAGGAGAGAAAGATAATCTTTCTCCTGCAACTAGAAAAATGGCTGCAGATAAAGGAATAGATACAAGTAAAGTAGAAGGAAGTGGAAAAGATGGTCGCGTTACTAAAGGTGATCTTCTTGGTAGCCAATCTGAACCTACAAGTGGTGCCGAAATTCCAGCGGAAGATGCAAGGGGAGAAGAGAGAGTGAAGATGTCTCGTTTGAGACAACGTATTGCGGAAAGATTGAAAGAATCACAAAACACAGCTGCAATTTTAACTACCTTTAACGAGGTGGATCTTACTAAAGTTATGAATTTGCGTAGCAGGTACAAAGATGAATTTGTGAAGAAGCATAATGTGAAATTAGGGTTTATGTCGTTCTTCGTTAAAGCTGTAGTAGCTGCATTAAAGGATATTCCTATTGTAAATGCAGAAATTAGTGGAGATACTATCATATACAAAAAATATTACGATATAGGAGTTGCTGTAGGATCAGATAAGGGGCTAGTGGTTCCTGTGATCAGAGATGCAGATAAGTTGTCTTTTGCAGGTATAGAATATGAGATATCCATGCTAGCAAAAAAGGCTCGTGATGGAAAATTATCTATGCAAGATTTGACAGGAGGTACATTCTCTGTAACAAATGGTGGGATTTATGGCTCTATGTTATCTACGCCTATAATTAATCCTCCGCAATCCGCTATCTTAGGGATGCATAATATTATAAAAAGAGCAATGGTTGTGGGTGATAAAATAGAGATCAGACCTATGATGTATATCGCTTTGTCTTACGATCACAGAATTATTGACGGAAAAGAAGCCGTGACCTTCTTGTCTAAAATAAAAGAATATGTAGAAGATCCGGAATTATTCTGTTTAGTTACTTAAAAGAGGAGAAAAAATGCAAGAATTTGACGTAGTTGTTATTGGAGGTGGACCAGGAGGTTATGTTGCTGCTATTAAGGCCGCTCAGTTGGGCCTTAAGACTGCGTGTATAGAAAAGCGAGGAGCTTTAGGAGGTACTTGTTTAAATGTAGGTTGTATCCCTTCTAAGGCGCTACTAAATTCCTCTGAGAAATATATAGAAGCTAAATCACATTTAGAGCATTACGGAGTTAAATGTTCGGGTGTGAAGCTAGATTTAGAAACGATGATGTCTAATAAAGGCAAAGTGGTTTCAGACCTTACAAAGGGTATAGAGGGGTTGTTTAAGAAAAACAAAATTTCTTACATCAAGGGCTTAGGTAAAATCATTGAAGCAGAGAAAGTTGCTGTAGTGAATGGCGACAAGATCGAAGAAATAAAAGCGAAGAATATTATCATTGCTACAGGTTCCGAAGTAATGGATCTAAAGGGCATTGAGATCGATGAAGATAAAATAGTTTCTTCTACAGGCGCTCTTTCTTTGAAGAAAGTTCCTAAAAAAATGGTTGTTATAGGAGGAGGGTATATCGGCCTTGAAATGGGTTCTGTGTGGCAAAGGCTTGGTGCAGATGTTGAGGTAGTAGAATATCTCGACCAAATAGTTCCTGCAATGGATGTAGAGATTGCACGCCATCTGCATAAAAATCTTAGCTCTCAAGGCATGAAATTTAAATTAGGCACAAAAGTTGTTTCAGCAATAGCAACTAAATCAGGTGTTGAGATTGAAACAGAGCCATCAAAAGGCGGTAAGAAAGAAAAGCAGAAATGCGACGTTTTATTAGTTGCTATTGGTAGAAAGCCTTATACAGAAAATCTAGGTTGTGAGAATGTAGAGATAGAGCTAGATGAAAGAGGTAGAATACCTGTAGATATCTATTTCAGAACTAAAGTAAAAAATATTTATGCAATAGGGGATGTTATTATAGGTCCTATGTTAGCGCATAAAGCGGAAGAAGAAGGAGTGGCTGTTGCTGAATTGATCTCTGGCCAATCAGGTCATGTGAATTATAAGACTATACCTAGTGTTATTTATACCTATCCTGAAGTTGCTTCTGTTGGGGGAAGAAGAATTAAAAGCAGAGGGTACGGAATATTCTGCTGGTAAATTTCCATTCATGGCTAATAGTAGAGCAAGGGCAGTTGGAACAACTGAAGGAATGGTAAAAATTCTTGCATGCAAAAAAACTGATTTGGTATTAGGAGTACATATTATTGGCCCTGATGCAGGAACAATGATAGCAGAGGCTGTGCTTGCTATGGAGTATTTTGCATCATCAGAAGATATTGCTAGAACATGTCACGCGCATCCTACTCTGAACGAAGCAATCAAAGAAGCTGCACTAGCAGTGTCAGGTAAAGCTCTGCATATTTAAAGAAGAGCCTTTACTTTCTTCCCCATATTGATCTTGAAGGCGCACTATGTCGTCTTCACCTACATAAGAACCGATTTGTACCTCTATAAACTCTAATGGATTATCTGATTTATTCTCTATCATGTGAACTTCATTATGAGGTATGTAGACAGATTCATCCTGATTTAGTTCAAATTCTTTTTTTCCTTTTGTAACGCTTCCTATTCCTTTTGTAATAACCCAATGCTCTGCTCTTTTATTATGATATTGCAAAGAGATCTTACTCTTAGGATATAGGTGAATTATTTTGACTCTATGAGTCTCTGTAATAAGAAGGTCTGTAAAATATCCCCATGGTCTATAAGTTGTATTAGATTTTTTAATAATCTCACTATTCTTGTTCTTGAAATGGTTATAAATAGTTTTTACCTGACTAGAGCTATCTTTTTGCATAACCAGCAGTGCATCTTCCGTGTCTATAATAGATAGGTTTTCTACATCATTTAAAACTATATGCTTATCAGATTTACAGTAAACTAAGCAGTTTTTTGCATTAAAAGCAGTGACATTCCCTCCGATAAGCGCATTGTTATCCTGGTCTTTGTCAAAATAGTCATATATTGAATTCCACGCACCTAAATCATGCCAAGTGATTTTTAAAGGAGTTACACAAGCATATTTTGTTTTTTCCATAACAGCATAATCTATGGAGATATTTTCGCATTTACTAAAAATTTCAGGGTTTGGGCTCATATAGTTGAAAGAAGATAATGGCTTCTCCAGAGATAATTTTGTTGCGAAGAAAGTCTCAGGTAAGAATTTTTCTAACTCATTTAAGTATGCTTGTGAGGTAAATAAAAAGATTCCGGAATTCCAAAAATACTGACCTGAATTTATATATTCTTGAGCAATAGTTTTTTTTGGTTTCTCAGTAAAGTTCTCTACCGTAAAAGATGAGCTTGAATTGCTTTCTCCTTTTTTGATATATCCGTATTCAGAGGAGGGAGAGGTTGGCTCTATGCCAAAAGTCATAAGATTTTTGCCTATAGTAAGAGATGCCTTTTTAACTGTATCCACAAATGTTTTCACTTCCTTAATTGCGTGATCTGCAGGCATAATTAATAGGGGTTTATTCGCTTCAAGATTATTGCTCGCATAATGGGATGCAAGAGCTATTGCTGATGCTGTGTTTTTCTGCTCTGGTTCTGTAATAATACATTCAGGCTTTATCTCTATATCTTTTAGCTGAGCAGAAATTTTAAATTTATGCAGCTCACTGCATATAATTAGAGGAGCAGAAAAATATTCTTTCTCAGATGCCCTCATTACGGTTTTTTGGAAAAGGCTTAAATCTCCGTCTATTTTTAAAAATTGCTTTGGGTTGTTTTCTCTAGATACAGGCCATAACCCCTGCTTCCAATTCCACCACACAAAATTACAGGGATAATTTTCATACTAGACTCTTTATGAGATCTGCCATTTTTTTAGACATTATGTCTGAAGTAAACATTTTTTCAAAGCGTTTTCTGGCATTCTTACCCATGGTTTCTGCCATCTCTCTATTGGATAGCAGTAAAGCCAGGCCTTTTTTTATAGATTCTACATTTGGCTCAGCTACTATTCCCGTCAAAGAATCTATATTAATATAGTCTGTTCCAGAACCAATCTTGCAGGATAATAGAGGCTTTGAAAACATAGCTCCTTCTATTAAAGAAAGCCCATATGCCTCAGACTGTAGGTGCGAAGGTAGAACAAGCGCGTAACATGCATTAATGTAATTTACTTTTTCTCCGTCATCTAGCTGCCCTAGGAAATACACGTTTTGTAGGTCTAGTTTTTTGCAGAGTTCTTTTAGTTTTTGTTCTTCCTTCCCCTTTCCCAAGATCAAAAGATTTGTAGGTAGATCTTTTACTGCTTCTAGTAGTAAGTGTAGTCCTTTATAATATCTCAATTGTCCAACAAACAAGGTAAAGTTATTTCCATATATTTTTGTTGGATCTGGGAGCATTTATCAATGTCTGGTTTCTGATAATGTTTTTCATTAATGCCGTGAGGTATCACAGTGACTTTTTGCTTGAATTTTTTTAGATTATTACTGGATGCAAGGTAATTCGGAGAAGTTGCAGTGATTCTATCTGCTTTGTGTAGGAAATATTGCTCTAATGGTTTATATAAAGCTTTGATATGTTTTTGCTTCACAATATCAGAATGATAGGTGATTAGCTTTTTTTTATTACTAGATGCCAGTAAAGAGAAAAGGTCACCAAAAGGCCAGGGATAATGGAAGTGGATGATATCTGCCCATTCAGACTCTTTCTTAAAATTGAGCAATAAGCTGAGTGAGGTTGGGCATGAAGCAAAATTAGAAGTTTGTGGATATCTTATTACTTCTATGCCGTCAAAGATATCAACAGATTTAACTTTTTTATTTGTTAAACACAGTACCTTGCACTCTATATTATAGTCTTTTAGATCTCTGGATAGGGAGTGAATAGTATGTTCTACACCACCTTTTGTTTCAGGAAAAAATGTTTTGTAAACTTGTAGAACTTTTATGCGCATTTAGTAGCTCTATCTCTTTGAAGGTTATGTAATAAAAACAAGACTATGGCAGCTGCTATTAAGAAGGATGAAACTGGATATGTTATAGAGATAATAGAAAGTGATAATAACACAACATTACACACAACAATTTTCGTGGCAATTCTACTATGTGAATGCCCTTTTCTTGCCGCTTTTTGGAAAAAATGTTCGGAATGCGCTTCCCAGATTTTTTTTCTCTGAAGCAGTCTTTTGAGAATTGTTAAAGAGCTATCAGCTAGATAAAACATAGGAATAATTAGAGCTGCTGCGTAAAGACCTTGCTTTGCTAGGGTTAGTAAGAGCCACCCACATATCAACCCTAAAGATATACTTCCTACATCTCCCAGGAATATTTTTGCTGGGTGCCAGTTGAATTTTGCAAAGCCTAAAGATGCACCGAGTAACACAATTGATAACACGCGCATACCTTCTGGTAATCCTGGAACTAGGAGGCTTATAATAAAAAAACTAAGTGCAATATGAGCGGCCTCTGATACAGCAGAGCCATCTATACCATCCATAAAATTATAGAAATTTATAAAGAAAAAGAGAGGGATTGCTAAGAATAAATACCCTGGCAGATAGTAAGCCCCGGATGCAATTATCCAAAGAGAGGCTAAAAAAGGCAGTATTTGTATGTCGGGTTTGAATAATTTATAACAGATCATGCAAAATGAAACTGTAAGGATAATGGCTACACCGCCAGCAGTAGGGGTAGATTTTTTATGATTGCTTCTTGAAGTAGGTACATCTATAATTTTCAAAAATCTAGAAGCCTTTAGAGTCAAAAAGGAGAGAGTTAATGACATTAACAAAACTCCAAAAAACGTGTAGAAATATGACATTAACCCTACGAATAAAAATATGACAGCAAGTATAATCTTAAAAGACGCCTATGTAAACGGCATAGATACTAGAGCCAGAGCTGACGGTCTAAAGAAATGGTTTGTTAGCAAAGGGAAGGTGAGAGGTTTCAAGGTTCCTATATTGAGAGGAGTAACTTTCGAAGCTAAGCACGGAGATAAAATTGCTTTTATAGGAAGAAATGGGAGTGGCAAATCTTCTTTATTAAAAGCAATTTGTGGCATATACCCTCTGGATTCTGGTTATCGTAAAGTAGAAGGTTCTATAGCCCCTTTGATTGAATTGGGAATAGGCTTGGACCCTGAATTGTCGGGGTTAAAAAATATCAAAATATCTTTTGCGTATAGAGGTCATCTACGGTTATATAATAAAAAATTAGAAGAAGAGATAATAGATTTTTCCGAATTAGGGGACAAGATACACTTGCCTTTAAAAACATACTCTTCTGGTATGCAAGCAAGGCTGGCATTTTCTTGCACAGTATTTCAAGACCCTGACATCTTGTTATTAGATGAAGTATTATCTGTAGGAGATAAAGGGTTCGTCAAAAAATCTAGTAAACTTATAAAGGAAAGATTTGCAGATGCGCCTATATCTATTATAGTGCACCATTCTATAGAGGCAGTAACAGATTTATGCAATAGATTCATATTAATAGAAGAGGGCAGGATAGTTGCTGAAGGGGGTGCTTCTGAGATTCTTAAAAAATATGAAAAAGAAATTTTAAAGATTTAGATATGGAAAAAAGAGAGATATTAGACAAATATTACTATCTTACCATTTTGACGGTAGCTAAAAACTCAATCACAAGGAGGTATCAGGATTCTTTTCTAGGTTTTTTACCCCCAGATTACTATATACGCTTTGGTTATGCCAAAGATTATGAAATTCCCTTCGGAATCATATGTTCCTTTTTTGATTAGCTCTATGCTTTTTTGGATGTTTCTTAGTAGCGCTATAATTTCTTCATCCTCTGCTTTGACTTCAAATGCTGGAATGATTACCAGGTGTTTGGTCTCTAAAACAATTTTTGTAATTGCGGAGTTAGCTCAGCAGTTTTATTTTTTTGTGGTTTCTTTGACAATAGGGTATGGTTTTTCTTGTTTCGCTTATGGAACATTTCATCCAAATATTATATTTTTGCCATTATATTTAATCCCTGTCTTGATGGCTTTGATTCCTGTGATGATCGTAATATCCTTTATCACAGTTTACATTAAAGACTTAAAAAAGAAGTTATTACTATAGCCATGAATTTTATTTTTTGGGCTACTCCTATAGTGTATCCTATTGAAGTTTTTTCGCCGGACAAGAGATGGCTTTTTTATTTTAACCCTTTCTATGTGATGATTAAACCTATATCCGGGCTTGTTTTTAAAGGAGAGATCCCTTCTTATATGGATACGCTAAGATTAGCGGCATTAGTAGTAATCTCATTCGCGATAAGCTATCCATTATATAGGAAGCTTAGAAAGAATTATATTTTCTACCTATAGTCTTTGTAGGAAAGACTAAACTTAGATGTTGTAATTCTTTTGGAA
>Ga0206124_10000752_pt1 | contig 25979 bp, 33 predicted proteins | sample Helgoland_Spring_3_FD_148671 | JGI IMG/M metagenome (GOLD analysis project Ga0206124, IMG submission 148671) | Pelagic subsurface seawater microbial communities from Kabeltonne, Helgoland, North Sea - Helgoland_Spring_Bloom_20160321_2 | ecosystem: Environmental > Aquatic > Marine > Epipelagic ... | reverse complement strand
GTTCCTTATCGTAAAAGACCAGGACATCTTCGTAAGTTTCAACAATCTATTGAATCTTATTTGAAAGACCAAGATTATGAATTAATCGTGGTTGAACAAAACGATGATTTACCATTTAATCGTGGTAAATTGTTAAATATAGGGTTTCAACAAGCAATCAGAAAACAATGTGATTATGTAGTGTTTCACGATATAGATATGTTGCCTATCAATGTAGATTATTCTTATTCAGATGTTCCAATTCACCTTGCTAACGGATTTACCAATTCCGATAGAGAAATATTCGATACCTATTTCGGTGGTGTAACGATGTTTCCTATTGACTTGTTTAAAAAAGTCAACGGGTATTCCAATGAATATTGGGGTTGGGGATTTGAAGATGATGATTTGTTACTACGATTAACAGAACAAAACATTTTCACCGATACTAAAACTTACGAGGTTCCAAAACTCAACACATCAGGATTATATTTACACGGTGATTATAGTTATGTTGAATGTCCAAATACTATTGAATTAAATAAAGATTTTACTTTACATATATCATTTAAACCAGATGAAATTATTCCCGAATACGATAAAGATTTTGATGAGTATTGTGTATTTAGTATTCCAGGTTGGGACACTACAATTGCATACAATTCATTCAATCGTTATAAATTTGAATATTGGGATAGACAAAAAACTTGTCATCAAATGACATCAAAATATTCTTATCCACAATACACCAACATTACAATCACTTTTGATAAATCCAACAGAACTTTACAAATGTATCAAGACGGAAATCTTGTTGAAGAGCAAAACATTAGAAGAAGTTTTTTAGATACAAAAAAAGCTTGGTTTTATCTTGGATTGGGAGATGATAGAGAAAATGATAGGAAAAGTTTTCGTGGGTTTATTAATGAGTTTGCGTATTGGAACAAACCACTACAACGAAACGAAATACAAGAAATCCACCAATCACAAGGATTTAGTTTATTGAATAGTTATGAACAATACAATAGTTCAAAAAATTTAAAAATTTATTATGATTTCAAACATATCAAATTAGATGAAGATTACAAATACGATACAGGTAAAGTATTGAATTTGGTAACAAATGAATATGAAGCAACATCATATCATTCAATTCCAAAAACCATACAAGATATTCAATCAAAGACCATATCTATTCCCGCCAGAAGACAATCTACATTTGAAATGATTAATCATAAATCCGAAGGATACTTCGAAGGTGGTTGGAAGTCCGAATCAACACGACTAAATCAATTAAGGTTTTATAATGAAATCTTAAACAATGAAACCAATTTGGATTCAGATGGACTTTCTACACTTAAATATAAGAAGATTTCATCAACAAGTCAAGGAAAATATTCATTTATTTCGGTAAAGTTATGAAGTTAGGAGTTTGTATACCATATCGTGATAATGGAGACGGAGTTCGTAAAGGACATCTTGATAAATTAATACCACACTTAGAAGAATTCTTGGGTAAACAAGGTATTGATTTTACTTGTTATGTAGGACACCAAAACGATAATGAAAAGTTTCACAGAAGTGGAACCAAGAATGTTGCATTTCTTGAAGCCAAAAAAGATGGATGTGATTACTTTGCATTCCACGATGTCGATATGTTACCACAGGACGATTGTGATTATTCACACCCAGGTGATACACCAAAACATATTGCTACTTACTTATCTCAATGGGGTTATACTTTAAGAGATAACGAATACTTTGGTGGAGTCGTGATATTCACAGGTGAACAATTTGAAAACATCAACGGATACAATACTGACTATGTTGGTTGGGGTATGGAAGATGATGATTTATATTGGAGATGTGTTCAAAAGGGCTATTATGAACAACCAACTTTTGATATGATTAAACAACGAATGGTTTTATCTTTGGACGGAAAATCCACACATATAAAGATTAATCCTTCAAGAGAACTTAGACGAATTCCTACGGATAGTTTTAAAATTGAAATAATTTGTAAACCCGAAATACCAGAATATGAACCAGAGCATTTAATTGGACAAAATATTAAATATAAAAAGTATCCAATCTTATCAAAAATTGGATATGACTTCGGAATAGATTACAACAACTCAAATGCATTCGCAACATCAATGTGGGATTGGAAAAATCAACACATATATCGTTGGAGTAAAAGATACCAAAACAATTGGACAAAAGTTAGTTTGATACACGATAAAGACAATAAGAAAATCAGCTTTCAAATCAATGACCAAGACTTAGGGGAAAAGTTCGGTATACAACAATCAACTATATCGTATGAAGAAAAACTAAAAAGGTATGGTAATAATTCATTTTGGATTGGTTGCAACGACCCACTTTCTTGGGAAGGACAACGATTCTTCAAGGGTGAAATAGCAGAGGTAAAAATGTGGAATGCTTATGATGATTTAGTATTGCATTACGATATGACTAAATCCATATGTTGTGACCAAGGTTGTCGTAGATGTAAAGGAGATATCGTTAAAGACTTAAGTGAGTTTGGAAATCACGGATTAATTGAAAATCGTAATATTAGATTTTTATACGATAAAGAAGTTATCAAAGATAGTCCAGCACCACATAGACGATATGGAACTATGGAGTGTATGTATCACGACGACGAGGGAATTGTGAACAATCAATTTCAAGGAGACGTAGAACAAACCAGTAAAAATGAAATCTTATACAGAAAGAAAATGCAAAAGGGTGAAGTCAATATCGATAATTCAGGACTAAGACAAATGAAATACAAGATACATAGTATAGATACTATTTATAATAGACATAAGTTAATTAACGTGAGGTTTTAATGTCAGGATACAATGACCAAGTAAAAGAAAATCCATTGTTTCAAGAAACGAAAGAAAAGTTAGATTCAATTGGACCAGGTATGTGTTTAGCAAAGTGGACACAAGTAACTCTACAATTACAAACAGGACACAATCATAGTTGTCACCACCCAAGAACACACAAGATTTCAGAAAAGGAAATCGCAAGAAATCCAAGTGCTCTACACAATACACAATATAAAAAACTTCGTAGACGAGAAATGTTGACTGGTAAGAGACCAGCTGAATGTGATTATTGTTGGGGTGTAGAGGATAATTCAGATAGATTTAGTGATAGGATATTCAAATCAAATGAAAGTTGGTCTAAACCACACTTTGATGAAATTGTAAATCAAGATTGGAGAGAGAATATAAATCCAAGATATGTGGAGGTAGCATTCTCAAACGCTTGTAATTTTAAATGTAGTTATTGTGGACCACCTTATTCATCTACTTGGATGCAAGAGATAAAAAAACACGGAGGATATCCAACATCAGATAGATTTAATTCTATGGAAGGTATGGAAGCAGAAAACAAAGTTCCAATACTACACACGGAACCAAATCCATATGTAAAGGCATTTTGGAAATGGTGGCCAGAACTATATAGAGATTTACATACATTTAGAATAACGGGTGGAGAACCTTTGTTGTCAAAAGATACTTGGAAAGTATTAGATTATATTATAGAGGAACCTAACCCTAATAAAGATTTACAATTGGCAATAAATTCTAATCTTGGAATACCAGATGAGTTAATTGATAAATTTATTGAAAAAATCAATAAAATAGAGGACGAAGATAGAGTAAAAGAATTTATTATATTTACATCAGTTGATACTTGGGGTAAACAAGCAGAGTATATTCGTAATGGATTAGAGTTTAATCGTTTTTGGGATAATATGAACAAAATATTAGAAAAGTGTCCAAGAGTAAATTTAACCATTATGTCAACATACAATGCATTATCAGTTCCCAACTACGATAAGTTAATCAGAGGAGTTTATGATTTAAAAACAACATATGGTTCTAACGATAGATATTGGAATTCAGCAGTATTTTTAGATTCAAGTTATTTAAGATACCCAAGTCATCAAACTGTACAAGTTTTACCAAAAGAAATGTCTAATTTAATATACAAACAAACACAACTTACTGAATACTTCGCAACACCAAACTTTGAAACAAGGTTAATTGGATATTCGGATATTGAAGTTCAAAAACTAAAGAGAATATATGACTGGATGATTTCTACCGATTACGATAAAATTACACCACAAAGACAAAACTTTTACAGAATGTTTTCTGAACACGATAAAAGACGAGGAACAGATTTTTGTAAAACTTTTCCAGAATTAGAACAATTTTATATGGAGTGTAAAGACTTATGTTAAGAATTAAAGAAAAACAACCATATTATGTTTTACCAACTCAAAGGTATGACTTAACAACATTACCACCTTCAAAAGTAATGCAAGAAGATTTCACATTTTTTATCAAATTTAATAAAGAGGGAAAGGTTCAACATACAGAAACACCTTCAGCAATTATGATGAGACCAGGTATGCATTATGGTTTAAGTTATAATCAACAATCTGGTCATATTCAATGGGAGTTTTGGACAAAGGTTGAAGATGAAGCTAAACACGACTTTGTAACATTCTTTACAGAACCATATTCATTAGAACAAGAATGGACATTTATAGTTAGACATAATTTAGATAAAAAATCTTTTGAGATGACCTTGATAAATCCAGAGGGAGAAACTTTAACACAAGTAAGAGAATATGAAGGTGTGTTGTGGGAATATTCTGGAACACCTTATAACTTTGGTTGTGGTAACTACTTTAAAATGGTAGATGAATCACATTACTTTTGGGGAAATTATGCAATACATCAAACTTTTTTACTCAATACTTCAAAGTTTGATACTGATATATTGTTAAAGTTTAATGAAGACAATAAAGATGTTATAACAACTTTAAAAAAACCAATAGATAATTTGGTTTTTTATTTTAACTTTAATGAACAGAATCATTACAAGGTTTGGGATTTGTCAGGACACTGCAATTTTTTAATGAAAAATATAGATGTAGGTAAAGAATGATATTAATATCACATAGAGGAAATATAAATGGACCAAATCCTGAAATGGAAAACAATCCAGAATATATACAAAAAGCATTAGACTTAGGTTATGATGTTGAGGTTGATGTGTGGGGAACCAAATATGGTGCTTGGTATTTAGGACACGACGGACCAGAATACCTTATTGATGTTAAGTTTTTAAGGCAAAAAGGATTATGGTGTCACGCAAAAGAAATTAGGTCATTTTATCGTATGACGGAAGACCCAAACATACATTGTTTTGCACACGATACAGACTTTGCTGCACTAACATCAGAAGGTTATTTTTGGACAAGTTGGTCTTATCAAATGACTAAGAAAAGTATTTGTGTTATGCCACCATTGGGAAAAGATATACCGAACTATGTGGCAGGAGTTTGTTCAGATTATATTGAGAGGTACAAATGAAAGTAATGTATTGTGATGGTTGTAGTTGGACGGGTGGACACGATATAGACCCAAAGTTAGAGGAACAAGGAATAACTTTTGTTAATCATCCGGACAATGATTCATACAGATTACCAACACTTTGGCCATACAAATTAGGACAATTGTTTGATGTTGATATCATCAACAATGGAGTAGCAGGAAGCTCTAATGACGGAATAGTTCGTAGAACTCTTAGAGAAGTAAAAAACTTATTATCAGAACATAGAGCAAAAGACATATATGTAGTGATTGGTTGGACTTCACCAGAAAGAAAAGATTTTTTTTATCGTAATAATAAAGTAGCTGCTTGGGATACACTTTATCCTAATCAAACTGAATACTACCACCCAGATAATGATGTACAAAAATTTTGGGAAATTTATGTTCAAAAGTATTGGAATGAAGAAGAGTATTTAGAACGATACTTACAACAGGTTATATTTTTACATTTATTTTTAAAAGACCTTGGAGTAAAACATTTGTTTTTTGACGCTTTTTACGAAACTCAAAAATCAAATTCACCTAATATTTTAAACTCAATTGAAGTAGATGATATTATAAGAAACAATAGTTATGATAAAATGGGACATTATTATTTAGTTAATTACTTTAATTCAATAAGACAGGATATATTCACACCAATTTCTTTTAGAAACTTTTTACTACAAAAAGGAAGAATAAAGTTTGGAGAAAATTTGTTTAGTACAAAAGATTACCACCCAACAGAAAAAGCACAACATCTTTGGGCAAAAAAAATAAAATTAAGAATAAAGAGAGACATTTATGGATAATTTTCAATTATATGATAAATCAAAAAAAGGAACAATAATAATTTCACACTATCGTTCAGGAGGGACACAATTACTTTTAACTTTGACTGAGATGTTAGAGGAGAGTGGAATAAAGGTATCTAATTTCAGAGAGATAAATTTTGATACAATGTCTGGTAAATCTTATTTGAAGCAAACGAAAGAGATGATGAAGCATACAAATTATGCAACTATCTTGTTAAACAACTCTTTGGTTATAAGTAATTTTTACAATCAAGGTTATTTTGATAAATTAAATAAAGAGTATAATCTTGTAATATTGGAAAGAAAAGATAAACTAAAATCCTTACTATCTTTACCAGTATGGGAAGAACTCATACATAAGGGACTATATCACAAGAATTGGGAATCGAAATCAGAACAAACACGTGATATGGTAGAGTTTCATAATCACTTACTAAACCATAAACTTGATTGTAGAAAGCTACACCTTGGTTGGGAAAATGATATGTTTAGAAAAAGTGAAGATGGGCATGTCAATGAATATTATTATTTAAATTATTTAATGAAAGCATATCAGGATGAATTAAATATGTTAAAAATACTAAAAGACCAATACAATATCCATACAATATATTATGAGGACTATGAATTTGTTCCTATGAATTTATCAAAATATTATACTGAATTTAGTGAAAAAATAATTAATAGGGTTTTAAATGATTCATATAGTAAAATACCATATGTTCACACTAATTTTATTGATTACTTTGATGAGTATACTCAGAAAGTTTTGAGTGATTGGAACTTTGATGATTAAATTAATCATATTTGATTTGGACGGAGTATTGGTTGATGCGAAAGAAATACATTACAACGCATTAAACCAAGCATTAAAAAACATAGATAAAAAATATGTTATCAATCGTGATGAACATTTATCTCAATATGACGGAAACCCTACGAGAACAAAACTAAAAATGTTATCACAACAAAAAGGTTTACCATATGAATTACACGATAAGGTTTGGGAAGATAAACAGAACTTAACAATACAAATGATTAATGATTTGGAAAAAGACAAACGATTAATATCAGTATTGGAAAGATTAGAACAAGACGGATTTACATTATGTTGTGCAACTAATTCGGTTAGACATAGTGCAATCGTCCAATTAACAAGAAGAGGATTTATTGACCACTTAGAATTTGTATTCACTAACCAAGATGTAGTAAATCCAAAACCTAATACAGTTTTTTATCTAAGATGTATGATTAAAGCAGGAGTTAGTCCAAAAGAAACTATTATATTGGAAGATTCTGAATTAGGAAGAAGAGGTGCAAGAGAAACAGGTTCACCGGTGTTAGAAATAGAAGATTCATCAGATGTCACCTATCGTAAGATACGAAAGTTTATTGACAATGTCAAGTAAAAATTTATATGTAAATGGTTGCAGTTTTACAGCAGGACACGAAATACAAGAGGGACTTACTTGGCCAGAACTTTTATCAAAAAAAATGAATTTAAACTTAATAAACCAATCAGTAAACGGAAACTCTATGTCATCAATAATGTATAATTCAGTAAATCATTTACAAAAATTAAGTAGTGATGATACATTAGTGGTGATTGGACTTACTTGGGAAACCCGAGTTATGTTACAATTTGATAAGTTTATAACTAACATTACTAATACTGATTTAGAAAATAAAAACTCATTGATAAAATTAAGCACCTGGCGAAGAGCATCATCACCATATACTTTTAGTCGAGAAGAAATTGATAATATAAAATCCCAAGTAAATACTCAAGACTACGATAAGGTTTATAATTCATTTGTGGACCACTATGAAACTTTGATTAAATATGACAACAATATTGAGGAAAATCAAATGTTAAAATTGGAAACACAAATACTTTTACTACAATCATTTTTAAATCAAAATAATTTTAATTATAGATTTGTTAATTGGAATCCATATATTAGTAATTCAAAGTTTGAAAATGTTATTTCGTTTGATAAGTCTTGGAAAAATAAATTTATAGATGATACATCACACCCAACAGAAAAAGGTTGTGTAAATATATCGGAGGTTATTTATGATAACATTAATCGATAATTTTAATCAAGTCAGTATGCACGACCCAAGTCAAGAAATAATCAATGTTTACAAACACATACCTGAAATAACAGAACAAGATAATCGTAATCAGACAATATGTAGGCCTTTGTTTAGTCATTCAAGTTTACCAAGTGTGTTGGGATTGGAAGAAGTTGCATATAATAATTTTGACTTTTCTACTGAATTTAGTTATTTTGTTCACGTTCATCACAATCAACCATTATGGGCAAAAAACTTGGATGTAATACCAAATAGGATATTAGAAGAAGTTAGAAAAGGAAATTGTAAATTAATCTTTGACAATACATTAGAGGGTAAATCAATCGAGGGAAATGAATTCTTAAATCCATTTTACGAAAGTATTGATAAACTAAAACTTCCAACAAAAAACATTTATTTCATTACAAACAATCTGATAGCAGAAAAAACACATCAAGAATACCATAGAGCAGATAAAATAAATGTTATATCAGTTATGTGGAATGTATTTGATGTTCAAAGATTAAAACATCAGGGAGATTTACCAAAAAAAGTTTCAGTAGATATGGAATATAAATACAAATTAGTGAATACATTTAAAACAAAACCATTTCTAAAAATCAACAGAACTAATCGTGATGAACGAGATATATTTATGTTGTTTTTAAATTTCGAAAGAATACTTGATAAGTGTTTGGTTAGTTTTCCAACCTTATATAAAGACCAAGACTATCCAAGTCAATTTTACAAATACACACAACAAGAAAACATTAACGATTTAAAGTCAAAACTACCATTTGATATTGATGATACGGACAAAACTAATCACGGACCAGCAGGAATTGGTGAAGGATTTTTTGACGCAGACTTACCATTTAATCCAATACATTATCGTAATTCATTCATCAGTATTGTTATGGGTGCATTTCCATTTGAAACTAATGGTCATCATTTACATAGTTCTACTTTTAATCCTATGTATTGTGGACACCCGATTATACAATTCGCACCATACAAATCATTAGAAACTATGAAACAATATGGATTTAAAACTTTTGATAAATGGTGGGACGAAAGTTATGATGATGAACCAGATGATTGGAAGCGATTACAAATGGTTATGGACTTAGTGTTAAAGTTATCTGATTATGATGATTATAGTTTACTACAAATGTATAAAGAAATGATAAATACTCTACAACACAATATTGACATTATAGAAAACTATGATGTAAAAGCAAATTTATACGATAGGATATTTTAATGAACGAAACATACTATAACGGAAAGTATAATATAATTACACCAGAAATGGATTTAACTACTGAGGGATTTAAAATTAGAAAAAAAGAACTTGATAATGATGAAGTCTTTTCTGGTAATTTAATTTTAAAAAAAGAGTTTAAAGATTTAAATAACGATAAAATATTTTCTCTACCATTAGATGAAAAAGTAATTTATGTTAACAATATAAACTACTCACATATACACGACGAGTGTAGTATTGATGATAGTATCGTTTATTGTGGTTCTTTTGTATTATGGTTATTGACAAACCATCACAGAAATAATGAAACACTCTTTGCAGATATGCGTTCTCATAGAATAGTTCCAAAAATAATATGGGAGTATCTATGAAAATAGCAATTTGTATGAGTGGACAACTTCGTCAATGGGAAATGGCAAAGGTAAATCAAAAGTGGTTTTGGGAAACATCGGGTGTTGAACAAATAGATTATTTTATTCACACTTGGGATTATAGTGGAGATAGAGAAGGTGTATCACAACCATATATTATGCGTGATGTTTCACGGGAAGAATTTGATAAATTGGTTGATTGGTATAAACCAAAAGGTTGTATGTTTGATGATAGAAAACAAGACTTCTTTTACGCTAATGACCATTGGAGTAGTTTGTTTTATAGTTTATCACAATCAATTTTGATGAAGAGAGAATACGAAATAGAAAATGATTTTGAGTACGATTTAGTTATAAAAACAAGACCAGATGTGGTATTTGACCCGAACTATCACTTTAGTTGGGAACACTTAGAAGATAATTTATTTTATACTACACACGGAGGAATAATGGCACACGAGTTTGGTATGTATAATGTAAATGATTGTGTATTTTATTCTAACTCTTATACAATGGACTTGGTAATGGAAATGTATTTTTACAGACAAAGGATGATTGATGGAAGAGATATAGTTAAAAGTAAACTATTTACAGGTTCTATGGGTCCGGGTGTTTTAATGCAGGAATTTTTTAGAGAACACGGAATATCATCACAATCTATACAACCAAATCGTTACACATTTATAGAAACACTTTTAAAACTGGGGTGTCCAGAAAACTTAAACTTACTTGACCATAATGACTTTCATAAAATGGAAAAATACTTTAGGGATTGGTACAACAAATGATAGTCATACAGGGAGAAAGATTTCAGGATTTGTGTGAAACACAGATTAGTAAAGTAGAACATAAACAATTTGAGTCTAATATGCATAGTATTGATGTAGATAATTTTGACTTCACAGATTATAATAATAGTGAATTGGTTTATTGTAATGTTAGTTTAATTAATGAAAAAAAGCCGAAGTTAGCGGAATCAAAATTGTACGAAAAGTTACAATTACTTAAAAATCCATTTAAGTTAGTTTTACACAACGCAGATGATAGTTTTGAGAGAGAACATTTAAAATATTTTGATATACCAAATTGTAAACAAATATTTACACAAAATGTAAATGTTTTGGATTCACGAGTAGAGTTTTTACCAATCGGTATAGCAAATCATTTTTGGGAATGGGGAGATACAAAAAAAGTAATAGATACAATTTTGGAAGATATAGAAAAAACGGACTTAGTATATGCACATTTTACAGAAAGGGATAATAGAGTTGAGTGTTATGATAATGTTAGACGAGAGGGAATACCAATTGTAGAAACAATGGAGTATGAAGATTATTTACAGAAATTAAAATCATATAAGTATTGTGTTTCACCAGAGGGAAATGGAATTGATTGTTATAGAACTTGGGAAGCACTATATATGAAAACTATTCCAATATGTAAAAGAAGTATATTGGTGGAAGAATTCGCAAAAACATTTCCAATATACATTGTTGATGATTGGAAAGATTTAGATGTTAAAGATTTAGAAAAACAATACGATACTTTTAATTGGGACAATTGGTATCAATTAGATTTTGAAACATATTGTAGGAAAGTGGGATTATGAAAAAAGTAATATCATTTGGAGATAGTTTTACTGCAGGACTTGGAACTGACAAATCTTATGAAGAATCCCAATTAGGAAAACATCCAGATTGGGACAACTGGACGGATAAAGAAAAGACAGAAGCAAGACAAAAGGTATCCAAATTTAGAAGAGAAAATTCCTTTACAAAGTTTTTTGCGGATAATTTTAATAGTTCATATATAAATTGTGGTGAAATAGGGTGTAATAATAAAAATATATTAGATTCTATTTTTAGATATGATAGTCAATATGGATTTAAAGATGGTGACTTGGTATTGATTTCATTTACATCATCACTTAGAGATAAAGTTACATTTATACCAGACATTATAAATGATAGTCTTATGGCAGGTATTACTTGGAGTGTTAAAGATATGGTTCAACTAATTGAAGGTTCAACGAGAATAGTTCTTAAAAATGATAATGCAAAACAATATACAGAATTTATGGAATCATATTATCTACCAGACTTTTTGACAAATGTTTATGATGAAAAATATTACGATATATATAATCTAAATTTAGTTCATATGATACAAAGTTTTTTTAAATATAAAAAGGTAAATTACATAATGTTTGACGCATTCGAACCAATGTTTAGAAATGAAATACCAAAACAAATCGATACAACATATTATTGGGAAATTGGTAAAAAAAATATATGGTCTTATTTAAAAGAGTTCAATGACGAAAGATTATATGAAACAGATGAGATTTATTTGACAGTTGATAATGATAGAAATGAAAATGTTCACAAACATCCGAGTCGTAAAGGACACGAGTTATTCACAAAGGAGTTAGTAAAGTTTTATGAAAGTATATATAGGGTTCGATAGTAGACAAAGTTTTATAGAGAAATTTGACAAAGTGGTTAATGCACCATATGAGGTTTGTGAGTATTCAATTAAGAAACACAATCCACATATAGAAGTAGAACCAATCATATTGAGTGAGTTAGTTGATAGAGGTTGTTATTATAGAGATGTGGACCCATTAGCATCAACAGAATTTACTTATAGTAGATTTTTAGTTCCATTTTTAAACAACTATAAAGGAATCGCAGTATTTTGTGATTCAGACTTTTTATGGAATTGTGATGTTGAAGAATTGTTAGAGTTTTATGATGATACTGATGCGGTGTCTTGTGTTCAACACGACTACACACCAAACACTATGACAAAAATGGACGGACTACAACAAACAACATATCCAAGAAAAAATTGGTCGAGTTTGATGATGTTTAATTGTGAACACCCAGATACACAAAAATTATCAGTAGAGGTGGTCAATACTGAAAGTCCAAAATATTTGCATAGAATGTCTTGGGCAAGTTCAATAGGGAGTATCCCATTGACTTATAATTATTTAGAAGGGGATTACGAATATATGGAAAATCCAAAAGTAATACACTTTACAAATGGTGGTCCTTGGCACGAAACTTGGGAAGGGGACTATGGAAACGAATGGTTAGAGGTTTACAATGAAATCACGGGTTAATTATTGGTTTGATACATTCAAACATTTAAATTCTTTTGATATTATTCCATATCAAGATGTTGTTGATTTATACTTAAAAAATCAATCATTATTGGAAGAAATAGGAAAAGAAAAGTTAGGTGGTGATAACGAAAGGCCAATTAATTCAGATGTAGAAAAAGTAGACCACCAAGGATTTTGGGGTGGGTATTCACCAAGATACTTTAACATAGACCCAACAGGTAAAAAAGTTACACAAGCAAAAGCAGATGTTGTATCTATGGATATGACTGGTCTTGGAAAAACTTGGACACATTTTATTTATTTAGAATTACCATATGAATTTTTCAACGAACATCAAGTAGCAGTCCACTCTAATGATGATGTAAGTATTTATAGAAAATTTCTAAATGAACTTGGTGATGAAACAGATTTAGGTAAAGTAAAAAAATTAACTTCCAAGTATGATAAAAATTATTCTAAAACTGGAAACTTTAAAAATTACTTTAGAGTAGTTAAAGATTTAAAATGGAGTCAGGATTTAGAAATAGGACAATATATAACGATTAAAGAAAACGGAATTATCTATCCTATTTGTTTTAATTCTACGACTCACATTTTTAAAAGAGGAACTCATAGGTCATTATTTTTAGCTCACACTAAAAGTGATGTTCCTATTTTTATACAATATCCTAAATTAAATGATAGTGAAATGGTAGAGGATTGGGATATAAAGTTAGAGGGTAATTTTAAAAATAAAAAAATTATGAGATTAAATGTTAAAAACAAAACAATAAAATTTTTATGAAGAGAATAGCTGGAATTATACACGCAAGAAAACAAAGCACAAGGTGTCCTAATAAACATCTAAGACCATTAGGTGATACTACTTTGATTGATATTGCTTTGGAAAAATTAAGTAAATTAAATTTAGATGAAAAGTATTTAGCAGTCTACGACAAAGAACTAAAAGACAAAGTAATTGACGGAGTAAACATACTACATAGAGAATACGATTCAGTCGCACCAGGAAATGCACCACACAATATAATGTATAGACATTTAGAAAATGTTAACTCAGATTACATAGTAAATTTAAATCCTTGTCAACCATTTTTAGAAGTTGATAAATTACAACAAATCATTACATTGTTTAAATACTCAACACTCGACAGTATGATTACGGTAAAGAAAGAAAGAAACTTTTTTTGGGATAAAGATGAAAATCCTATAAACTTTAAACAAAATGACAGGTTATCAACAACATCAGGACCTTGGGTTTACTCAGCAACACACTCATTAGTATTTTACAAAAAACAATATATGTTAGACAATTGGGAATTGTTTCCAAATGAAAAAGGAAATCCAAGACCATTTATTGTAGATTGGTCAGAACAAGAATTGATAGATGTTGATACAGAAACAGATTTTAATTTAGTGGAGTCGTTATGGAAATAAAATATTGGAAACCACACTTTTCAGATTTAGAACAATTTGATACAATTTCTTTATACGAATTATTATATCGTATTGATGCTACACTAAAAGAGTTTGAAAACTATAATCAAGGTTCTTTAATTTGGTATAATGAAGAGTATAAAGATATATCAGAAATGAATGATTTATATAATAAATTTAATAAAGATAATTCAAAAAATCAAGTATGTTTTTCTATGAATAAATCAAAATTAACTAATAAATATACAAGTGAAAAAATTGGTTCAACATCAAACTATCAAAATAGAGATATGTTAATTAAATCACCATTTGAACATCGAGATTTGTATACTGCACATTTTAAACAAATATTGAACAATAAAATAGAATCTGAATATTTATATATAAGTATTCCTAATCAGATTATAGTTGATTATATGGAAAAAACAAATAACGATTGGAGTATGGAAATTCCAAGAAAGTTTATCAGCCAAATAAACGATTGGAATGATTTAAAAGAAATAGAAACAAAAATAGATGAGTTTGATAAAAAGTATTCAAATTGGAATCACGACTTTCCAATCTTGGGATTTAAAAGTGTTTTACAAAATGGGTTATTATTTCCAAATGTAACATTTAACTTAGGAAAAGTATTGGTATCTGGAACACATAGATTATTTATGTGTGGTATGAGTGGTAATGATTATCCAATGTTTATACAAATTCCAAAAGATAAAAGTAGTTTTGTTGTAAAATCTAACAAACCTATTTTTAAAAACAATACTCATTTGATAATGAACATAGACTTAGATAAAAAGCAATACGAATTGTTTTTAGATGACAAAAAGATAGGAGAAGTGAAGGTATGAAGTATGTCATAGATATAGACGGAACTATATGTAAAGAAGAAGGTAAGGTAATCGGTCGAGAACCTTATCTTGATAGAATCGCAAAAATAAACAAACTATACGACGAAGGACACACAATAGTTTTCTATACTGCTCGTGGATTAAAGAGTGGTAGAGGTGAGGAACATTATCGTCCAATCACAGAACAACAATTAAAAGAATGGGGAGTGAAATATCACGAGTTGTGTTTTAAAGGACACAATGGAGATTACTTCATAGATGATAGAGGAATAAACGCAGGAGATTTTTTCAATGAAACAAAAGTGTAATATATTAATCCCGATGGCAGGTCGTGGTTCACGATTTGAAGAACAAGGGTATACGGACAAAAAACCATTTATAGATGTAAATGGAAAACCTATGATACATAGAGTTATAAAAAACTTAGGTATGGAGTTTGATAAAGAATATATGTTTATATTGATTTGTTTACAAGAGGACTTTGACAAATACGATTTTACAGAATTTGAAAAAGTTATCGGTCATAATTCTTATGATGTTGTAATATTAGATGATGTTACTGAGGGAGCAGCACAAACAATTTTACAAGCAAAAGACTTAATCAATGACGACACACCATTAATGACTATGAACTCAGACCAATTAGTAGATTGGGATGTGGAAAGATTGTTTGAAATGTGTGAACAATTTGACGGAGTAATTCCTTGTTTTTACGGAGAGGGAAATGCTTGGAGTTATGCCAGAACACTTGACAACGGATATGTCCAAGAGGTAGCAGAAAAGAAACAAATATCAAACACCGCAACAGCAGGATATTACTATTGGAAAAAAGGTAGTGATTTCGTAAAGTATGCAGAACAAATGATTGAAGACAATAGTAGAACCAACGGAGAGTTCTATGTAGCACCAGTTTACAATTGGGCAGTTCTTGACGGAAAAAGAATAGGTGTGTTTATGGTGGATAAATGTTATTCATTAGGAACACCAGAAGATTTACAGGAATATTTAAGTGGACAAGATTAAGTATGTAGTTACGAGTGGTTGTAGTTTTTCAAGAGGCCAATGTATGTCAGATAACCCTTCAGATGAAAGTAAGTTTAGATTTTCAAAAATATTCGCAGACAATATTGGTGCGCAAGATGTAAACCTTGCTGGTGGTGGAGGTTCTAATAAAAGGGCATTTAGAAAAGTATATGAGTGGATACAATCAAATAAAGAAAAGGTAGAATCAACCTTTTTTATTTTTGGAATTACTGATTTGTCAAGAACAGAAATCAAAATAGATAGTAATATTTTAAAACTAAATACTTCTCCACAAGAGGTTGGAGATAATCAATTTTTAAGGTGGAACAATAAATCAATAATTGATGATATCCCAACAATCTTCAAATTTATCAATAAAGATATACAAAATAAAATAACTACTTGGCACGAAGTAGAATACTCATATATGTTTGAAGAATCTGATTCATATAGAAAATTATTTATGCAAGCAGATTTACTACAAACTTATATAAAAAGTTTAAACTCTAATATCATTTATTTTTATGCACTTCCAAAATCAAATAAACTTGATTCACGACTAAATTGGTATAAACCAGGAGGACATAACTATTGGTGGAAAGATATAGAGAAATATCGTGGACCCGCCGGTGGTCACCCAAACAAAGAAGACCATATAAAACTCGGAAAGGATTTAATTAAAACTTATGGATAAAATAACATATGCATACTTAGAAACAACCAATTATTGCAACTTAGATTGTAGTTTTTGTAATAGGACTGATGTAATTGGACCACTAAAACATATGTCATTAGAGAATTGGGGTAAGTTATTAGACGGAATAAAACATCACCCAATCAAAGAAGCAAAACTTATGGGAATGGGTGAACCATTTCTACACCCACAATTTGACGAAGTGTGTCGTATGTTTAAAGAAGTGTTTCCAGATTGTAAAGTAGTTGTAGCAACTAATTGTCAATATGATATCACACCAGGTAAAAGACTTCGTAAAGTATTTGAAAATGCATTACAATATATTGATGTTCTATACTTCTCTATTGACGGATATGAAAAAAACTACGAACGAGATAGAGCACCTGCAAAGTGGAGTAAGTTGATAAAGTTTTTAGACAACACACGAGAACTTGATAGACAAGGTTGTGATATAGTGGTAAACTATGTAGTGAATGCATACAATGTAGATGACATTATAAAGATAGACGAACTTAGAGTAAATTATGATTTGGGTGTATTGAGATTAAACATCGCACAAATTTGGGACGAGGGTAAAAGTATTAAAGATGATATAGCAACATCAGGTTATACCAAACACCAATTAGATTATTTGAAAGAAAATTGGAGTGGTAAAATTATGGGTAGAGCAGATTGGGAGTATAAAGATTGTTTTTGGGTAAACAATGCACTATATACTACCGTAGAGGGTAATGTAAAAATGTGTTGTTTAAATACAGGAGCAAAACCATTTGGTAATTTATTCATAAACTCAATAGATGAGATTAGACAAATGACAGATTATCAAAATGTAAAGAAAGGTTGTCAAACAAACAATCCTACATCACATTGTAATAATTGTTCATATAAAGAATTATCACCAATGTTAAAGTATTTAGGGGTGTAATGAAAAGAATAGCAGTTTGTATATCAGGTTTAATTAGATACTGGGAAGAAACATATCCATTATTTGAATATTGGAATGAAATGTTTGATGATGTAGAGTTTACTTTCTTCTTATCTACTTGGGAAGGAAATACTTGGTATGATAAAGAAAAATTTCCAAACATAACTCTTACTGATTATGATTTTAGTAAATATGATTTTATAGAAGATTATTCTTTACATAATCAGTCTGAAGTGGATATTAGTAAATCTTCGGGACTTCCAAATGGAATTTTAAGAGCGTACTTGTGGAACAAAGTTAATATTTTAAGAAAGAATTATGAAGATACTAACGATGTGAAATTTGATTCGGTTATGTTAATTCGTAATGATATGTTTGTCAACAAAGATATACTTAAATATTCTTCACTTGTTTCTAATTTAAAACAATGGAATGACTATCATTTTGTTTTTACGATGGGTGGAGCTCAAACATACTATGAGCAAAGTAAAAATCCAGTTCTTTTTATAGGAAATGACAATTGGTATTGTTCAAGTTCCAAAACAATGGACTTAATTATGAATTTGTATGATTGGATAATAACTGACAAACTTACATCAAAATCTTGTCATAAATCACCAGCAGAATTTTTTATCAAAAACAATATACATAACTTTACACTCGGTTCAGCTCCTATCAAATTATATAGAGAGGAACCAATAATAAAAAGTGGAAATCCAACACCACAAGTTATGAAAAAACTTATTGATGAAAAGGGTGTAAAGTGGATATATGATGTTGGATACGGAGACTTAACATCTATTTATTGGAATTATGAAAAATGAAATCACATTTACATAAAGTAAAAAGAATATTTGACTACACGGATAAATCTGAATATGATTTTATTTTAAATCAATCAGAACGCTCACAACCAATTCCACACTCTTATTATACAAAGTTTCTAAGAAGTTTAAAACAAGAAGACTTTGCACATTATCCAAATACAAAAAACTTCAAAGAAAAAATATGTAATTTTTATAATGTAAAACCAGAAAACTTATTTTTAAGTGATGGTTCTGATGTCGGTATCAAGTCTATATTTGAAACCTTCACAACTTGTGGCAATATCGTTACATCAGAACCGTCCTTTCCTATGTATGGAGTTTACGCATCATTATATAATTGTTCTTATAAAGGAATACATTATGATGTAGATACAAGACAACTATCAATAGAAAATATGTTAAGTTTCGTAGATGATAACACGCAATTAATTATATTGGCAAATCCAAATAGTCCAATAGGAGATTACAAAACCATAGATGAAATCAAACCATTATTAGATACTGGTATTCCGGTATTGATAGATGAAGCATACATAGAGTTCTTAGATACCGAAGATTTACAATGGGAAAGTTTTGTAAAATATATTGACGAGTATCCAAATCTAATTGTAACCAGAACCTTTTCAAAAGCATTTGGTGCAGCAGGTTGTAGAGTTGGTATGACTTTTTCTAATCCACACTACATAGAAAATATTTCTAAATTTAGACAAATGTATGAAATATCAGGAGTATCTATGAAGTATTGTGAGTTCTTAATGGATAACTTTCATTTAGTTGATATCTACACACAAGAAGTTATCGAAGAACGAAAAAAAGTCTTGACATTGATGAAAAAATTTAGTATATTAGATAGTCAGACAAACTGGATACATTTCAATACAGATGATGACAATCTAAAAACAAAAAAGATTTTAGATAAACACAAAGTGTTAGTCAAATACGGCAAAGTCCACCCATATGGAAAACGAAACAATTGGTGTCGTATGACAATTCAACCAGGACTTTCAGAACAAAAATTTTTTAAGGAGTTATTAGATGTTGTCTAATATGGAAGGTAATAAAGAATATGTAGATTATGTCTTTGAGAATCATAGATTATTTTTTTGTGATAGTTTACCTTGGCAATTTTATAACTATGAAAATGCACAATCCCCAAGAACCACAAGTTTAAATGTAAGACTTTTATATTTGTTTTCAAAGCAAGGTTTTTTTAACAGAATGGAATTAGAAAAAAATAACAAAAACATATTTAACGAATTTTCCGATTATAGTGATAATTTTAAAAATAAAAGATATATAGTCCAAGAAAATATATCAAATAATTTTCATAATCCAACACATCATAGTTTTAAAGCTAATGATAAGAGTAAAAAAATTAGTATTGACTTTAATAATCCAAGGTTAGCATTACAAAAGTTTTGTATAATAACACATCCTGGAAACACAAGATTTTTCAGTTCAGTTTATTTACAAAAAAACTTAGATAAAGCTTTTGTATATGTTCATAAAAATAATTATTATGACGAAATGTTTACACAAAATATGAAAGAAATAAAATCTACAAATGAACTACTTTCATATTGGAAACCAAGAAACTCATCGGCAACCAACTTGTCTTACGAATTTATTCTTTCAACAGCAGAACCTACATTAGATGTAGAAAGACAAATGTTTATGCGTTCTAAATATCACATATCCACGGATTGTAGTGTTTTTAAATTGTGGAGGTTAGTTGACATCGATACAATTGGTGTGAGCGGAAGTGTTAGTGGAGTTGACAAATTACACACATCAAGGTATATGAATTATGTAAATGAATCAGGTAAAGAATTAGCAGATATTATTTTTGAGAAAAAACTTACAATCTATACTAATTCAAGTATAGATGTAAAAAGCTATTTTTTAAATATAAGAAAAGAATTAATTAATAAAGCAAAATTTACTTCTGACAAATCGTCACACCAATACTCTAAATTTGATTATTTTTTTAATAAAATGGATAATTTTGATTTTGATGTTGTGGTGGTAGATAAAAAACCAAACAATATATCAGAACTTAATGGCAATAAAGGATTTGCTATTTGGATTGATAAAGATATGATAGAAAAAACCAATAGAGAAATTTTTGAGTTCTTATGTTTTACACGACGAGATGTAAAACTAGCAGAAACAAAAGACGGAAAAATATCAGTAGTGAATTGTCGTGATATTGATTCTAATGTAAAATGGGAAATACACGAAGAATTTTTAAAATGTGAGGTAAGTTTAAATGAAATATAAAATATTATTCATAACACCAATAAAACATCTAACAGAATTTTATAGTTATGTTTTACAAAACTATGAAGTGTTGGAATTAATAGAACCAACATATGAAGATGTGAAGAATCAAATAAAAAACTTTGATATATTGTTTTGTGCACCTAATCATCAAACATTTGTCATTGACGAAGAAATGGTTAAAGATACAAACATAAAATCTATATTGTCGCCATCAACAGGACTTAATCATATTGATGTTGATTCGGTTCCAATAGTATCGGTAAAGAACGATAAGATTTTAAATAATGTTTGGTCCACAGCAGAACACACTCTATATCTAATGTTATCAATAGTTAGAGGAAAACACGAACTACACGACAAAACATTAGGTATTATCGGATACGGAAGACTTGGTAAAATGGTAGAGCAATTATGTAAACCTTTATTCAAAGAAATCATATCAGTAGATAAAGGTGATAGTTTTGACGAACTATATGAAAAAAGTGATGTAGTGTCAATTCATATGGATTATAATCCTACAACAGAGTATATGATTGACAATGAATTTTTAAGTCATTTTAAAAAGAACATTTACTTAATCAACACGGCAAGAGGTGAGATTGTAAATGAACAAGATATAAAACATTTACTATCAGTCGGTAGAATTAAGGGATACGCTACTGATGTATTGCAAACAGAATACAACGAACAGAAATCAGCATTTTATGGGGTGGACTATGTAATCACTACACCACACATAGCAGGAACATCAATAGAAGCACAAGAGAAAACATACAAACGAGTATTGGAGAAATATGAAAATAATAGCTGAATTATGCCAGAACCACAATGGCGATATCAATACATTAAAAGATATGGTGGTCAAGTCTGCTGAAAGTGGAGCAGACATAGTAAAGATACAATCTATCAAAGCTAATTCACTTACTGAACGAAAAGAATTCGAATCATTTAGAAAGTATTCAGATGAATATAAAAGATTAGCATCATTAGAACTAAGTATAGATGATGAGTTAGAATTTATACATACGGCAAAAGCTAACAATGTTATACCAATGACAACAATATTTAGTCCTAATCACTATGATTATTACAATTCATTAGGGTATGACTATTTAAAACTTAGTGGATATTCTATGGAAGCATTTGACTATGGACTAAAATTGGATAAGTTTAATTTTAAACATCTGGTATTCTCAACATCAAGTTTAACTTTAGACGAAATCAAACAATGTATTGATAATCTACAAGGAATAGATTTCACAATATTACATTGTGTTTGTTTATATCCAACACCAGTTGAAAAAGTAAATTTATCATCGATAGAATATTTAAAAACACTACACGACAAAGTTGGATTTAGTGACCACTCAAATAATTTACTAATTAGTAAACAAGCAATACTACAAGGTATTGATATGTTGGAACGACATTTTACTATTTTGAGTAAAGAAAAAACAAGAGACGGACAAGTTTCTATTAATCCACAAGAATTACGACAATTAAATCAATTTAGAAAGTATTCTCGTGAACAACAATTCAGAATAATAAATTCATTTAACGATAAACAAAAATTTAATCATACTTATTACAAAAGGAGACTCCAATGATAAGCAAAGTAAAACAATGGTTCCAAAATTGGAAACAAAAAAGAAAATTAGCTAAAAAACTCAAAGCATTAAAGAAACGAGACCCGTTCATTTATAAATAAAACTTCCTAATCTTATATTTATAGTTGTATAGAATTATATAAAATGTAGGAAAACAATGCTTAAATTAACAAAATTACTATTTGAATCCAGTATTACAGGACAAACACAAGGTTCTGAGGAAATGGGTGGATACAAAGGTTTCTTTAAATTATCCGAAATGGAAAAGTACAAAAAATGGTTAAAGAAAACACTTCGTGTAGAATTAGTTGAAGGAGTAAATGACCCAGGTATTTTCAAAGCAATCTTTTTAGCAGGTGGACCAGGTTCAGGTAAAACCTATATAGCAAAAGGTTTATTCGGAATACCAGAAAGACTAAACATATCTCAAACAGGTATGAAAATGGTTAATTCAGATAAGGAATTAAAGTATTTATTGAATAAATTTGGATTCGGAACTGATTTAGATTCGTTACCAGATGAAGTATTTAGTAATTTAACCAATCCAAAAGACCCGAAGTATAGTGGGTTGAGAAATTTTGCAAAAGATTTAACAGCAGAACGAAGAAGATTATATCAAAACGGAAGACTTGGTATGATTATTGACGGAACCGGTGATGATTATAAAAAAATCGCAATGGAAAAAGCTGAGTTAGAAAAAATCGGATATCAAACATATATGATTTTTGTCAACACCACATTAGAAGTGGCACTTGAAAGAAATGAAAAACGAGATAGAGTTTTACCAGAAAAAATTGTATCGGATTCCCACAAAGAAGTAAATAGAAACATTGGTGCATTTCAAGGATTGTTTGGTTCTGGTAACTTTATGATTGTTGATAATAATGAATTTAAAACAGAAGTACAGGCAACAAAACGATTTAATATGTTGGTAAAAAAGGGATTAAGTAAATTTGTAAAAGCACCAATCAAAAGTAAAAAAGCATTGAGTTGGATTAGAAAAAATAAAATATTAGGGAAAAAATAATGTTAATATCATTTGATGAAATTATAGAAATAACTTTACACCACGAAGGTGGATATGTTCACGACCCAAAAGACTTAGGTGGTGAAACAAACTTCGGTATAGCAAAAAGATTTTATCCAGATGTAGATATAAAAAATCTTACAGAGGACGAAGCAAAAGAAATTTATAAACAAGACTACTGGATTAAAAACAGAGTAGAAGAACTACCAGAAAATTTAAGACACATCTTTTTTGATATGTGTGTTAATCAAGGTAGAGGAACAGCAGTCAAGATTTTACAACGAGCTTGTGTCGCAAAAGGAGCAGACATAGCAATTGACGGAGGTATGGGTCCAGGTACAATGAGTGCAATCACAACCTACAAACCTTCCAATGAAAGAGTTCGTTGTTATAGATTAAAATTTTACTACGATTTAGTAAATTCAAAACCAGAACAAGAAAGATTTTTGTTCGGGTGGTTTAAACGAGCAATATCAATTTAGGAGAAATTAAATGGCAACAGCAGTACAGGGAAGTTTTGTCAGTAGAACAAAAACAATAGACAGACCAACTTCGTATAACGCATCATTCGAAGTAGGAGCATCAACAACTTATGAACCAACAGGTTCATTTAAAAATACATCATTCTTAGTAGAAGCAGGAACTAATTATACTGCTTCATTATTAGAAGGTGGAGACTTGACAGCAGGATTAGTAACGGGTCAAATATATCCAATCGCACTTAAGAAAGTTGTTAATGGTGCAGGAACAGTAATTAAATTATTAAAATAATGAGTGAACAAATATCACAAATCATTAGAGAAACAATCACAGAATTGATTGACGATAGTCGTTGTATTTATTGTGGTTCAATTACCAATGAAGACTTGAGAAAATGGTTCGGTAAAGGTGGGTCAGGTGGAACAACCAAAGGTGGTTGGGACAGATATGGTTCAGACGGACAGAAACTCGGTAAATGTGGTGGTGGAAAAGAAGGTGGTGCTTATGCCGCTTGTTTAAGTGCCGAGAAAGCTCGTAAACTCGGACCAAAAGGTAGAGCAACATTTGTTAATCGTAAAAGACGAGACCAAAAGAAAGCCGGTGATTCCAAGAAAGGTAAACAAAGAAGTAAAGGTAAAAAACCAGTAATGAGTAAGACGGGTGCATAATGTCTTGGAGTCAAAAGTATAAAAAAAGTATTGATTGTAACAACCCAAAAGGGTTTAGTCAAAAAGCACATTGTGCAGGACGAAAAAAACAGGAAAGTAAAATGAATCTAAAGTCATTAGTAAAAGAAACAATTAAAGAAGTAGTTACAGAAAGAAAATTACAAATGTTCTTTGAAAAGAATGTTCCAACTAATCCAAGCAAGTGGTCTTATTATAAGGCACAAGCAAAGAAAAAGTTTGATGTTTATCCAAGTGCATATGCAAATGGTTGGGCAGCAAAACAATACAAAGCCGCAGGCGGTGGTTGGAAAAAGGGATAATGAAAAGTTTAAAACAATTACTATCTAAAGTAAAAAGTGGTAAGATGGATAAGAAAACTGCTAAAGACTTGGATAACTTGGTAACAAGAGGTGATGGTTTTGTAGTGATTACAAAATCAAATAAAAACGGATACAATCGTTTTCACGCTAATCAAGTAGATGATAGAGGACTTGATGTTGTTCCACATATGAGAGATTTCAAATCAAAGAAAGGTGTATATAAACCAGAACACGCAATGACAGATATTAATTGGAAAGATGTTAAAGATATTTATATGGAGAATACTATGAACGAAGCAAGAGGAACTTGTTGGGTAGGATACAAACAAGTCGGTATGAAAGACAAGGGTGGACGAAAAGTTCCTAATTGTGTAAAAGAAACTACTGAAATATTCTACGAAGAAAATGGACAATCACACGGATACACATTAGAATATCTGAGATTGCCAGAAGATATCAATGAAGCAGAATATCAAGGAAGAAAAGTAAAACTTGGTAAACCAATGCAAGGCGATGTCAAAAAATTTAAAGTTTATGTAAAGAATCCAGCAGGTAATGTTGTTAAAGTAAACTTTGGACACGGTGGAACATCAGCAAAAGGTAAGACTATGAGAATCAGAAAATCTAATCCTGACGCTCGTAAAAATTTTAGAGCAAGACACAATTGTGATACACCAGGTCCACGTCATAAGGCAAGATATTGGTCTTGTCGTAAATGGTAGGAGAGTTATGTCAAAAAAACTAACAGAATGGTTAGTTAAACCATTCATCAATGAAGTAGATTTACCAATTTT
>Ga0206124_10000747_pt1 | contig 26163 bp, 31 predicted proteins | sample Helgoland_Spring_3_FD_148671 | JGI IMG/M metagenome (GOLD analysis project Ga0206124, IMG submission 148671) | Pelagic subsurface seawater microbial communities from Kabeltonne, Helgoland, North Sea - Helgoland_Spring_Bloom_20160321_2 | ecosystem: Environmental > Aquatic > Marine > Epipelagic ... | reverse complement strand
GTCCAAAGGGAGACGTGGGGTTACAAGGCGTCCAAGGAATACAGGGTCTCAAAGGAGACAAAGGAGATACTGGACTTCGTGGAGAAAAGGGCGAACGAGGAGAAACTGGACCTCAAGGAATCCAAGGCGAAGCAGGACCAGACTACAAAGAAAAGTTTGAAGAAGCACTAAAACAATTCAACGAACAGTTGGTTGAGAATAGAGATACAGTCAACTCAAACTTAGAAAAACAGATTCAACAGATCAACCGTTCACTCAGTACATTGGGTGGTGGTGGTTCATATAAGATACTAGACAATGCAGATGTTGACAAAACACGTTTGTCTAGTATCGTTGGTGATAGTATTCTAATCTATAACCCAACAAAAAAGAAATTTGTGGTTGAGTCTTTTCAATCGATTATTGATAGACTTGAAATTACAGTAGGAGCAGCATTGGAAGTGCAATACGATAAACTAGTAGATGAAGTGCCAGCAGACAACTACACCTATGTAGGTGAAGCAGTTCCCGGCACTACTAAGAGTCAGGCGCTCTGGCGTATCAAGAGGGTGTTTGAAGCAACCGATGACTGTGATTTAGAAATCTTATGGGCAAACGGCACAGCAGATTTTGATAAAACTTGGAATGATCGTGCAACATATACTTACAACGCGGATTAATTCTTATAAATAATAGCGTTACTAACTTGCTTTATGTATACAGCGATTTTTAAAGACTAAAAAAAGGAAAATGATATGGCGATCATTAACGATCCCGATCAGTTAAGTCAGGGTTTAGAAACTGCCGTTGCAGATATGCGATTCTCCGGTCAAACCGGAGCGCAAGTCACGATTACATCAGCAGGTACTTCTCTTCCGACCATTACTGCGGGAGATTATTTCGAAATTCGTGGGGCAATTAACCCCGAAAACAATGGACTCTATTTAGAAGACGGCGGGTCGCCTACTACGGGATCTGTCACTGCTTCTAAAGTAGGCGGTTCTGCTGCTGATCCTCAAAACTCTGCGGTAGATAACACTGGCGCTAGTGCGCTTCATGACGATGGAACCGTAACAGAAGAAAAATCAGTATTCTTTGACACTATTAAACGTGAGATCTGGTTAATCCCAGGTCAAGGTAGTTTAACAGGCGGTGTCAATGCTACGGATACTGGTGTTATTCTCCAGTTCTTATACTCATTTGCAAAAGAAGAATGGAAAAACGACAACACTCTTATCGTGCACCCATTCCCTTTCACTGCTATTACACCAGAACAGTTCGAATTAAGTTCTGGGTGGACATTCCACCGTGGAGCAGTTGGTAAAGGCACCACGTATGAGGCAACTCAGTTAATCCGTACTGGTGGTTTCCGAGAAGTTGCAGTAAACGGAACTCTTAACGACGAATTTGCTTCTATCGTATCTTTGGGTACGTTTGAAGACGCTACGAATGACAAAGCATACTTCCAGCAGGGTGACGATATTACTGACACCACTGCCCCAACAGACTTCTCATTCTTTGGTCCCGTTAACGAAGTTGTTACTACTTACAGTTACAAAACTTCATTGGGCGACATTGCTATTGCAGGAAATGGTAGTGCTAACACTATTACCTCAAGCGGTGCTGGTGTTGTTAACTTCAAAACACTAGGTTTCAAAGAAGGTGGTCAGATTACAGTTGTAACATCTGATACTGCTGGTGACTTAACTGCTGCTGTCGGTGGAACATACACCATTGACACCATTACGACTGTTTCTACGACGAATGATACAATAACGTTGACTAATGGTTTGCTTGCGAATGATGCGACCAATACCACGTTTACTGCGGCAGTGAATAACAGAAACATTCTGAACATCTTCTTGCGTGAACCAGAAAATGGTGGTGATACAAACGGTAAGACATTCGGGTTTTCTGATCTTGCGGCAATTGGTGCTGATGCATCGGGTCTTGACAACAAAGTATTCCGATTCCCCCTTACCAACGCAACCGATCTTAAAATTAGTGAAGAAGATGCAACGATTGCAGTAACCTCTCCATGGACTGAGGTTAAAATCCGTTACTTCAACACTAATGCATTTACCCGAGAAGTAGATGTCGAGGGTGGTAGCCCACGAAGTTTTGGTGTTGTAATTGACGTAGGTACGGTTTCTGGTGTTGATGGTGTAACAAACGGAACAACCACTTTCACTAGTGCTGACTCTCCATGGGCAACTGATGCTACCTTTGTAGGTGGAACATTAACAATTCATGAGGGTAATGCAAAAGCCAGTTATGGTATTGTCAGCGTTACTGATGCAAACACTATCGTGCTTGACGCAACAGCAACAGCAGATACTGGTGCTTCCTTTACATTGCAGAGAGCAACGCCCGTTGTTGCAACGACTCAAGAGATTTTTGAATCTGTTCAGTATCAATTGCGACAAAATTCTGATATTAACGCAACAAGCGTTGCTGCTGATGCGGTCACAGGTTCGCTCGCAACAGAACTTCTGTTCTTTACGGGTGACAATTTAAGATCTGGTTCAGAATCTGGCGCTTCTGAAAACCCTGTTACCAGTTCTGCTGGTAATGGTGTAATCATTGAAGGATTCAAACCAGAAGATCTCAACATTTTAACTTTCGTTGATAACGGAGGGGAAGCTAGAGCATTCCCGTTCGTAACGTCAATCATACTTTCATTTAACGATAACTTGTTTAGTTCAGGTGGCGTTAATGACGGTAAGGTTTGGTTGTTCTTCCAATACACCAAACAGTTCAACGTGACTAATACTGTGACGATTGGAAACCCTAGTGCTGGTGCCGCACAGTTTACCACTACCAGTGGTGCTGTAAACTTCCCAAGTACAAGTCTTGTTGTTGATGACTATTTGGATATTCAAGGGTTTCCAACAGCATCAAACAATGGATTGTGGAGAGTAGAATCAATTGCAACTGCAACGGATTTCACACTCTTCAAGGTTGATGGTGCCACGATTGTTCCTGAAGCTTCTGGTATAGGTAATTGTATTATGCGTGAGAACCCCATCAACTCACCACAAACAATTGTGGTGCAGGATGATACTGGTGCTGATATTGCAGTAGATATTAATGCCGCAACAATCACCAAGGGTTTTGCATATACGACAAACGTGCAGGGCGGTAGAACCCAAGCAGGTTCGACCAATTCTGGTGGTAATGTAGGCACTGGTGATAACGTGTATGACGCAGTAGTGGTTGCAAGAGCAATTGGTCTTGAAGAAGGACAGTTTGTAGAATCTGCTCCTACAAATATACCGAAGTCTACTGCTCCGATTACAATCAGTCTCGTTGCTGCTAAGGAAAGAAACTACTCTGATCCTGTATAATTTTACATAACTGGAATATAATATGACTTTATTAAGTAAGAAAGATGCTGCTGATGTTCTCAGCATGAGTGAAGATGAATTGATGTTTGCAGTGCAACTAAACAAGATCCAAGCGGGGGTTGATGATGACACCCTCGCTTGGACTTTTGTGCTTGAAGATGTTTTAAAATTGAAACAACAAATCGAAGATCAAGAAGCGCTAGACAAACAAGAAGATGCATAACAAAAAATGGCAGGAACATACTCAACAAATCTGACCACATTCCTCGAAGGTCTCTCCTCTGAGACTTGGAGCGAACCCGCAAACAATACCGGCTACAATGATATGCGAGCGGCAACCACGGAAGGTGATACCGACGATTTCATTCAAGGTGCTGAGTGTACTTCTGGTCAACCAGGTCCTGCAAACGGCGCGGGTGTAAGTGCCTTACTTGGTGTCGGCACCGCATTAACTGTTCCTACAGATGGTGCTATTTTAACGTGGATTAAATACGATGCATCGGTTGGTCTAAACGCCAACAACGGTGTTAGAATGTGTATTGGAACCGGAACTAGTAACTTCTATGCATACTATCATTTTGGACAAGAGAACTATACTTACGGTGGTTGGAAAAATCTTGCCCAAAGCAACCATGACCAACTTGCTAACGTCACTCTAACAAATCCTGTCATTAATGAAGATGAAATTCCAAACGGCACCCCTGCTAATGAAAACTATACTCATGTAGGATGGGCGGCGGCAACTACAACAACACCAGGTAAAGGTCAGGGTTACAAGGTAGATGTTATTCGTTACGGAAGGTGTGATATTGAAGTCACTGGTGGAACCAACACCGCAGTAGATAATACCGCATCTGGTGCACTTTCTAGTTCTGCCGCCAACTTTGCACAGATTGCAGAGTTTAACGATTACAATGGTGGTGGTAGTGCGACTACTGGGTCAGGTGGAGCAACTTGGACTTCAGTAGATACTGGATTTCATCGTCTTGGAATCTTTCAGGCAGTAACGGGCGGTTACATATACAAAGGGTTGTTGAATTTAGGATTGACGGGAACTAACGTCTACTTTGATGCCGCTAATGAAAACATCAGTATAGACGATACGAGAAAAATTACTGATCAGTTCAACTTGATAGAAATCAGAGGCACAGGTAGCACTGTTAACTGGGAAACCGTACAGTTTGTTTCTAATGCAATTAGATCATTAGGAAGTATAACTGTCGTTGATAATGCTACCGTAAACTTTACTGGTTGTTCTTTCACGGCAATGGATTCGTTCATCTTTCAATCCAATAGCACGTTGGTTGATACAACCTTTCGTAGATGTAATGATGTAACACAGGGTGGTGGTACGTTTACATCGTGTACGTTTGAAAATCCTCAAAGTTCTGCTGGACTTATATCAACACCTTCTACTATTAATTTAGCGACTAATTCACTATTCAGTACAATTTCAGCAACAGGAAATGCTGTTGATTTGGGAACAGTGACATCAAGTGCAACGGTAGACTGGAATGGTAATGAACTTGTTTCTCCAAGTAATAGATGGACTGGTGTTGCAGGAAACGGTATTTCAACTACCGCGAACGGTGCAATAAAGATTACTGCAACAGGTGGAAACACTATTGTAGTAGATATTAATGTATTGAATAGCGCAACAATTCCCACAGTAGAAACCGATATTACAGGGATTACTGGTGGTGGATCGTTGACTGTAAACATAATCAATTCCGTTGCACTGACGTTGACAAATATACTTGATGGTACTGAAATAGTAGTTCTTGATTCTAGGGATGACGTTACGCCATACGATGCACCCACCGTCATTTCGAGAGTAGAAAATTTAACAGGTGGTGTAGATGTCGGTAGTACTGCGGTCAACGGTACTGCGGGTGGAACCACGAACGCAAATACTTTCACGTTTAATGCAAATAGTGGTGCGACTTTATACATTAAAGCATTCAATACAGGTTTTATTGCGGATACTATTGTCGATTCATACACAACATCACAGAACATTCAAATATCACAACGTGCAGATAGGGTGTTTTCTAACCCATAACCAGTATAAATAGAACTATTAAGAAAAAATTATTAACAGGATTCAATAATGGCAGGCGAAAAACGATTTACTAGGATACCACCGGAGAGTACGGGTGACCGTTTGTACATGGTCCATACTGCCGAGATCGAATTTGTTCAAAAATTAGATGCACAAGGTGGAGATACCGGTCACGTTTGGAATATTGGTAAACGATATGACATTGTTGGATTTTTAGGTGGTGATGTTCACGTTCACGGTGTTTATGATAAAGGTGATGGTACAGGTATTCTTGCGGTTCACTACAACGCATCTGCTAAATTTGAAAATGCAGTACCCGAAGCGCTTGCAGTAATTTCTTATAACGGTACTCCCATCTGTAAAGTAGGAGTTGCATACGATGTTTATGTTCCTACAACACACCTTATGGGATACGACAATCCAGAGTATGGATTAGAAATTGATCGTTTCGGCGCGGCAAACATTAGGTTTTCGGAAGGACAACCAGAACTTGCTGCTTATGGTCAGTTGCGTATTGCTAACTCTAAAGTTCTTGCCAGATACAATTTTGATGTTAGCGCAATGCCTGATCAATTTGCTAACTCTCTTTTAGGTTCTGGCACAGCAGTTTGGGATCCAGGTAAGAAATGGATACGTCTTGGTTTAGAAGGCAATCTTGGCAATGGCGCTTCTGGAGACCTTGCAACAAACACTTCGCATCTCTATCACCCATTATCATATGGTTCTGGCGTCTTCGTTATTATGGGTACTGTGGTTCCTGATACTGGTAAAGCAACCTGTGTGAGAAACTGGGGACCATTTGATGCAACCGATGGATTTATGTTCCGTCTTACTGGGTCAGGTCTTTCTGTCGTACACCGTAGAACCTTTGACGGTGTTCAATCCGAAACAGTCATACCACAGGCAAATTGGAACGGAGATCGTCTGGATGGTGCTGGTGGCAACAGCAACAGATCAGGTGTGACACTTGATGTCACAACGGCAAACCAATATTTCTACGATTATCAAGTTTTGGCGGGAGGTTCTATTCGTTGGGGTATTATCATCAACGGTGAACGAATTATCTGTCACGAAATGGATATGAGTAATCGAACTGACATTGGATGGCAAACAAATGCTATCGGATTAAGCGCAAGACCTGTCTGTTGGGCAACCAAGAGATTGTCTGCTCCAACCGAAGATACTGCTGATTATTTTTATGCACTGGGTGCTGGTGTTTGGACTGATGCTCAAACTGACCCTGTTCAAGAATTGGGAAAGCCAGGATCTCTCGACGAAACGTTCGTGTTCGATAATAAACTAACTACTGCGGGTGTTCCATATACGCAGGGTGCTTATTACTTAACATCAATGCGCCCTATCAGTGTATATCCTGCTGGTTCTCCTGCCGCTGGACAGTTCAGTCATTCGTTATATGCACCTGAAACTATTCGTCTTAATTGTTTTAACCAAGATGGGACTTTTCCTGATGGTGAACTTCGAGTATTCTTGAAGTGCATTCTTCGAGGAGAAAAATGGGAAAATCCCAGTTATAGCACAATAGAACGAGACGGCGATGCGGCTACTTCGGTTGATGGCATTCGTGCTGTATACAACGCCAAAGCGCATCACATTGGTCACGGACCAGAAATTCTTCGAGTGCCTATACGAAACGGTGTGTCCGAGGTAGATCTTGAAAGGTTGTTCGACAATATTCAATATGGTGCGGTAAGACCCAATACAGAAGTAGGTCTTTCAAGACGTAAACAACCGCTAACTAATATCACTGGTAATGTAGATCGTTACAACAGAGGTATTCCTCGTGTAGAAATCGAAGTTGGAGCAGATCCCGAACGAGGTGGTAACATTCACTACTTCGAAGAAAAAGATCGAATCGTATTCAAAGATATTGTTGATGCGGGAACAGATGGTCCAGCAACATTACTGAACAAAGCATTCTATATGTCTTTCTTGTCAAGTAACGATGCTTGGTTGTATGATAGCGATGCGGGTGGGTTATCATTACTCGAAGATGATCGTAATACACGAATTATAAACTTCACACCCTCTACTGTTCCGTTAGGGATTAACAATATTTCTCCAAGCAATCAAGACAGCGCACAAGTTGCTGGTGCGGGAACTGCACTTGTTCTTGATTATGATTCTGATAATGGTCAAATATATCTTGAAGGTAGAAACAATGCTCTGTTAGACACAGGTCTTGCGGGTGGTACTGCATTCACAGTTAAAAATAGTACTGGATCAACATTGTTGAGTACAACATTAACTTCTATTAACACAGTGGGCGTTAACAATTATCCGTTAGATTATAAGACTTCTTTGAACGCAGTTAGTTCGTCTGGATGGGCAACTCCAGCATTCGATTTAGTGAATGAAGGTAATGTAGAAGGTGAACCACCACCCGCGCCAGTTTGGACATTTATGTACAATCCAATTGGTGGAGATGATCTTGGGTTCCAGCCTGGTGGATCACAACCATCGGCACCGGATCGAACGTATATAACATTCAACGTTGTGTGGAAAGAACTTAATCAGTAAGATGGCATTTATTCACCATCAATACGGTAACAACTGGAATTGGGATCCTGTTCTCGGGTATCCCAATCAGAAGGTTGTGTTTGATGGACCCAACAAAATCATTTTTGTTGCAGAAGGTGTCACGGAACTTGATGTGAGGATCGATCTATATTCTGCGTGGAAAGAATGGGTCCAATATTCATCTGAATTTCCAGAATCTGCTGTTTGGTTAAAAGCATTTTCTGTTGTGGGTGGTGACCCGATTACGGATACAGTAGATCTGGGTGTCACATATTTCTTAGAGAACGGGTGGAGGATACAACCTTTTGCTAGAAAGTCACCCTACACATTGACTATTAAAGGCAACATATATACTAGGGAAGCAGGAGAAACTATCAACAAATTTGCAGAAGGTGTTTCTGTTTCCCTAGAAAGATCTAATATCGTTGAACTTATTACGGTGGAAGCACTTGCTGCTGCAATAACACCAGACGATGTTACTGCAATTGCTAATGCTGCCGCAGATAAAGTTTGGGATGAACTCTTATCTGAACACCAAGTTGCTGGCAGTACAGGCAAAAAACTTAATGATAACTTGAAGAAAACACATTACATAGCGAGGATATAGCATGAGTGAAGTAGATGTACAACAACCAGAAATAGTAACCGATGTCGATCAAAACCGTAAGTATATTGAGGATTTTATTGATCAGATACAGTCAGATAATTTTGCAAAAGCAGAAACTAATTTTAAAGACATGGTCGGTGACAAATTAGCAACAGCATTAGATCAACAAAAAGCAAAGATTGCAGGGGCAGTTTTTAATAATGCAGAGATGGAAATCGACAACGAGGAAGAATCAGAAGAAGAAGATCCAGAAGAGGTTGTTCTTTACGATGAAGACGAATAAAGTCAAACTGATCTCTAATATTATATTTGTATAAATAAATGAACAGTCCTAATTTGTTACAGGAAGATAAGTGGTTGAATCGAGAAATAACCACAGAATTTTTTGCTAGGAACACTCCTAGATATGTAGATCATCTTACAAAATGTATTAGAAATAAGACGTTAGATATGTATAATGATCATCAGGGGTTGCAGTATTTTGCGCCCACTGTTCATACTAACCATATGGAAAGTGCTGTTAGATGTTATAAACATTTTATTGAAGAAGGAAAACATTACTTAAATATAGGAGCGGGGTGCGGGTATTTAGAAAAAGTTTTTTTAGATAATAACAATACCAGACTTGTAGGGTGCGATTGGATCGAAACTAACTCATATTTTTCTTATTGGAGAAGAGTGCTAGGCGTAGAAAAATTGCTTACGCATGAAACCAAAGATTTATTTAATGGATTTGAAATATATAACAGGAAAACTGGAAACGTATTAGATCGTAAATTTGATGCGGTAATAGGATTAAGGTTTAACGGATTATGGAGAACAAACGATGACCATAAATGTGAACCTAAAAAACTAAGAGAAGTGTTAGAGTTTTTTACAAACCTAAAACAATATTCGTCCGTAGCAATGTTTCTTTTTATAGGGTTCAGAGACGAGCATAAATGGGATCCAGAAGTTATAAAATGGATAGACGAAAATAGTATTCCAGAATATATGAACAGGTCAAAGGGACGATGGCACAGAAATTGGTGTGCAATATCATTAGAGAATCTATAATGAAAACATTTAAAAGTATCAGAGAAGCATCCAAGATGCCCAAAGGGGATCATGTCTTTGCTAAGAAGGTTGGTAAAGTGAACGTCATGGTTCACCAAGATAAAAAAGGTTTCACCACGTATATCGATGGTGACAAATTAGATACCTATCGCTCTCAGAAAGAAGCAGAGAAGATGGGTGTTGCTTTTGCAAAGGAAATGTAAATGAAATTAATCGCAGAATACATTGATCAAGATATCGAAATGGTTATTACCGAAGCAGCAAACGGTAAACCTAAATCTTTTGCTATCGAAGGAGTCTTTGCACAAGCAGAATCAAAGAATAGAAATGGGCGTATTTATCCCAAGAGCATCATGGAAAATGCTGTCAATAAATACGTCACAGAACAAGTAGCACAGAAGAGATCAGTCGGTGAGTTAAATCATCCGGAAGGTCCGACTGTCAATCTTGATAAAGTTTCACATCTCATTACCGCCCTTGAATGGAAAGGTAATGATGTGATTGGAAAGGCACAAATTTTGGATACTCCTATGGGACAGATTGTAAAAGGTCTACTTGAAGGCGGCGTTCAACTAGGCGTGTCAACTCGTGGTATGGGTAGTCTTGAGAACCGTAACGGCACAATGTATGTGAAGGAAGATTTTCTTCTGAACACTGTTGACATTGTCCAAGATCCATCTGCACCCGCAGCTTTCGTTAATGGAATTATGGAAGGTGTAGAGTGGGTCTGGAATAATGGCGTTATAGAATCACAAGTAATTGAAGATATGGAGACTGAAATAAAACACGCTCCACGCAAGCATCTCTATGAGACGCAGGTACGTGAGTATAAGAATTTCCTCTCGTTACTCAAAAACAAACTTTAAGGAGTACACTATATGTCAGATGACATGAATGTTGACCTTCCTGATGAGGACATCGAGGAAGCAAATGCTCAAAAAATGCCGGTAGGTTCTGAAGAAGAATCTATTGCGTCAGTAGATAAGGCAGAAACAACTGGGAAGAAACAAAAAGCACGTAAGGGTGATAAACTCGGTGCTAAGGATCAACCCGCTGATCAAGGTAATGGCGCAGGAAAACCACCTAAGACTGAAGACTATGACTTCAGTGAGGATTTGAATGCATTGGTTGAAGGCGAGCAGACTTTGTCTGACGAGTTTAAAGCCAAGACCGCTATCATCTTTGAAACTGCCATTAACTCTAAGGTCTCTGCTGTTGTAGAGCGTTTAGAAAATGAGTATCAAGAAAAACTCGAAGAAGAACTCGAATCAACGCGAGAAGACCTCATCGAGAAAGTTGATAACTACCTCAACTACGTAGTTGAACAATGGATGGAAGAGAACCAACTTGCTGTAGAACAGGGACTTCGAACTGAAGTTGCTGAAGAATTCATGGGCAAATTGAAAGATTTGTTCGTTGAATCATACATCGAGGTTCCTGAGTCCAAGGTTGACTTAGTAGACGAACTTGCCGAATCAGTTGAAGAGTTAGAGTCTAGACTCAACGAAAAAACTGGTGAAGTTATGAAAATGTCTGAGCAGTTGGAAGGATTTCAACGTGAAGCAATTATTCGTGAATCCTCACGTGATCTTGCTGACACTCAGGTAGAAAAATTACAATCTCTAGTTTCTTCACTTGATTTCGAATCCGCAGATGTTTTCGAAGGAAAGGTAAAGACTGTTAAAGAATCATACTTCAAGAAAGAAGTTACTGAGACAGAAGAGATTAACGAAGATTGGACAGAAGAATCATCAGAAGCAGTTTCGTCTTCTGTGATGGACATGTATCTGTCTGCAATTAAAAAAACCTCTAAGGAGTAGGTAAACATGGAAACATATGATCGATTAACTGAGAAATGGGCACCAGTGCTCAACGAAGAGTCCAGTGGTAAAATCACTGATTCTCATCGTCGTGCAGTAACCGCTGCCGTTCTCGAAAACCAAGAAATTGCTTTTGCCGAACAATCAAGTTTGATGGAAGGTCCAAGCAACACTAACTTCAGCGCTACTGGTGCTGCTACTGGTACTACTGGTGCTAACTGGAACCCCGTTCTGATTGCACTCGTTCGTCGTGCTATGCCTAACTTGATGGCATACGACCTTGCTGGTGTTCAACCTATGACCGGTCCTACTGGTCTTATCTTTGCAATGCGTTCAGTCTACAAGACCACTCGTGGTGGTGCAGAAGCTGGTCGCGAAGCATTGTTCCAAGAAGCACACGTTCCTTATTCTGGCGATTCTTCGCTCGATATGGATAGCGCAGAAGAAGTTGGTAACCGTGGACCTTCTGGTCTTGCTGGTGTTTCCGACACTGACAACGACTCGAACCTTGCAGACTCTGGCGGTACTTACATTCCTACTGGTCTAGGGACTCCCCCTGCACCTGCTGGAATGCCTACTGAGCATGCTGAGAAGTTAGGTTATGCTGACGGTTCTGCTTTTGCAGAAATGGGTTTCACCATTGAGAAAGCAACTGTTACTGCTCGTAGCCGTGCTCTCAAAGCAGAATACAGTTTAGAACTCGCACAAGACTTGAAAGCAATTCACGGTCTTGACGCTGAAACTGAACTTGCTAACATCCTTTCTACGGAAATTCTTACGGAAATTAACCGTGAAATCATCCGCACTATCAACTCACAAGCAAAGATTGGTTCGCTTCAAGCGGGTCTTCAAACTGCTGGTATCTTCGACTTAGCAACGGATGCTGATGGTCGTTGGTCTGTTGAAAAGTTCAAGGGTCTGTTGGTTCAATTAGAGCGTGAGTGTAACGTCATTGCCAAAGAAACTCGTCGTGGTAAAGGTAACATCATCGTCTGTTCCTCAGACGTTGCTACTGCTTTGACTGCTGCTGGTATGCTTGACTATGCACCTGCTCTGTCTACTTCTTTGAACGTAGATGACACAGGCAACACGTTTGCTGGTGTATTGAATGGTCGTACTAAGGTCTTCATCGACCCGTATGCGGTTGCTGACTATGTAACTGTTGGTTACAAAGGCACCAATCCTTATGATGCTGGTGTGTTCTATTGCCCATACGTACCTCTCCAGATGGTACGTGCAGTTGGCGAGAATGACTTCCAACCACGTATCGGGTTCAAGACTCGTTACGGCATGGCAAGCAATCCTTTCGTAGGAACTGCTGCTCCTGATGGTTTGGCTGCTGTTCGTTCAAACCAATACTACAGAATCTTCCGCGTTGACAATATCCTCGCCTAAGACCTGTAAATAAAAACAATAAAAAGTTTTAAACCCCGCTTCGGCGGGGTTTTTTTTGTGTATAAATACATGCATGGGAGAAAAAATATCAAATTATAGTTCATTGGCACCTACCGGTTTTAGGTTAACAATCTCGCGTGAGTTCTATCCTCACTTGCAATATTTCGTTCAGCAGATACAACATCCTGCGATGGAAGTTCAGGCAGTAGAGATATCCTACAAGAGACTGACAAACATGGGTGTAACTGGTAATGCTGTTGTCAACGGTACCGTTACTATGGATGTCCTTATGGACGAGAACATGGAATCATATAAGGAAATTTATGATTGGATGTTACGCATGTCAAATGAAAAACATATCCCATCTTCTAGCAGATTTAATAGTTCAGGCGAATCTACTCCTACCTCATATTGTGATATTGTTCTATCAATTCTTACATCTGCTAACAACCCTAATAAAGAAATACGATACCGCAATGCATTTCCCGTCTCGTTAGGAGATGTTCAATTCAACACTACTTCTAGTGGCGAATACATCGTATTTCCTGTGACATTTAAATTTGATTACTTCGAATTTTCGTGATATAATATACTGTATTTTACTTGTGAGTTTACATAATGAATTTAGAAAACATCCTTGCCGAGTGGCAAGTTGATTGTAGAATCGATCCATCGTCAATTGACGAGTCATCAAGATGCACCCCAGAGTTACACGCAAAATATCTTGGAATACTATCCAACACTAAACTAAAACTGAAACAAGCAGAATTCAAACAGAAAGATTTGATGAAGTCGAAGTGGTTGTGGTATCAAGGTAAGATGCCGTATGAGGAGGTAATTGAGTTAGGTTGGGAACCGGATCCTTTCAATGGTCTCAAAATACTGAAAGGTGAGATGGAACACTACATCGAAGCAGACCCAGAACTCGTAGCAAGCGAAGCAAGAATCGAGTACCTAAAAACTTGTATAGATACTTTGAAAGAAATTGTTGAGAACCTCAAATGGAGGCACCAGACAATCGGTAATATTATACGATGGAAACAATTTGAAGCAGGGTTCTGATGATATCAATAAATCTTAATGACGCAGAAATATATCACCTTCCTTGGAAGCATGTGGTGATAAAAAATATCCTTCCGGAAAGTACCGCACGATCAATATCAGAATCTAAAATTTTATCTAAGTATGCCGAAACCTCTGGGGTTCCTGAGTATGGTAAAATACAAATTAATACATCAAAATATGACGAATTCGAATTCTCGTCTATACACGAAGCATTCAAATCTCCTGAACTCGTTGAATTTTTAATAAACAAGTTTAACAAAGATGTTGTCAATGCTTACGGTGAAGAAGCAAACCTTCGAAAAAATGAAGTGTATCCTACAAATGATTTATGTTTATTTAATAAATCCACCACTCCTTTTGATGATGTTTGGAAAGCATCGACCAGTATAAAAGACCAAATAATTTTGTCTCATGGAAACGCAAAGGGGTGGCATTTAGATATGTCCAATAAATTAATTTCTGGAATAATATATTTCAGGGAAGTGACTGATAACTTAAAAGAATCCGGTGATCTTTTATTAACATCATCGCCAACAGACGCTATCAAAAAAATACCGTATGAATTTAACACAGGTATTTTCTGGGCAAATTTGCCATGGGCATGGCATAGTGTTACACAAAGAGAAGTCTCCCCTAACAACTTGCGGCGAACAGTTAGTTATCATATAGGCGGAAATAGAAACTATAACGACTATAAACATAATACAGATAAAAATGGTGTGCCTGTTTTTGGATTTCGAAAAGTGAATATATTGTAATGGACACCATTGAACTAAAACTCAAAGATTATAGTATGTTGAAAGTCAACTGTGCTAGTTCTGTTGCACAAGAGTTATCCGATTACTTCTGTTTCGAAGTGCCGGGTGCTAAGTATATGCCAGCAGTCAAGCGGAGAGTTTGGGACGGTAAGATTCGTCTGTTCAATAGTATGAACGGAGAAATAAATGCTGGGTTGTATGATGCAATCAAAACATTTGCGAAGAGAAGAGGATACGTTGTTGAGTATCTTGAAAGCAGTTATGGTTTTCCACACGAGAAAAACAAACTCAACCATTTAAAAACCATGTCTTGGATCTCACAGTTAGGTCTGCCGTTTGCACCTCGTGACTATCAGTACGATGCCTTTACACACGCCTTAGAGCACAAGAGAGGCGTTTTACTGTCTCCGACAGGTTCTGGTAAGTCCATGATAATCTATCTTTTGTTGAGATACTATTTTGATAGTTACGACAAAGATATTCTTGTTATCGTTCCTACTACGGGTCTAGTCCAGCAAATGGTATCTGACTTCGAGTCCTATGGATTTGACACCAACACCAATTGTCATCTGATCTATTCTGGTAAAGAAAAAAATACTGGCAAACGAGTAGTGATTACCACGTGGCAATCTATACACAGACTACCTCCTAAGTGGTTTGAAAACTTCGGAGCAATCTTCGGAGACGAGTGTCATGGTTTCAAGGCAAAATCTTTATCAAGTATAATGAACAAAGCAGTTAATGCTGAGTATCGTTTCGGTACTACTGGAACCTTGGATGGAACTGAAACCAACAAGATGGTGTTAGAGGGGTTGTTTGGTCCTGTGAAACGGGTGACCACCACAGCAGTACTACAAAAAGCAAAACAATTGGCACCTCTCAATATTGACATACTATTGCTGAAGTATAAAGAAGAGTATTGCAAGACTGTTGAAAAGGCAACCTATCAAGAAGAAATAGATTTTCTGGTGAGCTATAAGAAAAGAAATTTGTTTATTAGGAATCTGACGTTATCATTGGAAGGTAATACTCTGGTTCTATTCAACCTTGTGGACAAACACGGTAAGGTTCTGAAAGAATTGATTCAGGATAAAATAGAAGAAGGCAGGAAACTTTTTTATGTTAGCGGGGAAACTAAGACAAGTGATAGGGAAGCAGTACGAGGTATTGTCGAGAAACAAACCAACAGTATTGTTCTTGCTTCTCTCGGGACTTTTTCTACTGGAATTAATATACGGAATATCCATAATATCATCTTCGCATCTCCCAGCAAATCGCAAATCAGGGTGTTACAGTCCATTGGACGGGGACTCAGAGTGTCAGATGATAGCAGGACTACAAAACTTTACGACATTGCAGATGACCTCCGGTATCAAGGTAAAGCAAATTTTACTATGAGACATTGTGCAGAAAGAATAAAGATATATAAGAGTGAGCAATTCAATTATAAACTGGTGGAAGTAGATATATGAGCACTTTTCCAACATATCAATTAAAATTAACCACAGGTGAAGAATTAATTTGCGAAGTTATGGATTGGGAAAACGAAGATAATAATATTATTATTCGTAATGCTATGGTTATTGAAACAACTATTTTTGAAAATAATGAAAGGGTTTATATGTTTAAACCATGGTTCTTGTATTTAGAAAAACCAACTGACTATATTATACTTGATTCAAAAAGTATAGTGGCGAGTGCACAACCAAATGATTTACTTGCTATTCAATATATCAGCGCAGTATCAGATATGAAAGATCTTTCTGAGGATAGGATTAAAGAGCATAATAAAAGAGAAGCAATTAAACTGAAAAGTATATTAGAAAATCTTATCGAATCAAAAAAAGAACCTAAAGAAAAGAAATCAAAACCAAAGTCAAATATTATTAATTTTGTTCCTCCTGATACTACTTTTCACTAGTATACTGTTCTCCTTACGAGTGAAGCTCTAGGGTAACACATTTGCCTTCTTCTGTCAACCCCTTGACAACATTTATTTTTAGTGTATAATATATCTATTTCACGTGAGAGTAACTATGACTATCAAACCAAAAGACAAACCGCACTACGTAAACAACGCAGATTTTTCCCAAGCAGTTGTGGATTACGTAAAATCTTCTAACGATGCTGTTGCAGCAGGAGAACCAAAACCTGTGGTTACTGATTACATTGCTCGGTGCTTTCTGAAAATTTCAGAAGGTCTTTCACACAAAGCAAACTTCGTTCGCTACACCTATCGTGAAGAAATGGTAATGGATGCAGTAGAGAACTGCTTGAAAGCAATTGAGAACTATAACCTTGAGACTGCTACGCGCACAGGGAAACCCAATGCGTTCGCATACTTCACTCAGATCTCATGGTATGCGTTCCTACGGCGTATTCAGAAGGAGAAGAAGCAACAAGATATCAAGATCAAGTATCTGACTGAATCTGGTATAGAGCAATTGATGACAGAAGAATTTGAGGGCAACCCTGCTGCTCGACAGACTCAAGCATTTGTAGATGATCTACGAAAGCGTATAGACAGTGTAAAAGAAAGTGATAATGCGGTAAAAGACTACGTAAAAAAAGAACGTAAAAAAAGAACTAGGCATGTGGATTCAGACCTCTCTGAATTTTTGGTGGGTTGATTATGAAGGTAGCCATACTAAACGATACGCATGCTGGTGTAAGACAGAGTTCTGAAATCTTTATGGATTATCAGGAAAAATTCTATCGTGATGTTTTCTTTCCGTACCTAGAAGAGCATGGAATAAAAAAGATAGTACATCTTGGAGACTATTATGAAAACCGTACTTCGATTAATTTCAAAGCACTTAATCACAATAGGCGCATATTTCTTGATGAGTTGCGCGTTCGTGGCATACACATGGATATTATTCCAGGTAATCATGATTGTTATTATAAAAACACAAACAACCTAAATGCTTTGAAAGAACTCCTTGGTCACTATATGAACGAGGTAAACATCATAGAAGAACCTACTGTCATGAACTATGATGGTTTGAACTTTGCTTTGATCCCTTGGATCAACAATGAGAATGAAGAGAAAATAAAGTACTTCATCAATACTTGCAAAGCAGATATTCTGGGTGCACACTTAGAACTGTCTGGGTTTGAGATGCAAGCAGGAATACCTTGCCATGATGGTATGGATGCTGGGTTGTTTCGTAGGTTCGACATGGTTCTCTCTGGACACTTTCATACCAAATCTACCATAGGTAATATTCATTATCTTGGGTCTCAGATGGAGTTCATGTGGTCCGATTGTAATGATCGCAAATACTTTCATGTACTTGATACGGATACACGTGAACTGACTTCTGTTGAAAATCCTATCACCATATTTGAAAAGATTTTATACAATGATAAAGAAAAAGACCCTAACCTTATTGACGTAAGAAAACTGGACGATAAGTTTGTCAAAGTTATTGTTGTCAACAAGACCAAACCAGCAGAGTTTGAGAAGTTCTTGGACCGAGTAAACTTTCAGAAGGTTCACGGATTACAGATAGCAGAAAACTTTCAAGACTTTGTTGGAACTAATGTTGAGGATTCAAAAATAAGTGTTGACAGCACTGACGAATTGTTGTATAGTTATATCGATGCGGTAGATACTGATCTCAGTAAAGACAAGATCAAGTCTATGGTTCGAGAACTCATGATAGAGGCACAGTCACTAGAGATCGTATGATAAATTTTAATAAAATTCGTTACCGAAACTTTTTATCCACTGGCAACACCTTTACTGAAATCGATTTCTCGTCGAGTAAATCGACACTGGTTGTGGGTGCGAATGGATCTGGTAAGTCTACTTTGCTAGACGCATTATCCTTTGCCTTGTTCGGTAAAGCACATCGTAATGTAAACAAACCTCAACTACTAAACAGTGTAAACAATAAAGACTGTGTGGTCGAAGTAGAGTTTGTCGCATTAGGTCAGGAGTATAAGATCGTTCGGGGTCTGAAACCTGCTCTTTTTGAGATATGGCAAGACGGTACCATGATCAATCAGGACTCACATGCTAAAGAATATCAAAAGATTCTAGAACAGAACATCCTCAAGTTGAACCACAAAACGTTTCACCAGATCGTTGTGTTGGGGAGCAGCAGTTTCATTCCTTTTATGCAGCTCCCCGCACAACATCGACGTGACGTTATCGAAGACCTCCTAGATATTAATGTGTTCTCTAAAATGAACACAGTCCTAAAAGAAAAAGTTTCTACCCTGAAACAATCCTTGATGGACAATTCGTATAAGTTGGAGATGAGTGATACTAAGATTGAATCTCAGAAGAAGCACATCTCTCAACTAACTAAAATCTCTGAAACTGCTAGGCAAGAAAAGTTAGACTTGATTGCTCAAGAAGAAGAAGAGTTGGCCCGCCTAAACACCCAAGTAACTAGTTGGGAAGATACTGTTTTATCTGACCTTCAAACCAAGCAGTCATCATTAGATTCTAAGATCAATGAGATGGGTAAGTATGTCTTTCAATTTAATGCTAAACAGAAAGCATCTAACAAAGAGATTCTATTTTATGAAGACAACGAAGACTGCCCCACCTGTGACCAAACCATCGAACCCTCCTTCCGATTGGATAAGGTACAGAACGCCAAAGACAAGTGGGATGAACTCGAAGAAGCAAGACAACAGTGTGAACACCAAATAGGAAAGTTGACAAATGAGAAACACAGTATCCAAGAGTCTATTGATGCAGAAGTTGAACAGCGTAATCAGATCAACACCATCAAAGAAAAAATCACATGGACCCAGCGAAGAATTACTTCTTTACAGGGTGAGTTATCCGAACTTCAAACAGGTGTACATAGCTTGCAGGAAGCACGAGATACTCTCTCAAGTGAAGAAAGTAAAAGAGAAACTCTCGTTGATGTCAAACTAGAATACGCGACTCAAAGAGAATATAATAACGTTATCACAGAACTCCTCAAAGATACCGGTATCAAAACCAAGATCATCAAGCAGTACTTGCCAGTGATCAATAAGTTGACTAACCAGTATCTTCAGGTTCTTGACTTTTACGTTCACTTCGATCTGGACGAGGGTTTCAATGAAACTATTCGCTCGCGGCACCGTGATGTATTTTCTTACTCATCTTTTAGTGAAGGTGAGAAACAACGTATCGATTTGGCGCTTCTGTTCACATGGAGACAGATTGCTAAGATGAAAAACAGCATCGCAACCAATCTATTGATCCTCGATGAAACCTTTGACTCATCTCTTGATGCTGATGGGGTAGATAATTTGCTGAAGATATTAGATACCTTAGATGATGATACAAATGTTTTTGTAATATCTCATAAAGGTGAACTGCTCGACAATAAGTTTGATCGCAAGATCGAATTCATAAAAGAAAAGAATTTTAGCAAAGCAGTATGAATAAAATAGGTTCTAGTCTAGACACTACTGAGTTATCTAAAGCACGAGTTGTAAAAGTGCCCGATTATGTTGTGATACCATCTGTTCTAAGTAAGAAAGAGTGTGTAGGTGTAAGTAACTTTGCTAAGTCTAAGGGGAAATATACACCTGGATTAATTGGCACAGATGATTCTAATGTGCAAAAGCAACAAGGTATAAGAGACACTGAACTTTGGTGGTTTTATCACCATAAATTAGAAGAAAAAATATCAGATGTCTTATATCAACAAAATAAAAAACATTGGAAGTACCGAATAAACGAGACAGAATTTTTTCAATATGGAGAATATAATATTGGTGGTCATTACTCTTGGCATCGAGATGCTGAACCCTCTAATGTTTCTAAATTAAGAAAGTTAAGTTTTTCAATTGTATTGAATGATAGAGATTCATTTGAAGGTGGTAAATTTCAAATGCTATCAAAATTAGATAGGGAAGGTAAACCAGTAATTCGTACTATGACTTCTCTTAATAAAGTCGGGAGTATACTTATATTTCCAAGCACTACAACTCATCGAGTTACCCCAGTAACTAAGGGAACTAGACGTTCTTTGGTGGGATGGGTATGGGGACCACAATTAGCTTGACACGATGAAAATAATGATGTATAATTACTTTAAACATATGAGGATACTTACGTGATGATTACAGAACAAACTATGCAGGTTCTTAAAAACTATGCTTCAATTAACCCCAACATTGTTATAGAAAGCGGCAACGTTATTAAGACTATTTCTGAGGCAAAAAACGTTGTCAGTAAATCTATACTAGATGTGGAATTTCCAAAGACCTTTGGGATCTTTGATCTAAACGAGTTCATTTCTGCTATGGGACTGGTTGATAATCCTACGCTATCTTTCGAGGATGAATATGTTCTTATTGGAGATTCAGTAGGTAGGACTCGAATTAAATATTATTATTCTGATATCGATATCCTCACCTCTCCTAGTAAGGAAGTGGTCATGCGAGATGCTGATGTGACTTTTACCTTAGATCGAGAGACTCTGGCAAAAGTTCGCCGAGCGTCTTCCGTTCTTGGGCATAATGAAGTCAGTGTAACTTGTATAGATAATGTTGTATGTCTAACAGTAAATGATAACAGTGATAGCACTTCAAACGGTTATACTGTTGATGTCGAAGGGACATACAAACATAGTAATTTTAATTTTGTATTTAATATTAATAATTTAAAAATGATTGAAGGTGATTATGATGTTGCTATTTCCTCATCTTTGATCTCGCATTTTATTAATAAACAAACCAAGATTGAATATTGGGTAGCACTTGAAAAAACTAGTACTTATGGAGACTAATATGAACGAAGAAATGATGGACCTTGCTAATCGAATTACACGTAGTACAGTTGCAGTAGTTGATACTATGACAGCGCGTGGCGCTTTTCGAGGTGAAGAGTTAAGCACGATTGGACAGCTTAGAGATCAGTGTATTGCGTTGATCCAGTTGGTAGAGCAAGAACAAGGTAATGTTTCTGGTGAAGCATCAACTCTCGAAGCACTTGCGCCAGAAGTAGCAGGAGGATAATTTTACATTTGTCTCCACTTGAATTATTATTATTTTTTTATTATGTATGGAGTAACAAATGTCAAAAGAATTCTTATGGGTAGAGAAATATCGTCCGTCTAAGATAGACGATACTATTCTGCCGAAAACCCTTCAAAAAACTTTCTCTGAGGCAATTGCCAAAGGAGAACTGACTAATATGTTGTTCACTGGAACTGCTGGTCTTGGTAAGACTACGGTTGCACGTGCACTGTGTGATGAGTTAGACATGGATTACATAGTAATCAATGGTTCAGAAGAAGGTAACATCGACACACTACGAGGTAAGATCAAACGATTTGCCTCTTCTATTTCTCTTACGAGTAATAAAAAATGTGTCATTCTTGATGAGGCAGATTACTTGAATCCTCAATCGACACAACCTGCTTTGCGTGGGTTCATCGAAGAGTTTTCAAGTAACTGTCGATTCATACTCACATGTAATTTTAAGAACAGAATCATTGAACCGCTCCATTCTCGGTGCGGTGTATATGAATTTAATACTTCCAAAAAAGATATGCAGCCTCTATGTGAACAGATGTTGAAGCGTGTCTTGAGCATTCTTACCAAAGAGAATGTGACGTGTAATGATATCGAACCTGTTGCTAATCTGATATTAAAACATGCACCTGATTGGAGAAGAGTACTCAATGAAGTTCAAAGATATTCTACAAGTGGTACTCTGTTGTTACCGCAAAAGTCAGATGCAACAGGATCTTATGACGGTCTGTTTTCGTCTCTTAAAGAAAAAGACTTTAAGAAAATGCGATCTTGGGTAGTAAATAATTCTGATGTTGACGCATCAGTTGTGTTCCGCGCAATTTACGATAGTATGTATGATCGTGTAAATCCATCTAGTATACCTCATGTAGTATTAATTCTTGCAGATTATCAATACAAAAATGCATTTGTTGCTGATCATGAACTAAATATGGTAGCATGTATGACAGAATTGATGACCAACGTGGAGTTTAATTAAATGGACAGAGGGGAAATTTTAGTAGATGACGGAACTAATTTTCTAGCAGTTACTAAATGCTACTTAGACGAACCTGATTATTGGATGAAGTTGATACGAGAAGGTGGGTCTTACGATCAGAAAGATACTGCTATAAGGTTAGAAAGAGCATATTGCAGAGTTTATCAACCGGGTCATACCGGAGAAAATCTTTTAGATCCGCTCAGGCATGAGTTCGATTATACCTTAAATCGGTTCGCAAGACGTTTAGATATTCTTGGAGAAAGAAAACTTAAAACTGATCCGTCAATGTGGGGGTTAATATACACTGACGGTGAGTCTTGTGGTCCTCATGGTCATGGACCTGTATGGGAATACTCGGCTGTGTTTTATTTGAAAGCAGATGTAGGATGCGGATCTATATTTTTCCCTACCATCGATATGGAAGTTGAACCAGAAGATAACGATCTCATCATTTTCAATCCAAGGTTACAACATGGTGTAATGCCTAATATAATCAGTGGTGCAGAACGTATTGCTGTTGCTATGAACGTTACAGATCGTGGTAAAAGGAGACCTTCTAAATGAATCCATTCGAGTTTGTTAATGCTATAAATTATACAAAAGACAATATCATGACAGAAGAAAATGAAAGCAGTTATAATTCGTTTCTTGTTAATCGATCTTTATCTTATTTTAAAGACACGGTTCTTCTTGCTAATGAGATGAACACCAATCATTCTGTTGCAAATAAATTACAATTCGATTTTTTTATAAATACACTTAGAAAAAGAAAGCGTTTTTCTAAGTGGCAGAAACCAGAAGTCGATGATAATGTGAATGTTATCAAACTATATTATGGTTATAATGAGGAGAAAGCACGACAAGTTCTTCCTTTACTGTCTGATAATCAGTTAGATATTTTATTGAAAAAGGTGGGTAAAGGTGGAACAACAAGATAATGTAGTAGTAGACTGGGTGCCAAAAGATATGGTTGAGATTATTATAGATCAACCAGATGATTTTTTAAAAATACGAGAAACCCTAACCCGAATTGGTGTAGCATCAAGGGTCGATAAAAAATTGTTTCAATCGTGTCATGTTTTACATAAACAAGGAAGATACTTCATTGTTCATTTCAAAGAGTTATTTTTGCTTGACGGTAAAAAAACTAATTTAATGTTGAATGATTTGCATAGAAGAAATACAATAACAACGTTGTTATGTGATTGGGGATTAGTGAAAGTAGTTGATCGTCTTCAAATTTCTGAGTGTGCACCTTTAAGACAAATTAAAATCATTTCTCATAAAGAAAAAGACGAATGGGAACTTTGTCCGAAATATAATATAGGCAATAAATTTTAAGTCATTAAATATTTTTTGCTGGGATCATATTTAAAATCGTGGAAGGGTTCCGAAAAATCGAAATTAGGATTTCGTTCTAGTACATCGTAATAAACTTCTCCTTCAATTTCAATGTAGTGGACAAAGGTTTGTATCTGCCAACCTTTGTCTAATGGTAAACGCCAATGATGATATTTTCTGCCTTCGTATATTACACCTTCGCCAGGATATAATATATACTCAACGCCATCTAGATCATCGTTCTCAATATAAATTTCCCAAGGAGATTCTCTATCTCCATAACCAATAGTAACAGTAGACGAAAATTCACACGCAGGTCTATCTAAATGTGGAACCAAAGCATATCCAGGTAAATACAGACGAGTGTAAGTATAAGTTGGATATAATTTTAATCCACATGACTCTTCCATCTGAGGCAATGCTTTTAAAGCGAGAGAGTTGAAAACAGGATCAGAGTAACACCCATAACTGTTTTTATTTAAAGTTGAAAACCGATGTTCATTTTCATGTTTTAAATCACCGGAATTTTTCATATTAAAAATATGATTAACTGCTTCTCGACATTCCTTTTCATCAAATAATTTTATTTTCACTTGACAACTCTTACATTATATGTTATATATAGTAGTGTCGTTGCAGAATAGTCTGAACGATAGACAACAATCTTGCTTAAATTAAATAAGGAGATAGCAATGGTTACTACAAGAAGTAAAGTGTTTTCGTTCCCCCACTCTCGTTTCATTGGTTTCGACCATGTCTGGGATGAGATAGAAAGATTAACTGCCGCTGGCGCAAACGAGAAGGGTTTTCCTCGTCACAATATTGTAAAATATTCTGACACAGAATACGCCATGGAATTTGCACTTGGTGGTTACAAAAAGAAAGACCTAGATATCGAGGCAAAGCCTGGTGTTCTAGTCATTCGGGGCAACCCTGAAGAGGATACTACCGAGTATCTTCACAAAGGGATTACTACGAAGAAATTCGTGGAAACATTCCGACTTGCAGATCATGTTGTCGTTGATGGAGCTGAATTCGTCAATGGACTACTAGTGATTAAACTCAAAGTGGAACTACCCGAAGAACAGCGTCCGAGAAAAATAGAAATTAATTCTCAATAAGGACGTAACAATGGAAAAGTTTGTAAAAAGCGAGGAATTTCTTTCCTCTAAAAAAGAACAGATGGTTGCAATCGCGCAACTATTTGCTGTGCTTTCAATAGCACCGATCATGATTGCTGTAAGTTGGTTCGCATGATCAAGAAAATCAAAAGTTGGTTAGGCATTGTATTCTTTGCTTCGCTTGTACTGGGAGGTCTAATAGCACCTCTCTTCACACCTAACTACGGTGTGTACACAGCGGGTTCAAGTCTGTATATGCCAGCGCCATATTTGTAAAACCTTTGGGTGCCTCTTAAGCGCATGACGGCATAAACTGGGGGGACGCATCCCCCCGACCCAATCTTTACGAAACATTAACCAAAGATTAACTAGACCTTTACCATATTAACAGTCTTTATTAAATAGATACTCTTTTAATAAAGGAGTAGTGATATGAAAAAGAATTGGAAAGAAACGATTGTAGCCTTGGTATTCATAGGATCGGTGTTTATGTTTTTAAGTTTAGACATTAAAGCCGCACCCTATATAGAATACAAGAATGAGTACGAGTTGAAAGAGTGGGATCATACTAAGACAACTCATCATTTAAGACTAGGTTACAAAGCAAAGAACAACATGTATTTTGAAATCGGACCAATGACTAAGGGTCACAGTTACGAAGCAGGATACAAGTTCAAGTTTGATGCTGTAACAGTTAAAGGTAAACTGGAGACCAAGGACACTGGCGATGCTAAGACTAAGGTTGAAACTGAAATCCGATTTAATTTCTAAGGAATAATTATGCCAGGTATTGTAATCGCAATGATGTTAGTAGGTGCTGTGCTTGTAAAAGACAGTAACCGAAAACTCGACGAAAGATGTGCACAAGAAGTATTAGACGGTGTTGCTGAATCTCATCAGGAATGTCGCCGGTACTATACGTCTAAGTAGTATATCAGTTTAGAGGGTTCTGATAAAAAAATCCTCGCTCCCCTTGACATCCTCCCCAATCTCTTGTATAATTACGACATGACTAAATTTTATACCCATGTTTCGCGCAAAGGTAACCTAATCTATTATCGTGGATACGAGAATGGAGAACGAGTTTCCGACACAA
>Ga0206124_10000734_pt1 | contig 26401 bp, 21 predicted proteins | sample Helgoland_Spring_3_FD_148671 | JGI IMG/M metagenome (GOLD analysis project Ga0206124, IMG submission 148671) | Pelagic subsurface seawater microbial communities from Kabeltonne, Helgoland, North Sea - Helgoland_Spring_Bloom_20160321_2 | ecosystem: Environmental > Aquatic > Marine > Epipelagic ... | reverse complement strand
TGTTGCAACGCTTTCCATTTCAATGAAGTTTCGAATGTCTTCTGAAAGGTGCTGCGCGCGATGCCCAAACACAGTCGATCGGTTAACCCATAGTCAAACGCCATGCGCATGCTCGCGTTGTCCAAGCCCCATAAGGCATATGCCCCTTCGTTGATTTGACCAAAGCGGTGAGCGATGACAAAGTGCATGACGTTTTGACCGGGAGTCTCATTGCTTTGAACATTGATGATTCTAGTGTCCTTGAACGTTGCATAGACGGGATGCACGGCTAATTCACTTGGTCCCAAGTCGTCCATTGTAGCAGAGAGCAGCAGAAGAACGAATATGTAGAAAAGGTGTTCATCGCGGCGAGAGGGTCATTTGTACATCGACGGAGATCTCTTCTGCGATTTTTTCTCGAACCATCTTTGGAATGGGAATCTCATGCGCAGCTGTCAGAACGGTAAATGCAGATTGAACGATCCACGCTTTGCCGTCCCATTGAAGCGTCGATTCAATTTCGCGCTCAGCGGCTACACCATGAATGGTTAAAATGCCCTGCGCCTTGACCGTGTGCGATTGCCCGTCTTGCAAAGTGTCGCTCCAATTTGCGATTGCTCCTTCAAAAGTACCATTAGGAAAGCGTGTGGATTCGAGGTAATTCTCGTTGAAATGCTCTTCCATCAGCGCTTTCTCGAACCGAAAGCCTAGGATGGGCACACGAAAAGCAAAACGCCCGTCGTTTGCGATCAGTCCCGAGGCCATTTCATTGGTTGCTTCGATGTTTTCGACGAAGGTGGCGGAGAAAAACTCGACGCTACCGTTTCGGGTGATCCATTGCTGGCTCGAGCAAAAATTGCTTGCGACCAGCATCGTTGCTATCAAGATGACTTTCATGGCATTCATTCTTATTCAGGTGCACCGGCCTCAGCCCATTGCTCTATCAGAGCGATGTCGCACGTTTGGAAACTGCCATTGGGAGGCATCACAAGCGCATCGTCGGATTCCCTTTTGATGCGGTCAATGACGTCGCCCGAAAGAACCGCATCAACGGACGATGGGTAGTTGTCCAAGGCCAGACCCGCCTCGGGATTCTCTCCCCCGTGACAACCTGCGCATTGGGCATTGAAAATCGCGGCGACACTTGCATTGTACGTTGCGGTCCGGTCGCTGCAAGGTTGTTCGGTATTGTAATTGCAACCGACCATTCCCGAGGCCAAGGCCATCAAAGCAATGGCGCAAAATGAAAAAGAAAGGAGGCCGGTATGCATGGGTTGCTTCTTCAAAAAATGTTCAGGGCAATGTTAGAGAATAACCGGCAGGTATGGAAAGATGTTGCATTCTCTTTGCGATATTTGCTAAGAACACATCCTCTGATATGGGAAGAGCATTTGAATTTCGAAAGGCAAGGAAGTTTAAGCGATGGGCGGCAATGTCCAAAACATTCGCTCGGCTTAACAAGGACATCATCATCGCCATCCGGGAAGGGAACGGCGCAGAGCCCGATATGAATCCTCGGCTGCGCGCGGTTTTGCAAAATTGCCGGGCAGCCAATATGCCAAAGGATAATGTGGAACGTGCAATCAAGAAAGCAACCGACAAGGACACCAGCGATTTCAAAGAGGTCAACTTCGAAGGGTATGCTCCGCATGGTGTAGCTGTATTCGTCGAAACGGCAACTGACAACAATAATCGCACTGTGGCCAATGTTCGCAGCCATTTCAACAAATGCAATGGCAACTTGAGCACGTCTGGAAGTGTGGAGTTTATGTTCGATCACATGTGCTTTTTCAAAATCAAGGCGGAAGGCTTGGACCAGGAAGAGTTGGAATTGGAACTCATTGACTTTGGAGCAGAAGAGATTGAGGCGGATGAAGATGCATTCATCGTCACGGGCAATTTCGAAGCGTTTGGCTCTTTGCAGAAGAAGTTGGAAGATGATGGAGCAGAGATTGTAGAGTCCGGATTAGAGCGGGTTCCCAACACAACGAAAGAGCTCGACATGGAAGCAACAGCAGAGGTGGAGAAGCTTATCGAGCGATTGGAAGAAGATGACGACGTGCAGCAGGTCTTTCATACCATGAGTTCGTCAACTCCCGCGGAAGATTGATCGATGGAATGGGAGATGCGGCGCGACTATTGCGCATCGATGAAGTAACTTCGCACCATGGAAAGTAAACGTGTGGAGTCGGATGGCACGCTGTTGGAGTTCTTGATGGAAAATGCAGGCTACGCAACAAGGACCCGCGCTCGCACAGCGATCAAGTCAGGAGCGGTAGCGGTGGATGGAAATGCGCTGCGCATTCCTTCGTCCGAACTCAAGGCTGGTGCAATGGTATCCTGGACATCACTGAGCAAGCAAAGCGGTCCTAAGGACTTCGATTTGGGGGGGAGTTCGGCGAACAAGTCGAATATGACCAAAGAGGAAAAGCCGCCATATGAGGTGGTTTACGAGGATGACTTTTTGTTGGCTTACATCAAGCCTGCTGGAATGGTCTTTGCTTCGCCAAAACCACAGGTCAAGACGAGTTATACCCGGATGAAGCAATGGATGGAGGCCAATCGGTCCAACCTCAACGCGATTCAGTTCGTCAATCGGATTGAAAAAGAATCTTCGGGCGTTTGCATCATTGCGAAGGACTTGCGCTGGCGCAAGCACTTGCAAGATCATTGGGACCAATTCACCAAACGGATGTACGTGGTGATCCAAGGCCATCTGCCAGCAGACGATGTGCTCTTTTGCTATTCCAAGGATGAGGATGGAAAGCGAAAGGACAAATTTGAATTTGAATACCGGACGATGCGTGCTACCGCGTCTCATACCATGTTGAAGATGTCCGTTGGCTTTGACCAAGTGCCTGTCTTGATGGCTGGGCTTCGTCGCTTGGAATGTTATTTGCTCGGAAAAGGAAAGGAAATTCCGGACCCAATGGGGCGCTCAGGTCTGCATCTCTTTGGTGTTGATCTTGAGGGGCCGGATGGCGAAAAGGTGGCCATCAAATCTCGGGTTCCGCAAGAGTTTTTGAACCTGATGAAAGGGGGCAAGGGCCCGAAAGCAGTGCCCGCTTGGAAGCGTGAGCTGCACAACGAAAAAAGCCAGGACAGGAGTCCTAAAAAGCGGCCGGGATCTGCTAGAAAATAAAAGACGCAAAAAACGCAACCGATTGGGTTGCGTTTTGCAGGGGTGCTATTAAAGCTGATAACGTCCTTCCAGCCAATCTCTCAATTCGATTGATTCTTTGGGGTTCAGACTTCGAAATGCAATTCGCATCGCTCTCCGGATCATGACCGGTTCACCGTGTACGTGCCTGATCAAGGTTTTGTACTGTTCCAAAGCACTGGGCGCTTGTTGGGCGCTTGGGGGATGGGAATACCGGTTATGGACATGATTTCGAATTGTAAGAATCGTTCATTTCCTACGATGGGTGAGGGCGAAATGTTTCAATTGCGGACGATAAAATGGAATGGCAAATTAGTATGTCTTTGATTTTCAGCTAAGAACAAGAAAAGCATTGGGACGTTTCCCAATGCTTCACTTAACCTAAACCAAATTCTCTGGCGCAGATTGCCAGGTTCTTAACATCTCGTGTTACCCAATCACCATGCCAAAACTTGTGTTTCATGGCGAACTCCACCCAACACCTGTTAAATTCGCAGGGTAAAACAATTGAAATGAGCAAATCCGTTTACGTCCTGTCTGCTGTCCGAACCCCCATGGGAAGCTTCCTCGGGTCATTATCAACCGTCCCTGCAACTCAACTGGGTTCTGTAGCAATCCGGGGTGCTCTGGATGCCGCGGGCATTGCACCGAGTGAAGTGCAGGAGGTCATGATGGGCAACGTGCTACAGGCGGGATTGGGTCAAGCTCCTGCTCGTCAGGCGGCCATGGCGGCAGGCATTCCGGATTCGGTTCCATGCACCACCATCAATAAAGTATGCGCGAGTGGCATGAAGTCCATCGCGTTGGCTTCCCAGTCCATTGCATTGGGCGACGCCGATGTCGTTGTCGCTGGAGGCATGGAAAACATGAGCCAGGTTCCGCACTATTTCTCAGGCCGAACCGGGTCCAAGTTCGGGGATATGAAAATGCAAGATGGAATGCTTCTCGATGGACTGACGGATGTTTACAATTCGACGCACATGGGAAACTGTGCAGAGTTGTGTGCCAAAGAACACTCCATTACACGGGAAGCCCAAGATGATTTTGCTATCGCCAGTTATGAACGTGCCGCCTCGGCTTGGGAAGCAGGCGCTTTTCAAGCGGAAATCATTCCGGTACAGGTGCCGCAGCGCCGCGGCGATGCCATTGAGGTTTCAGAGGACGAGGAGTTCAAGGCGGTTCGAATGGACAAGATTCGAGGCTTGCGTCCCGCCTTTCAAAAAGAGGGGACGATCACGGCAGCAAACGCGTCTACCCTTAATGATGGTGCAAGTGCTTTGGTCTTGGCGTCTGAAGAGGCTGTCAGTCGACTTGGACTCAAGCCAATTGCAAAAATTGTAGCTTGTGCGGATGCCGCTCACGAGCCGGAGTGGTTCACTACTGCTCCCGCAAAAGCGGTTCCAGTGGCACTGTCAAAGGCGCATTGGAAGCAGGAGGATGTTGACCTTTGGGAGTTGAACGAGGCGTTTTCAGTAGTAGGAATTGCCAATATGAAACTATTGAAGTTGAACCCTGAATCGGTCAACGTCAATGGCGGCGCCGTGGCCCTCGGTCATCCGCTGGGTTCAAGTGGATCCCGAATTGTGGTTACCCTTATTCATGCCCTTCGCAACCGAGGTTTGTCCAAGGGTGGAGCGGGAATTTGCAATGGCGGTGGCGGTGCTTCGGCCCTCATGGTCGAAACGTTGTGATGCAACCGAAGAAAGAAGTCCTGGTCCTGTCGGTGCCGTGCGCTCCGATTCGAACAAAACCTACTGACACCGCGGAAATGTGCTCAGAAGCATTAGCCGGAGAAGCGGCGTACATGCTGGAGACGGGGGAGAAGGATTGGATTCAAATTGAATTGGTGGCCGATGGATATCGCGGTTGGTCCGATCGAAAACAATGGCGAAGGTTCGATGCAGATGAGGAGGACAATCAAGGATTAAAGCCTTTCCGCATACAAGCCCCCACGTCGCCTTGGGTTCGCAAGGATGGAGGTGTGATTCATTTGCCTGCCGGCTCAATTGTTCATTTGGATGAATCGTCAAACGGTTCGTTTGCAGGAATTGCTCTAACCCCACTTTTTTCAATGGATGAACTGTTTGAGGCTTATCAAAATCCATTGGAGGCGGCTTGCTCATTTCTCGGGGCTCCGTACCGCTGGGGTGGTCGCTGCATATGGGGCATCGATTGTTCCGGCCTAATGCAAGTGGCCTTTTTAATTTGTGGCCAACGGTTGCCGCGGGATGCGAGTCAACAAGCTCAGGAAGGCCAGCCTGTCAGATGGAGTGAAAGGAGGAGTGGAGATTTGGCTTTTTTCAGCAACGATGAAGGACGAATCATCCACGTGGGCATTTTGAAAGATGAACGGACCATTTTACACGCTGCGGGCGAGGTCATCATGGACACGCTACGGGAGGATGGCATTTGGAGAGACGGTCATCGAACGCATGCCTTGGATTTCATGCGAAGAATGAAATAATCCACTTTCAACATTGGTCAAGGCGTGGCTCGTTCCAATTTCCAAGTGATTCCCTCTTTTCAGGCTGAAGACCATTGATCCATGTACTGGCTTCCATGGCTCGTTTGCCAATGGGAACGATTGATAAGAGTTCAATCCAGCGATCTGTGCAGGCAATGAAAAGTCTCTTGTCGGCTATGCACGCGTCACCGGGCGTTGGTAAGGGGCGCTCGAAATCGGTGTGCTGGACGGATAAAACCTTGAAATCGCCCCAAGGTGTGTGGCAAATAGCCGTCGGATATGGGGTCAGTGAGCGTACCATATGCTCCACGTTTTCAGCGCTTTGCGACCAGTTGACTCGGCTATTTGTACGGTTGAGTTTGGGAGCGTCGAGTCGATTTGTGTCCGATGCCATTGCCCGTTGTGCAATGGGAGTTAGTTTCCCTTGTGCCAGTGCATCGATGGTTTGTGATAGGAGCTTTTTTCCCAGTTCCAATAGTTTGTCATGCAGGGAGGCCGCCGTCTCGGTTGGAGCAATGGCCACTTTGGCTTGAAGCAAGATGTCTCCCGAGTCAATGGCATGCTGCAGTGCAAAGGTTGTCACGCCCGTCTCTGTAAGGCGGTGTCGAATCGCCCATTGAATCGGCGCCGCTCCGCGCAGCTGAGGCAGAAGAGAAGCATGGAGGTTGATGGACCCGAATCGGGGTGCATTCCAGATGGATTCGGGGAGCATACGGAAGGCTACAACAATCGCCAGGTCGCACTCCAGTGCTCGGAACGAGTTAACAAAGTCAGTGTCCTTCAAGTTGGTGGGTTGGAGCAGCGGCAGCTTCAATTCATTTGCCGTTTCCTTCACACGAGATGACCTCAACTGCTGACCGCGACCCGCCTTTTTGTCGGGAGCTGTCACGACAGCTACGATAGGGTGAGGACCTGTATTCAATTCACGCAAGCATACCGCGGCAAACTCAGGGGTACCGAAAAATGCGAGGCGCAATGGCTTCTTCAAAGGTGCATTGGGATAAGCGTTACTCATGATGCATCTGCTTTGTTGATTTCAGGGGACAAATCGTTCCAATTCAAGTTTTTCAGGTAAAGCCAACTGCCCAGTCCGATGCTCGAAAAATACACCCATTCCACCAACCAAATGATCCAAATGGGTTGTGGCCATATGAGCGTTAGCACAGCCGCGCTTAGGATATAAGCGGTGACGGCAATCAATTCAATCCGAAACGCTCGTTTGGCTTTTCCCATTCCTTGGATGGTAGATAACATGATGCCCGAGAAGGTATAGATGGAAACGCCGACGAAAACCACAAACAATGTCTTTTGCATTGCGTCAAGTCCAACAGCATCATTGAAAAAAGCCTTGGACAGAAGCTTTGGATACAAGAAAAAAAGCCTTGGACAGAAGCTTTGGATACAAAATATACCCATGGCAAAGGAGGAGCATGCCGCCGCCATTGAGCAGCAGCAATCGCTTCAAGACCGCTTTTAACTCGAATATGCGCCGTTCTCCGATCAATCCGCTAACGTAGGTGCGGGTGGTTTGCTGAATGCCTTGTGCCGTAATAAAGGCGAGCATGAAGAAATTTCGAGTAATGTGGGAAACCTTGAGTTCAAGGCTTCCGACTTTTTCCACAAAGAAGAAGAACGCAGTCCAAGTGGCAATGGTGATCAACGACTGGCCCATCAGTGGGTAAGCCAGTTCCCACCATACCTTCATCTTCGCTCGTGCCAAGAGAGCCTGTGATGTGAAGATGTCAGGAACGATTCGAACAAGGATGAAACACGAAACCAAACAACCTGAAGATTCTGCCACCAATGAAGCCCAAGCGGCCCCCATAGCGCCAATCGGCTCTGTCCAAAACCAGCCTTCGACCCAAGCGGCATCCAAAACGATGTTAATGAAGCCAGTGACTGCAGCAACAATCAAGATAGGCCGTGTTTTAGTTGTTCCAGTATAAAATGCATTCAGTGCGAGTAGGATCGAAAAGGGGACAAACCCGAGGAGTCGAATCCCGAAGTAGGATTCGAAGACCGTCCGGATGTTTGGATTCTGAATGGTACTTCCCAAAAGGCCTTGATTGAGTGAACTTCCAAGCGCCAATAAGAACATTCCTAACCCCAGGTGAATGAGCAGTCCGGTTCTAAGGGTTCGCAGGGCTTCGGGGCGGTTGTTTTCGCCAATTCTTCGTGCAATGATGATTTGGAGTGCAGCGGAACTTCCCACAGCAAGCATTTCCAGTGTCATGTAAACCAAACCGGCATTGCCAGCGCCGTTGATTGCGGCTTCGCTGTGTCGAGCCAGGAAGAAGTTGTCGGTGAGAAGGACGAGAAATTGCAGTGCCGTGCCCGCTGAAATGGGCAACGCCATTCGCAGCAAGTCCCGGTAGCTAGTCTGTAAAGCTTCTGCCTGTTTCATCGCCGCCAAAGGTCGTTCGAAATCGACGATTTATTGTGTGTGAATTGCCAAAGGTTAAGGCAGGGAATTGCCTGTATTGAGGCAAATTTTGAGCTGTTTCAGAATGACGTCCGATTTCCGCACGGTTTTCATGGCCCATTCAGCGCGTAATACGTCTTTTTCCACTTCTGAGAGGGCCCAAGAGCGAAGGGGCAAAGTGCGCGAACGGCGCGCAAGATCTTGCATGATAATGCCGGCAGCAACGCTGATATTCAAGGACTCAGCAAATCCAGTCATGGGGATATACACGTGGTGATTCGCTGCGGCGAGAAAGGTGTCGCTGACACCTTCGAATTCCGTGCCCATGACCAAGGCAATGGGTTTGTCTATTGGCAATTCGTGAACTTCTAGGCCGTCCGCGTGCGGAGAAGTTACCGCAATGGCGTATCCGCTCGATTGCAGCTGTTCAATGCAGGCTTCCGTCGGATTGGATGCTTCTCGATAACGATGCAATGTCAGCCAGGAAGGCGTGCCTTTCGAAACTTGTCGATTGAATACCCATGGGTTGATGTCTTCAATCAGATGGACGTCTTGAATTCCGACACCATCGCACGTGCGCATCACAGCACTTGCATTTCGGGATTGATAGACATTTTCCAGGACCAGGCAAATATGCCGAGTTCTCGATTCAAGCACTTGATTGAAACGACTCACGCGTTCATCGCTCAAAAATGGAAGCAAAGCAGCGAACCGCGGATCCATGGTGGGCTATTCTGTGGGTAGATGGTTAAAATGAAAAAGGCCCCACGGAAACCGCAGGGCCTTTTTGAAGAACAAAAGGCGATTATACCTTGCTGTTCAACTCAGCACCAGCCTTGAACTTGATAACGTTCTTTGCTGCGATTGTGATTTCCTTACCCGTCTGTGGGTTGCGGCCTTTACGCGCTGCTCGGTGCGTGACAGAGAAAGAACCGAATCCAACGAGGGATACGCGGTCTCCTTTGCCCAAGGCTCCAGCTGTTGCGTCAATGAAAGAATCCAGAGCGCGCTTCGCGTCTGCTTTTGAGATGCCGGCTCCTGCTGCCATTGCATCGACCAATTCTGCTTTGTTCATGGTGTATGATTTAATGATTTGAACTACTGCGCCAAATATATAGGAGCAAATCCAAGTATATCAAGGGTTACAGCTCATTTCGTGGATAAACCTATGCATTTTGTTGAAAAGCCTAGGTGATTTCACCGAATGCGCTCCAATTCCAAGCCCTTTCGACGTGCCTTAGTGGGATTTCTTTCGCCGGGCATGTAAAATCCATACGATTCCAGAAGCGACCGGAATAAGCGCGTCAAAGGGCGCACCATTCCCCAGCACCTTCCATTGCGCCAATGCGATAGCTGCAGACACGGAACAGATGGTCATCATCAAAATGGATAGAAATCCTTGATCCAGACTTTTGCGTTCGGAACCAAAAACCCCAACAAGCGGCAAGGCACTTGCAATCATTGCGGAGAAGTGGGTGACCGATGCGGTGTCCATTCCAAATTGAATGCTTGAAGCCAAGAGGAGCAGTGACCAGATGATTTTGTAAAGTTGATGCAATTCAATCATGCGACGAAGGTACGAGCCGTGTACCTTTATCGCATGAAAGCAAACCATTTGCCAGAAGCGCATATATACAAGCCCGAAATTCGGTTTGTGGACATCGATGCTGCGGGCATAGTCAATAACGCTACTTACTTGAATTATTTTGAGCAAAGTAGAATCCAATTTTTCGAGGAAATCGTTGGGAAGAAATGGGATTGGAATTCGGCTGGAATGGTCATTGCGAAGCATGAAGTCAATTACCGCCAACCTATTTTTTTTCAAGACGACGTGACGATTGTGACTTGGATCGAACGTGTCGGTACAAAGAGCATGGAGGCGGCGTATGAAATTTTCAAAATGGTTGGCGAGGAGCGTGTCTTGATCGCATTTGCAAGTACCGTCATGGTTTCTTTTGACCACCGAAAAGGCATTTCCATTCCCTGGAACTCGGATTTGTTGGATCCGCTTCAAGCGTTTGGTGTGGGGAGACCCTCGAATTGGAGCCCAATGGCTTGATGTGAGGCAGGGTTGAAAAGTTTTTAGTCAGGTTTAATTGGATTTATAGGTATCCGTTTACATTTGCTTCGTGTCTGTTGTACACATCTAACGAATGGTAACAATTATTTCCATGAAAAAACTATACACACTTGCATTCTTCGCAATGCTAACAACGCTCGTTCATGCGCAGGTTGCGGTAACCTTACAGGTCGATATGAACGAACAAATCGTATCGGCTGACGGAGTTCACGTCGCTGGTGAATTTCAAGGTTGGGACCCCATGGCAACGCCGCTGAGCGATGACAACATGGATGGTGTTTGGGAGGTCACACTTGATTTGGCGCCGGGCACTCACCAATACAAATTCATCAATGGTATGAGCTGGGATTCGGTCGAAGATGTTCCTCCTACCTGCCAAGTGGAAGTCGCAGGAAATGACAACCGTTTCTTGATTATTGCTGAGGATGCGACTGAGGCGTCGAGTCTTGTTTGCTTCGGAAGTTGCGCGGCTTGTGGCATGTCCACGATTCGAATGCGGATTGACATGAGCGTCGAAAGTGCCGTGTCTCCCAATGGCGTTCACATTGCAGGCAACTTTCAAGGATGGGATCCGGCAGGGACTTCCTTGGCAGACGCCGACGAAGACGGAATTTGGGAAGCCATGGTCTCCTTCCATGCGGATTCCATTGAAGAAGGCCTTTTGGTGTACAAATTCATCAATGGCAATTCGTGGTCCAATCCCAATGAGAACCTCTCAGGCGAAGCTTGTGCGGATGATTTTGGCAACCGGATACACCCGTTAAGCGATTTGAATATGGTGCTCTATGGTGATTCCCTTACTGGAGCGGCGCCTTGTTTCAACAATTGTGGAACGTGTGTTTCCCCAACCAATGTGACTTTTCGCGTGGACATGAATACCCAAGAAACCGTTTCCGTCAATGGAGTGCATATCGCGGGAAGTTTTCAAGGTTGGTCGCCCAATGCGAACCCATTGAGTGATGACGATGGAGATGGCATTTGGGAAGTGGTGTTGCCTGTTGCAGCCGGCGACATTCAATTCAAGTTCGTCAATGGCAATGATTGGAGTGGCAATGGAGACGGCAATGTAGACAACGAACTCGTGATCGGTGACTGTGCCGCAGAAGGCTCTGACAACCGATTGCTTTCTGTGGGTGCGGAGGATTTAGTGTATGAAGTGTGCTACAACTCATGCAATGCAGAATGCGTTGAGAACCCAGACCCGGCGGATGTAACCTTTCGAGTTGACATGACTGAAGAAGAAGTCAATGCCGGGGGCATTTGGGTCATTGGTAATTTCACAGACCCGAACTGGCAAATGGGAGGGTTGCAATTGACGGATGATGATGCCAATGGCGTGTATGAGACGACGGCGACCGTTTCGGGTGCTTCCACAATCTTGTACAAGTTCGTTAATGGCGATCCTTCGATGGGAGACCAAGGTGTCGATTATTTTGAAGAGTCAGGCGTTCAATTGGACGAAAACAATGAGGAAATTGCAACGTTCGAGACAGACGGATGCGGCCTTCCGAATGGATTTGGAGCCTACAACCGCATTCACGAGCGCAGCGGTGAGGCGGAAATTTTGGAGGCAGTATGCTTTAACAAGTGCTCTACTTGTATTGTCAATGTTTATGAGTTGGACGTGACGCTCTTCGAAGCGTACCCCAACCCATTCAGTCAACAATTGATGTTGTCCTTTCCATCCAATTCTGCGAATGCTCAATTTGTGATCACAGATGCGGCAGGTCGCATCATGGAGGACTTTAACCTCAATGCTGGACAAACAGCGTGGACCTTGAATACCTCGGAATGGTCCAATGGCATGTACGTTTTGCGATGTCAATCTCAGGATGGTTACTACGCCAAGGCTTTTGTGAAAAACTGATTTAAATCGTTTGATTTTTTCGAAAGATAAGGGGGGCTCAGGCCCCCCTTGTCTTGTTCACAGTTCAGCGTGAATATGTCTTGGTTATTTTTTTGAGCCTTCCATGCTGCTCCGATTTTGGAATCTTTATATTTGACGAAATTCGATTTACTAATTACTCCAGAATGAAACACTTTTTACCTCTCATCTTTTCGGTGCTGTTCTTCGGAACGAGTTATGCTCAACTGACGGGCATATCTGTTGAAGAATACCAAGACCACAGCACGACCGGCATTGCTGATTTGGACGGCATGATCACGTACCGTGTATATGCAGACTGCGCCACTTCACTCGATGAGGTCTCTGCAGTGTACGGTGATGCTACCTCTCCACTATCCTTGACTTCAACAGAGGGGTTTTATCAGGACACCTTCGGTGAGCCATTCGGTTGGAGCATTAACCCCGCTTTTTTCGGTGCCTTTCCATCATTGGAATATGATTCTTGGATCACAATAGGATCGGAAAACAACGTGGTCATTGGAACGCACAATACGGTTGGTCTCGACATGGGGAATTTCGAGGCCGGAGGGGATTTGGTTGTTGACAACGCGGGGGCGGTTCTTGGTTTACCCTATTTGGGGATGAAGCGGCGCAAGCGGGCGACGATCTAAAAGTCTTGATTGCTCAATTGACCATCCCTGCTGGGAGTTCTTTCACAGGCAACTTCAATGTTCAACTTTTTGTTAATGGTGAGCAATCCAATTCAACGCAATATCCAGCAGTGCCATTCAGCTCTCAAGTGGATGCCATTTTCGGATGCATGGACCCTCTAGCAACGAACTACAATGCGGACGCTACAGAACAAGGTGAAGTTTGCACTTATCCTTGCGCCTTGGACATTTCAGTCGCGGAAGTTACTGGAACGAGTTGCCCTGGAGCTAGCGATGGAGAAGCAGTGATTACTTCAACAGGCGATCAATTGGGTGTTCTGTTCCAAATCGAGGGGGATGATTCGGAGCTTGCAGTCGGTAACTTTAACGATTTGGCAGGTGGAATGTATACTGTTATTGCGACTGATGGTGCTGGTTGTGTAGACTCAACGGAGGTTGTGATCGTTGAGCCAGCTCCAATTGAAATCACTGCGTCCATGACAGAATCGGTCAGTTGCTCAGGTGATGAGGATGCTGAAATATCCGGAACGTATACAGGAGGAACGGGCGAACTCTCGTTCAGTCTGCTAGGAGATTTCTCTGTTACGACAAGCGAACTTCTTTTTGAATCGTTAGGCGCAGGTTCTTTTACGGTTTACGCTCAAGACAGCAACGGATGTTCGGTCAACAGTGATGTGATCATCATCGATAATCCGAATCCTGTTTTTGTTGCAGTGGCCGGAGGGCAAAATGCTATCCTCGACGCAACGTGTTCTTATTCTGAGGACGGGATGGCCAATATTCTTGCGAGCGGTGGTTCAGGAAATGGAGTCTATACCTACAGCGCGGATGGTGTTAATTTCTTAGAAACGAACATCCTGAACCTAGCGGTAGGAACGTATACTTTCTATGCCATGGACGTCAATGGTTGCGTCGGACAATCCAACAATGAATTTGAAGTGGGAGGACCGGATGCAATCGTCATCACCTATAACGTTTCAGGCATTAGCTGCAACGGCAATGATGATGGAGCGATTTCTTTTGATGCCACTGGTGGCAACGGCGGACTAAACTTCTCATTCAATGGAGGAGCTGCGAATGATACCACTTCGTATACTGAATTGATGCCAGGCGACTACACACTTCTTGTAACGGATTTGCAAGGTTGTGAGGCCTCTGAGACCATTGCAGTCGATGACATCAGTGCAGTGGAAGCGTCAGCTACAGTGTCAGGTGTGTCATGTGCGGGCGAGACAGATGGCTCGGTAGAAGTCATCGCTTCAGGTGGTACTAGCTTGTTTGAGTACAGTGCAGATGGCGCTGATTTTGGAAGCTCTCCACTCTTTACAGAGTTGGCACCGGGTGTATACACTTTCTATGTCCAGGATTCAAACGGTTGCGAGTCAAGCGTTGAAGCAACAGTTGAAGAGCCTGCTCCAGTAGCAGTTTCAGGGACCATTACAAATGACACAGGCGCAGGTGATGGCGAGTTGGACATCACGGCCACAGGAGGTGATAGTGACTACACCTACTCATGGTCAGGTCCGGATAATTTCTCCAGCGCTAGTGAGGATTTGACGGGCATCGCCGCAGGCGAGTACACCGTTACCGTAACGGATGGAAATGGTTGTTCCACCACAGAGACTTTTGGTGTGCCAGTTGGTATCACAGAGTGGAGCTTCCTGAGCGAGGTTCAGGTGAGCCCAAACCCAAGCAATGGCATTGTAAATGTTACGTTGAATGGAGCGACTGGCGAGGATGTGGCTTTTGTGTTGTATGACGCACAAGGTCGAAATGTATGGAGTCAAACAACATTCAATGCACTGGGTCAAGTGCGAGTGGTAGCAGACTTCCAAGGCGTGGCCAACGGTTTTTACCAATTGCAAATGCTTTCAGGTGAATCACGTCATTCGGTGCAGTTGATCAAGCAATAATTATAGAATCTTTCAAGAAGGGAGGCATTGCGCCTCCCTTTTTTTTTGCCCAAATTTTGTAACCAGCCTATAGAAACGCTCGTATCTGAAGTAATTCAATTCGAGTACTTATGAAATTAGGTTCCTTTTTTTCGTCTTTGTTTTGGTTGCTCTTGGTCGTTTTTGTGAGCCCTTTGCAATCCTCATTGCTTGGCCAAACCACCTTTGCTGTTGAGGAGTACATGGTCCATGGGGATGGCTCTGGGATACCAGAATTGGCTGGAATGACAACCTATCGAATCTATGTTGAGCTCGAAAATGAGATGGACTTTGTTTCTGCGCTTTATGGCGGAAGCGATGACCCATTTGTGATTCACTTGGATGAACCAATGTTCAATACACCTTTTGCAACAGGAGGAACTTCCGGTGGTGTGATCGCTGCGTTGACCTCCTATTTTCCGGAAGTGGGGTTCGATAGCTGGTTGACCATTGGATTGGAAAGCGCTCCATCGATCCCAGGGCAAATGGATGTTTCGGTTATTGAAAGCCCGGCTCAACCCTTTGTCGAGCATTTTGTAGCAGGTTCAGCCAATGACGGATTGGGATTTGAAATCAGTGATGAGATGGGAGGGGTTTGGTTCATATTGAACGGAACGGCCAATGGGTATGCAGGCGATGATTTGCGGGTTTTGGTGATGCAGATTACAACAGCAGCTGTTCCGTCTGGAATCCTCAATGCGCAAGTAATACCGGCCAAGGAGACAGCTTCAACAAGGTTTTCAAGGTACAGAAGTCTGGGATTTAGTGCCACCTGCCGCGGTAGGTGGTTGCACGGATCCCGTCGCATGCAATTACGACGAGTCAGCTACAGAAGATGACGGTACATGCGTTTACGAAGACTGCCAAGGATGTACGGATGAATGGGCCTGTAATTTTGACCCTCAGGCTGATTCGGACGATGGTTCATGTGAATACCTTACCTGCGTGGGTTGCACGGACTCGAATGCGTGCAATTACGATGAAAGTGCGGTCTACAATGATGGCACATGTGAATTTACAAGTTGTCTCAATCCTGGATGCACGAATGCTTCGGCATGCAATTATGATCCAGCAGCTGAGTTTGAAGATGGGTCATGCGATTATAGCAGTTGCGTTGGCTGTACCGATGAACAAGCGGACAATTATGATCCCGAAGCAACCCAGGACAATGGGTCGTGTGAGTTTTTCGGCTGTATGAATCCGCTGGCGTGCAATTTTGACATGACCGCGAATGTTTCGGACGACTCGTGTGATTTCACGTCTTGCGTCGGTTGCATGAATCCAGAAGCCTGTAATTATTCGCCCGACTTTGCGATCTCCAACGCCTCTTCCTGTGTCTTTGCAGCGGAATACTACGACTGCAGTGGGGTTTGCCTCAATGACATGGACTTGGATGGAACGTGTGATGAATTGGAGGTGATGGGATGCACCAATGCCATGGCAGATAATTATGATGCTGACGCAACTGAGGATGATGGTTCTTGCATATTGCCAATCGCCGGCTGCACGAATCCATTTGCATGCAACTACAACCCTGAAGCGACACAAAGTGATGCATCATGTGATTTTGTCTCATGCACCGGATGCGTGAATACAGCCGCATGTAACTTTGATCCCGATGCTACGGTTGCGGACAATGGAAGCTGTATTTTTCCTGACTACGCCCTTGATTGCAATGGAGATTGCCTGAACGATAATGATTTTGATGGCATTTGCAACGAATTTGAGATTTTGGGTTGTACCGATATGTTGGCTTTGAATTTTTTCGATTTGGCGACTGAAAACGATGGTTCTTGCAATTATCCGGCGGTGTGCAATGATGCTGAGGCTTGCAATTACACCGCATATGAAGGGTACTGCATTTCGATTGAAGAATATGCGGTTCATGAAGGCATGGTTGGTGATTCGGACTTAACGGGCTACACAACATATCGCATTTATGCGCTCTGCGAGAATGAATCTGATTTTGTCAGCGCTGTTGCGGGGGACGAAGACTTCGCAACCAACGTGTACACCAGCACTTCATTCTTTCAACATCCAACCGGTTCGGTATTGGCTGAATCGAGCAATCCACTCATTTTTCCGTTAATTCCAGATGCGGAATTTGATTCGTGGGTTACCATTGGGTTGGATGGCCCGGTATCCAGTGGATCTCAGGAGTCAGGGGTGAGTGTTTTGGAGGGCAATGTTCCATGGGTCGAACCTTTTGAATCCGGCGGTTCTTTGACCATCAATGATGATCTCGGTGGCGTCTGGTACTTGCTCAATGGCGCGGCCAATGGTGTTGCAGGAGAAGACTTGAAAGTATTGCTTGGGCAATTCACCACCGATGGAATTTTGGGAGGTCAGATGTATGTGCAGTTTTTTGAAAATGGTGATGGCGTGAATGGTGCATTCAATAAGATGATTGCGCTGCAGGATGCGTGCGAGTCACCCGCCACTGCAATATGCTCATATCCGGGAGAGTTTTTGGATTGTGCAGAGATTGCGGGTTGCACGGACGAATTGGCAAACAATTATGAAGAAGAAGCGACGGATGATGATGGTTTGTGTGATTATACGGTTGATCCTTGTTCCCCTGACATCACGGCACCTTACTTCACGTACATTCCATCGGATTCCACGATTTTGTGCAGTGAGCCGATGCCAACAGAAATGGCCGAAGCTTCGGATGATTGTGACGAAAGCGTACAAGTGATGTTTGTGGATGGCCCCATCGAATTTGTCTTTGATTGCCCGCCGTTTAACTACTTGTGCACGCGCACATTTATTGCCACAGATGATGCGGGCAATGTGGCCGAAACGCAACAGATGATTACTGTGACGGACACTTTGGGACCGGAGTTTTTGAATTTGCCTGCGGCTACCTTGTACATCAACGAGCTCGAAGGGGAAGAGGTTCCAGATCCATTCGTTGTGGTCCAGGATGCATGCGATAGCAATGCGGATTGGTTTTCTGAAGATGAACTCCTATCAATGGATGGCACAACCGCCGTTTACCAGCGAACGTATATCGCCAGCGACGCTTGCGGAAACGTTTCAGAATGGGAACAAACCATTGAGATCCTGTTGCTCTTCTCGGGCTGCACAGATGCATTGGCTTGCAACTTTGATGAATCTGCAAATTCGGACGACGCTTCTTGCCTCTATCCTCAAGATTATGTCGATTGTGAAGGTGCTTGCCTAAATGACGCTGATGAAGATGGTGTCTGCGATGAATTTGAAATAGACGGTTGCACGGAACCCAACGCGTGCAATTTTTCCGATGTTGCTACCGAAGACGATGGTACTTGCGAATTTTGCTCCTGTGCAGACGAAGAGTCGCCTGTATATGGCTTGGAGATTGACACGGTCCAAGTACATGCATCAGGCCCTTTGGAGGGGATGGTGACCTATCGTTTCTATGCGACAACTGAAAATACTACGGACTTTGTGTCTTCGGTATATGGAAATGACCTGGATACATTGAAACTGATTTCCTCCACAAACTGGTATCAAAATGAATTGGGGGCCTTGTTGCCTCAAAATATCAATCCGGCTCTGTACGCATCCAATCCGGATCTGGCCTTTGACAGCTGGTTGACCATTGGCGTCGACGAACCACTGACCGATGGTGAAAATGCGGTCAATACAGTCGGGACTCCTGGCGCTACCAATTGGACGGCACAATTTGAGGACGGACTCAACGTCGCTTTGGATGATGCTGTTGGCGGAGCCTGGTTCATCCTAAATGGGGGGGGCAATGGAATTGCTGGTGATGACTTGAGGGTGTTGATTGCACAATTGACCACCGATGGGGACATTTCCGGTCAGTTGAACGTTCAGATTTTTGAAGAAGGTTCAAACGAACAAGCGAGTACGCATCAATTTACCTTTGAAGGTGCTGTTTGGACGAATCCAGTGAGCAATGCAAACGCCTGTGGTTGCACCGACACAGCAGCGCTGAATTTTGACCCCAGCGCCGACTACGAGAATGGTTCTTGTGTTTATCCTCAATTCGGATGCACAGATGCCATGGCTTGCAATTTTGATGCATCTGCCGATTTGGATGATGGCACGTGTGAGTACGCGCTTGCCGAATTTGACTGCGAAGGCAATTGCTTAGAAGACTCGGATGAAGACGGTGTTTGCGATGCTTTCGAAATCGGGGGATGCACCGATGAATCGGCCTGCAATTATGCGGTGGAAGCTACAGAAGATGACGGCAGCTGTGAGTTTGCGGACGTGGCCTTGGATTGTGATGGTAATTGCTTGCTGGATGCAGACGGTGATGGTATTTGCGATGAGAATGAAGTGCCAGGGTGCACCGATGTCGACGCATTGAATTTTGATGAAAGTGCCACCGATGAAGACGGGTCTTGTGCCTATTGTTCACTCACGGCAAGTGCGCTCGTGACCGATGTTTCATGCAATGGAGGCGTAGACGGATCAGCTTTGATCCAGACTTCGGGAGGATATCCATTTGGTAGTGAGATTCAACTGATGCTGTTGCCATCGGATTCGCTCAATACGGATTCGGTTTTTACAGGGCTTTTAGCTGGACAATATGAGGTCGTGGCCATGGACGAATCGGGTTGTGTTGATACCCTAACCATTGAAGTGTCAGAACCGGAGGCATTGCAGGTGCTTTTGACCGAAGTTGTCGGTTCTGAAATGGGCCAATTCGAAGGCAGCATCGCAGTAGAAGTTTCGGGAGGCACCGGCGAATACACATTTGACTGGTCTCAACTGGAAGACGGAGAATTCACTTCGAACGATCAAAACTTGATTGGACTCGACCCGGGCACTTACCAGCTTCTTGTTCAAGATTCCAATGGCTGTTCGGTGAACTCATTTGAAATTACGGTTGAGGCGATTGTGGGCTTGCACGAAATCCAAGGTTTGGAATTAAGTGCATATCCTAACCCAGCAACGAATTGGGTGCGCTTGACATGGGACATTTCAGAACGTTGGAATATGCTGCTGGTACGTGATTTGCAAGGAAAGTTGGTGCATGAAATGCTGCTACCAATGCAAAGCAATGGCGTTCAGATTGCCGTTAATCACTGGGATGCCGGGGTGTATTTCGTTACCGTTTCCGATGGAGTTCGTCAAGAACAATTGCAATTGTTGAAAGCGAATTGAACATCTTATTTGTGCAATTGGAAAGCCAGCCATTTATGGTTGGCTTTTTTGTTTCTCATTATTCCAAAAGTGATAGATGTTGCTTAAATTGGACCCACAACTAAATCTCCTTTTTGCGATGCAAAAGTTTTTACAAATGACTTTGATGTTCTGCTCACTCGGTCTATTACCAGTGCTTCAAGCGCAGAATTATACACTTACGGTTGAAGAGCATGCTGTGGACATCGTTCCAGGCCAAACAACTTACCGGGTTTATGTGGATATGGTCAACGAAACTGATTTCCTTTCCAGCGTGTATGGTGGGGAAGGGGAAGCATTGAATCTGACGACAACAACGGGTTTTTTCAACAGTGATTTTGGTGGTACAACAGGAGGAGACATCAACCCTGCCTTATTGGCGTTCTTCCCGGATCTAGCTGCTGACAGTTGGTTGTCCATTGGGTTGGATGCAAATCCGGTAGGGGATGAGACGGCGATATCTGCCGTTGAGAGTAGCGACCAACCATTTTTGGCTTGTTTCGCGGCAGGTGACCCTTTGAGTGGGACAGACGTTCTGATTGACGACGAAACAGGAGGAGCGTGGTACATTCTAAACGGGGCTCCCAATGGATTGCCAGATGAAAACATGCGAATCGTGATTTTTCAGATCACCACAGCAGGAGAACTTTGTGGATTGGTAAATGTCCAGCTATTCGAAGAAGGTAATGGATTTGAAGGCGATATGCGTTTGACTTTCGATTTTTGCGGTACGGGGGTATTCAATCCTGTATCGGATGAGCCTACCGGTTGCACGGATGAAACGGCATGCAACTATGATGCAAATGCCACGGAAGATGACGGTTCGTGTACGTATGCGGATGAGGCGTATGATTGCGACGGCAATTGCTTGAACGACATGGATGGTGATGGCATTTGCGATGAATTCGAAATGCCGGGTTGCACGGACGTATTCGCCTGTAACTTTAATGAGAATGCAACTGATGATGACGGCTCCTGTGATTATGTTTCTTGCGCAGGCTGCACGGATGTAGATGCGTGTAATTATGATGCAGATGCAGTTTACAACGATGGGAGTTGTGAATACGTGAGCTGTGCTGTTACGGGATGCACCAATATGAACGCGTGCAATTACAACCCTGACGCTACTTTCGATGATGGTTCCTGTGAATATTCAAGCTGTATAGGTTGCACCGATGCTGATGCGTGCAACTATGATATGGATGCCACTGCTGACAATGGATCTTGCGAATTTCCTTTGGAAGGGTATGATTGTGAGGGGAACTGCGTTCTCGACACGGATGGAGATGGAACCTGCGACGCAAATGAGATTCCAGGTTGCACGGATTCGGAAGCGGGCAATTATGATCCAGCAGCTACGGATGAGGATGGTTCATGCGTCTTTCCTGCAGGTGCTCTTGACTTGGTTGGTGTGATTGACTTTACGGTTCCCGGGGGTGGGAGTGCTGGGAAGGCCATCCACTTGGTGGCTTTGGAAGATATAGAAGACCTCAGTGTGTATGGCATTGGTGTGGCGAACAATGGTGGTGGTTCAGATGGCCAAGAGTACACCTTGTGCGCGGGCCCCGCGTCTGCTGGAGATGACATTTTGATTGTGCGCGACGCTGCTGTCATGGGGGCTTATTTCGCCAATTGCTATGCTGAATTTGAACTCGTATGCGAGGAAGGAACGGATGATATTAGTCAGAATGGAGACGATGCCATCGAATTGTTTGAAATGGGCGTAGTCATTGAGACATTCGGTGAGATTGACGTCGATGGCACAGGTCAGGCATGGGAATACACCGATTCTTGGGCCTTCCAAAACGATGAAGGCGATTGGACATACGGAGGTGTGAATTGCACCGATGGCACGAACAACATCTATGATTCGAGTTGCTTGTATCCCATTTGTTCTCCGCTTGTTTTGGGTTGTATCGACACTGCAGCTTGCAATTATGATGCTGAAGCGGATACCGACGATGGCTCGTGCATCTTTCCTGCAGATGCTTTGGATTGTGAAGGGAATTGTTTGATGGATTCAGATGGTGACGGCATCTGCGACGAGTTCGAAGTAGTCGGTTGTTCTGATATGATGGCTTGCAACTACAATGAGCTTGCCACAGACAATGACGGCAGTTGTGATTACTTCACGGCAGACTTCTTCCAATGGAGTGAAAACATGTACATCGGCTTTCCAGTGGATTCCTCAGCCTGTCCAATGGGCACGGAATTGCATAATGATGATTTCTACACGCTGGTAGAGAATGGCATGGGATACTCGTGGGATGTGAACGAGGAAGATTTGAACGAATTGATGAATGCCTTGGGAACAGAATTGGGCACTTTGTTCTACAATGAATTGGATCAGGCCAACTTGGTTTTCTGTGGGGACATGTTGAATGTCTATAATTCACCTGCGTTTGGTTCTTATTCTGTCATGTGGAATGGAACATCTTTTGATATTCCGAGCTTAGGCATCTATGTTGTTCCGGAAAGCACGGCATCCTTCGGGTGCTCCGATATCGAGGCATGCAATTTTGACGCTTGCACGATCGGTGATTTGGCGCTTTGTGAGTATGCCGATGAACCCTATGATTGTGATGGGAATTGCTTGAACGATGTTGATGGCGATGGTGTATGCGATGAATTTGAAGTGGCCGGTTGTACCGATATGGTAGCTTGCAACTACGATGAAGCAGCAACGGATGATAACGATTCGTGTGAATACGCAGAAGATGGATATGATTGTGATGGAAATTGCTTGAACGATGCCGATGGCGACGGCGTATGCGATGAATTTGAAGTGGACGGTTGCACGGATGTTTCGGCTTGTAATTACAATGAAGACGCCACAGATGATGATGGATCATGTGAATTTGCAGAAGAAGCTTATGACTGCGATGGCAACTGCCTCAACGATGCAGACGGCGACGGAATTTGCGATGAATTTGAAGTGGCAGGCTGCACGGATCCAGAAGCTGAGAATTATGATGAAACCGCAACGGATGACGATGGCAGTTGCTTCTATTGCGACATAGCGATCACTGTAGATGAAGTCACAGGAGATGTCAACGACGCAAACACTGGTTCGATTGATATTACCGTTGCTGGGGGATCTGAGTCATATACATACAGCTGGTCTGGTCCTGATGCGTTCGCATCAGCTGATGAAGATCTGAATGCCCTGGCGGGTGGAACCTATACATTGGTGGTAACGGACACGAACGATTGTACCGCGTCCATCGAAGTTGTGGTGGATGATTTGATTGATGGAGTTGATGAAATGAATGGTTCTTGGGAGATAACGGCTTACCCGAATCCGACGGCAGATCTGCTTTGGTTGGAGACTTCAGGTGTCATTGGAGCCACCCAGGTCCGAATTTATGATGGTGCTGGTAAGCTGGTTTTGGATCAGCAGTTCGCCGTGAACAATGGTTTGATTCAGCTTGATGTGAATGGATTGTCATCAGGAAACTACCATATCGTTTTGAGAAGCAATGACCAGATAGCTGTTGAGCGTATTCAGGTTCGCTAAACTCGAACAATACAAAAGGCAAAAAGGCCCGCGCAAGCGGGCCTTTTTCTTTGTTTAACAATCCAATTAGTCTATGACTTGAATGCTTGTATGGCTCGCTTGGTGAAGTCGCTAAGGACCAATTCACCCGAAATTGCAGCGCGGGCAGGCAGCAGGGTTTCCCAATGCTCCGTTCCGGACCATGCTGCCTTTTTCAGTTGCGCCATAGCTTCAGGGCTACTCTTGGCAAGTTGGCTCGCAAGTCGTTCAACGTCTGCATCGAGCGCTTCAACGGTTTCGTGCAGTCCTGCAAAAAGACCATGATCCGCAGCCCACTCCGCGGAGAACCACTTCGTAGCATCAATGGCCAATGTTTGGAATGCACTGAGTCCGACCTTTCTTTCTACGGCGGGCCCCACCACAAAGGGACCAATGCCAATGGCGAGTTCGGACAGCTTTACAGCAGCGCGCGTTGTGGCTAATGCATAATCGGCTGCAGCTGCAATGCCCACACCGCCGCCTACTGCTTTGCCTTGTACGCTGCAGACAACAAATTTGGGGCACCTTCTGATGGCAAGAATCACCTTGCTGAAACCACTGAAGAATTCCAGTCCTTGCTCTTTGTTTTCGATGGCAATGAGCTCATCAAAACTGGCGCCTGCGCAGAAGGCGCGATTTCCTCCGGATTTCAGTACGATAACTGCGCAATTCGAATCTTGGCCTGCTTGATCGATGCAATCAGCAATCTTAGACAAAAGCTCCCCGGGCAGTGAATTGCTCGAGGGATGCTCGAATACGATTGTTCCTACTCCACTTGACGTTTTGAGAACAACTGTTCCGGAATCGGTCATGGCGGTTAGGATTAATCGCGTTGCTCCAATTTCACAAATGCACGGTCATTGGCACCGGTGAATACTTGTCGAGGACGTCCGATTGGCTCTCTATTTTCCACCATTTCTTTCCATTGCGCAATCCATCCAGGCAATCGTCCGAGTGCGAACATCACGGTGAACATATCTTTCGGAATATTCAAGGCGCGATAGATGATGCCCGAGTAAAAATCGACATTCGGATAAAGTCCGCGTGCCACGAAGTACTCATCGTTGAGGGCTACCTGTTCCAGTTCTTTGGCGATATCCAGAACGGGGTCCTCTATCCCCAGTTGCTCCAAGACTTCATCTGCAGCTTTCTTGATGATTTTGGCGCGTGGGTCAAAATTCTTGTACACGCGGTGCCCGAATCCCATCAATCGGAAGGAGTCATTTTTATCCTTGGCTTTGTTGATCCACTTCTGCAGATCGCCACCGTCTTCTTTGATGGCTTCTAACATTTCAATGACGGCTTGGTTTGCTCCACCGTGCAGTGGTCCCCAAAGTGCTGCGATACCTGCAGACACCGAACTGTACAAGTTTGCTTGTGAGGAACCCACAACCCTTACCGTTGCAGTGGAGCAGTTTTGCTCGTGGTCTGCATGCAAGATCAGGAGTTTATTGATGGCGCTTTCAACGACTGGGTCCACCACGTAATCTTGAGTAGGCAAACCGAACATCATCTTTAAGAAGTTGCCACAATAGCCCAAGTCGTTGGATGGGTAAACTGTAGGGTGTCCGGTGTTGTGCTTGTACGCTTGCGCCGCTAGTGTGGGCAACTTTGCAATCAATCGATGAATCGTCTTTTCGATATCGACGACCGAGCGATTCGGATTTTGCGATTCGGGATAAAAGGTGCTCAAGCTTGAAATCATCGAACTTAACATGCCCATGGGATGCGCTCCTGCGGGAAAAGCTTCGAAAAAGCGTTTCATGTTTTCGTGCAACAAGGTGTGGTGCGTGATGCTGTCGGTGAAGTACGTCAACTGCTTTTCATTGGGCAGTTCGCCGTAAATAAGCAAGTACGCTACTTCAAGGAATGAAGCCTTATCTGCCAAAGCTTCAATGGCATACCCGCGGTACCGTAAGATTCCATTCTCACCATCCAAATAAGTGATGGCACTTTGGGTTGACCCCGTGTTTTTGAATCCATAATCCAGCGTGATATAGCCAGACTGCGCTCTGAGTTTCGAAATGTCGATGGCTTTTTCGTTCTCACTTCCTTGGATGACCGGAAATTCGTATTCGGTTCCATCGAGAATGATGCGTGCTGTTTCACTCATTTCAGAGGCAGGGATTTGGTGTTGTGTTCAAGTGCGCATGCGTACTAATTGTGTACCTGCGTTCTAGTTTTGCAAATATACAAGATTGTGGACCGATTGCAGCCATTGCGGCTGCGTCTTGGTGCAGTAGCGCTTGCTCGCTCCAATCGCTCGTTATTGGAAAGTGGGCTGGAAGCTATCTCGATAGGCCTCCCATTCCGCCTGAACGACATCTCCATCGAATTTTTCAACGAAGAACTTCAAATACATTTCAAGTTGAGCGGGTGTGGAAGCGGGTGTTTTGTACCCTGAGATCGGAGCAATGACATCGGCATTTTCATCCAAATAAACCAAGGTGGGATAAGCATTGACATTCAAAGCACGTGATAGTTGGTGAGGGCTATTGCGCCCACGAACATTTTGCTTCCATCCTGGATTTTCGAAGGTTTTTCCTTTGAATTGAACAGGGTTAGGGGATTCGGCATCAAATTTCACAGAGTAATAATTCGCATTCATGTAATCAATGACTTGTTGATTGGTGAACGTTCGCGACATCATCATCTTGCACGGTCCACACCATTGGGTGTAAACGTCCATGACAATTTTTCGGGGCTCATCTTGTTGAGCGGCTACCGCCTCTTCCAAGCTCATCCAATTGACTTTGGCTTGCTGCGCTTCCGCTGTTGAGCCTAAGATGAATATGAGAGCAAGGGTTCCTAATGCGTTTCCTAATGAAGACATGGCAAATAATTTCATGCAATATCGCAAAAGAAAAGCGCCTAGAGGCGCTTTTCAGAAAGGTTATGATTTGAATGGATCCGAAATATTCCTGAACGGGATTACTTCACACCGTGCATGAGTTTATTCAGTGGCTTATTCAAGATGGCGATGAGTACGGCGAAAACCACCAGTACCATCCCAATTGTGGAGAATACATCGGTGTACTGTGCCAAGCCCTCGGCGCCTGTGAGTGTTTCACCTGAATCGCCATGGCCTCCTGTCATTGAAGCAATAATTCCACCGGCATAATTGGCGATTGCGAAGCTGAGAAACCATCCACCCATGGCCGTTCCAGCCCC
>Ga0206124_10000732_pt1 | contig 26451 bp, 16 predicted proteins | sample Helgoland_Spring_3_FD_148671 | JGI IMG/M metagenome (GOLD analysis project Ga0206124, IMG submission 148671) | Pelagic subsurface seawater microbial communities from Kabeltonne, Helgoland, North Sea - Helgoland_Spring_Bloom_20160321_2 | ecosystem: Environmental > Aquatic > Marine > Epipelagic ... | reverse complement strand
TAAAGGGATCCATTCTTGATCTTTAAACTTAATGTTTTGTTTTAATCCCTTTTTCTCTTTAAATGCATCTAAATTAAAATTTGATTGTATTTCTGCAGAGACTGCCTCCGATAGTGATTTTTTCTTTCTCGCCATGTATTATTTTATTTATTAAAACGGTAAATCGTTTTTTTCTTCTTTGTCATCCTTAAATAAATCATCAAACTGATCTACTTTAGCTTTACCTTTATTAGTATCTAATGAGTAATTTTTTTTCTCACCATCAAATGGTACAGCTGGTTCTGAAGAAATATCACCTTCTTCTCCATCTGGGGATAAAAATTCTTGTAATCCAGCTTTAACTTCTTCAAAAGTAAATCTTTTAAATACTTCTATTGGGTTAGGTTGATTTTCTAATAAAGATTTAACAACATTTTCATCACTAGATAATGGAGTTGTTTTTAATGATGGTCCTACTGATGTTTTGTTATAAGGTGTTCCTGTTACCTCAGGTCCTACAGTAGTTAATTTAATATCTCTACCATTTACAATATCAGTAAAATCTCCAATTTCATCATCAGAAGCCATATTTAAGAAATCTTGGTATACTTCTTTACCAAATTGCCATAACTTAACACCTTCATCTTCTTGTCCTCTTATTATAACAGGAGCAAAAATACGAGTTTTAGCGTCTAATTTTTTAGCTAGTCTCCAATTTTCTTTATCTCCACTTTGACGTAATTGTTTTGTGAATTCTTGAATTGGATCTTTTTCATTCCAGTTTTGAGGTGATGCCATTACTCTTGGTCCAATGCCATAGTAAAATAACATTTCTGTAAATGGAATTTGTTTATTATATTTGTTAGGTACTACTCTAACAACTTGCTTACCAACTGAAGGCTTCCAAAATAATGAACTACCTCCTTTTTTTGTATTTGTAGATTGCTTGTTTAACGATTCTAAGCGTTGTTTAATTAGATTTAAATCCATAATAACTTTTTTTTTGTTTATAACGTTTATTAATGTGGTGAATATACGAACGAATGTTCGGTTTGCCTAACTATACTTCAAGAATTTTATGAATTTTAGTCTTTAATTGCTTCAATTCATCTCTTTGAGTAAGTAAAACTGTATTTCTATAATGCTGCCAATCAATTGGAAATTTGGTATCAACTACTCCTCCATTTAATTTTTTAATTAATTCATTCAATGCATTTATAGTATACAATGTGTTTGATTCTTTTTTTCTATGTACTAGAATCGTATTTTGTGGTAAGCTATCTAGATTTGCCTGATCAATATTATATGTGCAAACATATTCGTCATTGCTTTTAATATGCAATACAAATATTTTATTATACATAATGTCATACTTAGAAGTAAGACCTTCAATTAGTGAGTCTAACTCATCTAATGTAGTAAATGTGCAAAATAATTTGTTGTTCAAATCTTTTATGTTTAGTGTAGAGAATTCGTTAAAATCATCTACAGTATACATATTAACAGGTTTATCTAAAATCGTAGTTGTTTCCATAACTTTCTTTTATTTGTAATTTATATTTTTTTATTATTTGTTTAATTTCATCAATCAAATCTTTTTCTCCTTCCTTAAAATCAAACAAAAACGAATCATAAGTATATAAGACTAGCTTAGTTTCTCGATTTCTTAATGATTTAAATATGTCCCACAATATACGAACATTCATTGCGGTCTCCAAGTTTTGTAGCACATAATTCAATAACTTTTGAGGTTTCATGTCCTCTAATTTATCTTTTCTATACACATGCTTTGAAATAGGACATTCAATCCAGCCCTCTTCGTTAAATCTTTGCCACAAATCATCCACATATATTTGAACTCTTTGAAAAAACTCCAGATTTTTAAACTGCTCGAATACTCCTCCGTATAGTTGTTTGAATGTTAGCTCTTTAGATTTTTGGTAATCCACTCCATACATTTTTGCAAAGGCCTTGTGAATATCTTCATCACCAAAATCATACCCCACCAACAACCCCAAAAGAGTAGGATGATAAGCAGCAATATCCAACTCAATAAACTTATCGTTACGTGGAATAAAGCTCTTCCTACATCCATTATCTTTGTTAAGTGCTGCATAATTGATTCCATTAAATTTATTTGCGGGTCTAGTTGTTAATGTTTTAAAGTTGTACTGCGTGTATACGTATTCGCTACGCTCATCGTAAAAGTGCGATTTGAATTCATCTCTATTAATTCGTATACCACTTTGCTCCACGGCGTTGAATACCACTGTGGCTTTTGTGTTGTAAAAGTCGTTGATTGGCTCATTTATTTTTAATTTTAAATCGTTAAATATCGTTTCACAATATTCATAATGTTTAACTATTGGTACTATTCTATTTATGTCTTTTTTATCGGGATATTTGTAATAAAGGAATTGATGAGTTGTTGTTTTTTCTGGTATATACGTAGGTGTATTTAATGTAATGTCAAAAAGCTTTTGTAATATCAAATAGTGTAAAAATTCTTTCTTATCACGCACATACACCTTATCTAACGCGTTTAATATACATTTTATTGCGTCTATACCAACATTTAATGTCTCGCTATGGTCATTCGTCAATATAAACCCTTTATTACTATTTAACGGACGAATGTAAACAGCACAAATCCCATTGTTTGTGGGATGTTCGAAATGGTTATTAGGAATTATTTCAACAAAGGCTTCACCTTTAGCATAATTTTTAAATAACTCTAACTGCTTATCATCTTCAACTAACCAAAACATAACTTTTATTTTGGTTCAATATACGATTATTTTATTTATAATCCAAGTTTAGTCATAAATTTGGGTCAAAACTATATCTTTACCTTTACCATGATATTTACCTGTCATAATAGTTCCATCTAACATAGCATGATAATAACCAATATATGCAGTTCCATCAGGTAGCACAAGACCATCTTCTCCATTTGAATATAATACTTCTGCACTATTTCTTGCAAAATATTGAATGTAATTACCCATTAAATATTGGGCTAATCCTTTTTTTCCTAATCTTTCTTCTACTAGTTGTATTTGATTAAAATTTGTTTGTTCTACATCTTCTTCATTCCCAGTTATAACCCAATCAAGAACAAATATAGAATATGTTATCCAATCATAATTTGGATCCTGATTGTCAAATTTATCATATTCAACTTGACTTATTTCTGTAAAAATGGGTTCATTAACTTTTACACAGAAATATCTAGTAAATTTTCCTAATTTATAATCTTCATCTGTTGGTGTTGGGTAAAATTCTTGTGGTAAAAATGTAACTCTACTCATATCTATTGCTCGAATTGCATTATAAGTACTTACTAATTCCATATTTTGGTATTGACCTGGTACTGTTTCTTTATTCCAATTATAAGCATATTCTTGAACATCATTACCCTCTTCTATTATTGGTTCAATTGTAGATTTTCTGAATGGAACTAATTCTTCTTGGGGAGTATCATTTGGGTCAACACCTGAGAATATTTTTCCATTATACATTAACCAATATGAACCCACATATTCATTACCAGTAATAAGAGATTGATATTCACCTCCTCTAGTGTATTGATCAGTTTTTATTTTATTCTTAGGTATATACATTATTATTTATTTGCTCCTTGACGTTGAAAATCACTCATTGATCTTCCATAATTCTTCTTTATTTTTTCTTTTTGACTTGCTTTGTATATTTGTAGTGAAGTTTCCCAATTCCAATTTTTATTATTATTCCATAAATTTTCTGCTTGTAATGAAATTCTACCTAATTTATTTACAAAGATTCTTACTCTTTCTTTTGCCTTTTCAGAATTACTTAAACCACCTTGTGAAACTGTTGCTCCTGCTTGAGTATTAGATGTAATATCTACTACATCCATATACCAATTTTCAGCACCTGCTAAAAATGTTGTTACATTTCCCATTTTTTGTATATTCATGTCTCTGTTTGTTCGTTCAAACCGATCAACACCTAAACCTGTACGTTCTTTAGTAATTTGAGAATCAGGATGTGCAGACATAAAACCATTTCCAATTTTTATATTTGGTCCTTGTCTATCTGGTACGGTTCCTCCATACATAAGTACATTTGTTTGAATTTCTCCTTTACCTCCATATAATTGATTAAAATCATAATTATTTTTACCATTTCCTATTAACCATACAGCACCTGGGTATTTTTGATTAGGGTCAAATACACACAAATATCTATCTCCTCCATTATATAAGTTTTGAGATTCAGAATTTCCACCTATTGTTATTGCTAAAGTATCAATAACTGTTGATTGATCCGTAGCTAAAATTTCTAATACACCTAAAGTAGCATATTCTAAATCTTCTACTAATGTTAAAACCATTCTTAATTGAGAATTAGTTGGATCTGTAGATCTTGTAGCTTGATTAGATCTATAATTATTATAAGATCTCTTTGAAGTAGCACCACCTGCTCCTCCTTTTTTACTTTTAGATGTTCCAGGTTTTCTTAATTTGATTTTTGGTACGGATTGAGTACCTAGTTTAGTTATCCAAGATTCTTTAGTAACCTCATGATCAACAGATTGAACTATAATTTCTACTGAGTCTTTATCATAAGAGGGAGGAAGAATTTTTTGATCAATTTCAAATCTTTGCATCATTACTATACCAGACATACCATCTATATCCATATTTAAATTAAAAGGTAGGAAAAATGGAGCAGCTAATGTTCCTGATCCTCCTTTAGATGGTTCTTGTGTGTAAATTCCGTTTAATAATTGATGGTAAGCAGTTCCATAACTATTAAAAGCTGCCATATCATCACCATACCAATTTCTATCACGAAATACATCAGTAAATAATCCTCCATCAGTACTTAAACTTTTTCCTACCCAAGTTTGATCCCACCACCCTTCTGAGAGTAAACCTTTTACAGTTTTTGAAAATTCTTTAAATTGAACTACTTTTGGATCTGTTGGTACGGAATTAGAAGTTACTAATGATTTTGTTGGAATAACTCTATCTATTATACCTGTGTTATAATTTGAAAATGACGTAGCATTTCCACTTGCTTGGTTACCATTATTTTGGGCTCCTATAGATATCATTGTTGAAAAATTAGAAGGAATACTAGCATCAATGCCTAAATTTCTAACAATACTTCCTCCTCTTTGTGTTGGGTTATTAGAAGAAAATCCAAAAGTATTAAATCTACACATTTTACTTTTATATGTTATTGGTGGATTTCCTGAAAATGTTTGTGGGATATCTTCTATAAATCTAACCCTAGCACCTTCATCAGGTAATTTTAATCTAACATTGTTTATACCTCCTAAATTAATGTTTATTTCATCTAATAATATCCTTAAAAACTCAAATAAATCTTTTTCATTTTTTTGTATATTATTAATCTTTCCTTTTTGATTTAATAAAATAGTTGCTACACGATTAACATTTACATAAACATTAGCTAATCTGCCTAGACCACTATTATATACCCACCCACTACCACTAAACAAACTATTATAATTTTTTTCACCAGATGTTAAGTCTGGAAATGATGTTGGGAAATTTTCAAGTTGTGTTAAATATTTTCTTTCTAAATCATTTAAATTATGATTACTATAAGGAATCATATAATGTTGAGGAGAAATAGGAAATTGACCTTGTAATCTCCTTATTAAATTTTTATCTTTTTTAAGATTATCAAATTGTATATCAAAAGTAAATATAGGAGCTCCATTTTTACCATTAGTAGGAACTATATTTTTTTGAATTAAAGCCATAAGAAGGCCAAACTTTACATATATTTGAGGAGTATAATTATATTCATCAGTATTAGTTCCAACCAAACCTAAAATTCCATTTTCAAATGTAATATCTTTTTTGAAAAAAGTACCACTATTACTTATCATTGGGAAATTTTTAATCGTATAATTTTTTTGAATATCTGTACCCTTATCATCAAGTAAAGTTCTTACCTGAGCCCCTGTATCCAGTTTTGTTGTTTGATATATAGTAAATAAATTTTGTATTAAAGTTCCTCCAGCTTGACCAAGAGCTACTAATGGAATTGCTCTTTTTGATTTTTCTTTTTTTGTTTCATTACTTTCTTCCTCATTATTTGTACCGTTAGAGGTTTTTTTACTTTCATCTGTTGGAGTACTTACATTTAATTTTAAACTTTCAATTACTTCCCCTAATCCTCTTAAATCTACAGTACAATTATAACTTCCATCAGGATCCATAGACCATTTAAAATTAACTATTTTTCCAAAAACTGCTTCATAATTTCCACTTGTTCTTTCTCTTTCTTCTTTAATTGCTTGAATAATCTTATATTGATTGTTTTGTGTTTTTCTATTAGGATTTAATAATAAACTTAAAGCTGGTGTAAAGAAAGAATCTTGATTTTGTAGTGTAACTTGATCCCCAGTAAGTAATTGATCATTAAGATTAGTTTGTAAATAAGCACTCCATCCAAATTCTAATAATAAAGTATACCCAGGACGCATATATAATGCATCTATTAAAGCAAATTGAGTTCTACTATAACATTTAATATTAATAGTTGTCTTAGTTAGAGCACCATCATTTTCATATTTTACACTAGCTCCTGTAATACCAGGCATAGGAACAAGTCCCCTTTCAGTTGTACCACCCCAACCATAAGCTCCTGATAAATTATTTGCATTAGAAGTATTTAAAGCTGTTGTATTTAAACCAGAATTTAATTTTATGTTATCATTAATATCAAGAGATAAAGCTCCTCCTTGTAGTATAAAGTTTTTAGCAGCTGCAATACCTTCAATTTCATTTCTATTTATGCCTGGTAGACTTAATAATCTATCTAAAGTACCATATGAATTTGTTGATTTTATATTAACAGAGGATGCTAATCTAAGCCATGGGGTTTTTGACTGTTGGTAAAGTAAATCTTGGTTTTGTTTACCAACTACAGCACCTGTTTCAGGATCATATTTAGCTGCACTTTTTCCTAAAGAAATTTCTCTTTGTTCAATTTGATTAGTTACCCAGTCTTGAAAAGGTCCTCCTTGAATATTTCCTATAGCCATTATTGTTCATTTAAAATGTTATAACTATCAACTATATCGCTTACATTTTGAGGGATAGCTATTACTGAACCTGGGGATAGATAAAGTGATCCAAAACTTACTTCATTAGGGTTTCTAATTGATATTATCCAATATAAAGTAGTATCACCATAAAACTGAAACGCTAAAGAATCTAATCTATCACCAAACTCTGTCTCAACATAAATATCACTTTCACGAGCTCCAAGCTCAGGATAAGAAACTGTATTATAATATAAATCACCTATAGTTCCTATATAAGGATTTTCGTTTCTTATTTGTTGTATTTTTTGATATCTATTCATTATTTTCTATTTTATACTCCTAAATTTTGTGGTAAATCATCTGCTCCTAAATTGGGGGGTATAACATCTCCTTTACCTGTTATTGATGAGGCAAAATTATTTTCATATACATCATCATAATTTGATGTTGAATTATTATTTGCTAATCCTATATATTTTTGATCTGGATTTAATATGTTTATTAAATTACCAGATTTATTTGCTAATGCAGGGATAAATTTATGAATTGGAGTAAATTGTAATCCTGTTACTTTAATCATATGTGGTAATTGTTTAACACTTTGGTCTTGTGAACCTGATGTATCAATTGCTATCTCCCATGTAGATTCCATAGGAACTGTGTAATTTAAACCTTTTATAATTCCAGGTTGGTCAAATAAATATCCCCCTACTGTCATTTTAACTAAATTTCCTCTCATATAACCTGCTTCACTATAATCTGGGGCTAATGTTGATGCTAAATAATTTAACTTTTTATACATTGGAATTAATTCAGCTTTTGATTGAGCAAAAACTGTAAAACTAATACTAATATCTCTATTAAATCCAGCATAATTATATAATTTTTCTCCTCTACCTACATATTGAACTTCATTCCAATCAGCACCATAACTATCACTAAATTCATCTAAAAATGCTCTAAAATGTATGTAAGTATTAGTAGCTCCTTGATCATAATTATTAATTACAGCTATATTAAAATTACAATTATCTCTTGTTGATTTAAGATTATCTACTGCTGAACCTGTATACATAGCTAAAGCATTTATTTTGTCCAATGCTGTTTTTGCCATACTACCTGATGGTGAAAATGCATAATTCCAAACATTTTTCTTACCAAGACCAGGATCTCCCATGCTATCTGTTGTGGGATTTGATTTTCCAGGATCCCCCTGGTTAAACATAGTATTTTTGTTTTGAGTTACATAATCTGGGGCTAATGATAGTATTGAAGATACAGGTGCATTTCGTTGAAATCTATCATGTTGTCTTTTAACTTCTCTAAAATCAGCAGGATTTAATTGTTGTCTATCACCAACATTATTTAAAGAGGCAGTATATAATTGTTGTTGGTCTAATAATTCTGCACCATAATTCCACATTATATATTCATTTGAAGTAGTACTTTGTAAAGATCCACTACCTCCTTCGTATACATTAGGTAAAAAAGTTCTAAGACCTCCTTCTGGTTGGGCAGAATAGTTATTTACTTCTGCAAGATTTAAACTATAACCTTCTTCTAAATCAGATAATAATTCAAAAAAACCACCTGGGCTGTCTCCTTCTATTTGAGCATTTAAAAATGAGTTAGTTGCTCCTTTATGAAATATATTAGATTTAATTATAGCAGAACGACGTATATTTACAGCTGCACTTTCATTTCCTGTAATGTTAGGTTCAAGTTCTTGAAAAAATCTAGCAGAATTTAAGGCACTATAATCGTTAGGACCTGTTACTTGTATAAATGAAGGTCCTCCATCAGTACCTTTAGGTAATTTTACATTTTTTAATCCTGTTCTTTGATCTGCAAATCTAATATTAGTTTTTCCAAATAATAATATAGAACCAGGACCTCCACCATAATTTAATATATTAACACCTGCATTATCTGGGTTTAATGTAATATTTCCTCCATTAGTTTTTGCTTCAGATCCATAATTTATTCCTTCATTTAATAAAACTAATCTATTATTGAAAGCCCAAGACCCATCTTGAATTATATTTTGAGTATTTATAGTACTAAAATAACTATTTATTCCAGCATTATTTGATTTTTCGTCACCAAAATCTCCTGATAGTGGAGTATTGTCTGTGATAGGATTTACCCCAAATAGATTTATTGATCCTGGTGCTAAAGGTGCTGCTCCTGTTTGTAAAAGTGTACTAGAAGGTAAATATAAACCTTGATTAAGAGCTCCAAAACCATATCCTGTACCAAAAGAAGCTTCTGTCTTTACATTTTGACGTGATAATACATTTTGTTTTGCTATAAATTCAAAACCATTAGGAGATCTTGTATCAAATAATAATTTTGTTAATCTGCTAACATCATTTGTAGCAGCACTTACTGATTTTAGTCCTCCCCTTAATAAAAAATCAACCCCACTTTTAGATTGAGGTTGTCCATCAAGTTGTTGTTGGAAAGTATCATTTGCTCCTGGTATTGGTTCTATTATATAGGGTTGACCACTTTTACCTTGATCCCATCTATCACCACCACTAGAAGTAAATTTCAACTTATTTAAATCTGTAGTTGAATTTATTAACATTTAGGGGTTTTTATAAAAGATTATCTCTAAGTCTATTTACAATATTTGCTCCACCTTGAGATAAAATAAAGTCATCATAAGTTGAAGGGGCACCATATGTGTTAAATCCAGCTCCTGCTGCTCTATCATTTTGGGGACCGTTACCTGGTTGTAATTCTGTTGGTGATGGTAAAGCTGTTGGTCCTGAAGCCCCACCGGCATTATCATATCTAGGTTGAACCGCTAACATATTTGGATCTCCAATATAAGAATACTCTTTATGTTGGGTAGATAATCTTGCTGCTGTAAGTGATGACCCATTAGGTCCAGGACTTGCAGGAGACACAGGGTATCCTAATCCAGATCCATTTGAATTAAATTTATTTTCTAATGATTGCGCCATAATTTTAAATTTTAATTATTTTGTTATAAATATTAACCTATTCCAGAAGATGCAAGTGATAAGTTTCTTCCTACTTTATTACCATCTAATATCACATCTCCACCTGCTTCTACAGCTGATATTAATTTTTTAAGTAAATTATTAGTTTCATTACTACCTCCTCCTCTTACATCACTAGCTAAACCTCCTGGATCTGTAGTAGCAATTAAATAATCTGCTGGATTTGTTGTAATTATATTTCCATCTGGAGAGACAATCCCATCATTCATAGAATCACCACCAGTCGCAAAACCAAATGTATTTTTAGCAGCGGCAGTACCAGCTGAATCTTCTACTTTAGCAAAATCCCCAATTCCAAAAATATTACCAATAGCTCCAAGAAGATCCTGAGTATAACCAATTATTACCCCAAATACTCCTGCTACAAACCCTAAAAGTTTAAATATAGGTAATAAAGTAGTTCCTAAATTAACAAAAGTTTGTTTTAATTGCTCCATAGCAGCATTCATTTTATCCTGAGTTGATTTAGCTTCCATTCTATCAGCTAATTCTCCTTTACCTTCAGCTCTTAATTCTTTTGCTGTCTTATTCATTGTTTCCATATTAAACAATTGATCAGCTACTTGATCTGCTGTCATCCCCATAGCTGCTGCTAAAGCATCTTGTTGAATAACATTCATTTTAGAAAATTCAGTAAAATCACCCATATTTGCAGATAATTCTTTAGCTAATGTTTCAGTATCTCCCATTAAAGCTGCTGCTCTTGCTCTTTCTAAATTTAATTGTTTACCTGTTAGTAATTCAGCATTCATTTCAGCTGATATAGATGATTCAAAATCTAATAATTGTTTACCTGCAGCCGCTACATCTTTCATATTAGTACCTAATAATTTAGCTTGTGTAACTGCTTTCGATATAGCTACAACATTACCACCCATATTAGCTCTCATTTGACCTGTTATTTGTCCAGTTTCTTCTAAAACTGCCTTCATATCAATTTGAGTCTTAGCTTGCATTTGGAGTTGATAACTTGACCCTAATATATTTTCATAATTACTTTCTAAAGATGTACCTGTTGCTTCTGATGCTGCAGCTAAATTAGCTGATGATGTAGCACTAACACCTAATACTTGTTGAAGTTTGGTAGCAGAACCTAAAGTATCTTTTGAAAACTTAGCAATAAATCCTAATTCTTTATTTATAGACATAAATGTCTCAAATACTTTAGTACCAGTTATTGCTATATCACCCGTTCGCATTGCTGCTTGTTGTAACCCTTGGTTAAATGATCTAGCTTCACTAGCATTTAACATCATAGTTTTCTGGAGCTTGGTGGCTTGTGCATCTGCTTTTAAAAGACCTTGTACAAGTTCTACAATTATTGCAAGTGGGCCTAATGCTTTAGTTAATGCTGGTCCTAAAGATTTAATACCAGCCATCATAGATGACATTCCTTTAGGTAATTTTGCTGTTGTTTTAGAAATTGCATCATCTAAACCTTTACCATCTTTCCCTAATAATCCTTTAAGATCTTTTTGATTTGCTGTTCCTTTTTTAGTAAAGTTGATTTTATCAGTAATGCCTAATCTATCCGTCATGTCTTTTGTTACTCCCTTTCCACTTTTTAAAGCTGCTATATCTAACTCTCTTTGCTTTTCCATAGCAAATTGAGTATCCCTTGCAGCTTCGGAAGCATCATCAAACATTGAAGTAAGGGAACTCATACCAGGAATAGCCTTAGATATATCTGACAGAAAACCAAAGGCACTAACTCCTTTACTATTATTTAATCTTTCTTGAAATTTAACAGTATCTTCTAAACCCTCATTAAATTTACTCTGTTGTTCTATAGCATTATTAATTGCCTCTAAAGCTCCTGGATCGTTCTTAAAATCACCATAACGCTTTGCATATACAAGATTTTTAAACTCTTGATCCCCTTGAGCTTTTAAGACATCTAATTTTTTCTTGTCTATTTTAGCACCAGTAAGATTTATTTGATTATATTGATCTGCTATACTAACTAAACCTTTGAATGATTTTTTAGCTAAAGATAATTCAAAATTAGTTTTAGTTAATTCTGAAAGACTGCCTTTAAATGAATCAGAAAAATAACTTAATTCATTGTTAATATCATTAATTTCTCCTCTTAATTTAACTAATTCTTCATTAGCTTTAGCAATGTTTTTTGCTAAAAAATCAGCTTTTTCAACTTTACCTAGTTCTTTTCTAAGCAGTTTAATTTGCTGATTGATTTCATTTATATTCAATTGGCCCATTAATATTAATTTTATTATAAATATTAAAAATTATTATTTTTTAGACATTTTAGTTGTATAGTTTGGTTGAGATTTAGATGGTGTTTTTGCGTTTTTTAAGAATTCAGGAGATGTTACTTTACCATCAGTAGTTACAGACTTAGCACCACTACTTTTTCCTCTTGCTTTTTTTATAGCTTCTGCTTCTTCAGCATAATGATTTTGAATTTTTGTAAAAGTAAATTTACGTAACCATATAGGCATATCATATACCGTATGCCAGTCATATCCACCTTTACCATGAAATAATATTTCGTGAATTTGTGTAAAAAGTGCTACCCTATAAGTCTGCGTCAGGCCAAAAAAACCTGATCCCTATAGGGATCACAACGTCCTCCTCACCGTCTTTAGTTTCAACTGTCACTTTTAAATCTACGTCCGGCTGTGTATCTCTAATGTGATTTCGAAATGATCTAGAATCTCTTGCTAATAAATAATTATCTACAAATTCTCTAATTTCTTTTTTATCTTCGTTTCCATCAACTGATATAATCATTCTTTTAATACGAGTTGAAATAAGTGGATTTGCAGATGCATTTAATTTTTGTAATCCTTTAATTTCTTTATTTACTGCAACTTCATCTCCATGATTTAAATATTTATAAGTAATTACAGTACCTGATGTAGGAAATGTATAAGAATATTCATTTTTTCCATTTTTAAATAAAGATTCATCAATTTCTTTATTATTCATTTTTGATAAATCAGCTTTAACTTGCTCACCCATCCACATAAACTCATAATCATTACCATAACCTAATATTCTTGCTGATATTAACAGTGCATTTTTATCACCTATAATTAAATCATTATAGTTTATATCTTTTGATACTATTAAAGATTGTAATAATTTATCTAATACAGTACCATCAGTAATATAAGAAGTATTTGTTAATATATCTTCTTCTCTAGCTGTCATGTATTTAATTTCAACTTTTCCACTTGATAGTGGATTATCTTCAGGGTAAAGTAATCCTTTTGAAGGTAATTCTACAACTTCTGTTGGGAATTTTGGTTTATCTATGCTCATATCTTTTATTTAGTTATAACTTAATTTCGAGTATACATATATAATGTAAAAAAAAGCTTGACCGAAGCCAAGCTATTCTTTAATATATTTAAAATTTCTTTTAGAAATTTAATACACAGTAATCCATTCCTAATACTAATTGGATATCTTGAGCTTCTGCTTCAGTATCCCAATTAAATCCTTTAAATGTTGCATTTTTAATAAATGCTCCTTTTATAATCCATTCAGATACTACATCACCTACAGGTCCTAATACATTGATAGTTAAATCTTTCTTATAGAAATCAGAGTAACCATCTCTACCAGTAACTGATTCATGATGTAATCTAACCCACTCCATAGTAGCTTGTGCTCCTGATGGTGTAATTGGATCATACAGTGTCATATTTAAATCACCCCATTTAGCTTTTCCTTTTACTTTTCTGTAAGTATTGATGTGATTTAATACAATTTCTCCTTGCTCTAAAGTAATTTCACCAACTTCTTTAATCATATATGATGGTACACCATCTACATACATTATAAATCTATTGGCAACTTTTGGTTCAAAAGCTGTGAAGAACATTTCGTTTGGATTTACTACTGCCATTTTATTATTGTTTTATTTTATTATACATATTATGTTTTATACTTCTTATGATGGAAATTGAGCTCCAGTTGGTAAAATGTTGAAATCTAAGTAAATAAATTCAGCTGTTTTAGTTGGTTGGATATAAATCGCACCTACCATTTGGTTTCTATCAACTACATCTGGTCCATTATTAGAAGCATCCATAACAACTTTAAACGCATATAAACCTTGTCTTTGTTGTACTGACTCTAAATATGGGTTTACTTGTGATAAGAAATTATTTCTTGTTGCTGCTGTATTTTGTTCAAATACTAAATTATCAGCAATTTGTACAATATATGATTTTAATGCTATTAATAATCTTCTAACATTTATTCTATCTAAAGCTGATGCTTGAGATTGTAATGTTTTCTGACCAAATACTACAACTCCTCTTCCTGGGAATGTAGCTATTGGATTTACTTTTCCTGTATATAAAGTATCTCTATTAGTTTGAGTTAATTTTCTTTGTGCTTGTACTACCGTACTTAAGCCACCTCTGTTAATTCCAGCGGGAGCGAACCAAGCTTCACTTGTTCTGTCATTATACGCGTACACACCCGGAATCATCGATGAAGGTACTGTCCATACTAAATCTCTTGTATCAGGATCTATTATTTGTACCCATGGCCAATAAGCTGCTGCATATGAATTATCAAGTGTACCTGCTTGGTCAACTGCTGTTGTAACTGACCCACCTGCATAGCTAACTAAATCTACAATTGCTATAGCATCTCCTCTATTTGCTGTATTATCAATCATTACATTTAATGGAGTAGCCCAATTTCCACTTGAAATGTATAATCCTGGAGCTGATATAATATTATATTGATAATCATCTTTATTAGCTAATACATTAAATGCATCTGTGTAAGATTCTATTCCATTTCCAACTCCATCTTTAATTCCTTGTGAATTTGCATCTGTAATTTTATCATAATATAATTCTTGCTCATATCCAGCATTACTAGTTATTAATGCTCCTTCACCACCTCCAAATGATCCACTTCCTACATCTGGTAAGTAATTTGCGAATGCTGCTTTTGCTGCTCCATTATTATCAAAATAATTTGGAGTAGGCCAATCTACAGCACTTACTCTTACATATCTTGATCCATTACGATAAGATCCTTCTGTGCTTATAAATGGATCTGAAGTTCCAGCTCCATTAAGTGTTTTTTTCTGTGTTCCTACTACTCTTTCTATGTAATTAGATTGTTTTGGATCTAATGATATATTAGGGAATATTTCAAGTATTCTTTTAGATGTTGCTGTATCATTACCTTGTCTAATTATTAAACTAAATGTTCCAGTTGTTGTATCTGAAGCTTGTATTTCCCATCTAATATTATCAGCAGATCCACTATCTAATGTTCCATTTGCTGATTCAGGGGATGTGTAACTATTCATTACAATACCATCAGTTAATGTTTCTAATGTAAAACTTTCTTCATCTACTAAATCAGCATTTGTAAAAGTTATTACTCCATCTGTTGATGGTGTTCCAAAATTAGCTAAAGGAATTGTTACTGAAGCTATGCCTTTGAAATCACTTGTTCCTTGTGTATTTAATTTTACTGATGTAGGTTGAATTAGTAAGTTACTAGATATTTGAGTTGTTCCTGCTGCTGTATCACCAAAAATTGTAAACGTAGTTGCTGGTGAATCTTCTAAGAAAGAAGCTTGACCTAAAGTAAGTGTTACAGTTCCACTACTATATCCTAAATCTGTTCCTGCAAATTCGAATGAATCACCAACTTGGTAATTAACACCTTGAGCAGTTGCTGTTACATTTGCAACTGTAGTATCTATATTATCTGCTCCACCAGCTGCTGCTAATGTTAAAGTTACAGGACCACCAACAGCAGCAGTTAAATTACCAATTGCTGGATCAGTTAAAACTGCTTGAGTAAATGTTATTACTTCATTCTCAACAAATCCTGAGGATCCTACCCCACTAACTTGACACGAAGTAATAGCACCATTGGGATCAACTGTAAGTGATATTGTTCCTCCATTTCCTGCTATACTTGCAACACCACCTGTAGCAGCATCACCAGTAATTGGAATTGCAGCACTTACACCTTGTACATATGCACCAACTGCTACTCCCGTATCACCATAAGTAAATAAATTTGGAGCTATAGCATTACCAAAACTAAACAATCGACCAACAGCTTTAGTAGTTTCTACTGAAAAAGTAGCTCCTGCTCCACCTGCACCAACTGTTGGTGTATTAGGAACTGGAGAAGCTATTACTGCTGCTGCTTGGTTACCTAAGTTTGGTGAAGAAGCAACTATATAAGTTGCTGAAGTTATTGGAGTTGTTTTAATAAATCCTGTACCTAAAGCACCTGCTGCAATTGTAGCTGTTTCACCATCGGCATATCCACTACCTGCAGAAGCTATTGCAACTGTTGAACCTCCATTTGTATAATCATCAGCTACAATTTCAAAATTTGCTGTTGCTGTTGCATTTGTTCCTACTGTTATAGGTACAGCATTATAAGTTCCTGTTGCTACTGGAGTAATATTTGCAGCTATTGAAGATTTTAAAGGTTTTGCTAAAGCATCACTAGTAAATGAACCTAAGGCAGTTGACGTTACTACATCAAATATTGTAGAAGTATATGGTGCTGCAGCTGCAGCTGTACCACTAAAAGCAGTACCTAATTGACCAGTTGAACCCATAGAAGCTGTAAAGCTCCAAGGAGCTGGAGTTAAATCTCCACTTTCTATATCATTTCTAATAGGGTCACCTGGAAATAAACCTTTTGCTGTTGTAGTTGCTTGTGAAAATGATCCTGATGCTACTCTATTTACTATTAACGATGTACCACCATTATTAAAATAATTATATGCTGATATAGAAGTAAAATATGAATATTCATTCGATCCACTTGCAAATGTACTACCAAAAGCTGATAAATATTCTGAGTAACTTGTTACTAATTTAGGGATTCCTACTCTACCTAAAACTGTAGGTCCAACTAAACAAGCTCCTGCTTGTACTGGTTGTGAAGTTACTTGAGATTGATCATTTTCTCTTGCTAATACTCCTGGGGAAATTAATGTTTCTGCCATTTTATGTTATTTTTATGATAAATATACTAAATTTTTTCAAAATTTTATTTACTTGGTAAAAATTCACCTGTTTCTAATGAAATAGTACCTGGTCCATATTTTTCTTCTAATTCTTTAGCAAAATTAGCTTCTTCTTGCTGTAAACCTTGTAAACTTAATTTTAATTGTTCTTTTTTTATTTGTATGTTATAATTTTGTACTTCAATAACTCCTGAAATTTCTGTAATTTTTTCTAATCTACTTTTTAACTCTTGAATTTTACTAATTTCTTTTTTTTCTAAAACTTTATTTTTTTCAATCATTCGATTTATTATTTTGTTATACATATTAGAAAACTTCTAATAGTATATATTTTTTTAATTATGTAATAGCATTTACTGCTTCAATATTATCTTTAATAATTGCATTAACATGTGTTAAATTAGTTCCGACTACACCATTTACATTATTAGACCAAGTTGGATCTACATAAGTAAATCTTAAAAATGTTTTATTACTAGATTGATTTAAATAAGATAAAATAGTTGAATCTTGAATTGGAGGTATATTACTATAATCACCAGCATTCATAAGTACTATTTGTAAATATGAATCAGCTTGTGCATCAGTAATTGCTGTAGCATTTAATGAAACACTAGAAGCTGTGGTATTATCGTTAATAGTAAAAGCATTAGAATAAGGTACTAAAGGATTAGATATATCTGCCCACCAAGATGTTGAAGAATAATTATTAAAATTTGTTGAATTACCAAATCCTTCAAATTGTGCTAATCTATTTGAAAGATTTCCTGTGGAAGTGGTAGTTGGGGTAAAATGAAATGTTAGATTTGTTATAGTTCCAGCAGTATATCCGGTAAAATCAAATGCAAAATATGATCTTCTAATACCATATAAAGTACTTCCTCTTCCTCCTGATCTAATTATACCTGAAGCTACAGCATTAGTTGATGTGCTATTTAAAGCCTCTGAAGTTGATTCTTCTGCTTGTCTAGCAGTAGAAAAACTTGTAAATCCTGTAGGACCTACTATTACTGCAGTTGCATTTTTTGACCAATTTATATCTGGCATATCTTAAAACTGTTTTTTTGGTAAATAATATTGACTATAATTAAAATAATTATTTGTAGGTGGTGTAACATCATATACGTCATATGTTACCTCTGAAATACCATAATAATTATCTGATCCAGTCATTGAATTCCACCATGTTGTTTTTCCTCCTTCTTTCATTAATAATGATAATGATTCTGAAAATTTCTCTCTATCTTTATCACCATAAGTATCCATAAATAAACCATCATAAGTACTTAATGTATCTTTTACATCATGCCAACTACCTTCTACTATAATTACATTAGATTTATCTGCAGCCCATGCTTGAGCTTTTGGAATCATATCTGGATGATTTTCTATAATAGTATGTGAATTAATGGTGTGTTGTTGAATATAATTAGCTGATATACCCATTCCAAATCCTATTTCAAGTATATCACCTCCACCTTCACATATGTAAGCTGCTGAAGCTGACATTAAAGAATCTTCCCAATCCATCATTACTTCCCATTCAACATCTATGTTAGTGTCTATATATGTTATTTTATTTTCACTAAATGATAAACTTTGAGATGTATAACTCATATTTTAATTATTAAGGTATTGTTATATATATTTTATGGTTCTCCTACTTGAATCCATGTTTTATCTGGATCAAAATAAATTGCGTTTTCAGATACAGCATAACCACAAATTCTAGCATAACCTCCTGTTGGAACTGTGTTTGTCATTAAACCTGCAGTATTTGATAGATAAAGTGGAGCTCCTATATTAAATCCATGTTCTTCTATAAATACAAATCCTTGTAATGCTATACTACGACTATTTACGGCTCCAGTTACAATAGCAAATCCTAACATATGACTAGCAGGATCTTCTCCATTATTAGCATCTGCTAAAGCCCATGTTTCACTTGTTGTTAAATAATATACTCTTCCTGCTGTAACTGAAGTTGATCCAATTGATTTAGTAGCAATACCTGAGAATATTGTTGATTCATCATCATGTTGAATTAAAATACCATGTCCGGTATTAAACCTCATGTAAGTCATACTATTTACAGTATCTTCAATTGTAATAGTTTCAGTTTCTAAATTTGGTGATGAACCATTCAGTTTCATTATACCATTATTAGTTGATCCTGTAATTGTAGCTGTACCACTTGAACCTGAAGTACCTGATGAACCACTTGTACCTGAGTTTCCTGATGAACCTGATGTACCTGATGAACCACTTGTACCTGAGTTTCCTGATGAACCTGATGTACCTGATGAACCACTTGTACCTGAGTTACCTGATGAACCACTTGTTCCTGAATTACCTGATGAACCTGATGTACCTGACGATCCTGAAGAACCTGATGTACCTGAGTTACCTGATGAACCACTTGTTCCTGAATTACCTGATGAACCTGATGTACCTGAAGAACCTGATGTACCTGAATTACCTGATGAACCACTTGTACCTGATGATCCTGAAGAACCTGATGTACCTGATGAACCTGATGTACCTGAATTACCGCTTGAACCTGATGTTCCTGATGAACCTGAAGATCCTGAAGTACCACTTGAACCTGAAGTTCCTGAGTTACCTGATGAACCTGATGTACCTGAAGATCCTGAAGAACCACTTGTACCCGATGAACCTGATGTACCTGAATTACCACTTGAACCTGAAGTACCTGATGAACCTGAAGATCCTGAAGTACCACTTGAACCTGAAGTTCCTGAGTTACCTGATGAACCTGATGTACCTGAAGATCCTGAAGAACCACTTGTTCCTGATGAACCTGAAGTACCTGAATTACCACTTGAACCTGAAGTACCTGATGAACCTGAAGTACCTGATGAACCACTTGTTCCTGAATTACCTGATGAACCTGATGTACCTGACGATCCTGAAGAACCTGATGTACCTGATGAACCTGAAGAACCACTTGTACCTGATGAACCTGATGTACCTGAATTACCACTTGAACCTGAGGTACCACTTGAACCTGAAGTACCACTTGAACCTGAAGTTCCTGAGTTACCTGATGAACCTGATGTACCTGATGAACCTGAAGAACCACTTGTACCTGATGAACCTGAAGTACCTGAATTACCACTTGTACCCGAAGTACCTGATGATCCTGAAGTACCTGAAGCTCCACTTACACCTGATGAACCTGATGTACCTGATGATCCTGATGAACCTGAAGTACCTGATGATCCTGATGTACCTGAATTACCACTTGAACCTGAAGTTCCTGAAGAACCTGAAGTTCCTGAGTTACCTGATGAACCTGATGTACCTGATGATCCTGATGAACCTGATGTACCTGATGAACCTGAAGTTCCTGAGTTACCTGATGAACCACTTGTACCTGATGATCCTGAAGAACCACTTGTTCCTGATGAACCTGAAGTACCTGAATTACCACTTGAACCTGAAGTTCCTGAAGAACCTGAAGTTCCTGAGTTACCTGATGAACCTGATGTACCTGATGATCCTGATGAACCGCTTGTTCCTGATGAACCTGAAGTTCCTGAGTTACCTGATGAACCACTTGTACCTGATGATCCTGAAGAACCACTTGTTCCTGATGAACCTGAAGTACCTGAATTACCACTTGAACCCGAAGTACCTGATGAACCTGAAGAACCACTTGTACCTGATGAACCTGAAGTTCCTGAGTTACCTGATGAACCTGATGTACCTGATGATCCTGATGAACCGCTTGTTCCTGATGAACCTGAAGTACCTGAATTACCACTTGAACCTGAAGTACCTGATGATCCTGAAGATCCTGAAGTACCTGAAGATCCTGAAGTTCCTGAAGAACCTGAAGTTCCTGAGTTACCTGATGAACCTGATGTACCTGATGAACCTGAAGAACCACTTGTACCTGAAGAACCTGATGTACCTGAGTTACCACTTGAACCTGAAGTTCCTGATGAACCTGAAGATCCTGAAGTACCACTTGATCCTGATGTACCTGAAGTTCCTGATGAACCACTTGTACCTGATGATCCTGAAGTACCTGCTTCACCATTATTTCCTTTAGGTACAAGTATCAAACTAACATATTCATTATTAGTAAATGTAAATCCTTCACCTGTATCTACTGTATATGTAGTAACTGATGCTCCTTGACTTACTAAAGTAACATTAAATGTGGCTACTGAAGCATCTGCTCCATCTCTAGCTTTAATATACATTATACCTGCATCAATACTATCTAAAAATAAAGTACTTACTACACCTTGTATGTTAGTATTATGAATATAAACTCTATTATTACTACCTAATCCAGCATTAAATTGTATAAATCCTGATGATGGTGTAGTATCAGTATCAGTACTAAACCTATATGGGACACCTCCATATTCACCTGATGATCCTGAAGTACCTGATGAACCACTTGTCCCTGATGATCCTGAAGTACCTGAAGTACCACTTGATCCTGATGTACCTGATGATCCTGATGAACCGCTTGTTCCTGATGAACCTGAAGTACCTGAATTACCACTTGAACCTGAAGTACCTGATGATCCTGAAGATCCTGAAGTACCTGAAGATCCTGAAGTTCCTGAAGAACCTGAAGTTCCTGAGTTACCTGATGAACCTGATGTACCTGATGAACCTGAAGAACCTGATGTACCTGAAGAACCTGATGTACCTGAATTACCGCTTGAACCTGATGTTCCTGATGAACCTGAAGATCCTGAAGTACCACTTGAACCTGAAGTTCCTGATGAACCTGAAGTACCTGAAGAACCACTAGAACCTGAAGATCCTGATGATCCTGAAGTTCCTGATGATCCTGAGTTACCTGATGAACCTGAAGAGCCGCTTGATCCTGAAGTACCAGAAGTACCCTTATCCCCTATAAGTTCAATAGCCATAAACATACTATCGCCATTGCTTACATTATTCCAACCACTTTTATCGATATGGGTAATATCTAATGTTCTCCAACCACCATTATCGGTTTGAGAGGTTACATAAGCGGAATCATAGTATATTTGGTTAGATTCTAATCTAAATGTTACAATAGATTTATTATTATTTGTAGAATCTGTTAAAGTACCTAATATTGGATCTACACCTAATCCATCTAAATCAGTCTCACTAATATAAACTTCAGTAGCTGCAGCAGGGTCAGTGGCGTTAAATCTAAATTTACCTGAACCTGGGTCTGCTGATGTTGTAGATGTAGAATATTCTGTACGGAATCCATAAGTTGAAATTCCATTTTCTCCGCTTGTTCCACTAGAACCTGATGAACCACTTGTACCTGATGATCCTGAAGAACCACTTGTACCCGATGAACCTGATGTACCTGAGTTACCTGATGAACCTGATGTTCCTGATGAACCTGAGGATCCTGAAGTACCACTTGAACCACTTGTACCTGATGATCCTGAAGAACCACTTGTACCTGATGAACCTGAAGTTCCTGAGTTTCCTGATGAACCTGAAGTACCTGATGATCCTGAAGAACCACTTGTACCTGATGAACCTGATGTACCTGAGTTACCTGATGAACCACTTGTACCTGATGATCCTGAAGAACCACTTGTACCTGATGAACCTGAAGTTCCTGAGTTTCCTGATGAACCTGAAGTACCTGATGATCCTGAAGAACCACTTGTACCTGATGAACCTGATGTACCTGAGTTACCTGATGAACCACTTGTACCTGATGATCCTGAAGAACCTGAAGTACCACTTGAACCTGAAGTACCTGAATTACCTGAAGCTGTAAATGATACAACTACTTTATCATTAGTAGTAAATCCTGTATTAACATAAACAGGATCTATTGTATAAGAAAATACACCTCCTGATGGTCCTGCTTGACTTGTAACATTCCCAATAAAAAGTTCTGTACTGTCTAAAGCTGTATGAATAGTAACTACACCAAATCCTGTTGTTGCATTTCCTGTATCATTCCATGAACTTAACCAATTAGTAACAGTATTACCTTCTGCATCTTCATCATTAATTGCTAAAGTACTAGTACCAGTATTAAAACTTATATTTCCATCACCAACTATACTTGCATTATAAGTATACAATACTCCCCCTCTAAAACCACTTGATCCTGAAGTACCACTTGATCCTGATGTACCTGAGTTACCTGATGAACCACTTGTACCTGATGAACCTGAAGATCCTGAAGTACCACTTGATCCTGATGTACCTGAGTTACCTGATGAACCACTTGTACCTGATGATCCTGATGAACCTGAAGTACCTGAAGAACCTGATGAACCGCTTGTACCTGAAGAACCTGATGTACCTGATGATCCTGATGTACCTGATGATCCTGAAGATCCTGAAGTACCACTTGATCCTGATGTACCTGAGTTACCTGATGTACCTGATGTACCTGATGATCCTGATGAACCTGAAGTACCTGAAGAACCTGATGATCCTGAAGTACCACTTGAACCACTTGTTCCTGAGTTACCTGATGATCCTGAAGTTCCCGATGAACCTGATGAACCTGAAGTACCACTTGATCCTGATGTACCTGAGTTACCTGATGAACCACTTGTACCTGATGAACCTGAAGAACCTGAAGTTCCCGATGAACCTGATGAACCACTTGTACCTGATGATCCTGAAGTACCTGATGAACCTGAAGTTCCTGCTTCACCCGTTGCGGAGAAAAATATATTTACTTTTTGTGTATTACTAAACGGTGGATTAGCTGAGGCTGTTACTGGAGTAACATTATATAAAACTTGACTATTAGTTGTACTAGCTATTGACTTAATAATAAATGTACAAAATTCTTGACCAGTATTTGCACTTTGTATCATTAAGTAACCTCTATTATCAGTAAATCCAGCATCATCAAATGATTCTAAATACTCTGATTGATTATTAGTTAATGCATCTTCATCATTAATGATAAGGGTTGTTGTTGTAGCAGGATTAGCATTAGTACCAAATCTTATAGTTCCTATTGTTGAAGTACCTCCTACTGTAGTATCAAAACTATATTTTATTCCTCCTATTAAACTACTTGTTCCTGATGAACCTGATGAACCTGAAGTACCACTTGATCCTGATGTACCTGAGTTACCTGATGAACCACTTGTACCTGATGAACCTGAAGATCCTGAAGTACCACTTGAACCACTTGTACCTGAGTTACCTGATGAACCACTTGTACCTGATGATCCTGATGAACCTGAAGTACCTGAAGAACCTGATGAACCGCTTGTACCTGAAGAGCCTGATGTACCTGAATTACCACTTGAACCTGATGTACCTGAAGATCCTGATGAACCACTTGAACCTGATGATCCCGAAGAACCTGAATTACCTGTTGCGGAAAAACTTATTACACATTTATCATTAGTACTAAAAGCATCGTATACTATTGAGGTAATATTATATTGATAATAATTTGTAAAATTAGTTTTAGATGTAACAGTTGCAACTAATATTTGACCAGTTCCATCTGCTTTTTGAATAGTTACAGTACCATGTCCTGTTGTAGAATTTCCTGAAGCATCCCAATTATTTAACCAATTAACCTGACTTACAGCAGCTCCACTTGCATCCGTTTTATTAATTTGAAGTGTAGAGGTACCATTTGTATAAAAGAATCCATTTGAATTAATTGATGATGAATTAAATGAATAAGGAACTCCTCCTCTATCACCGGATGTACCTGAAGAACCTGATGTTCCTGAGCTTCCTGATGTACCGCTTGAACCTGAAGTACCACTTGATCCTGATGAACCTGAAGTACCTGATGATCCTGATGTACCTGAATTACCACTTGAACCTGATGTACCTGAAGATCCTGATGAACCACTTGTACCTGATGATCCTGATGTACCTGAGTTACCTGATGAACCTGAAGTTCCTGATGAACCTGATGATCCTGATGTACCTGAAGAACCATATGGTAAAAATGATAAACTTACTTCTGAACCATCTGCAAATGGGTTTGCACTAGGTGATTCAGTTACCGTTCCTTGTAATGTAACTATATTTGTAGCAGCAGACGCAACAGTATACTCAAATCTCATTGTTGGATTCTGAAACATTGTTATTGAACCTGGTGGTGCTGGGGTTGGAATTGGATCTCCATTATCATCTACATTAAAATAAATTACTTGTGTAGCTAGATTTTGTGTAGAATTATTAAATTTAAATTGTCCTGCACTTAAAGTAGCTCCAGTATTAGATACAAATGCTGAAGGGTATTGAGTTGCTACACCTATTCCTGATGAACCTGATGAACCTGAAGAACCGCTTGTACCTGATGAACCTGATGAACCTGAAGTACCTGAAGAACCTGATGAACCTGATGTACCACTTGATCCTGAAGAACCTGATGTACCTGAGTCACCTGAAGTACCACTTGATCCTGATGAACCTGATGTACCTGAGTCACCTGATGTACCTGAAGAACCACTTGAACCTGATGTACCTGAAGAACCACTTGAACCTGATGTACCTGATGATCCTGAAGAACCTGATGTACCTGAGTCACCTGATGTACCTGATGATCCTGATGAACCTGATGTACCTGAGTCACCTGAAGTACCACTTGATCCTGATGAACCTGATGTACCTGAGTCACCTGATGTACCTGAAGAGCCACTTGAACCTGATGTACCTGAAGAACCACTTGAACCTGATGTACCTGATGATCCTGAAGAACCTGAAGTACCTGAGTCACCTGATTCACCTGATGTACCTGATGATCCTGATGAACCTGATGTACCTGAGTCACCTGAAGTACCTGAAGAACCACTTGAACCTGAAGTACCTGTGTCACCTGAAGTACCTGATGAACCACTTGAACCTGATGTACCTGAGTCACCTGAAGTACCTGAAGAACCACTTGAACCTGATGTACCTGAGTCACCTGAAGTACCTGAAGATCCTGAAGAACCTGATGTACCTGAGTCACCTGAAGTACCTGATGATCCTGATGAACCTGAAGTACCTGTGTCACCTGAAGTACCTGAAGAACCTGAAGAACCTGATGTACCTGATGATCCTGAAGAACCTGATGTACCTGAGTCACCTGAAGTACCTGATGATCCTGATGAACCTGATGTACCTGAGTCACCTGAAGTACCTGAAGAACCACTTGAACCTGAAGTACCTGTGTCACCTGAAGTACCTGATGAACCACTTGAACCTGATGTACCTGAGTCACCTGAAGTACCTGAAGAACCACTTGAACCTGATGTACCTGAGTCACCTGAAGTACCTGAAGATCCTGAAGAACCTGATGTACCTGAGTCACCTGAAGTACCTGATGATCCTGATGAACCTGAAGTACCTGTGTCACCTGAAGTACCTGAAGAACC
>Ga0206124_10000721_pt1 | contig 26600 bp, 17 predicted proteins | sample Helgoland_Spring_3_FD_148671 | JGI IMG/M metagenome (GOLD analysis project Ga0206124, IMG submission 148671) | Pelagic subsurface seawater microbial communities from Kabeltonne, Helgoland, North Sea - Helgoland_Spring_Bloom_20160321_2 | ecosystem: Environmental > Aquatic > Marine > Epipelagic ... | reverse complement strand
GCCAAACGACGGATCGCCGGCTTCGTGATGCCTTGGATGTTGTCTCTCAACACCTTGCGGTGTCTTTTGGCGCCACCTTTACCTAAACCTTTACCACCTTTACCTCTGCCGGACATTGTGAATATGTATTATTTGTTTTTTAATGACGATTGAACGGACGTTTTCGTCCGTTTCTTTGTGTGTTTTTGTGTTTTTTGGCCTGTTTTGCAGGGGTTACTTCTCAATTTTGCTATATGAAGTGAAACGAGTCGCACGAACGAGCGTTTGAGAAGGTCGAGCGTGAAAAAGCTACGAAGACGAAATTCAATCAACGACAAGAAAATACAACAAAAAGAACAACCTCGATCCCTTATCACTTGGAAAGCGTATTACGTTTTAAAAGAAATACTTATACAACATAACTCCTCATAACTATCTATCATCCCCATATCTATCGCATCAGAACTTTTTAGCTTTTCTTTTGCTCTCCAAGTTCCGTGAGCATCGAATACAAACGACTGTTGTGACTGTACAACCCTAAATGATGGTGTACAATGTGCACCTTTTTTTTCGCAACTGCTCGAAAATGCAAGACCTTAAATAATCGGCGACATTAAGCGCGCTGAAAGGTACGTTACTGTTTACGGATTTGAACGCGCTTGGGCTTGTTCGATAGATATTCAGTATATCTTTCCTCTTAAGAAGTTTCGATTAATATGAATTAGTGATACAGCTGATGTCGTACCAAACGTAAAATCTTGATTTCAAACCTTTTTTCCGTTTTCGAGATTCAAATGAATCGTTTGACACAAAAGAAATCTTCATTATAAATCAAACACAATGGCTCGTACCAAACAAACTGCTCGTAAATCCACCGGTGGCAAAGCCCCGAGAAAGCAACTCGCGACTAAGGCCGCGCGCAAATCTGCGCCGGCGACTGGTGGCGTCAAGAAGCCGCACAGATACCGCCCGGGTACCGTCGCGTTGAGAGAAATCCGCAAGTACCAAAAGTCCACGGAATTGCTCATCAGAAAGTTGCCGTTCCAAAGATTGGTCAGAGAAATCGCCCAAGATTTCAAGACTGACTTGCGATTGAAGCCGCACAGATACCGCCCGGGTACCGTCGCGTTGAGAGAAATCCGCAAGTACCAAAAGTCCACGGAATTGCTCATCAGAAAGTTGCCGTTCCAACGTTTGGTCAGAGAAATCGCCCAAGATTTCAAGACTGACTTGCGATTCCAATCCTCCGCGGTCTTGGCCTTGCAAGAAGCGTCCGAAGCGTACTTGGTTGGCTTGTTCGAAGACACCAACTTGTGCGCGATCCACGCCAAGAGAGTCACCATCATGCCGAAGGATGTCCAATTGGCGAGAAGAATCAGAGGTGAACGTGCGTAAGTTATTAACTAACGCTGTGCCTTTGAAACAACCATCAAACAAACAAATTGAAGATTCTTATCTTCACCATAAGTACACATAAAGTGCCTCGTTGCGCTATATAAGATTAATCATTATTCACACTTAACGCCTTCTTATCGTTTTCAAAATTCAAATTCAAGAGAGAGTACCACATAATTTTAGTATCCCCTTTCTTCTTCCTAAATCAGTACACCTCGAACGAGGAAAGTATAAAAGTAGTAATTTTCTTCGAAGACTAATAAAGCCGTACAACAAATCACTACTGATAATGTATAATAATACTATTACAATTCGTTTGCAATTCTAACGGGGACTATGTTATAATTCTATTTCCATCTCCCCCAAATGTTATCTAGAGTGTGCGTTTTACCGGCTTTCAACCAAGCGCTGATTTCTTTGCGCAAATAGTCGCGGTTTCGCGCCAACTCTCGCGCCAACTTTTCCTTTGTGCACACGCCTTTTTTCTTCAACTCGTACAGTAAGTTTTGAACTCTCGGTTGACTTCTACCTTCAATTCGCGAACACAGAATTGGCTTAGCCGCGTACTTGTCTTTGATCTCCGCGAAACACTGGAAGACATTTCCGAGAAGCAACGCCGTCGCAAACGGACCGACTGCTTTCTCGAGTTCAGTCACGTTCATCGCTTTCAGAGGTAACTCCCAAAGGTGCGGTCCAAACCGAGGTGCTACCCAACACACGACTTGATCGCGATTTGGCGCGTATCTCGGTATCGGGTCGTCTAATACTCTATCCATGCCTTCTAATAAACACTCACTTTGCAACAACCAACTCGGTTCAACTGTCGTCGCACCAACCACATACGGTCGCTTCTGCGTTTGGATTAAGTCGTTGTAGACAATGAACTCAGACGCAGTTTTGTGCAACGCGGAGGATGGGTGCAAGAAAACTGGTCTGTTGTCATCGAGACCACCGTTGCTCGAAGAATCAAACGCCGGCTTGTATCGCAACGCTTTCGTGCTTCGCGACATCGAGTCCAGATTTTCGCCTCTGATTTCCGCATCTCGAGCATACTGTTCGAGCTCTTTCTGTTTCGAACGTCGAGCGACTTGATCGATCCATCCGCAACACAAAGCCTTTCGTAGCGCTTTATCTAAATCCGAATTCGGTTTAATAACAATCTTGCTAACACTGACTTTCTCAGCGACTTCATCCTCTTCAATCAAACCTATTCGAGATAATACCCGGAACAACTGTTTGCGTAAATCTGACATTTCACGCATAGTGCGTTCATGCAAACGATTTTCTTGGCAAAACACGTGCGCTTTCGATGGACCATTTGCCTCTACAAACTGGTTGTACGCCAACAAGCACTGCGCAACTGTCAAGGCGTCTGAGTTCACGTGATGAAACTTGACGTGCGGCGGCGGCGCGTTCGATTTTTTCCCTTCTTTCATCTCCTTTTCTTCGTCGTCGTCGTCGTTTCTATCGTTTCTATCTTCGCTATCGTTTGCTTCGACGTGTTTTAAAAACGGTGAATCCATACCGAGACCGGCGCACACCGCTATCGCGTAAATCAAACAGTTTTTTACGCCCGATACAGAAGCGGCTATTAGCATTCTTGCTTGTCTCGGACTGACTGGAATTTGTGCCATTCCTCGACCAATATCCGAAAGCTCGCCTATTTGGTTAGTTGCTCCTAGAATTTCCAGAGTACGCGTAGCCAGTCGAACTTGCTCGAAATCCGGCGGCGTGATGAATGGGAAATTCAACACTTTGTCGATGCCTAAATAGCGCATGCTCAAAACGACTCCATCGACCGGTGCAGTCGTTATTGCCGGGGCAGCAAACTCGTTCAAATCGTTTACGTAGTGCGAAGACGAAAACAGGCGATAGCAGTGTCCAGGCGCAGTTCTTCCAGCACGACCAGCGCGCTGTTCAGCCGATGCTTTTGAAATCCATCCAACTTCGAATCGAGACATGCCAGAAGTTTTTTCGTACTTTCTCTCCTTTTGACGTCCAGCATCGACGACATATCGAACTCCAGGGATTGTAAGCGATGTTTCGGCTACGTTTGTGGATACTATGACGTTTCTTTTATACCCTTTTGGTGTTTTCGCAAACACGCGCGCTTGCGCTTGAGGCGGAAGCATGGCATACAAAGGTAAAACGTTCAACGGCCCAGGACCATCATCGTCATTTTCACGATTGTTACTCTCATCAGTACCTCCTTCTTCTTTCTTTTTGCCATCGGTATTATCATCAGTGATGACTTTGAAGTTGGCAGTCGGTGCGTATTTTCGTGCCCAATCTGCCTCGGCTATTTTTGTCTCTTCTTCGGTCAGCGCGTCGCCCATTACGACAACTTCATCTTCCTCGGAAATATCTGAGCGGTCATCGTCGTCGTCGTCAAAGTCATCTTTGAACGTGTCTTCGTTGAAATCATTCAAAACTTCTCCAGCAGCATCGGCGGCATCTACATCATACGCATCACCTATCGCATCGTCCTCTTCTTCCTCCTCTTCTTCTTCTTCTTCTTCTTCCTCTTCCTCTTCCTCTTCCTCTTCACCATCATCATCATCTTGATTGTCGTTGTCCTCGTCTCCTTGCTCCGACGTTATCCTATGTGCCGTCTGTTTCTTCTTCTTCTTTACTTTTTTCTTCAAGGGATAATTCCCTCTTAACCGTTTGCAAAAGTCTTCGACTTCTTTCTGACCGGTCAAAAACACGAGAACATCTCCCGGAGGTAGTTTGCGGTGAATCGCGAGCGTTTTACGCAACGCTTCGGAGACGTAATCTACCATTTCCGTTCTTCGCGAGAAATGTATCGTCACGGGAAACTGTCTCGCCGCAACGTTCATAACAACCGGTGGTATTGGACACAATTTTTTATTCTTCACAAACTCTTCGACGCGCAGAGTCGCAGACATGACGACAAGACGTAAAGGCGTGATGACGTTTTTATTATTCTTCTCTTTCGTCAGAGCCGCCCGTAAAGGCACAATTCTCGACAGTAAACCCAGCAAAATATCCGTGTTTACCGATCTCTCGTGCGCTTCGTCGACTATGACGACTGAATACTTGCGCAACAACAAATCTGCTTGAATTTCTCGAAGTAAAATACCATCGGTACAGAATTTAATCCGAGGCGTATCGCCGACGCGTTTATCGTGACGGACTTGGTACCCGACATCACCTCCTAATTTCACGTTCAATTCTTCGGCTATTCTTTTCGCTGTCGACGTCACGGCTACTCGTCTCGGTTGTGTCACGCATACGGCTCCCGGATGGTCCACACAACCTGGATCTCCATACCCGGCTTCGTATAGGAATTGCGGAACCTGTGTCGTTTTACCGCATCCGGTTTGTCCGCAAATCACACTTATTGGATTTGTATTAATCGCGTTCATAATCTCGTGCTCTTCGCCTAAAATGGGCAACTGAAGGCGTCCTTCTTGTATTTTTTCATCTCTTTCTACGGGAACGGCGTACGCGCTGCCGAAGAAGACTTCGTGATATTCTGATTTCTGCTGCGGTTGCAGTGCAAGTTCGTCGGCGGCGTCTTCTTTCAGCTTGTATTTTTCTCTCAAAGCTGAAACTAACGCTCGCGTGGCTCCATCGAGCGTTTGTACGCCAATCTTAGACCGTTCGATGATGTCCACATCACCTAGTGCTTCTAAATCTACCTTTTCTTGTTCAGTTAACTCCTTCGATGGCTCTTCTTCTTCCTTCGCTTTTGCGCGGTCTTCCTCTCGCGCCTCGTCCTCCTCTTCCTCGGAAGACTCCGCCGCGTCTTTCTCGTTGGCAGTTTTCGCCCGTTTCGCCAATCTCTCCTGCTCTTCTCTCTGCCCGGGTAAATAACTCGATATCCCCATTCGCTCTGCTTTCATTTGTTTCGTCAGTTTCTCTTTCCTCGTCTCTTTGTTTCCAAGCGTCGAGGACTTCTCAAAGTAATACATCTCCTCCTCTTTGAGAGTGTTTTTCTTCAACGACTCGAGCACGGCTTCCCTTCCCGCGCGTTTCCTCTTGTCCTCTTCCACCTTCAAAAGTTTCCGCTTTTGCGATTTCGAGAGTTTCTTTTCCGGAAGAGGTGGAGGTTCTTTGGATGTCGTCGACTTCTTCTTCTTCGCGTGGAGTAACACGACAGTTCCGGAAAGTTCCTCCGAAAGCATCGTTTCTTCTTCGTCTTCTTCTTTGTGCTTCTTTGTCTTCTTTGTCTTCTTCTTCTTTGTCTTCTTCTCGACGTCTCTTTCTCTTCCTCCTCCAGTAGCCATCGACATCATCATCGTCTATAAGTCATCGTCGATGATGATTTATCATCAGTGAATATCCGCTTTTGCGAGTGATGTGTAATGCAGAATTTTGGTCTCAAAACGTCACTTTTCCCTTTCGCCGCCACCCGCACGTTCATTGGCATTCAGCGTTACACACAAACCCGCAGAGTGCACACGACACGATGATGCAATCTTTCGCCGTCTGTTTTCGACCAATGTGTGAACAGAGAGCGCACTCCAATCGCTTCGCGTCCTCGTCTTCGTTTTCATCACCACCACCACCCACTTTGAAAACGACGACGACGATTCAGACGACGAGAAACGGGAGGAGGAAAAAACAAACGCGAGAGAGAACACTTTTGATGAACAGCTTGGGAACATCTTCAGAAGATATCAAAGAAACCCACAGACGACGAGAAACGGGAGGAGGAAAAAACAAACGCGAGAGAGAACACTTTTGATGAACAGCTTGGGAACATCTTCAGAAGATATCAAAGAAACCATGGCTGAAGAAATCTCTCAAAAGATTAACGAGGAAATCGCAGACGCGAGGGGTGCGTTAATCCAAGTCGGCGCCGTCGTCGCCGCGCACGGTTTGAAAGGCGAAGTCAGAGTTTTACCTCTGACGGACTTTATCGAGGAACGTTTTATGAACCCGGGGGTGGAGTTGTACGTGGAAAATGTTGCGCAAGGAAGATCGTCGAAAAACGACGGATACGATCGACCCATAGCGGAGGGGAAGTTCATGCGCATCGCCAACGGACGATGGGTGACGAGTAAAGGAAGAACAGAACCGATTGTAAAGTTTAAAGGATGCTCGGACCGCACGACGGCGGAGGCGATGATTGGAAGACGCATATACATCGGGGCAGAAAGTCGAGCGGAAATCGAGGAAGAGGATGCGTTCTACTGCCAAGACTTGGAGGGTTTAACGGTGATTATGCACGAAGGCGAGAGGGAAGTTGTAGGTGTGGTTGAAGACATATATCGCGGCGCCGGCGAGAAGGATTTGATGAAGGTGCTCATGCAACCAGAGATGGAAACGAAGACGAATAAAAACGGAGAAGTCGAAATCGACGTCGTGGAGTATTACGTGTATATACCGTTCGTGAAAGATATCGTGCCTGTTGTAGATGTCGACCAAGGGCTGATTGAAATCACCCCTCCTCCTGGCTTGCTTGATTTGAAACAAAAAGTAGGGAAGAAGAAGAATAAAATATAAATATACGAGTACTAACTGCTTGCATACACTACCACTATAATCTCTAAATATCGCTCTAAATACATACACAAAAATCATTAACTTGCACAGAAATATATAACTACTGATAGTCGGAAGAGATTGAATCTAGCTCGATACTTTTGCCGCTAATTCGGATCGCACTCAGAGACGTCGCGATTGGGCGCTTGTAACTTCGCAAACTCAAACTCGAATACACGACTGAAACTGAACTCAACGCCATCAACGCGGCGGCTGCCCACGGCGGTAATTGAAACATAGTTCTCGAATAGAAAGCACCAGCGGCCCATGGAATGGCGATGATGTTATATCCCAGGGCCCAGATGTAATTCATTTTTATTTTTCGAAACGTTTCTCGAGCAATATCCAAACTCACCGCGACATCTTCTAAATCGCTCTTCATCAATACAAAATCAGCCGCCTCAATGGCAACTTCTGTGCCGCAACCTATCGCTATTCCAACATCCGCCGAAGCTAACGCTGGAGCATCATTGATACCATCTCCAACCATTGCTATGACAGCGTCAGGATTGGTATTCTTCATTTCGGCAATCTTTTCGGCCTTATCTTTCGGGGACATTCGAGCGTAAACGTTCTGAATGCCGCATTCGCTCGCGATTGCTTTCGCGGTTTCGATGTTATCTCCGGTGACAATCGCGCATTCTATGTGCATTCTAGCTAGCATGGCAACAACACCAGCCGCTTCGGGTTTGATTGGATCTGAAACTGCAAAAACACCTTCCACGGCGTTGTTAATCGAGACGAAAACGACCGTATGCGCCTCGCTTTGGTGTTCCCCTGCGAATTTCCGCGCTTCGTGAGGTATGTTCTCGGCACCACCGACGAGCTTTTCGTTTCCTATGTGCACAGAAATTCCACTTTCCATGACACACCTTAAACCTTCTCCTGGAATAACTTGCGACGAGATAACTTTATCTTTATTTGGTTCGTCGTTGCTTTTTGTCGTTTCATCCGCATACTTCACGAACGAATGCGCAAGCGGGTGTTCGCTATCTTTCTCTGCAACGGCCACTATTTCAGCAAGTTGTTGTTGCGAATAAGTACTACTAAAGACTCTCAACTCCAAGACTTTCGGCTTGCCTTGCGTGAGCGTTCCGGTTTTATCGAACAACACTTTGTTCACTTTTGCCGCGCGTTCCAAACCGTCTGCACCTTTGATCAAAATACCGTTACTTGCACCGACGCCAGTGCCAACCATTACCGCGGTCGGTGTTGCTAGCCCTAAAGCGCACGGGCACGCAGTCACGAGGACAGAGATACCAAAGAGCATGGCAAAGATAAATCTTGATTCGTTTTCGGGAAGCCAGCTTTCTGGGTATTTATTTTGCGCGCCAGCGTAATACCACATAAAGAACGTGAAAGCGGACACGATGATCACGAACGGAACAAAGACATTCGAGATGGAATCCGCCGCCGCTTGAATCGGTGCTTTTGCAAGCTGTGCGTTTTCAACGAGCGTTACGATTTGAAACAACGACGTCTCTGAGCCGATCTTATCCGCGCGCATGAGAAACGCCGCTCCTGCGTTGAGCGTACCTCCAGTGATGGTATCTTTTCCGCATTTCTTTATCGGCATGCTTTCTCCCGATAACATCGACTCGTCCACGTAGGCCAACTCGGAATCTAATAAAACGCCATCTGCGGCGATGCGAGCTCCAGGCATTACTTTCAATATATCGCCCCTGTGGATTAACGTTGCAGAAATGACTTTCTCGGAGTACGACGTTCCATCTTTGTTCAAAGTCAATAAGATAGTTTCCGAAGGCACGAGTTGGAGTAGTTTAGTAACCGCATCTGAAGTTTTCTTCTTCGCCGAGGACTCTAAATACTTTCCGAGCAAAATAAACGTAATGAGCATCGAGCTCGTATCGAAAAACGTTTTCCCGTAGTTGTGCCCAATCGTAATGCAATGAAATATCGTAAACACCGAGGCAAAATACGCCACATTTGTCGCCATGGCGACTAACACGTCCATGTTTGCGCTGCCGTGTCGGAGCGATTTGTACGCTCCGGTATAAAACCGTCGTCCAACGACGAATTGCACGGGAGTCGCTAAAGCCCACTGCATGTACGTCGATATTTTCACGTCGAGAATCTGCGTCTTGATGAAATTTTTAAGCAAATCGGCGTGAGTAAACGCAATGTTGATTAAAATTATGGGAACCGTATACATCAACGCCGAAATCAACAAAGACCAGTACTCCTCGGCTTCCGATTTCCGCTTCTTCGACCCGCCTTCTTTACCATCGCCGACGAATAACAAATTACACTCAAACCCACAATCTTCGACGGCACTTATAATCGTTCTCGGTCCAGTCGCGGTTGAATCGAAAGAAACTTTTGCCGACCCTCGAGGCAACAACGCGACCCAAGCGCTCAAGACGCCCGGCGTATCGTTCAAGGCGTGTTCAACTGCCGACGTGCACGCCGAACAAGTCATTCCCTCTACGGATAGAAATATGTTCGCGATCGACGTCTCTTTCTCTACTTCGGCTTCAAAACCGACGTCTTCTAAGGAGGACACTAAAAGCGCCTCAAAGTCGGAGATATTTTGTTTGAGTGAACTCGCGAACTCAACGACGGCTCGTCCGGTTGTTAAACTCACCGCCGCTTTCTCGACCCCGTGTATAGAACTCAAAACACCTTCGACGGTTCCAGAACACGCTGAACACGTCATTCCTCTCACGTGTAACCGAATGATCTGTTGTAGTCTTCTCGTAACTGTTGTTCTTGTCGTTGGATTCATCATCGGTGATGGTCCATCAGCCAATCGTTTTTCTTCAACTTCTGTTTCATCATCTTCGTTCGATGATGACGATGACGCGGGAAAAGAAACCAACGGGATGTTCTCAACCATCGTCAGAGCCGGTTGCTTGCTCCCGAAGCCTCCTCCTCCTCCTCGCTTCTTCATCTCCTCTCAATTACTAATACAAGCGCAATTTTTTTAAAAGGCAACTTTTTTTTCCAACCATCTCCTGCCCTCCTCCTTATATTTCGCCTGTGACCTCCTCCGACCTAAAAATGCAAAAATGTTTCCTCTTTCATCTTTCCTCAAAAATTTTTTAACACGCCAAAAAAGCGAACAGAGGCAAAACCAACAATGGGGACGAATAGTAATAATAATAATAATACTAATAATAATAATAGAAATAGTAACACTTTTAGCAGAAAGAAGGGATTGATACACGGGTACCTGTTACTGTACAACTTGATACAATCGCTCGGATGGACCGCAGTTTTAGCGAGCGCACTCAGAGCAGTTTTGTTGCCCGCCTCATCAAATTTTGGACGCACCACCAATTGGCAGGAGAGATTGACGACGGTGTACGACCACTCGTCGATGTTCGTCAAACCGTTCCAGATTTTATCTCTGATGGAAACTTTGCACGCTGTATTTGGTTTTGTTCGATCGCCGGTACTTCCGAGCGTCTTGCAATGGATGGGTAGGACGCACGTTTTAATGTGCGTGACCGATTCTGTTATGCCCTTGCAAAAAACAACCGCCGCGGGAGTGTTGATTTTATGTTGGGCTATAACTGAGTGCGTGAGGTACCCGTGCTATGCGTTGGGGATTTTGAATGCCACTCCAAAGTGGTTGCTCTATTTACGGTACACGCTTTTCATTCCGTTGTATCCTTTAGGGGCAGCCTCGGAAATGAAACTGATGTACGATTCCATCGGTTTCGTCAAACGCGTGGAGATGTATTACGTGCACATGCCAAACGTTTTAAACTTTGCGTTTGATTATTCGTGGTTCTTGTATCTCGTGTTGGTGGTGTATCCGTTCATGTTCGCGCAACTGTATTTTTACATGTTCCATCAGAGACGACGGAAGTTAAAGACGAAGAAAGCGTGATATAAGCGCACATTTTTTTAGCGTTGTCTTTACTTATAGAACAACACCTCTATATCTTACAATCTTTCGAACACTACACATCTATCTATCTATCTATCTATCTATCTATCTATACTTTTGCCTCCATTTCTATCGTCCTCCCGCTCTGTTAGAACGTTTCAACATTCGAAGCTTTTGCGTGATTCGATCCTTAACCGATCCTTTCTTTCGTTTTTTCGTCTCTTTGTACTCGCGGACTTCCTCCTCTTGAAGTCGCGTCGCTAACCTTTCTTGCTCTAGGATTTGTTCCGCATTTTCCTCACAAATCCCCATTTCCGCTCTCGTTCCGGCAATAGCGAGCATTTCTTCGTTGTGGTCTCGAACTTCTTGCGCGACGACCGTTTTCGCCGCTCTTTCGACGGCAAGAGCTGATACGTTCTGCCTCTTCGGAGGAGGCTGGTACGCTCGTCTCCTTCGCCGGTGCGCTCTCTCGAGAAGTTCGTTGATGTTCGACTCTCTCGAGAAGTTCGTTGATGTTCGAAGATTGACGCAAGGCGTTTTCGCCTTGTAAATTGGGCATCAATCCCGATTGGACGATTGGATTTTCTTCTCCTTCCTCCTCTTCCTCTTCTTCTTTGCAATTCTCATTACCGCTTGCAACTTGTTTCAACTGTTTTCTCTTTTCGAGTGGTATTAAATTCAACGCGTCGCAGCGCTCGATGATATCAACAATCTTCTTTTTCACCTCACCAAGTTTGTTGATACATCTTGCCCGTTCGTCCTGTAACGAGTGATTGGTGAAACGACCAAGAAAGGCCAAGTGAGACGAAAACTTCGGCAATAGTTGTAGCCGAGCGGAAACGTAAAATCCTCTCAAGTCTTCCAAGACAGCCGCGTTGTCTTCTGTTTCGCACAAGTAAATTCCGTTATCATTATCGTCGGCGTTATTGTGGTCATAATTTTTATCATTATTCTCGTTCTTCTTCTTTGGAGTCGAAGCGTCGTCATTTTTATGTCCATCGAGGTTTGCGTGCTCTTCGTCTTCTACGTCTTCCCACTCTGTTTCTTCGTCTTCGTCGTTTTCAAGTTTATTGTTTCCTTTCCCGGTCGATGCACCGAATAAGATTTCAAAGCACGCCTTGGCACCAAAGACAACCTCGTGAGAATCCTCCACGAGCGACGGTACGTCATTTTTCACCTCTTCCCATTTTTGTAACAAGCGCTCTTGCACCTCCCGTTCTCTTCGCGCTTCTTCCTCCTTTGCCTTCTTCGCCTTCACTTCGGGAGCCTCGTCGCCGAGATTTTCCGTCACAAATCTCTTCGCAATTTCAATCTGTGGGAACTGCGCCCCGAATTTAACACCCCATTTTTCTAACGTTTCGTATCCAATCTGGCGAAGCGTCTCTTTCTTCGCCTTGTCGTTCCCCGGTAAGTTGGTTTCGCTCAACATGGCGCTTCGTTTCGCTCCGTTCCTGCCGCACGTCCCTACGCCCAAACCGAACCGAAGGAACTCGTTCAGTCTTTCCATGGTGAGTTCTCGAAACAGTTTCGATTGTACGCTCAGTTTCCGTATAATCCCGCACGTTTTCATTCTCGTCTCGATGTTTCTCTTATCTCGTAAATACGTCTCAAACATCAAGTCGTGCGAATGCTTCAACACTCTCTCGTCTGAGTGTTTCAAAGTTCTTTTGAGAACTAAAAACTTCTCGTCCGAGGAGATGAGTTCGTCCACGTTTGACGTCTCGTCCGAGGAGACGAGTTCGTCCACGTTTGACGCGGAAATCAAAAGCTGATTCTCGTTCCTATTATTCGCATCACGAGCATCAGCAGTCGAGGAATATCGACAGGCTGCTCGCACTTGTTTGGTGACGACTGGAAACAAATCTACATTTTCTTCTCGTTTGTCATCGTCGTCCCCCAACGACGAAGCCGTCGTCTTCATCACGTTTTCGCCGCCAGAGGAAGAAGGAAAAGGGGCGGTGGTCGTCGTCGTGGGCCTCATTTTCTCTCTCTTTCTTATTCTCTTTGTATTCTCTGTTTCCTACTACTGTTCATCATCAGTCATGCATTCGTAGTATTTGCCAGAGAACAGAAATTGGGCCTCATTTTCTCTCTCTTTCTTATTCTCTTTGTATTCTCTGTTTCCTACTACTGTTCATCATCATTCAAGCATTCGTAGTATTTGCCAGAGAACAGAAATGACCAGGAAAAAGTGAGAAAAAAGTCCATTTTCCATGCACGCATGAAAAGATATTCTCGAGAGCTCTCTTTTTCTCGTCAGCACGCAGACTCTCTCTTCAAAAATATCTCCTCTCAAAGTATCAGAGACCTTTTTCGACTCTGTTTGTTGTTGTGCGTCTTCTATATATCATCACATAAACAACGACACGACGAAAAAGTCTTTTGTCGATCTTCATCATCATCTGCGCAAAACAGTAGGAGTAGGAGGAAGAGTACGATTTGAGATTCTTTTACAGACTTAAACCTGTCGTTGTTGTTGTTGTTGTTGTTGTTTTTGAATTCATCTCTCTCAGCAAAAAGGAATCCAAAATCATCATCACGTCACGATCGATTTCTTTTTTTAACAACAGTAAAAATAATAATGTTTACGACTACAACTGGAACTCCTTCAACGATGAGGACTTTCGTCGTCGCTTCATCATCAAAACCATCGTCGTCGTTTACGTCGAGAGCGTACTCCTCAACGCGTGTGAATGCCACCTCCACGTCCTCTAGAGACAAAATGTTTAAAACGACGAACAACTTTTCCTGCAGAAGCTTTTCGAGAGGAAGATACCACCAACAACAAAAACAGAATAATAATAGAAGAAAAAACCGACTTATTGTGACTCCCATTCAAAGCGAAATGGGCGAAGGAGGGGAGAAATCTCCAGCCGAGTCTTCCACTCCGTACGATTACGAAGGCGCGCTGTTATTTCTCGGTTTAAAACCGGAGGCGACTTCGGAGGAAATCGTGAAAGCGAAGAACGACGTTTTGGCGCAGTTCCCGGACGACGAAGAGAAGAGACAACAGGTGGACGCCGCGTACGATGTTTTACTCTTGAGATCGTTCACGAAGCGGACGAGTGGACAAGGCGTGGACGAGAAAGTAAAGTATGCGGACGTCTTGACGCCGATTCAAGAGATTAAAAGAAACATTCCGCAAGGCGTGAAGGACGCGTCGAGCGCGCTTCCAGGCATGCCGGTGTTTGAAGTTGGATCCAAAGATATTTTGACGCAATCTGGCGTCGTGTTTGGCGCTTTGTTCCTTTGGGTGTTGGCCCAAGGCGTTTCCAATCCACCAGGATTTGATAATCCGCCCGGTTTACAAACAGCCATCGCGGTGTGTGCGTCAATTTTCTTGATGAACAAAAGAAACGTCGTCCTTTCGAGAGCGGTTGGTATCACCGTGGCGATGCTCACCATCGGGTGCCTCGTCGGCGGCGGCGTCGAGAATATTTTGAGAGTTGATATCGTTCCGTTAGGTGGTCTTTCCAGTCCGTCCGCTGTTGTCACGGAGTTTGGCATCCTCGCACTGTTCGTGGCGGCAAGTTCTTTGTATTAAATTAAAGGAAGAAGCTTTCGTATACAATAAGAAGAAGAAGAAGAAGAAAAGTTGTTCTGTCTCTGAGAAGAGAGAAGAAGCGATGGGGCGAAGAACTACTATATACCTTTTTACCATACACATAATATATTAATATCAATAAAATTACAGCTCCCTACTACATCTACATTATTACAACATCTATTATCGATTAGAAACAGACGTAATCAATCTCAACGTCTCGAATAGGCGCGACTTCGATCGAGTTTCGGACGTGTTCTTTTAACACCTCCAAGCGTTCCTCAAAGTCTCTCTCGTCCTTCATCGAACACGGATCAGGATTAAATCGAACTACTTTCAACGGTATATTAAAGTAATCTCTCAACTGCTCTAAACGATCATCTTCACCGTCTCGCTCGTACTTTTTGTGTTGAAACTCGTCCACTTCGATAATCATCGCCCAATTGTTGACTTCGATGACGATGTCAGGCTTAATCGACCCGAGTCTCCCTAATCGATGGTTAAATCGCATATCGAACTCTCTAAAGTTCTCTCGTAACGATTCAAAGACTAGTTTTTGTTTCTCCTCGTACGCTGGCGCAGCTCTTCCCATCCACGAGACGGATACTTTTCCAGCTAACTCGTCCACGTTTCTCGGTCCGTTTCGATACCACGTCTTCAAAGGCTCAAACTCGAAACCGAGGTTGGTCAAAGCCTCCTCTCTCTCGGGCTTCAACGTTCCGTTTCGATGGGTTTTACGTTGCGTGGCGACCCAATATCCCAGCGGACGATTTAATCGGTACGTCGCTGGAACGTTACAGTGATCGTGTTCTCTTTGAAACTGTCTCAGTTCGGTGAAACGCGTGTCCCAAGAGGCGCGTCTTCGGGCGTTTTTCTTTGGATTTACATACTCCTCGAAACCGTTGTCGATTAATAATTGCCTCTTTTCCATACTTTTCGTGTTTTTCTGCGCGTTTAACCAACGTTTCAATTTGATCGGAAGTTGGTTTTTCGTCCCGTCTCCGTTGATCTCTTTGAACAAGATGAGTTCTTCGAAAGTTTGCTCCCACGATTGTTTCGGCCGTTGGTTCTGTTTCTTCTTCTTCTTTGTACCGTCGTTCGAGCGGTCGTTGTTTTCTTCTCCTTTCGACCTCCTCTTCACGTCGAACATTCCCAACGCGTTCAAAGCTTCATACTTTTCCGGTGTGAGCTTATCTTCACGAGCCAGTTTTCGTTGGTAAGTGATCCATCGAGCCAACGGTACTTTGTCGTCGGTTTTCTTGATGGTTAACGACCCTTCGTTTGCCAACTTCCACTCTAACGCCTCCGTGTACTTTTCCATCCATAAATCGATCAACTTTGGCGTGTCTCGTTTCATCTCCACTTTCGTCAATTCCTCTAAACACGCCAACGAGAACACGATGCTGTTCTCAAAGCTTCCTCCTTTTGAAGAGGAGGAGCGTTTTACCGATCGTTTATTGTTGCTGTTGTTACAGCGTGGGGTGACAACATTCCTTTTGATCGTCGAACCGTCGTCGTTTTTCGATCTGCGAAGAAATATCTTCTTGGAACGTCCTTCCGCGACGGGAAAAGAACGACACGAAAACGTCATTCGCGAATAAATCGGAGCTGCTGCGATAAACCACATGTGGGCACGTTCGTTTGCCTTTCCTTCAGGATGATTGACTTATCATCTTCCTCTCTCTTTTTGTTTTCTGAAACTTTCGTTGTGCGGAAATTATTTTATTTTGGGCGGGAAAAGAGGCCATTGGGAGGGTGGAGCAAAAGGAAGGAGCTTATTTTTTCAAAAAGACAAAACCTTTCCGTTCTTTCAAACCAATCCCGAAACAAGTTGGTTTTCCAAAACTTTATATTATTTGCACTCATTGCAATTATAATTATTACGCAATTCTGTCTCATTACTGCTTTTAAAATTAAAATTAATTTATTAAAAAATTAAAAAATACATTTCGCTTTTATTAGACAGTTTTGATCCTGATATCCCCAAAACTTCATGTATTTCGCTATTGAATATATTCTAAATGTGATTTTAATTTTAATTTTTGGATAAAATATTACAAGTGGGGAACTTTGAAGAAAAGAAAAAGGAATTTAAAAGGATTTTTTAATTCGGAATGCGAAATTTACATCTTAATTTTTTAATTAATTTGAAATACTATCTAATTCGACTTATTTATGCTCCAATAAAGAACTTGAACGTACGTGTAAAATATAGGGAATGATTTACCATCTTTTCATGGTGTATGAAAAACATAAAATTATTTTCTTCCTCTAGGCCCCTCTCTGCTTTCAACTGTCTTTACAAAAATCCATGTTTCCGAGAGTATGCCGCTATGTAAACAAGAACAGAACGCGCGGTAATGCACTTGCATCGTCTTCTTCCTTTTCCTCAACAACGAACGAGAGCGTTGCACGTTTACTTTTTTCGCACGTCAACGGAAAGGAGGACTTAATGAACAGAAACCATGAGAATGCGGAGCACAACTTCTTTCTTCGAATTCCACCTCGACGGTGTGTTGCTATGAAAGCGCTCTATCCGCGCGACTTGCTCGTGGGGGATTCGTTCTCGCGAGAGAAGAAAAGGAAAACGATACGTGCACAAAATCAGAGACGACGACGTGGTGGGTCGTCCCAGATGTTTACGAGAAAAGTTTTGACAAGAAAGGAAAGGCCTGCTACGTTTCCTCTTCAACAGTGGCTCTTGAAACTGCAATAAAATCAAATGCGTTTCGGCACGCGTTTGCCAAGAAGAACATCAAAGTCCCCGAGGATCTCATAGAAGTCGTCCGAAAAGGGCTGAAACGACACGCCTTATCGGCAGTCGTAAACGCGGTGGAGAAAGCGACTGATATGGTTGAAACAGCATGGGAAGATGACGCAACCGACGCTAGGCAGATTTCGGAAAACCGAAGCATAGGGGAGACAAGTACATCATCGGTGTTCGATAGAATTAGGGCGAAAATAGACGCGTTCGATAGCATCAGGAACGATAGCCGCGAAAGTAGAGTAGTATTAAAGCCAAAAAGAGACGAAAACGATAGAAATAGAAAAAAAGAGAAAAAAAATGGAGTCGTCGTTTGCGATTTGTTTACTGCGGAAGAGCTCTCGAGCGCTCTCACAAGTGCTCTGGACAAAAGTGGCGAGAACAGTGAGAGTAGGAATAAGAGTCTCATCAGAAAGATAAAGGAATGGATACATTCGAACAACGACAACAACAACAACAACAACAACGAAGAAAAGTTTCTGACACTAGAAGGAGTACCGAACAAGGATTCGTTTGCTTTACAGGTATCGCTGCTGCGGTATTCTGGTTTTAATGAATGAAGTTTAAAAGTTTTTGGCATATTTTCTCTAAATTTCGTATGAGTGCCATCGAGAGGAACTAGCGTTTGAGGAAGAAGATTTAGAAGAAGCAGAGCCCGGCGTTCGCCTGCTCGAATGACTCGCCGTTGACGTTTTCTTGCGCTGTTCTCTCCACCATTTTTCGCGCTCGGTATCGTCGCACAACACCCTCGAAGCTTCCGAGACGAGTTTAAACAGCTTGGTGCTAATAGGAGCCGAATTTTTGTCCGGGTGGTGTACCAACGCAAGCTTTTTATACGCCTTCTTCACGTCGCTTGTTGTCGTTGCAGAGCCGAAATCTTTCAATCCGAGAAGTTTATACCAATTCGGTTGGGCTGCTTTCTTCTTTTCAACCTCCCTTTTATTCCAATTGGCGACATTCCTCTCCTCGTTATCCAACGGAAGCTCAAGAAGGCTGTCGTACGCCTCGATAGCTTCTTTGTGCATGTCCAATTCGCCATACAGAGTTGCCAAACGAGAACGAGCCTTCGCGAACGTCGGAGCTAACGAAATAGCGATAGAAGCGGAAGATAAAGCGTCGACATACCTTTCCAGAGCTTGTTCGCACGCGCATATGTTGGACAAGAATATCGCCTGGAGCACGGGCGAATCCGCCGCGCACGACTCTAACGCTTCTCTGTAAACACCCATGGCTTCTTCGTACTGCTCTTCTTTGAATAAAACTCTGCCTCTCTCTCGAGAGGCCTGTGCGTTCACAGCTTGCTCGACGAGGAGAATTAGTTTCCCCCTGTCGGGAACACACGCGTCTAACGACGACGGCGACGACGAGGAAGCACTCTTAGTCACCGGTAAAGCTGCCTCGATACAGGCGCTCAAATATCCGAGATCGAAGCATATTCGCGCTTCCAAAGCACGTCGTCTCGGATCATCGGAAGGTTCGTTACTTTCTAAAAGTGAACGGGCTTCGTCGTATTTACCCATAAATCTCATCGCTTCGGCTTTCAGAGTGATGAGCATTGGTATTTTTGGCACTATTTGCATGACTTTGTTCAATTTCTCCAACGCTTCTTCGCTTACTCTTTTGGCTTCGTTTTCATCCGCGACATCTCTCTCCTCCTCGAACCGCTTTAAAACTTGGCCAACTTCTCGAACTACTTTCTCAGAAGTTTGAATATCTTCGTGTATTTCGTTTGCTTCGTTTTTGATGACGGTATCGATATTCTCTCGGGTTAAGACATCGCTCGCTTCTTGGAAAGCAGCTTCGAAATCTCCAAGCAACAATAGGCATCGGGCATATCGTAACTGAATTTTTACGTTTCCAGGATGAAACTTCAAAGCCACACAACAATCTTCCGCGGCTTTTAATGGGTGCCCGAGCATCATATGAGTTAAAGCCGCACGATTTGAATGTAAACCAACTTTGACTTTTTGGATCTCGTCGGTAACATCCGTGACATCATTCGCGTCTTTCAAAGCAACAGTATAAAGACGTAAAGCTTCGGCGTAGTCAGCACGTTTATAAGCATCGTTTCCAAAAGACTTATCGCGTTCTATGCACGCGCGGAGCAGCATTTCTTGTTGTTGGTGCGCGCTTTGTAAATCGTCTACTGAGGCTGTCGAAGACAAGACGATCCTCGCTATGTATTTTCTAGCGCTATTCAAATTCGAAAGGGATAACGCACACGTTGCCGCTTGCGAAAGCGCTTTGATGTTCTCTTCGTCCACATTTAACACATTCAAACATTCTTGTAAAGCATCGTTGTCTCTTCCAAGTGCCATCAACGCCGCCGCTCTGTTTGTTCGCAATGTCAGATGGTTTTTATCAATCAGCCCCATTCCACTCGATTCTAACAGTAAAATAGCTTCGGCGTAATATCCTTCCGCACTGCTAAGATCACCCGCGGCGTACGATTTGTTTCCTTTCAGCCTGAATCGTTCGGCACGTTTCGTAGCTTTATTTTGTTTTTGTTTGAGCAATTCATTGGAGAGTTTTTCTGCCGCACTTTTCCTTTCTTCCTCGATTACGCGTTCCAACTCTTTCACTTCCTCCCACGCGCGATTGCACTGTTTTCTATACATATCTCGCGTTTTCTCGGCTTCTTCTAATATGAGCGCCGCTTCGCTTACTTTTTCTTCGCTCGCGGAAAGCTTCAACTCTAAATCGACGTGCTTCAATTCGTACCGTCTTAGTTTCATCTCCAACTCTGCGTTCACTTGCGGCGGCTTCGTGTTGTGATTCTCTTCCTCGTCGCGACTGCTCGTGCTGCAACATTCATCGTCATCATCGCTTCCGTTTCTAAACGTAGAGGATATTCTTCGCAATTCAGTGCTTTCTTCTTCATCGCTCCATCGTAACGTCGTTCCTTCTTGTTCTTTGTCTTCGTACCGGTCGACGATTACTGAGCGTCGCCGTCGCCGTTGGTGTTGATGGTCGTTCTCCTTCGTCTGTCTCACCGCGCTGCCTCGCTCGAACACATCTCCTTCTTCTTCTCCTTCGTGTTCGTCTTCGACGTCGTCGTTGTTGTTGTTCTCGCGATCGAAAATGCGTTCTTCGTGATGAAAATTTGCCGGCGAAGACGAGGAAGAAGAAGAAGAAGAAGAAGCGCTCTCGTTTTCGCGTTGTTCGTCGTTTCTTATTATTTTCGAATTTTTCTCCTCCTCCTCCTCTTTTCTGGTCCTCCCTTTTCTTCGTTCTCTGGGCGCTCCCCTCTTTTCTTTCGAAGCGGTATCGTTCTCCGAGAATATTAACTCTTTCGCGAGTTCTCTCTGTAATTCCCACAATCGTTCCGCGTTCGTCGTCGTCGTCGTCGTCGATGGTGGTGAACTTCTTCTCCTCGCCGTCGCTTCCTCGTCCGAACGGTGATGATGATGATGATGATGCATTTTTGCCGTTGGGAGACCACCGGTCGTTTCAGATACGAGAAAATCTCCTTTAGTATTATGAACAACGGTCGTCCGAGTTTGCGGTGTTCTCGTCGTGGTCCCCCGTCGGTGGTTCCCCCCGAAGAGCATCATGTGTATCTATCTCTTCTGTGTGCGTGCCCCGTTGTGCATCATCTATTCTCTATGGTGCGCGCTTTTCTTTTTGAGCACTTTTTCTCTCGAAGATGATGACGATGAGTTTCTCCCTCTTCTTTTCTCTTGTTGGTTTGTGTGGAGTCGTTGACTCTTAAAACAAGCTTTTCTCCAAGCCAAAATTGAAGAAGAAAATCCTCTTTTCACCTCTTCTTCAGCAAAACAAAAAAGCATAAAAATTCTCTCTTCTCTCCTTATTATTGTGGAGCAGGAACTTTGTTTGCTTCAACGGATACACACACACACACAGAGAGAGAGAGAGAGAGAGAGAGAGCTTTGACGATGCCTCCACAAAGCAAAAAGAAGAAGAGAGCGCCAGCTTCTGCCGCCGCTTCTGCCGCGGAGGAGAAGAAAAAGAAGGAGAAGACAAAGAGTAAAACGGCGCCGAAATCGACAAAAGCCGCCAACAGTGGTGAAGATTCGGAATCGAACGAAGAGGAAGAAGACGATGAAGAAGACGAGGATGAATCCGACGTCGACGGAGAAGACGACGACGATAAGTTTATAGACGTTGAAATTGAATTCGTCACTCCGAAAGAGGAACACTTTTTAAACTTGAAATCCTATCTCACTGCCTATTGCGACGGGAGTCAATACAACGTTTCCGAGTTGGTCGATATGATATTGAAACAAGACGACGTCGGTTCGGTGATTGCCTCTCGAGTGAGCGCGGAAGAAGAGGAAGATCCTTTGGGCGTAATGACGGTTATCAGTTTGGATAAGGCGAAAGAGTTCAAGTGTTTGCAGGAAATCAAAGCGCACATTGTGAAAAAGGCCCCGAAAGAGGAAGCGAAGTTGGTTCGAGACGCTCTGAACGCCAAGAAAACTGGTTTGATTCTTTCAGAGAGATTAGTCAACGTGCCGCAAGATATCGGTGGCCCGTTGATAAAACAGTTGTTCGATGAAATCAAATGGGCAGTGAAGGATGAAAAGAAAAAAGAGTTTGATTTCGATCAGTATGTATTAGTATCGCGTTGCTTCTTGGATACGTTCACACCGCCGCCGTCCGTGGCCGGTGGTGGCAAGAAAAATAACAATAAGAAACGAAAGAAGGGAGAAAAAGAAGAAGAAGTTACCGAATTAGTGTTTCCAAATCTGGAAGATGAGATATTTTATGAAGAGTCGCAGTGGAGTTTTATGTGGGAAGCCGGCGGCGAGGACAAGCCGCAGGAGTTTGAAGACTCAAAGCCGATGCGGATGTGTATGCTCATAGATGCGAAGGATGTGGGAACAATCTGCGAGGACGTCCAGGAAATGTTTTTAGCTCTTAGTGTCGAGAACGCGGAAGATTAGAAAGAATTTCGATGATTTGCAATCACGATGATGATGTGTAATGAAGATGTGTCATTATTCATTATGCGTTATGCGACCTTTATTTGCTCTTGTTCAATTATATTCACTTTTTCAATACCAAATTCTCTTCATTCACGCGGAAGCAATCAAGCATGGGTGCTCCTAACCAGAGATACAGCATCTCCGCTCAATCCGCAGCAAACTGGTGCGCGCTGTGTAAATGTTTTGTCCAAGCCTCTCAGAAACGAACGCACGAGCGTTCACAAAAGCATAAAGACGCGATGGACAGGAAGATGAAGGACATCGCGAACAAGACGGCGAAGAAAAAGTCGGACGACGATAGTTTGAAGAGACAGATTCAAGACATAGAGAATCAGGCGATGCATGCCTTTGCGGAAAAGGATATTGGAGGCGCAAATGCGAGCCGACCGATGGGCAATCACGAGCGAGCGCGAGTGCAAGGAGAATATCAAAGGAAAGCTTTAGAGGAAGAGATTACAGTTGAATTGAGAGCAAAAGAGGAGATGGAGTTCAGATTAAAACAAAAATACGGAGACTGGGTTTGGGATGAGCGCACGAAGTATTACTGGCACGGGATGAGTTCAACATACTTTGATCCAAAGAGTAGAATGTTTTTCGATAACATAACCAAGAAATGGTCGAAAAACTGTCCAGAAAACGCACCTTCGGCGCCAACACCTCCTGAACACCATCTAGCGACTACTCAACCGGTTGGCGTTTCTCCGGCCGCCGCATCGGGTCATACAAAACCAATAAATAGCAACGACAATAACAATAACAATAGCAACAATAACAATGCATACAGCGAGGCGCAAAAAGCAGGAGCGGCTGCTATTGCAGCGGCAGGATTATCGCAGAAAGTCGCTCCTGTGGGAGTAATGTCGCAACCCGCAAAAAAGTTAAAACCGACTTCGGTCGAGGAAGCGTTTGAACTAAAGAGGAAACAAAACAAAATGCACATCAACATAACTACGAGCAATTTCAATTTAGGTTACGGATCAAATCATCCTGCGTACGAAGCGGCAAAAGCAAAAACAAACGCCGGGAGAAAGAGGGCGTACGAAGCTGCTGGAGGTGCAACTTTTAATGCGCGTTCCAAGGATGCGAAAGATACCGGAGCGGAAATGAAGAAAAAGAAGAAAGCCACGGGTGTGAGTACAGAGGAGCAAAAAGCGTTGGAGGCTCGCGAGGCTGCTCGAGCGCGATTGGAGGCGAGATCGAAGAAAAATTTCGGATTGATGTGAGAGTTCATTCATCATTGTCGAATACAAACACAACAAATTCTAATAGCAGTAGCTTCCAAGAATTTTTTTCTTTGTCTCGGACCCACCACCCTCTTTGTCTTGAAAAAAATACGCGATACTCGTCACTCGATACAAAAAATGACCACGCGTACCATCATCTTCCTCATTGGTTTGCGTGGAAATGTATATACCGAAGCGGCCGTCCGTTGGAGTAACGTCAACTTTATTCAAGAAAATGATAGAATCATTTTCTTACACGTCATGAAACCGTCTATTAACATTTCACTTTTCGAATATAGATCGCCTATCATCCTAGATCTCCATCATCAAAAGTTAGAAGTTGCAGACCTCGTAACCCCGGCAATGTCGGATGGATCAGAGCGGAAGTTTGAAGTATGCGTCCTTGAAACATCGAGAGATATTGGCGAGGCGATTCTCCACTACCTCGCGACAGAGCTGGTCGATGAAATCGATTATTCATCCACCTTTCTTGTTCTCGATCGAATGAACGGAACACTCGATGGCAGTCCGAGTGAAACCAGTATTTTTAGCGCTAAAAAACAAACGTTATCAAACTATATGGCACGATTCTGTCCAATCAGCACGATTGTGGTGGATATGATAGATTACTCGAACTTGACCATGCTCGCGTCCGATTCGGTTTCAAGCGCTTATCTTGGTTTATCGGACTTCGCTGAAAATGTACGAACCGTAATAATAGTGATCGATATTTCATCGAAAGAAAGCGTTTTCGAAGACGTCTCAATCGTGGAGTACGCGCTCAAATATATTCTGCGTCCAACAGACCGTGTTAAACTCATCACATTCTTTCGTTCTATGACAGAGTTTAATCGAAAACTGTCGGATATTTCTGTTTGTGAAGATAAACTCCGAGGCTTTCTCATCGAAAGACCGAAAGAGACTGTACCACTGACGTCTTTGATTTTACACCTCGCCACTAGACGTGAACATATGGCGACGATAAATAAAGAGAGGCGCGAGCAAATATCAGACGCAGTCAATCAATTCGAAGCAGACTTTGTCATTGTTCGTGAACTTGGCGATAGTAGAGAAAGAAGTTCATTATCATATTTTCAGAGAATACGAAGGTATTGGAAGAGGTCGTATACATACCAATCGATGGAAGCGTTGAACTTCAACGCGCCGGTTTGTCTAGTACGCAACAACAATCTTTTGAGACTGGGAAGAAATAACAACAACAACAATTACATCGACAATATTAGTAAACTTGATAACGATCAGAGATATATATCGTAGTTTTTCCTAAATTTTCAAACCATTAACTTCGCTATCAAATTCGCAACTTCATCTGCCTCATCTTCATCTGGTTCTCCGTCCGGGTCGTTATCTTCGAGCGACTGCAGCACAGAATCTAATCCCGCGTCAGCAAATATTTTCTGAATGCTTTCAATAGCGTCTTCTTGAATCCAGTTTTGATCCAAGTTAACTTTCTTGATGGTTGATTTCAGACTAGTCGCAGCTAATTTTGAAACCGCTTCGGCACCAGACTTAGAAATTTCGTTGCACGAGACGTCCAGCTCTTCGAGTTTAGCAGCGGAGGTTTGTAGTGCGACGCATATTTTTGCCACACCGGCATCTCCTAACTCGTTATCCGTGATTTTCAAGACTTTTAGTTTCTTCATCTTTGCGATGCCTTCAGCGACAGAATCTACCCCTTCTCTAAGGATGTCGTTCGCAGATAATATCAACGTTTCGAGGTCGGGACAATGTTCGGCGACAACTTGGGTAACCTTTCCAGTAATTTCCTCGCCAAGCGCTGTCGCTTCGAGATTCAAATATTCCAGCTTGGAGTGCTTCTTAAAAACTTCAAGAAATGCCTCGCCACCTTCTTCATTGACGTTGTTATCGGTCAGGTTCAATTTTTTCAACGAGCTTCCATGTAACAGAGCCTTTGCAAGCATCAGCGCGCCATCGCTCGTAAATCTCGAACCTGCCATCTTGAAATCTTCTATTCCCGTCGCTTTTTCTAAAACAGCGGCGACGTGGACGGTTCCTTCGTCTCCCGTCATGTTCTTATCCAAGTGGTACTTTTTCAGCGTCGCCGGCGAGGCTAACAATTCCGAAATCGCTCTCGCAGCTTGTTCAGAGATGCCATTGTTTAAAAAAGAAATACCTTCTAAAGTTGATTGCGATTGCAACAGTTTCGCACATGCTCGAACGCCTTTTTCACCAAAGGCATTGTCCGATAAGTCTACCTCCTTCAGCTTACACACAGAGAGACCTTCGCACATGATTTCCATCGCCTTCAAAGCTTCCACCTCTGGTCTTCCTGCAATCGTATCCGCTAAATCAACGACTTCCAAAGTACCCTTCAAGTTTTCAAACGCTTTCTTGGCAACTTTAGCGGCATCAATTCCCCAACTCTTCGTCGATAATCGCACAAACTTGAACGAGGCGTTTGGTTGCAACAACGGTGCGAGCACTTCTTCCGCTCTCGGACCGGTGTAAAACTCCCTGTCCGTAGAATCTAGAGCGACATCAAAATGGTCTTTATCTTGCACCGCTTTTGACGACACTACTTCTGAGGTTGACGCCCCGCCGCCTTTACCACCGGCGCTGTCAGCTCGTCTCAAGCACTCCTCCTTCATCAACTCCGCTGCTTTGGAGATGTATAAGGACATGGACTCCTTCAGCGGTCGATCCCCAGAAACACCTTCTTTGTGATGAACTTCCACCGTCGTCGTCGATGCAACATCAGCCACGCCGAAAGCTTTCTTCTCGATGTTTTCGCACACTTCTCGAGCGTTTGCGATGCTATCGCCGAAGCAGTGAAACCCAATCGCGCTCAAGTTATCGGTCATTCTATCGATCAAATCTTGTCTCTGTTCTTGCGGGATGCGAAACACCATTTTCTTCTTCTTCTTCTTCTTCTTCTTGGGATGATGCTCTGCGCGCTATGAATGCTCTATAGGACTCGAAGTCACTACTGGGGAGACCTGTGTCGTGCTGCTGTAACGAAGCTTTTCTTCTTCTTTTCGTGTATCAAACAACAAAAGAGAGGAAGAGGATGAGTAGAGAGGAGGAGGATCTTCTTTCCAAAATGTGGAAAAGTTGTGGAAAAGGGCGAGAAGAAAATTTTTACGAGGTATTTAGGTTTCAGCCATTTTTCTCTTTTCGTCCAGTCCGGGGAGGGGTCTCTTGCTTGGTTGCCTTCAAAAATTATGCACTCGCACCATCATCATCATCATCCGGCAATGGGAGTAGGCGTGGGAGGAGACAGACCACCACCACAATCACCGCCACTCTCCCAACCAACGCAACCACCGGTTTCTTCTTCCTCCTCTTCTTCTTCGCTCTCGGATTTATACTCCGTCGCTCGACGAATATCGTTTCC
>Ga0206124_10000702_pt1 | contig 26944 bp, 23 predicted proteins | sample Helgoland_Spring_3_FD_148671 | JGI IMG/M metagenome (GOLD analysis project Ga0206124, IMG submission 148671) | Pelagic subsurface seawater microbial communities from Kabeltonne, Helgoland, North Sea - Helgoland_Spring_Bloom_20160321_2 | ecosystem: Environmental > Aquatic > Marine > Epipelagic ... | reverse complement strand
AAAACCGGCGGCACCTGCGATCCAACCTGCGTGGCGACCCATAACTTCCATGACAAATACTTTGGTCGAACTTGCACACATTGACGCTACATCGAGTCCTGCCTCACGGATAGATACCGCAACATACTTAGCTACCGAGCCGAAGCCTGGGCAGTTGTCGGTGATGGGAAGATCGTTGTCGACTGTTTTAGGTACCCCAACGCAGGTGATGGGATAGCCTTTGTCGATAGACAGCTGCGCGAATTTGTTAGCAGTGTCTTGCGAGTCGCCGCCACCGTTGTAGAGAAAGTACCGAATGTTATGCGCCTTAAATACGTCCATGAGACGTTCGTATTCGCGCGCGTTTTCCTCGAATGACTTGAGCTTGTAACGGCAAGAGCCAAAGGCACCGGCGGGGGTAGAGCGCAGCGCAGCGATCGTTTTTGCGGACTCTTTGTTGGTATCGATAAGGTCTTCGTGTAAGGCGCCGACGATGCCATTAAGCCCCGCATAGACTTTTCCTATCTTATCTTTGTGCTTGCGCGCGGTTTCGATAACGCCGCAGGCGCTTGCATTGATAACGGCGGTAACGCCGCCTGACTGGGCGTAGAAAAGGTTGGCCTTGCTCATGATTCGGTGCTCACGTTAGAAATGTTATTAGCAGCACTCGCCGCTGCATGGGTGTAAATGCTCTGGTTTGTTGCTGTCACTAAGAACGGCGCAGTTTACTCGCTGGTGCGCCGCGCCGCAATTTGCCACTTCGTTAACTTGGGTGAGCGATGCTCTTTGTGCTTTTAAGGCCGACGCTGTGCTGAAGAGCGCGTGCTAAGAAATTCAGGTAAGCCGCGTGCTTGCCTGTGTCTGACGATTAATGCACCATCGCAGGCCTATTTAGCAAAGATTGAGCGTAGCTCACTTAGGATACTCAGTGAAATTAATTATCGGAATGTCGGGAGCGAGTGGAGCAATCTACGGCATTCGGCTCTTAGAAGTATTGAAAGACGTCGCCGACGTGGAGACGCATCTGGTCATGTCGGACTCTGCCAAATTAAATATCGCCGTCGAAACCGACTTTAGCGCAAAGGAAGTGGAGGCGTTAGGGGACCACGTCCATTCCAACAAAGATATCGGTGCGAGCATTGCGAGTGGTTCGTTTCGCACCGACGGTATGGTCATCGCTCCGTGCGCTATTAAGACGCTTTCGGCCATCGCTAACTCCTATGCCGACTCGCTTATCGTGCGTGCAGCAGACGTTATTTTAAAAGAGCGCAGACGCCTAGTTTTGATCCCTCGCGAGACCCCGTTGCATACTGGCCACTGCGAATTATTGCTCAAGGCGAGCCAGCTCGGCGCGGTTATCGCGCCACCGATGCCCGCGCACTATATTAAACCGCAAACAATCGACGATCTTGTGAATCATCACGTTGGTCGCGTGCTAGACCTCTTCGATATCGATCCGGGCCTCGTGCAGCGCTGGCAAGGCGTGCAACAGGCGATCACAGACGCTAAATAATTAAACTTAAGAAACAGGAGCTCCCATGGCAGCAAACTTATTTGATCTCAGCGGCAAGGTTGCCCTTATTACCGGTGGCAATAGTGGCATTGGGCTTGGTTTTGGCGAGGGTGCTATAAAGCATGGCGCGAGTGTGTGTTTATGGGGAACCAACCCCGAGAAGAACGCATCCGCAGTAGCCACGCTTAAGACACTGGCGCAAGAGCACGGCGACGCGTCACAGAAGATTCATTCGATTGTTTGCAACGTGGCTGATGAGGCTGCGGTAGAGGCGAGCTTTGCCGAGACTCTGGACGTGTTCGGCCGCGTCGATTCGTGTTTTGCGAATGCGGGTGTCGCGCGCTCAGGTCGCTTCGATGAAACCACGACAAAGGAGTGGCGCGCGGTGCTCGACGTCAATCTCGACGGCTTGTTTTATACGCTCAGAGCAGCCGCAGGTCACATGCGCGCTCGTGCTGAGGCGGGCGATGCCGGCGGGCGACTAATCGGCACGGCATCACTCGGCGCCTTGATGGGCATGGCGCGAGTCGAAGCCTATGGTGCAAGCAAAGGCGCCGTGATTTCGATGATGCAGGCGCTGGCAGTCGAATACGCCCGCTTCGGCGTGACTGCTAATTCGATTTTACCAGGGCATATTGAGACTGCGATGACGGCGGATAACTACGCTAACGAGAAGTTCGCCAATGCCGTTCTTCCTCGGATTCCCATCAGGCGTTGGGGTGATCGGTCTGATTTTGAGGCGATTGCTGTTTATTTGATGAGTGATGCAAGCAGCTATCACACCGGCGACAGTTTGCTGATCGACGGCGGATTCTTTATTAACTAAAGCGTGAATCAAAAAGAGGCTCGCGAAATAAAAGCTGACGCGAGGCTCTTATTGCTGTACCTTGCGCCCAAGTCGACTAAGGCTCCCGATTCGCCATCGACTGTGCTTCTACTGTTTTTAGCTCCCCTTGCAACCGTCTCGCGGTCACGGCAAGCCAGCTAGACACCTTTCGAATGCACACCCGTGCACCTTGCCACCGTTGTTGTCTGTTGCCGCGTTATGCGCAGCACACATGCCAATAGTCTGAGGCTTCACAGTAACACTGTAATCGTAACGATGCCGCTGTCTTAACGCAGCCGCGTCACCCTGTGCGCGAATTAGCGCCACTTTTTGCGGCAAGACATAAGCTATTACCTCGATGTTTGTTCTTAATTTCGAACACCGAGTAGCAGCGCTGTTATGCGTAAATTAACAAGATAAATTAGAGATTTTTATGACATTTGCAAACCTCGGCCTTTCCGATTCACTGCTTAGCGCTGTCGAAAAGACCGGCTATACCAAGCCAACGCCCATTCAAGAAAAAGCGATACCCGTAATCCTAGAAGGCCTCGATGTTATGGCCGCCGCTCAAACTGGCACAGGCAAAACGGCTGGATTCACTCTGCCTTTGCTGCAACTGCTCAGCGGCGAGACCAACAAAAGGCCAGACACGATGCGTGCGCTTGTGCTTACGCCTACCCGCGAACTCGCTGCGCAGATACAAGACAGTATCGAGACTTATGGTACTAATGAGAATCTGCGCTCGGGCGTTGTGTTCGGCGGCGTAAACATTAATCCGCAGAAAACCATGCTGCGCAAGAGCCTCGATATTCTTGTGGCCACACCTGGGCGCCTACTTGATCTTCATCAGCAGCGCTCCGTGCATTTCGATAAAGTCGATATTTTGATCCTCGACGAAGCCGATCGCATGCTAGACATGGGCTTCATTCGGGATATTCGTAAGATACTCGCACTCCTGCCTAAAAAGCGTCAGAACCTCATGTTTTCGGCAACCTTTTCGGATGATATTCGTAAGCTTGCCAAAACTATTTGCCACCAACCTGTCGAGATCGACGTGGCACCGCGCAATTCAACTGTCGAAATAATTACACAGCGCATGTACCTCGTAGAGAAGCAGCAGAAAGCGCAATTGCTGAGCGCGATTCTTCGTTCTAATACTAGCCAGACTTTGGTCTTCAGCCGAACTAAACACGGCGCCAATAATCTAGTGAAAAAACTGTCGAAAGACGGCATCACAGCCGCGGCTATTCACGGCAACAAGTCGCAGGCGCAGCGCACTAAAGCGCTCGATTCATTTAAGCAAGATTCGATTCAGGTGTTAGTGGCCACGGATAGGCCCGCGCGCGGTATCGACATTCATCAGCTTGAGTCGGTGATTAACTTCGATCTTCCGCATGTCCCCGAAGATTATGTCCACCGCATTGGTCGTACGGGTCGTGCGGGCGCTGAAGGCCTCGCGATCTCTTTGGTTAGCAGCGACGAACGCAAGCAACTTCGAGATATCGAGCGGTTGATTAAAAAGCCTATTCCTAAAGCAGACATGAAAGAGTTTGATCTCACGCCCGTCGCTGGCGCAGAGGACTATGTCGAAGAGGCGCGTCCTCCTCGTCAGCCTCGCGGCAACGGCGCACGTGGTGGTCGCAACGCTCGTAGTGCCGAGGGCGGGGCAGCTAATGGCGGTCGCTCCAATGGCGCCGCTGCGGGCGACTCGCGTGGCCGAGGTCGGTCACAAGGTGCGGGGCAGACGCAGGGTCGTGCTCAAGCCCAAACTCAGAATCGCCGACCAAGCCAAGGCAGAGCGCAGTCGACAGCGCGCGATGAAAACGGCGACCGCAACGGTAATCGTATCGATGCGGATGACAATCGCGGTAATCGTGCCCCACGTGCTACCGACAAGCCGCGTCCGGCAGGCGGTCGAGGTGCTAACGGCGCAGCAAATAATCGGCCTAGACGCCAGGGCTCTGGTGGCCAAAGAACTGCAGCAGCAAAGCCTGAGGGCGGGAATTCGCTGTGGCAAACGATTCGCGAGAAGGTGCGTCCCACGCGCTAACGGCGTGCCCCCTCTTCGCGTAGGAGGGGGCGTTAGCGGTTACTCTGAAGCGGCGAGAGAACGCTGCGTACTTTTTTGCCGAAGTCGTCACTGTGCGCGTCCGCAATAAATACAATTGACTCATTCCATGCCCGCTCGCAGCTTTTGCTTTGCGCAGCTATTAGATCGAGGCTGGCAGAAAAACCACGTAAATTGTTATCTTCACTGGTCTGAGAGCGCCCCACGAGGCTCGTCAGCATCTGTTGCTGCCATCTCTCTGCCTCGAGTTCGACCGCTTTCACTTTATTTCTAAGTTCCTCAAAGTCTGTGCGCTGCGAAAACGCGGAGACACTCTCCTCAGACGGCCATTCTTTCATCTCGGTGCGGAGTGCACGCAGTGGAGAAATCATCTTCTGCCGCCACGCGTTAGAAAGTGCTATCGCCTCTTCCAGTTCGGCCCCTGCCAAACAGCGAGAGTCGGTAGCTAACCATAAACAAAAGAGAACAAGATTGACGTCTAAGCCATGGCTGTTCTGCAAGGTGAGACAGGCATCAGGCACACCGGATTTGCCGTATACGGAGAGTGAAAATTCCCATAGGTTCACAGTATTGCTCTCTTAGCTTGGGTTGTAGTCAGGTTTGCTCTACTTGGGCTGCAATGCTACCCGAGATTCATGTTATAAACACGATTCATCCACGAAAGAGGCGGCCTGCAGAGTCGCGAAACTAAACCCTATGCATATTCATATACTCGGTATCTGCGGCACCTTTATGGGCAGCCTTGCGATACTCGCGAAACAACTCGGATTTGAAGTCAGTGGTAGCGATGCGAATGTGTATCCACCAATGAGCACTCAGTTAGAGCAGCAAGGTATTCGTCTTTGCGAGGGTTTTGATCCTAAACATTTGCGTCCTGCACCAGATCTCGTGATTATTGGCAATGCAATGTCGCGTGGAAATCCCAGTGTCGAATACGTACTCGATCGGGGCATTCGTTATACCTCGGGCCCGGAGTGGTTGGCACAGAACGTATTGCACGGCCGTTGGGTGCTCGGCGTAGCCGGCACACACGGAAAGACAACTACAAGTGCTATGCTCGCGTGGATACTCGAATACGCAGGAATGAAACCGGGTTACTTAATTGGCGGCGTAACGAACAACCTACCAGCCTCGGCGAGTCTCGGAGACTCCATTTTCTTCGTGGTTGAGGCAGACGAATACGACAGCGCATTTTTCGATAAGCGCTCAAAATTTATTCACTACGCACCGCGAACGACGATCCTTAATAACCTTGAGTTCGATCACGCCGATATTTTCGATGACCTTGAGGCGATTAAGCGGCAGTTTCACCACCTCGTTCGGACCCTCCCAGGCAATGGACTTATTTTGTCGGGCAGCGGTGAAGAGGCACTGGAGGATGTCCTCGCGCGCGGCTGTTGGACGCCGAGACAGAGCTTCGGTGTCGATGCGGTGCCAGCAGATTCGCTTGCGCTGCTCGATGCAGGCAACGTTTATTGGAATGCGGAGCTCAATCGCGAAGACGGCAGTCGTTTTTCGCTGTCTAAAATGGGTGTAGGTGGCGAACAGATCGAATACGTTCAGATAGAGTGGCAGATGACCGGGCGCCACAACGTGAATAATGCGGTGGCGGCAATTGCTGCGGCGCATCATGCGGGGGTTCAGGTATCAACGGCTGCAGAAGCGCTAAATAATTTCCGCGGCGTTAAGCGACGCATGGAGCTGCGCGGTGAGCGTCGCGGCATTCGTGTGTACGATGATTTTGCGCATCACCCGACTGCAATAGAGACCACGCTTGAGGGCATGGCTGCGCGGCTTCATTTCGACCGCAGCAGCAAGAAGCAGCGTTTGGTTGCTGTAATAGAACCGGCATCTAATACTATGCGCGCGGGCGTACATCAGGAGACCTTGGTCGCTGCGTGCGAATCTGCAGATGAAGTCGTTTGGCGGCGCCCCGCAAACTCGGGGCTCGACTTTGCCGCGCTCGAGGCAAGCAATCCTGTGCCGAGCCGCAGCTTCGACGAGGTAGACGTTTTTGTTAGCTATCTCGCAGAAAGCGCAGTCGAAGGCGACCACATTGTGGTGATGAGCAATAGCGGTTTTGGCGGCATTCACGACAAATTATTGCGGGCACTTAAGCGTTAAGCTAAGCCCGAACACTGTATTAAGGTAGATTTATATGTCGTTCGCGAAGTTAGAAGACGCCATTACTGTTCCCCTTTTTCCGCTGCGGATTGTGTTATTTCCTGCAGGGCGGCACGACCTCCAGATATTTGAGCGACGTTATATCGACATGGTGACCGACTGCCTTAAATCGGGCACGCCATTTGGTATTTGCTCGATCGAGGCAGGTACCGAAGCACGCACAGCAGATTCTTCTCAGAGCGTTAGTCGGATAGGCACGCTCGCTCGCATCATCGATTGGAATCAGTTGGATAACGGCCTTCTGGGCATCACGATCGAGGGCACAACGAAATTTCGCGTCGAGGACTGCTGGGAATCTGACACTGACTTATTGATGGGCGAGGTTGTGCTCAGCGAGGGCGATACAATCGACGGCGAGCCCGTTGCCTACTCGGACGAATTCGATGAATTGGTCGAGGTATTAAAAGGCCTCGAAGAACATCCGTTAGTCGCCGAAAAGAACTTGGATATCGAATACGAAAATCTTTGGCAGCTGGGCTGGCATCTCAGCGGACTCATTCCGATGGGCGAAAATATAAGGCAGGCGCTGCTCGAACTTGATGATCCTAGGGCACGCGCGGAAAGCCTCATGCAATTACTCAAGGAGTTGGCCGGTGAGGACTAAATCCGCTAGACATTGCGCATGCTAGCAAGTGTGATAAACACCAGCGGCTGGGGTTCTCAAGAGTGGCTCGCCGCCGTGGTGCTTGCGTTTATTTTTGTGACCATGGGCGTGGTACTGTGGCGAATTTTTGGCATGTTTAAACTCGCTCGCCGCAGGCGCGCAGCGCCTAATCTGCGGCCGCTGCGCCGCTTGCGTACAGCGACCCGCGACGATAATCCACCTACAACCTCGTGGCCGATGCTTGCGTTGCTTGCGATATTAGTGCCGTTTGGCGTCGTCACTGCGAGCCTTCCAGCACAGGCTGGCCCAATCATCACGCGGCACGACGTGGCGAGTGGTTCGTATGAAATCGCCACAAGTGATTTCCCTGCGGTGTTCTTTCTCGAGCAACAGGGGCCGCGCAAAGTTTGTGTTGCAACGCTTATCCATGCTCAGTGGGCAATCACTGCGGCGCATTGTCTTGATGAAACCTCATTAAAAGCGTCGCTAGAAAGCGGCGCGACTTTTCAGGTACAGCTTGCCAATGAAACGCGGGCTATCGATGCGTTCGTCATTCATCCCCTTTATGATCAGGCCTCTGCTCGTGATGTCGATCTTGCATTACTGCGCTTTACCGCCCCAGTTCCATTTCCACGCCCTATCTTGCTTGCCGATGGTGATGTCAGCGTGGGCCAGCTCATCCATGTGTTTGGATGGGGCTTCACAGGGCAGGGGCTGTCTGGACGGGATCATGACGATGGCAAGTTTCGGCGCGCGAGTAACCGCCTCACGCAGGTGGATAGCCGCTTTAGTGTCCTTTTTGATGACCCGCGAGTCGATAGAGGCTCTACCGAAGACCTCGAGGGAATGCCGAGTCTCGGCGACAGCGGCGGCCCTGCACTAATAAGCACTCCGCAGGGCTATGTGCTCGGCGGCATCACTGTAGGTGAGGTCATTGGCGCGGCGTTTAACGAAGAGACGCAGGGAAGCTATGGCGCGGTTGCCGTGTTCGAGTATCTTCGCCTGCATCGCGACTGGATCTCGAGTGTTGTCGGAATAAGCCTCGAGAGTCGGTCTTTTACCCCCTGAGATTTTTCGTGTCACTCCGAGCATAAAGTCGTCTATTTCGGGTCTACTCTCTGGTGGATCTGCCAATCCAGCAAATCATATCGCTATCGATCTAGGGTTTGATCCAGAAACTAATCGTGGCTACCTAGCCAGCTATAAAGCGGATTCGCTCACAGTACCATTCAATTTATTGCCTTAACGAGTTGGCCTTTGCCGAATACTCGTGCGGGCAGACAAGGAGGCTTGCCAATGATTGCGCGCGTGTTTATGAGTTTAGTAGTTCTGTTTTCTATTATTCTTTGGGCTGGCTATTTCTACCTCGGCTCAGCCGCCAAAGCAGGCATCGAGTTCGCCGGCGAATCGGCGTTAATGACCGAGGTGAGCGTCGACTCGCTCTCGCTATCACTACTCAACGGAAAAACCAGCATTCGAGGCCTATCGATAGCTAATCCTGCGGGATTCTCAGAAGGGCCTGCGATTCTGCTGGGGGCCGTTGAGGCGGAAGTAGATATTAGTTCGATTTTTGGTGACACAGTAGAGATCGAACTGCTGCGGCTAGCTCAGCCGCAGATTAACTACGAGACCAAAATGCCTAGCGATAATTTGCGTGCATTGCTGGCGAATCTCCCCAGCGGTGATGACGGTGCCGCGTCAGAGTCAGCGCCTGCGTCGACTAAAAAAATCCTTCTCAAGCGTCTCGAAATACTCGGGCCACGGTTGGCGATTGTAACGGGCTTGGGCACGACTCAAGTCACTTTGCCCGACATTATCCTGACCGATATAGGTGGTACGGGGGGTGGGGCATCGGCTGCCGAGGCAGCTGAGATTGTCCTTAGAGCGTTGATAAGCTCGATTGGAGCGGCTAATTTGCCAAGCCTCGATCAAGTCAGACAGGGAGTCGAAAATCGCGCGCGGGAAGAGGTTGAAAAGATCGAAGATACGGTAACAAAAAAGGTAGAAGAGGCGCTTGGCACTTCGGTAGAAGACCTCAGTAACAGGCTGCGCAGTTTGCGGAATTAGCCTAAGCAACTGCGCCTAGTTCGCAGGGCGCGCTCTCTTAGCAAATTAGACAGCTCATCGCTCTCCACACGCACCTAATCCTAAATAAACTCTGTTCAATACTAAGCCGTTTAACTGTCGTCAGTTAGACGGCTTGTTTGTTATTATCTTGCGGTATTCATTTTTCACACACGACTAACTTTTAAAGCGGCAAGTGTCGCAGGAGCATTTTTATGACTATTCAAGTGGGCGACAAAGTACCAGCGATCGGCTTTCAGGTGATGACAAGCGAAGGACCTAAGCCGCTGAGCAGTGACGAGTTATTCGCCGGCAAGAAGGTGGCTTTTTTTGCCGTGCCGGGCGCATTTACCCCAGGCTGTTCGATGACTCACCTGCCCGGTTTTGTTGTGAATGCCGATGCGATAAAGGCGAAGGGTGTCGACACTATTGCCTGCATGTCGGTTAACGATGCGTTTGTTATGGGTGCTTGGGGCCAGGCACAGAATGCCGAAGAGATCGTGATGCTGGCCGATGGCAATGGGGATTTCACCGCAGCGATTGGTCTCTCGCTAGATGCGAGTGGCTTCGGCATGGGGCAGCGCGCTCAGCGTTTTGGCATGATTGTCGAAGACGGCACGGTGACCTATCTAGGCATAGGCCCGCCAGGTGAGATCAAGGTTAGTTCGGCAGACGCTATTCTCGAGCAGCTCTAGCAAGCTTGCTGTCATAGAGGCTGTCCGATACTAAGCGCGAATAACAGCACTTAGTATCGGCCGGTGGCAATCGCGTGAAGACAACACTGCGCGTGGTATGAATCAACAAGAAAAACAGAGGCCAACAATGAGCGTGCAAGCAGAGTTGAGTGAAAGCGAGGGTATCGAAACCCCTCTAAGGTCGCGCATAGGTCTCGTGCTTGGTCCCGCTGCTTTTCTTGTTATGCTCTTTTTTGTCGACCTCGACCCAAGTAATCCCATGGTTACGCGCATGGCTGCCGTCATTGTATGGATGGCAATCTGGTGGATTACCGAGGCGATCCCGCTGTCTGCGACGGCACTTCTTCCTATCGTGCTCTACCCGCTGCTCGGCATCATGCGCGGGCGCGCACAATCCGCTGCTGGTCTTATCGACGCCGAGGGGGCAGGTCTACCGGCGGGGGTTGCTCTAGGTGACCTCGACATTGTTTATCCCAATGTTGCCGCGCAGTACATGGACTGGATTATTCTTCTCTATCTGGGCGGGTTTATCATCGCCACCGCGGTCGAAAAATGGAATTTGCATAAGCGTATCGCACTCAGCATCCTGCGCATCATTGGTGGCAAGCCGCATCGTTTAGTGCTCGGTTTTATGATTGCCACTGCGTTTTTATCCATGTGGCTGTCGAATACGGCGACGGCGATGATGATGATGCCTATGGGCATGTCGCTTGTGTTGCTTTACGAAGAACTTAATGAGAAGACGCGGCTCGCCGGCGGACACGTCGATGCTCGTGCGCCCAATTTCGCGCTCACGTTACTCTTAGGCATCGCCTATTCGGCGTCTATTGGCGGCGTTGCGACGTTGATCGGCACGCCGCCCAACGGTGTGCTCGTCACTCAAATGGGACAGATATTCCCGGAGGCCCCCGAATTTGCCTTTATGACGTGGATGTCTTTTGCGCTGCCCATGAGTCTGGTCTTTCTATTCACCAGCTGGGTTTTGCTTACGCGCTTCGTGTTCCCACTGCCTGCCACTACACCTTTTAGCGGAAAGGCTTTCATCGCCGACGAAATAGAGAAGCTTGGTCCGATTACCACGGAAGAACGAAGAGTGCGTGGTGTGTTTATTGCTGTCGCTTTACTGTGGATGACTCGTAAGGAAAGGCTTTTCGGCGCAGAGGTCGATATTTTCGGCTGGAGCCACTACCTCGATCTGCTGTTTATTCAGTTTGGCGCGTCCCCAATTAGTTCGCTTATTGACGACGGCACTGTTTCTATCGCAATGGCGCTGACACTGTTTGTCATTCCTGCTAGTAAAAAAGTGGGTGGTCGTTTGATGGACTGGGAAGACACAAAAAATGTGCCGTGGGGTATTTTGCTTCTCTTTGGCGGCGGACTCGCGATTGCTAAGGGCTTTTCGACGTCTGGGCTCGGAACCTATATGGCGAGTCAGCTGCAGGTTGTTCTGGGTGATGCGAGCCCGTTTGCCATCGTGTTGAGTACGGTAGGGTTTATTACGCTACTCACCGAGGTGTCATCTAATGTTGCCACCATTTCACTCGCGCTTCCGATTATGGCCTCTCTGTCGCAAGCGATCGAGGTTCATCCGTTGCTGCTTATTATTCCAACGACACTCGCGGCTTCGTGCGCCTTTATGCTGCCTGTCTCGACACCGCCCAATGCGATTATCTATGCGTCTGGGCGCGTACCGATCACTAAAATGGTTATCGCGGGTATCTGGCTCGATATACTCTCGGTGATTATCGTGACCGCCTTTGTGTACACGCTAGGACACGTCGCATTCGATGTGCTCGGTGATTTCCCTAGCTGGGCAGTGCCACAGCAATAGATCAAACGCCGGCGGGCTTTTTAGCGGCGTCAGATAAAGTCGATTAAAGCTCGTTAAAAGCTCCTCGTTATAAATAAGAGGACTATCGACTCACTTGCTTTGCGAGAGAGTACAGAATAGCGGCAGTGGCACCCCAGATCCGAAAACCCTCATAGGGCAATTCGAAAATAGTCCGATCGGCGCCTCGGTAGTGAGTAATCGAGCGCGAGTACGCTGTGGGATCGAGCAGCAAGTCCAGCGGCGGGTGGAAAATATCGGCGACCTCATCGGGGCAGGGCGTCAGTGTCAGGCCTGCGTCGATAAGCCCTATTACTGGGGTAATCCTAAATCCTGAGGGTAGCGATATCTCGCCCATCTGTCCGATGACCTCGACCTCTGAGCGGGCGAGCCCTACTTCTTCTTCAGCCTCTCTTAAGGCGGTATCGATTACGTCATCGTCTTCTGCATCGCAGGTGCCGCCCGGGAGGCTGACTTGACCTGCGTGAGATTTCAGTTTTTCGGAACGAAGGGTGAGTACGACGCGACTTGGTTGCGCGCTGGAAGGCCTTGAGACCGCAATTAATACTGCCGCTGCACGAAGTGAGCTTGGCGACAGAATATCTTGATGAATTCGGGGGTCGGCATGCTCAGTAGGACGCTCTGCAAACGGCACTGGCATCAAAAAATGCCTGAGCACGCCCGCGTAGGCGCGCTGCTCAGTGACTAGCTTCTCACTCCGCTGCGCAGTTTCTCTCGAAGAGTCTTTTGTAGTTCCTCCAAGAGAGACAGTGCTGAGTGGCTTCTTCGTACTATCCATGTGCTGCCGCTAGTAATTGATCGTGATGCCAATAAACGCGCGACGGGGTTCCCCTGGGAAGTAGCGGTCATCGGTAAACGTCGTCCAATCCGCGCGTTCGGCGTATTCGCGGTTGTCGAGATTTAAGATGTTCGCATAGATCTGAACCGAATCGTTTACCGTGTACTGCGTGCGCAGATTGAGTAAGTTGTGACCCGAATAGCTCGCCGTGTTCTCAGGGTTGGTGTAGTACTCGCCCATGCTGACTAATTCGAGTTCGCTGGTCACGCGCTCGCTCGGTGTCCAACGAAGACGCAGATTGCCGAATTGACGCGGTGCCGTGTCAACATTATTTCCTTGAATGTCGATCCCGCCAGAGATTTCAGAGTTCTCGTAAGTATGTTCGGCGAAATTGTAGACTGCCGCTAGGGCGAGTGTCTCTGTGATATCTAGCCCAAGCGAAAACTCAAGCCCGGTATGTTGAGTATGGTTATTGTTGAGATTGACTCGAGCGCTGTTGGTGACGATCTCGTTCTGCTTGTCCATGAAGTAGTAGCCAGCAGAATATGCCCAGCCCTCACCAGCGCCCTTAAACTCAACCTCGTAGCTGTCGAGCTCCACCGAGTCTAGGTCTGCTATGTTCTGGTCGTTCTGCAGGCGATACATCTCGCTTGCCTGCGGTGCGCGGAAGCCACGCTGAGCCCGCAATTGCAGGCTATGTGAATCATTAAGTGCATAGCTCAGACCCAGTTTGGGTGAGAGGTTCGTGAAGCTATCGCTGCGATCTCCTGGGCGGTTGTACCGACAGCCGAAGCGGCAAGCAACGCCGAATTCATCGGTGCGGCCGTCGATCATTCGGTTGTCGTAATCGTAATTTGTGTCTTCGACACGCAGTCCTAGCGACAGGTCCCAGCCTTTTTGGAAGCTCTGCTCATAGCTTACAAACGCGGCAACCTGCTCGATATCAACCTGATAGTCGTAGTGTTTGCCCTGCGGGATAGAGTTGCGTAAGAAGAACGAGCCCTCAGTTGGATTGGGCTGAGTCTGTGTTAGTGAGCCATCGGTCACCTCGGCATCGAAGCCAACGGCGAGTTGCGCGCCATTGGCAAGATCGGTAAAGGCGACCGACTGCAAGCCAATGCTCTGATGCGCGGTTTCTTCAACAGGTTGGCCCGGCAAGAAGTGCTGGATAAAATTCATGTCGATGTCGCGCACATAAGGCGTGAGAACGACATCCCAATCGCCGAGGGTCTTGGTAAAAGTTGTCCATGCGCGCGTATTTTTGCTGTCGCGATACGCTTCGGGATTAGGATTGCCAGTGCGGCTTGCACCTTTGTAACTCTCGAAGCCGGTGACAAAACCCGCCGTCTCTTGATTGAGGTTCACGTGAGTGATACCGCCGTCCAGCGCCCAACCGTTGCTTGTCGTGTAATTGTAAAGGTAGGTTAGCTTTTGCTGATCGAAGCCGCTTTCGTCACGGTAGCCTTCTTCACTTGTGCCGTTAACAAGCAGAAGCTGTTTGAAGTTGCCTTGATCTTGGCCTAGCTGTGCTTTGACGCGCTGCGAGCCGCGCGGGCCTTGCTCGAGGGTGATTTGACGAGCGTCGCCCGCTTTAGGGAGCACGACGTTGACGAGTCCGTGGACGGCATTCGAACCCCAAAATGCGCTGCCTGGACCGCGAACAACTTCGACGCTCGCGGCGTTTTCAGCGTGTAGATCAAACATTTCGTTTACGTTGCAGAAGCCACTAGAGCGAACAGGGATGCCGTTTTCGGCAACGAGGAAAGCACCACAGGCGCCTGCGCCGGTCAGCACCGGCGAGCGGATCGCGGTGAGGCTCTCTTGACCATTATTGCGGTGAATACTCACGCCCGGGAGTCGATTGAGTGTTTCTTGCAGGTGTGTATGGCCGATACTGCGAAGCTCCTCTTCGCCAATAACGGAAACCGCTGCGTTGATGTCAGCGAGGCCTTCCGATTTGCGGCTATTCGAGGTGACGGTAATTTCTTCGATGCCATCAGCTGACTGCTGTGCCAAAGCTGTGTTGGCGAGTAATGTCAGGCCTGTCGCAATGCCTGTATATAGAAGTGTGCGTAGCATGTGTCTCTCCAGTGAGGGTTCGCTGTTTCGACCCTATAATTCGTTGGTTTGTCGCCAAAAGTCTGCTCAACCCTGTAGCGCGGGGTAAGGCGAATGACGACAAACAGGTATGTACGGTGTGGCTGCTCTGCGACAGCTTCGATAGGGTGAAATGAGGAAAACTATTCCCATTGACAAACCCTGAGGCGAGAGAATATAGCATAGACAAACCTTATCTGCTCTTCGTATGCGAGTGTTGTTGCAACTGCTTGCAACCTTCAGATCGACTGTATTAAGAGGGTATATCTGCTTCTTTGCACGCCTCGAAAGAACCACGTAAACTGCTTTGACTCCTTGTCGTACCTCTGCTTATACGCAGATGCTGCGACGTTAGATTGTAGACAACTTAAAGAGAAAGCGGCATGCATATTAAAGATAAAGTCGTCGTTGTAACGGGCGGTGCAAGCGGAATCGGTAAAAGCCTCAGCGAGCGGTTTGCGCGCGAAGGCGCTCGAGCAGTCATCGTGTCGGATATTAATCAGGCGGGCGTAGATGCGACCGTTGCCGATATTGCGGCGCTCACCGAGGCGCGGGGCATTGTCGCGAATGTGGGCAAAGAAGACGAGGTCAGCGCTCTTGTCGACGCAACGCTCGCCGAGTTTGGCCATATCGACTTGTTTTGCTCGAATGCCGGTATTTTTACTGCGGGCGGCGAGAATGTATCAACCGAGGCGTGGCAGTCTATCTGGGACATTAATGTGATGTCGCATGTGTTTGCCGCACGTGCCGTATTGCCCTCGATGCTCGAGCGCGGCGAAGGCTATTTGCTTAACACCTCCTCAGCCGCTGGGCTATTGAGCCAAGTCGGTTCTGCGCCGTATTCTGTGACAAAACACGCTGCGATCGGTTTCGCCGAATGGCTCTCGATTACCTACGGTAATCGTGGTATCAAGGTTTCAGCGCTATGCCCGCAAGCGGTGCGCACAGCCATGACTGCAGTCGGTGCTGGCGATGGCGGCGTGGCGGGGCTCGACGGGATGCTCGAGCCGGAGCAGCTCGCTAACACGGTAATTGAGACGCTTGAGAAAGAAGAATTTTTAGTCCTGCCGCATCCGGAAGTACTGACGTATATGCGCCGCAAGACAGATGATTACGATCGCTGGCTAGGCGGCATGCGCCGGCTCAACGATAAATTCGAAGACGCGTACCGCAAACGCGAAGAATCGCAGGATTAGGCGGCCAGATCGGTCGCCACAGTAATAAACTAACTAACCCGGAGAATAAGAATGAGAATGATCAAAATCGCCAATATAGCACTCGCCACACTCGGGCTCGTCGCCTCGGTATCTGCGTTCGCCGCACCCGAAGCGAAGATCGAACAGTTATCATGGATGACGGGTAACTGGGCAGGCGCGCTAGGGCCTAATCAATTGGAAGAAAATTGGATTGGCACTGACGGCCGCTCACTCGCCGCGATGGTTCGAATGACCGGTGACGATGCGACGAGCATGTTTGAGATGATCACGATCGAAGAAGTCGATGGATCTTTAGAGCTCAACATCCAGCAGTGGGATCCGGGCATGTCGCCGCGCACTGATGGCGCACAGAAAATGCGTCTCATGGAAATAAACGGCAACAGCGTTAAGTTCGAGGCATTAGGCGAGGGCGGTATGAAAACGCTCGGCTACAGTCATCCGGACGCCGAGACATTCATTATTCATGTTGAGCAGGCTGCGGGTGCCAAATTCGACATCAACCTTCAAGCGCGCAGCATCTGGAAGTAGCTTAGTCGATGAGTACGCCGCGTTCGGCTAATTCGTCCCTGATCGCCGCCATCATGGGCGCGTCTAAGATCGGGTCGAACGCGCGTTCCCTCTCCCAGTCGTAAAACCACACCGGCTTTAAGCGCAGCGCCTCGGGTTCGTCATTACTGCGAGGAAATAGATGGGCATGCAGCGCGGGCTCGACGTTTCCAAGCATCTCATAATTGATCCTCACCGCGCCGGTGACTGCGAGTATCGCATCACCAATCACGCTCATTTCAATCAAAAATGTCTTTCGCGCCTCGTCGTCGAGTGCATTCAGGTCTGGTACGACGGGATCTGGCAAGAGGAGACAATAACCTGGCAAAAACTGCACATCGCCGGCGACAACCCAGCCCGAACTGACACGGCCAATCGCTTTGGGGTAGGTGCCTAGATTGCAGTCGCGAACGCGCTGGTGAATAAGTGTGGGCATGGGATGGCTCCTTAAGAGTAGCATCAGAAGTATAACCCAGAAACAACAACGCCCCGCTGCGAGAAAACTCGCGACGGGGCGCTGGTGTGAAACACATAGAGGCCGCGCTAACGGCTACTATGGGAGGAGCTATACTGCTACGACGTTGTTCGCGCAGGGGCCCTTCTGGCCTTGGCCTACTTCGAACTCTACTGCTTGGCCGTCGTTCAATGTTGCGTAGCCGCCACCGTTCTTGATTTCTGAGTGGTGTACGAACAGATCTTTGCCACCGTCTTCTGGTGTAATAAAGCCGAAGCCTTTGTCTGCGTTAAACCACTTCACTGTACCTTTGCTCATTTCTTACTTTCCTTATTTGGAATTAACTTTCACTGTGCGCAGTCAGCGGAGTGCCGAACGCGCATTTCGTGCGGGTCGTTCTTGGTGCTTTTCGTTTTCGGTGCTTTTCGTTTTCGAGAGAGAGGTCAGCTAGTGGGCCTAAGAATGCTCAAGTGATCGACCCGCTAGGGTGCAATCTTAAGAGGGTCAATGACTACGATCTTGGATAGGCTGTGGTGACACAACGTGCAAAAAGAAGGGGGTCGCCATAAAGAACAACGCTCAAGAACCATCAGTGTAGTCGGTATCCTATTGAATAGATACCGATAATTTAACAGCCCGAGATCGAGTTATGCGCTTTCTTCGAGCAACTCAACCCAATTGCCATCGGGGTCGGCGATGATTGCAATGGTAATGCCTGGGCGCACCTCTTTCGCGGCTACGACGATTGTTGCCCCCGCAGCTGCTGCTTTCTCAACGCTAGCAACTAAATTACTCACTGCGATAGTCCAATAGCGATAGCCTGTCGCGCCACGAATACCGCCTGGAGCGGCTTGGGTCGCAGGTGCGGGGTCGAGTTCGATCACTTTGATGACGCTGTCGCCAACTTTGAATCGATTCATTTTGCCCCCGCCGGGCATCGGTATCGTTGCCTCGAGCGGTAGACCAAGGGTCTCGCCGTAAAAAGTCATCATGGCGTCTATGTCGTTGCAGACGATGCCGATATCTATTGAGTGTTTAGTAATTGCTAGGCTCATTGTTGGTCCTTCGTTAGTTCTTCGTTAGTTCTTCGAAAGTTCTGTGGAATTAAATGTAATCGAGGTGGCTTATGCCAGGAGCAGGCGAAGCCAATAAACAAATGGCCGCAGAAGCGACCATTTGTTTATTAAGACAGCGCGTGGTTTTTACGCCGCGCCCATCATCGCCTTAGTTTCGAGGTATTCTTCGAACCCTTCGAGGCCCCACTCGCGACCATTGCCAGATTTCTTATACCCGCCGAAAGGCGCTGAAATATCCAGCGGCGCGCCGTTGATATGAACCATGCCGGTACGAATCTGCAGAGCAATTTGCTGTGCGTGGGCGGGTTCGCCCGAGATATAACCAGAGAGGCCGTACTCCGTGTCGTTTGCAATCGCGATCGCGTCAGCATCGTCTTCGTATCCGATGATAGTCAGCACTGGGCCAAAGACTTCTTCACGTGCAATAGTCATATCATTGGTGACGTTGGCGAAAACGGTCGGCTTGATGAAATAGCCCTTGTCGAGGTTTTCCGGGCGACCAGGGCCTCCGGCGATGAGCTCCGCGCCTTCTTTGATACCCGCTTCGATCAACGCGTTAATCTTGTTGAACTGAAGTTCGCTCACTACAGGGCCGAGGCTTGTGCCTTCGCTATTTGGGTCGCCGACGACGGCCTTCGCCGCGGCAGCTTTAGCCGACTCTATCGCCTCACCCATGCGCGCTTTAGGTACGAGCATGCGCGTGGGCGCGTTGCACGACTGTCCGCTATTGCCGAAGCAATTGAGTACGCCGCTGAACACGGCTTTGCCAAAGTCAGCCGTATCGTCGAGGATGATGTTAGCAGACTTGCCGCCGAGTTCTTGTGTGACACGCTTGATGCCATCGGCAGCTGCTCTCGCAACTTCGCGGCCAGCTCGAGTCGAGCCTGTGAATGAGACTACATCGACTTCGGGGTGCGCTGAGATTGCGGCACCTACATTAGGACCGTCGCCATTGACGAGGTTGAACACGCCGGGTGGAAGGCCGCACTCGTCAATTATCTCGGCGAGGATGTAGGCATTGATAGGGGCAACTTCACTGGGCTTGAGGACGATGGTGCAACCAGCGGCAAGTGCGGGTGCAACCTTACAAGCGATCTGATTGAGTGGCCAGTTCCAAGGCGTGATGAATCCGCACACACCGGCAGCTTCTTTCACTATGAGTGTGCTGCCGCGAGTTTCTTGGAATTTATAATTCTCGAGTACAGGGAGAACTGCGGCGAAGTGCCCGAGTCCGCTTGGTACTTGGGCTGCATTAGCGAGGCCTACCGGTGCGCCCATTTCGCTAGTGATTGCAGCGGCGAGGTCGCCGGCGCGAGCCTGTATGCCCGCCATGATTTTTTGCAGAACAGTCTTGCGCTCTTCGACACTTGATTGCGACCAGGCGGGGAATGCTGCACGTGCTGCTTTTGCTGCCGCGTCTACGTCCTCAGCTGTGCCCATGCTAATCGTCGCGAAGGCTTCTTCGGTTGCTGGGTTTATTACGTCGATTGTCTCGCGGCCTGCGGGCTCTACCCATTCGCCGTTGATATAAAACTTATTATAAGCTGTCGTCATTTCTTAACTCCTGATGATTCGTATACACTCTTCGTACTTCAGTGTACAAGACATGACCAGAAAATTAACAGTTTTTTTACTCGGTTCTAGAATGGTGTTATCGCATGCTTAATTGGGCGAAACAGACTGCGGGCGCAAGGCTTGCGGGTTTTCTCAGCAAGCGTCTCCCGGGCTACAAACGCTTTGAGTCAACCTCCATAGATCAAACAGCGTCTGTACTCAGGACTGGCGACATCGTATTGGTTGATGGCAATACGCGAATCAGCACGGCGATTAAATACCTCACTCAGTCTTCGTGGTCACACGCTTGCCTATTTGTCGGGCGGGGCGGTGAGTCGAGTAGCGCGAGCACGCTGCTTGAGGCAGACCTTAAAGAGGGCGTGAGGCTTGTCGAGCCAAATTATTATGCCGACGCTAATCTTCGTATCTGCAGACCAGTAGGGCTGAGTGATGAGGATCGAGAGGCGCTAGTGCGCTTTGCGATGTCGAAGCTTGGGCATCAATACGATAAGAAAAATGTCTTTGACCTAGTGCGCTATCTCATCCAGAAGCCGGTGGTGCCCAACAGGCTGCGTCGCTCGATGATTGGCCTTGGTAGCGGGGAGCCGACTAAAGCAATCTGCTCGACTCTCATCGCAGAGACCTTTCAGTCGATCGATTACCCTATATTGCCAGTGCAGGAATTCGTGATAACGAATGAGTGCAAGCATTTGACGTTAGGGGACGAGGCAGTTGGCAGGGGGGGGAGAGGTGCCAGTGTTCTACCGCAGGCACTTTACGCATTACACGCCGAGGGATTTTGATCTCTCGCCCTATTTTCGAATAGTAAAGCCGACACTCGAGCAGGGTTTCGACTATCGCAAGTTAAGGTGGAGCGAAGTCGAAGAGCCAGTCGCCGGATTCTGAAGGCCTTATCGCGACAGATTAGATAACACCCATCAATACATTCACGGCAACTTGAAACTGTGGGTCGCCACGAGAGACTGTCTCGAAGGGAAAGGGTGCGTTGCGTTTCGGTTTGACACCGATGCCCTCGAAGACATTGCCATCGATAAGAACACGGTCGGCGGCCGAATAGTCCAGAAAGCCTCCGTCTAGGCTTTTATTTAAATTATTTTCCAAGTTCTCAACCAGAGTCTCAACTCCCCCGTCGCGCTGATAACTGCCTAAGCGGCCTAGCGTCGGCTCGCCGACGGTGGTGACTCTGTCGAGTTTTGCTAATTGATACGCGAGTAGCTCTGCTGCGCCGCGAGTCGAGCTGTCGATGAGAATTGCGATGGGCTTGCGATAGGCACGGAGTGTGTCATCTCGCTGCCGAGCGGGAAGCAGGCGATTCCGCTCGTGCTCGATTGCGTTTGAATTAGGCTTGCCTACCAAGCTAATAGATAAAAAATCACTGCGGCTCGCGCGAAATAGATCGATATGTTCTGACGCCAAATAGCCGTAGCTATTGCGCAGGTCTAACACTATGCCATCGGTATCGTGTAGCGACTGAAGCAGTTGGCTCAGAGTGACGAGGTCGCCTGTCTCTCGCGTTAGCGCCCACAGGCGCACATAGCCGATCACCTTATTGCCTGCAGCAAAGCTGAGTACGCTATTAAGAGTAGCACTGCGGTAGCTGTCGTAGAGGCTTTCGAAAACAGGTTCGACACGCGCAGTGAGAACAGTCGCCCCGCGTCTATAGGTCAATTCGGCTGGTGCGCTGTGCGGGCGAAATTGGCTCTCTGCTGCATGCGAATTCAAGCTGAGAAGGGGATGAAAATCGGCGCCATCGATGCGTAAAACGATGTCGCCGCGTTCGAGGCCGGCGGCGTGGGCAGGATAACCCTCGAGTGCAGCGGTGATCAGATAGCCGCCGTCAGCCGCCTGCTTGGTCTCGATGCCGAGGTGGTTGATTGCTAGGGGCTTGGCGCCAGCTTTGGTATCGAAACTCTGCACTCGGTAAAAGGCAGTATCGAGGGATGTTAGCGATTCGGGATCTGCAGCGGCAGAATAATTCGCGCCTAAAAGCAGAAACGCAGCAGCAAAAACACAAATCGAAAAGCGTCCTAGCAGCCTGCTCACGAATAAGCGTGTGTTCATTGTGTAAGCATCCAGTTTAGCCTAAGCCATCGACGCGAGGGCTCGCTGGGCTGCCGGGCGCGCAAAGTGGCGGTCACGCAGCGCGATATACTTTTCCGGTACGTCAAATTCGAATCGCTGCGCCCAATTAAAGGTGTGCGCAAGCAATATATCGATAGCACTAAACTGATTGCCAAGAGCAAATTCGGAATCGTCGAGGAGAGCGTCGAGGCTGCGCACCGCCTTCGCCCATTCGAATGCCGCCGTGTCGAACATAGCAGCAATGCGCTGCTCTTCGGGCAGGGCGAACAGGTGTTTGCCTTTGCTCCAAAGGGGTTGCTCGAGTTCGGCAAGGATAAAACACGACAGCTCGTCATAGCGCGCGAGTTCGCTGACGGAAGTCGGAATGAGCTTGGACTCTGGCGCGAGCCGCGCAATGTAATTAACGATTGCAACGCTTTCGGTCAGCACCTTGTCGCCGTCGACTAGGGTTGGCACTTTGCCCTGAGAATTCAGCGCAAGATAATTAGGGTGCTTCGCGCTGTTTTCGAGCGTCGCGTCTTTGCGCAGGGCTGTTTCGATATGTTCGAAAGCCAGCCCCGTTTCTTCGAGCGCCCAGAGTGCGCGGAAAGACCGTGAGGGGCCAAATCCATAGAGTTTCAGTGGCGTTGGGTGGCTCATATTATGTCTCTCGGATGTGTGACGCGCTCTGGGCGATTGTTAGTTTGTGGCAAAGCAATAGAAGTAACCGGCGCCGCCAGTTGCAACCAGATTGGCTTGGCTGCAGCCGCGCGAACCGTGCGCGCTGTTCCACGAAGTGGGGTTCGCTCCGCCACCCTGACGATCAAAGTGTCCGACATGCGCGCTTCCCGAGTCATTGCTCGTCCAGTTGTTGCAGGTGTGATTGTCGCCATCGTCTACAGTATTTCCGGCAAGCGTTGAGCCGGTGAGAATATCGTGTTCATTCGGTGTGTCCCGGCGGCCATTCACCGTATTGCCATTTTCGTCGAGCGAGTTTTCTTTACCGAGATTCATAAAGTCACTGTGCAGGGCATTGAGCGTGCTCGCCACTTCAACACCGCGGGCGTTATACCAAGGGCCGAAACCTATACGGTCTCGCGCGTCGATCGCCGCCATTTCCTCGGTCGCATGGGCGCTAAGATACGCGCGCCAAGTTTTGCCGCGAGAGCCTGCCGCCTGGGCGAGGTTCTGGCAATGTGCATCAGCACCGGCGAGACCACCGAGGTTGGCGCCGTCCCCGCTCCCAACACTTGTGATGAAAAAGCTCATGGCGTTATCAGCCTCAGAGTCCTGTGCGTTTGTTGCGCCGAAAGTCGAGGCGGCAATGACCGCCGCGCAAGTAAGTAAGCGTTTCGTGTTCATGCTGAATCTCCTGTTGTTGATTGTTATTAATTGCACGCGAGTAATACGAACGAGGCATCGTTGTCGCACACTTTGAGCGAACTTAAAAGCCTCAACCGCTAAAAAGCGCCCGCCGGCCCCGGGAAGACCACGGGACTCTGAACGCCCTGGCTTGACAGGCTAGACACGCCAAAGAAATAGTTGTCGATAACAATATTCTCGAGCGTAAAAGTATCGACATTACCGACGTCGCGTGAGTAATCCCACGTGGGTGATGTCGTTAACCTCCAGTGCACACGGTACCCCGCTGCAGCTGCGTCCTGCGTCCAGCTAAGTGTGGTGTTGGGGCTGACCTGGCCGCGCACTGCGACGTTGCTTGGCGGCGCCGGTGCCCACGCCATGCCGGCAAGCACCACGGCGTTTAACGCGGTGAGCTTGGCAGCGTAGTCGAAGTCTACATGCTCGATGGTGTCGCCGTATTCGACGCCGTCTTCAACCCTTAGGTCTTGGTGTTGCTGTGTGTAGTTCTCGTTCGTTTCCATAATCCGTACCGCGGGGAAGCCAGCTTCGTTAAACGGGCGATGATGGCCTCCGCGGCCAAAGCGATCTAAGCGGTAAACCATCATCACATCAAGATTACTAATGTATTTGTCCGCCATCAGGTCAACATAACGGGCGATATTGCGCGACGCTGAGTCGACTTCGCCGCCCTGAAAACGCCGTAATCGTGCCTCTTCGGTGGTTTCTACATAGCGCGTGCCTTCGGAAAAAACGCGTGCAGTAGCATTGTTGGTGACACCATTGACGCCCGTGATGTTGCCGATCATGTCGTTATTTATTACCGCTTGGATATCCCAGCCCTGCGCAATGGCATGCTCGGCGAGTATCGCACCGCCATAGAGACCCTGCTCTTCACCTGAGAGGCCAACGAATGCGATCGAGCCTGCAAATTGGTACTGGCTGAGTACGCGCGCCGCCTCGATAACCCCAGCCAGGCCCGACGCGTTGTCATTCGCACCGGGTGATTCTGATTCGGCGTTGAGCGGGTCGCTGACGCGAGAGTCTATATCGCCGCTCATCATCACATAGCGGTTAGGGTCTTGTGTGCCACGCAATACGGCGATCACGTTGACAACTTCGGTTGGGTTGGGAATGCGGTCGCCCGACACAGTGTCGCCAACGGTGAATACGTCGAGACAGCCGCCGCAGTCAGCTGAGATTTGGTTGAACTCGGCCTCAACCCAGCGCCGAGCTGCGCCAATCCCTCGGGTCTGTGATTGGGTTTCCGACAGCGTATGCCGCGTGCCAAAGCCAACCAGCGTTTCAATGTCGGCTGCGATGCGAGCGGCAGAGGGGGCTGCGGCTATTGCATGCAGATCGCTGTCGCTCGCAAATGCGCTGGCGACGAATGAAGGGAGGAAGAGTGATGAAGCAATCAGAGCGCTAAGTGTCGAAGGCTTGATAGGGGTGTTCATTGTGATGTCCTTTTTAGTGACTTGAGCGTTTAGCGCATTAGTGTCAACTGCTGAGGTGTTAGTTCTGAAGCGGCTAAACACGAGCGATGGGCAGTTAAGCAAGTGCTCGAAATTCCTATCTGGTACGTATTGTTGTGCGCAAAGGAGAAATATCAAAAAATAAGTACAAATCTAATTGATAATGATTCTCATCTGCATTAAAGTGCCTGCTCTGTCTCGCAATAAAGCGCACTTGCGACGGATCGCGTGCGCTGGCGAGGCAGACTTTATGTTATTTGCCAATTAAATAACTAACTAAATAAATAACTAAATAAATCGCCGGGCGGGGTGGAATGAACCGCACTTCGCCAACAGGAACTGTAATGAACACACGTTTTTCACGCAACACCCTTGCAAGCGCCATTGCTCTTGCTGCGCTGCAATTCTCCTCGGGGTTCGCCGCAGCGCAGGACGCGCTAGCATCGTCGGTCGAGGAGGTGACTATAATTGGCAGTTTAGAAGAGGCGCGGAAAATCGCAGGTTCGGCGCATTTTATTGGTGAGCAGCAACTTAGGCAGTTCGCGTATTCCGATGTGCAGCGAATCGTACGCGAAGTGCCGGGTGTCAGCCTTCAAATCGAAGACGGCTATGGCCTAAGGCCTAATATTGGTATTCGCGGTGTCGCGACCGAGCGAAGTGGGCGCATTACGCTGCTCGAAGACAATGTGCTTATCGCCCCTGCGCCTTACTCTGCACCTGCTGCGTATTATTTTCCCACTATGGGACGGATGGCGGCGGTCGAAGTGGTTAAGGGCCCTGCAGCAATTACACAAGGACCCTATACCATTGGTGGCGCGCTGAATATGGCGTCGACGCCGATCCCGCGCGAGACAGGCGGCACGCTGCTCACCGAGGTTGGTCAAGATGCGACTTATCGTGTTCATGCCACTTATGGCGGGCGTAGCGATAACGGTGTTGGCTTTTTGATCGAGGCGCACCAGTGGCAATCTGATGGTTTTCAGACAATCGATCGAAGCGGGGCAGACACAGGTCTCGATGTCACCGACTTTACTGCGAAGCTAAGCTACGCGCCTGTCGGCTCGCCCCATGCGATTGAGTTAAAACTACAGCTCGCCGATCAGGACTCGAATCAAAGTTATTTAGGCCTCAGCGATGCAGACTTCGGCAATGATGCCCTGCGCCGCTACGGGCTTTCGGAGCTAGATAATATCGCGACCGAGCACGAGCAGGCGATTCTGCGTTACAGCTTCGACGTAACCGCCAACCTCAGTGTGACCGCGACAGCGTATAACAATACGCATCAGCGCAATTGGTTTAAGACCGAAGGCATAGACCTCGACGGCAGCGTGAATGCCGATAGTTTTTCGGGCAGCAGCTGGGCCAGCGTCGTCGATGCGGTAAATCTCGGCAAGGGGTTGGGTAACTATACCCACGAAGAGTTGCAGGGCATTCTCGACGGCAATATCGACACTGCAGCTGGCAGCGTGCAACTGCGCTCGAACAACCGTGAATACTATTCGCGGGGACTCCAGTTTGGCGCGAACTGGGACGGCAGTTTCGGTGGGGCGCTGCACTCGGTGAGTATGGGACTGCGCTTCCATGAAGACGAGGAAGATCGCTTCCAGCGCAATGACACGTACTCTCAGGTGGCCGGGAAACTAGGCTTAGACTCGCTGGGCACAGAGGGCAATGCGGGTAATCAGGTGCAATCCGCCGAGGCGCTTGCCTTCTATATTCGTGACGAAATTAGCTTTGGCGACTGGACCCTATCCCCCGGTATTCGTTTCGAGGATATCGATCAAGACCGAGTGCGCTATAAAAATGGCGCAGCGCGGGATTTCCGCGACGGCCGCCAAAATACTGCGCAGGTCTGGCTTCCAGGTATAGGCGTTAGCTATCAAGCCACGCCGGCATTTAGCGTCATTGGTGGCGTACACAAAGGTTTTACAGCGCCGTCTAACTCGCCTGGTGTCGAGGAAGAAGTCGCGATTAACTATGAGTTGGGCGCGCGATTCCAAGACGGCAGTCTGTCGGCCGAACTCATCGCATTTGTGAGTAACTACGATAATTTGCTGGGCCAATGCACTGCGTCTTCGGGCAGCGATTGCGTGATCGGTGATGCGTTTAACGGCGATGCAGCCACAGTAAGTGGGCTGGAGGCATTGCTCACCGCTGATCTGTCGCAGAATGCAGCCTACCGTCTGCCGCTCACATTGAGCTATACGCGCATCGATGGCGAATTCGATACGAGCATTGCAGACACCGATTTTTTTGGCACGGTCGAGGCGGGTGACCCGCTCCCTTACCTTCCCGAAAATCAACTGCGCATTGCACTCGGGCTTGAGACAGGGCAATGGACGGGCTATCTCAGCGCGAACTATGTAGATGACGTCTGTGTGCGTGCTTCGTGTGGAGCATTTGAGCGAACAGATGACAGTCTCACGATCGATTTTAGTACGAGCTATCAGTTCAGCCCGATGGTTAATGTGTTTGCGCGGGTCGAAAATCTTACCGATACGCATGACATTATGGGCCGCCAAAA